>Ga0075425_100008354_pt1 | contig 10972 bp, 9 predicted proteins | sample SoiMethybrSBSTD4_FD_75300 | JGI IMG/M metagenome (GOLD analysis project Ga0075425, IMG submission 75300) | Bulk soil microbial communities from a Populus tree surrounding site in Tennessee, USA - Soil MetaG P. TD hybrid SBSTD4 | ecosystem: Environmental > Terrestrial > Soil > Tree plantation...
GTGGGCCTGACGCCGGCGCTCGGGCATCGGTATGCGCATCAGCTCTCGGGGGGCCAGCGCCAGCGAATGATGATCGCGCTCGCGCTCGCCTGCCGCCCGTCGCTGGTGATCGCGGACGAGCCGACGACGGCGCTCGACGTCGTGATCCAGGCCCAGGTCCTGCAGCTGCTCGAGCGCCTTCGTGAGCGCCTGGGCCTGGCGCTGATCCTGATCTCGCACGACCTGGGCGTGCTGGCCGAGACCTGCGACCGGATCGCGATCATGTACGCGGGGCGGATCGTGGAGATCGGGCAGGTGAGCTCCGTGTTCGATGCTCCGCAACATCCCTACACCAAGCGGCTGCTCGACTCGCTTCCCCTGATCGGTGGACGCCGCGGGTTGGGCGACCCGATCCCAGGCGGCCCTCCCGATCCGGCGGAGATGCCGGACGGGTGCCGATTTCGCCCCCGCTGCCCGTACGCCGCGGAGCGGTGTCTGTCTGATCCGGCCCTGCGCGAGACGTCCCCGGGCCACGGCTCGGCGTGTCACTTCGCGCCCTGGAAGGAGTGGCCGGCCGCCGCGCCCCAGGCGGAGGTGGGCGCATGACCTCGGCCGCTGACGGTGCCCTGATGGACGTCCGCGACCTGTCGGTTCAGTTCCGCGCGCGGGGTGGCGTGGCCCGCGCCGTCGACGGGGTGACGCTGGAGTGGCGGCGCGGCGAGGTGCTCGGCGTGGTCGGCGAGTCGGGCAGCGGCAAGTCGACCCTGGCCCGCGCGATGCTCGGGCTGGTCTCCCCGGCCGCGGGTTCGGTCGAGCTGGAGGGCCGGGCGCTCAACGGCAAGGGGAGCCTGACCGAGCTGCGCCGGCGCGTCCAGATGATCTTCCAGGACCCCTACCAGACGCTGAGTCCGCGCCAGCGGGTGGAGGCGATCGTCACCGAGCCGCTCGTGGTGCAGGGCGTGGCGCGGGCCGAGCACGAGGCGCGGGTCCGGCGAGCCCTCGAGGACGTGGGCCTCGATCCGGCGCGCTTCCTCGATCGTTACCCGCATCAGCTCTCGGGTGGCCAGCGCCAGCGGGTCGCGATCGCCGCCGCGTTGGTGCTCGAACCTGAGGGGCTGATCTGCGACGAGCCGGTCTCCATGTTGGACGCCTCCGTGCGCACCCAGATCCTCGCCGTCCTGCTCGAGCTGCAGCGGCGCCGGGGCCTGGGGCTGTTGTTCATCACCCACGATCTCAGCCTCGCGTGGGCACTGTGCGACCGGATCGCCGTCATGTACCTGGGGCGGATCGTCGAGCAAGGCCTGGCCACGGACGTGATCGAGCGCCCCCGCCACCCCTATACGCAAGCGCTCGTGACGGCGGTGCCGGTTCCGACGGCGGGTGGCGGCGGAACGCGCGAGCTCTTGACCGGGGAGCTGCCGGATGCCACGGACATCCCGCGGGGGTGCCGGTTCCATCCGCGCTGCCCGCGGCGGTTCGAGCCCTGTGACCAGGTCGACCCGCCCCTGATCCCCACGGGGGGAAATGGGCAGGTGGCGGCCTGCCTGCTCCACGACCCGGCGCTCGCGAAGCAGGCCGAGGCCGTTGGCTGAGCCGCGGTGGCGGGAGATCGCGGGTCCGGTCGGCCGTCTTGAGCCGGGACCACGTAACTCGATCACGGACGTCCCCGGCGTCCGCGTCGGCCACTCGCAGGCCGCGAGCGGCGAGCGCACCGGGGTCACTGTGGTTTCGCCGCCCTCGCTGCCGGCTCCCGCTGGGGCGGCGACGATCAACGGCATGGGGGAGCTGACGGGCAAGCTCGAGATCGAGGAACGGGGGACGATCGAGACCCCCGTTTACCTCTGCGGGACCCCTGCCGTCGGCACGGTCTACCACGCGGCGGTCGCGGCTTCCGGGCGGGGCCCGGATGACGTGGTGATCCCGGTCGTCGGCGAGTGCGACGACGGCGATATGGCCGACTCACGGACCGTGGTCGATGGCGACGTCGAGCGGGCGGTCGACGCACTCGGCTCGGACGTCGCGGAGGGCAGCGTGGGCGCCGGCACCGGCATGACCTGCTTCGGCTTCCCCGGGGGCATCGGAACCGCCTCGCGCACGGTGGACGATCACCACGTGGGGGTCCTGCTCCTGTGCAACTTCGGCGACCCCGGCTATCTCGACCTGCTCCAGGACGGGCACGAGGGCGCCGCAACCGGGGGTCCCGACCGTGGCTCCTGCATCGCCGTGTGCGCGACCGACATTCCACTGTCCGCCTTGGCGCTTCGACGCCTGGCGATGCGTCCGCTGCTCGGGCTGGCCCGCGCGGGGTCCTACGCCTGCGACGGCTCCGGTGAGATCGGTCTGGCCTTCTCGACGTCCGCGTCCGGCGGAATTGCCGATGCGGAGCTCGACCCCTACTTCGCCGCCGCCTACGAGGCCGCCCGCGAGTGCGTCTACAACTGCCTGGTGGCGGCGCGGCCCGCTCGACGCCGCGACGGGACGATGCAGGAGCCGTTCCCGGTGGACGCCGTCCGAGCGCAGGCCGAGTCTCGGCGCCCTTCAAACGGAGGGTGAGGAGCTGAGCTCCCTCCGCGACGAGGTGGTCGAGCTGACCCAGGCCCTGATCCGTCTGGACACCTCGAACCCGCCCGGCGCCGAGACGTAACTGGGCTCGGTAGGGAAGAGGAATCTCGAGGCCCCGAAGTGCGTCCCATTGTGTCCGGAGGACGGACACGAGGGGACACAGTTCGCAAAAGCTCCCCTACCCAGCCCTGGAACCGCGGTGGCGCGAGGGTTAGGGTCCCCCTGTGGCCGACAAGCTCCCCAGCGAGGCCGACGTGGTCGTCGTCGGGGCGGGCCTCGCCGGGCTCGTCGCGACGCGCGACCTCGCCGCCCAGGGGCGGGCCGTGGCGGTGTTGGAGGCGCGTGACCGGGTGGGCGGCCGGCTCCTGAACGCCCAGATCGGCGATGGCAAGGTCGTCGAGGTGGGGGGTCAGTGGGTCGGTCCGACTCAGCACCGGGCCCTGGCCCTGGCCCGCGAGCTCGAGGTCGAAACGTTCCCGACCTATGCCGAAGGCGACAACGTCGTGGAGCTCGGCGGCAGGCTTCGCCGCTACCGCGGCGCGATTCCCAAGATCAACCCGGCTGTGCTGGCAGACATCGGCCAGGCGCAGTTCCGGATCGACCGGATGGCGCGGGCGGTGCCGACGGAGGCGCCCTGGCGCGCTCCCCGCGCCGAGGCCTGGGACGCGCAGACGATGTGGACCTGGATCCGGCGCAACACGGTCACCCAGGCCGCACGGGCCATCCTCCAGCTGGCCGTCGAAGCGGTGTGGGCAGCCCATCCCGCGGACGTCTCCCTACTCCACGTCCTCTTTTACACCCACTCGGCGGGTAGCTTCGACGACCTCATCGGCACCGAGGGCGGCGCCCAGCAGGATCGCCTCGTGGGCGGATCCCAGGAGCTGGCGCTGCGCCTCGCGGCCCACCTCGGTGATTCGGTGAACCTGAGCGCGCCGGTGCGGAGGATCGAGCAGCGCGGCGACTCCGTGACCGTCTCCTCCGACCGCGGCGCCGTCCGGGCCCGCGCCGCGATCGTCGCCATCCCCCCGACGCTCTGCGCGCGAATCGCGTACGACCCGCCGATGCCGGCGCTCCGCGACCAGCTCACCCAACGGATGGCACAGGGGAGCGTGATCAAGTGCATGGCCGTCTACGACGCGCCGTTCTGGCGCGCGGAAGGGCTCAGCGGGCAGGCCACCAGCGTGGAGGGGCCCGTCAAGATCGTCTTCGACAACTCCCCGCCTGACGGCTCGCCCGGGGTCCTGCTGGGGTTCCTCGAGGGCCGCCAGGCGCGCGAGCTCGGGCAGTGGACCGAGGAAGCGCGGCGGGGCGCGGTCGTTGGGTGCTTCAAGAGGCTGTTCGGAGCCGCCGCCGCCTCTCCTCAGGCGTACGTCGAGCAGGCCTGGGCCGAGGAGGAGTTCACACGGGGCTGCTATGGGTGTCTGATGCCGCCGGGAACCTGGGTGTCCCTCGGCTCGGCGCTTCGGGAGCCGGTCGGCCGGCTGCACTGGGCGGGCGCCGAGACGGCGACGACGTGGAACGGGTACATGGACGGGGCGATCCGCTCGGGCGAGGCCGCCGCGACCGCCGTGCTCGCCCAGCTCGGCTAGCCGTCGCCGACCGGGCGCTCGGCCCCCGACTGCCCACGCGGTCCCGCACTGATCCCACGTATAGAGTGCGCTCCTCGATGAGCGACTTCAGCCAGCTCTCGATCGCGGGACGCATCGCCACCCCGGCCGACTCCGACTGGGACGAGGCGCGCCAGGGCTGGAACCTCGTCGCCGACCAGCGCCCCGGCGCGGTCGCGTTCACGGAGAGCGCCGATGACGTGGCCAAGGTCGTCGCCTTCGCCGCCCAGAACGGCCTCAAGGTCGCCGGCCAGAGCACCGGGCACGGCGCGGTGGCACTCGGCCCGCTCGACGAGGCGATCCTGATCAAGACCGAGCGGATGCGCGGCGTCGAGGTCGACGCCGATGCCCAAACGGCGCGAGTTGAGGCCGGCGTGCTGGCGCTCGAGCTGGGCGAGGCGGCCCAGCGCGACGGGCTCTGCTCACTGCCAGGCTCGTCGCCTGACGTCGGAGTCGCGGGCTACACGCTCGGCGGCGGGCTGAGCTGGCTCGGGCGCCGATACGGGTTCGCGTGCAACCGGGTGACCGCGATCGAGCTGGTCGCTGCCGACGGTGAGCAGCGGCGGGTCGACTCCGACAACGACTCGGACCTCTTCTGGGCGCTTCGCGGCGGCGGCGGCGGCTACGCGATCGTCACCGCCCTGCATCTCGCGCTGTTGCCGATCGCCGAGCTGTACGCAGGAGCCCTTCTCCTCCCGGCCGAGGTGGGCGCCGATGGCGTTCGCGCATATCGCGACTGGGCGGCGACCGTTCCCGACGAGGTCACCTCGATCGTGCGCTTCCTTCGCCCGCCGCCGGTGCCGGACGTGCCGGAGGAGATCCGCGACCGGCCGCTGCTGACCTTGGGCGCCGCCTGCATCGGCAGCCAGGCGGACGGCGAGAGGACAATCGCGCCGCTGCGCGAGATCGGCGAGCCGATCATGGACACCTTCGGGCAGATCCCCGCCGCCGGGCTGTCGCGGATCCACATGGATCCCGAGGTCCCCGTGCCGGGCCTCGGGCATCACGCCCTGGTCGCCGAGCTGCCCGACGAGGCCATCGACGCCTTCGTGGGCTCCGCCGGCCCGGAGGCTGGCTCTCCGCTGCTGCTCGCCGAGCTTCGCCACCTGGGCGGCGCGCTGGGGCGTGAGGCCGGAAACGGCGGGGCCCTTTCCAAGCTCGACGCCGCCTTCGTGATGCTCGGCGTCGGCCTGCCGATGACGCCGGAGCTCGGCCAGGCGATCGAGGGCCACCTCGACGAGCTCCACGAGGCGATGCGGCCGTGGGCGAGCGATGGCGGCTACTTCAACTTCGCGGAGCGCCCCTCAGACGTCGAGACGATCCTGCCCGCCGACACCTGTTCCCGTCTCGCCGAGGTGAAGCGAAGCTGGGATCCCGACGGGATGATCCTCGCGAACCACGCGCTGGCCCTGGATCCCGCCTGAGTCCCGCGCTCAGCGCCCGGGGACGAGGCGTTCGAGCTTGTTGAACGAGTCCGTCCACCCGTCATGGTGAAGGGCGCGGCGCCCCTCGGTCTTGAACGGAGCGTGGACGAGACTGAGCTCGGTCGATTCGCCGAGGTCCACAAGCGAGAGGGAGACCACGTTCTCGACGTCGTCGGGGTCGGGCTCCTCCCAGGCGAACGTGTAGACCAGGCGGTTCGGGGCATCGACCTCACGGAACTCCCCGGTCAGGAAGAAGGCTTCTCCCTCCGGCGGTTGCATCTCGATCCGAAAGCGCGCTCCCATCCGGGGCTGGAAGTCGGCGGCCGGAATCCTGAAGCCCTCCGGCCCGAACCAGTTGACGAGCTCGACGGGATCAGTGACGGCCGTAAACACCACCGACGGAGCCGCCGGTAGGACTCGCTTCATCTCGACCGTCAGCTCTTCCAATCGCTCGGCCTCCGGTGGTCCGAGCTAGCCGGCGGCCAGCGGTGATGCGGACGGCCGGAGGCGGTCGATCAGGGCCCAGCCGGCGAAGCAGAGGGCGCCGAGCGCGGCGGTCGCCGTCAGCAGGGCTCCGGCCGCGGCGGTGGCGGCGACTCCGTCTGCGCCCAGGATCACGACGGCGGCGGCCGCGCCGAGGCTGGGGCCCACCGGCAGGAGGCCGATCACCGCAACGCCGATGAGGAGCGCGGTGGCATCCAGCACGGATCCGTCTACGCCGATCGCCTGGAGGACCAGCCAGTTGCGGGCGATCTGCGCGCAGACCGCGAACACGATGAGGGCGATGATGCTGCTGCGGCCCTGAAGGCCCCGCATCACCGCAAAGCCCTTCCAGAACCCATCGCGCCGGTCCCGCGCCAGCCTCGCAAGCAGGGCCATGGCCCCCAGCGTGAAGCCGAAGCACAGCAGCGGCACCCACCAGGGGAACCCGAGCGGCCCGACGAGGGTGAACGACGTCAGCGCGGCGAGGCTCACCTCGACGACGACGATCGGCAGCTCGGCCGCGATCAGCACTGACGGCTTTGGGCTTTCGCGGGGTGCCGATCGGCGAAGAGCCGCGATCCGCACGGCGAGGCCGAACTGGCCGTTGAAGAGGTTGCCGAGGTAGCCGATGCTCGCCGCCCTGTAGAGCCGTCGCCGGCTGACGCTGCCCCCCGCAGCGCCCACGCACACATGCCAGGCCTCGCTGCGGGCGACCAGCCAAACCACGTGGAGCAGCATCGCGGCGCCCAGGATCCAGAGCGGGGCGAGTTGGATGGCGGCGGCGAAGTCACCGCGCTTGCCCCAGAGCCCGACCACGAGTGCGCCTCCCACCAGCGAGGTGCCGGCGAGGGTTACGGCGGTGGGATGAAGGCGCAACCAGCGACGCATCCGAGTGAGCCGGCTGGAGGCGGCGACATCCCCGATTGTGAGGTTCGCGCCCACAGCGCCGGAGCCAGTGTAGTCCTCGATCCCGATGCGGGCGGCACCTGCGCGGCGGTCGGGCCGAGCTTTGGCTTGACTGCCGGCGCTGTTCGGCCTCATATCGGGCGCCGATAGCTTGTCGGGCATGGTCATTGTGTCCTCAAGTGGCTCGCGCATACGAAGCGCCAGGACGTTGACCGCCCTCGTGGGACTCCTCGCCTCGACGGCGATCGTGCTCGCGGCCTGCGGTGGGGGAGGGGGTGGCGATTCGACATCGGCCGGCCAGGTGCCCTCCCTGACCAACGCCGATTTGCACCGCTGCAAGTCGGGTCCCACCCCGAGGGCGTTTCGCTGTGGTGAGATCTGGGTCCCGTTCGAGCGCGAGGACTCCTCGCTCGGCAAGACCCGGATCGGGTTCGCGGTGGTTCCGCACTCGGATCGGTCGCGACCCTCGCTTGGGGCGATCTTCGCAGTGGAGGGCGGTCCGGGATACGCGAGCTCCTGGACCGTCCGCTCCTACGTGAAGCTGTTCGGATCCCTCCTCGACCGCCGCGACCTGGTCCTGGTGGACCAGCGCGGAACGGGACGCTCCACGCCGCTCCAATGCCCGGACCTCCAATTCGGTCGGGCGCCGGACTGGATCGCGTTTCCGGCCTGCGCCGCGAAGCTGGGCCCGCGGTTCAGCTCGTATCGGACGTCGGCGTCAGCGGACGACATCGACGACGTGCGACGCGCATTGGGATTCGAGCGGGTCACGCTGTACGGCGACTCCTACGGCACGTTCCTGGCGCAGTCATACGCCTTCCGCCATCCGGACACGCTGAACGCCCTGGTGCTCGACTCCGCCTACCCGGTCAGGGGAGAGAGCGCCTGGTATCCCAGTCTGATCACAACCGGCGTACGCTCGATGGCAACCGCCTGCCGTCGCTCGTCGCGATGTAACGGCAACGCACGTCGGCGGCTGGCCAAGCTGGTCGTCTGGCTGCGCGCCAGGCACCGCGGCACGGGAGCGCTCGTCGACGCGCTCTCCACCGCCGGATACACGCCCTACAACTCCTACCTGAGGATCGACCGCGCCGGTACCGCCCTTCGTCACGGCGATGCGACCCCGTACAAGCGGTTGATCGCGCAGGCCAAGCTCGGCTACGGCCACATTCGGCACTTCAACCTCATGCAGGAGGACGTCGTGAGCTGCAACGACTATCCGCTCCTCTGGCCAAAGGACGCATCGGAGGCGGAGCGGCGGGCGCAGCTGGAGCGCAAGGTCCGCGAGTACCGCAACGCCGCCTCTTTCGCTCCGTTCAAGCCCCGCGAGGTTGCGCTGTCCTCGGAGACCCTCTACCAGTACTGCCTCGAGGCGCCGCGCCCGAGCTCCCTTTATCAGCCCCCGGTGGCCCCAGGCGATCACCCGACCGAGGCCCCCGTGCTGGTCGTCTCTGGGGAATTCGACAACGTGACGACGCCATACGAGGGGCGCCTCGTGGCCAAGGAGTTCCCCGACTCGCGGCAGTTCGTCGCCAGGGGCGCCGGCCACGTCGCCGACCTCTACGACGGCAGCTCACCGCCGGCGGTGCGCACCCGGCACTTCCTGAGGCACGTGCTCGACCACGACGGCTGACTCGGCCGCTCGCTGAGATAGCTTTCCGCCGCGTGTACGACACCCTCCTGCTCCTGCACGTGCTCGCCGCGTTTGCGCTGGTGGCGACGGTGGTCATCTTCAGCGCCTTCGCGCTCGGGCTGGCCACGGACTCCCGTGTGCTGGCGCTCGGCAACGCGCTTTGGAATGTGGGCGGTCTCGGGAGCCTCGTGTTCGGAATCTGGCTCGCCCTCTACGTGAAGGGCTATGAGATCTGGGACGGCTGGATCATCGCTGCGATCGTCCTGTGGGCGATCGCCACCGAGCTCGGTCGGCGGGCCCAGATGGGCTATGTCTCGGCCACCGCGGCCGGCGAGGGCCAGGTGACGACGTCCGGCGCTCATCAGGCCACGCTGATGCACTGGCTGCGCTCGCTCGCGGTCCTCGCGCTCCTGGTGGTGATGGTCTACAAGCCGGGCGCATGACCGCGATCGCAGCCATCCGCCCGGACGCCTGGAACTTCCCTCTCCTGTTGCACCTGATGGGTGCGATGGTGATGGTCGGGGCGCTGGTCCTCGCCGCCTCGGCCCTGTTCCTCGCCTGGCGCGACGGCGACGCCGCGCTCGTGCGACTCGGATACCGCTCGCTGCTGATCGGCGCCCTGCCGGCGTGGCTGGTGATGCGGGCGGGAGGTGAGTGGATCGCCTCGAAGGAGGATCTGACCGGCTCGAACGCCCCTTCGTGGGTGAAAATCGGCTTCAACACCGCCGACGTCGGCCTGCTCCTCCTGGTGACCGCGACCGTGCTCGCGGGCCTCGGGGTGCGGCGGATCGGCCGGAATGGGAGCCCGGGCCCTCTCGGCCGGGCGCCCGCGGGCCTGGTTTCGCTCCTGCTCATCGCCTATTTGGTCGCGATCTGGGCGATGACGACGAAGCCCGCCTGAACCGACCTAGTTCTTCCCAAATACCGGCTTCAGACCGCGGCTCCGCGATCTGTGCCTGACTTTTGGCACGGTTGCCCGTTTCTTCTCCCGGAGGACGTCTCGCGAGGGGCCGGTGCATTCTGATTTGAAGTCTCGGCGTCGACTGTCGATAATCCTTGATGATGTCGGTGAGCGAGACGGCCTCGGAGGTCGCCTCCCCCTCGGCCTGGATGCCGAGGCGGCTGCTGTCGGATGTGCGCCTGGCGCGTCTCGCGGGACGGGGCGATCAGCGGGCGTTCGAGGCGATCTTCGAGCGCTACCACCAGGAGATCTATCGATACTGCCGCGCGATCCTGTCCGATCCCGACGAGGCGCAGGATGCGCTCCAGAGCACGATGACGAGCGCGCTTCGCTCGCTGCCGGGCGACGAGCGCCAGATCGCGCTTCGGCCGTGGCTCTACCGCGTGGCACACAACGAGTCGGTCTCGATCCTGCGCCAGCGGTCAGACGGCCTCGACGCCGATTTGCTCGCGGACCTGACGTCAGCGGGGGCAGACTCCGAGGCCGAGGGGCGCGAGCGGCTCCGCGACCTGGTCGCCGACCTGGACCAGCTTCCAGAGCGTCAGCGCGGCGCGCTCATCATGCGCGAGCTGAGCGGGCTGAGCTATGCGGAGATCGGTACAGCCATCTCCGCCTCTCCCGCGGCGGCGCGCCAAGCCGTCTACGAGGCCCGTGTGGCCATGCGGGACCTGCACCAGGGGCGCGACATGGAGTGTGAGACGGCCCGCCGGGCAATGTCCGAGCGAGACGGACGCGTGCTCCGCAGCCGCCGGCTGCGCGCCCACCTCCGGGCTTGCGAGCCGTGCAGTGGGTTTGAGGCGGCGATCTCCCAGCGGCGCGCCGATCTGCGAGCGCTCTGTCCGCCACTGCCGGCCGCCGTGGCGTCGAGCCTCCTGACCACCGTTGTCGGCGGCACGGGCAGCGGCGGCGTAGGGGCGGCGACCGGGGGAGTGGCCGGAGGCGCCGTTGGCATGGCCGGCGGGAGCACGATCGCCGGTCCGCTTGCCGTCAAGGGGGCTTCGATCGCGGCAGCCCTCGTCGTCGGGGCGGGCGCCGCCGGCATGACCGGCGTCGTCAAGACGCCCTTCTTGGGCGACCGGGACGCTCCGGCGACACCGAGCCAGTCTGCGAAGGCGCTATCGGGGACCGCTGATCACGGCGACGCCAAATCAGCCGGAACCCGCCATCCAGGTTCGCCTACCAGCCCGTCCGAGCGCGGTCGCGCCGACACCTCGACCGGAAGCTCCGGTCGCCATCAGTCCGAAGGCGCGACGACCGCAGTGGGCGCCCGGGGACAAGAATCGGCGACCCCCGCGAACGAAGGTATTCCGGCGACCGCCAACGGCAGCCCGCCCGCCCACTCGAACGCGGGTGGGAACTCCCATGGCTCGGGCAACGCGTCCGGGGAGTCCAAGGCCAAGCCCGCGTCGCCCCCGGG
>Ga0075425_100008355_pt1 | contig 10972 bp, 14 predicted proteins | sample SoiMethybrSBSTD4_FD_75300 | JGI IMG/M metagenome (GOLD analysis project Ga0075425, IMG submission 75300) | Bulk soil microbial communities from a Populus tree surrounding site in Tennessee, USA - Soil MetaG P. TD hybrid SBSTD4 | ecosystem: Environmental > Terrestrial > Soil > Tree plantation...
ACCGGGACGCAGACCGAGGTCATCCCCATCGGCCGGATCGACCTGATCAACGCGACGACCCAGATCGTCCAGCTGCGCGACGAGTAGGCGGGTTCTCGGCCGGTTCTGGGCGCTCCGGGGGCGCACGTCCGCCCGGGCAATTGACACTCGCCGCGTGTGCCAATTGCGATCTGGGCTGTCGATTCCGCGGGCGCCCGTTCGTCACTTCCTCGAGCCCGGCCATTCCGGCCGGCCCCACCACGAGGAGGAGCGTCATGTCCGACATCACCGTCATGCGGATCGACGAGTTCGACACGCCCAACGGCGGCGGGTTCTGCCGCGCTCGCGCCAGCCTGGGCGTGAGCGCGTTCGGGATGCAGGTGGAGCAGTTCCCGCCGAACTTCCTCCACCACCCCGAGCACGACCACACCGACGACGGCCAGGAGGAGGTCTACACCGTCCTCTCCGGCAGCGCCACGCTGCACGCCGGCGGCGAGGAGTACACGCTCGTGCCAGGCGTCTTCGCGCGGGTCGGCCCGGGGGAGCGGCGCCAGATCACCACCGGCGCGGAGGCCGTCCAGCTGCTCGCGATCGGCGGGATGCCGGGCGAGCCCTACGCCGCGCCGCCGTTCACCGAGATCGGCGTCGCCCTACCGGGCTGAGCCGGCCTACGAGAAGCCGGGGCCGCGCCGACCGGGCGGTGCGGCCCCATCTCCTCGAAAGCTCATCGCAGCGCGCGCAGCCGGGCGTCGAGCTCGGCCAGATACCGCGCCCGGGTCACGTCGTCGACCGAGTCGGCGGCGTAGGCGACGAACGGGTCGAGCACATGCATCCCCGTATAGGCCAGCGTCCCGTACATCAGCGGATGCAGGACGCGGTCGAGGTCTCCCACCCGATCGCCCCGGAACTGCTCCGGCTCGTACGAGGACGTCATGACGAGCATCCCCCGCTTCGAGCCGAGGAAGCCCGACCAGGCCGGTACGTCGGGGTAGCGGTACGCGATGCCGTTCGCGAACACCCGGTCGATCCACCCCTTCAGCATGGCCGACACCGAGAACCACCACATGGGCGAGACGAGGATCACCAGGTCGGCGGCGGTGAAAAGCTCGACGTGCCGGGCGAGGTCGGGCGCGAACGTGCCGCCGTCGGCCGCATGCAGCTGCTCGTCCATCGGCTGCAGGCGCTCGGGGATGGCCCGGTCGGTGAAGTCGCGCGCGGAGAGGATCGGATCGAACCCCTCGGCGTAGAGGTCGGCCAGCGTGACGGTCCAGCCGCCGTCCTCGAGCGCGGCGACGGCGCGGTGCGCCAGCGCGGCGGCGAACGAGGACGGCTCCGGATGGGCGAGCACGACGAGGGCGGTGCCCGCCGAGTCGTCCTCGATCGGCATGGGCCGAGATCGTACCGACGCGGTCAGGCGCCGCGCCGGGGCGGCCCCGCGGATCCGGCGGCGTACTCCTCCAGCGGCACCAGGCTCGGCTCGACGCCGGGGCCCGTGCCGGTCAGGCCGAGCGTGAGGCATTCGGGGTCGAAGCCGAAGCGGAGCGTGTTGGCGACCGGCTCGTGGCCGGATGGCACATGCGGCGTCTGCCGGAAGCGCACGACGATCTCCTTGCCCTCCTGCCCGAGCGCCTTGCCGGAGCGCAGACGGAAGCGGGTGCCCGACCAGCGCCAGCTCGCGAACTCGAGCAGCACCTCGGCGAACGTCTCGGTCCCGTGCCCGGGCGTGACGCCGTCCTCCTCGACGGAGGCGGGATGTTCCGCCCGCGCACGCTGCCGGCCCGATACCGATGTCCTCGAGCGCCAGATACCCATCGCGTCGGTGCACCGGGCGAAACGGTGGATCAGCGTCGAACATCGAGGACGGAGTTCCTTCTTGCAGCCTCGCGCGCCGGCGTGGCCCGGGCGCACTCGTCGGAGGCCTGACGATACGCACTCGCCGCCGTCGTCGCCAAATCCCGGCCGGACCACCCGGTGGTGACAGTCGTGACTGACACCTCCCCGCTCCGCCGGTAGGGTCGACAGCCCCTTACCGACCCGAGAGGTGCCGCCGTGACCGACCAGCCGAACCTGCGCGTCGCAACCGTCTTCCTGCCCGTCGCCGACCAGGACCGCTCCCTGGCGTTCTTCCGCGATCAGCTGGGCTTCGACGTCCGTTCGGATACCACCTACGGCGAGGGCGCCCGCTGGATCGAAGTGGCGCCGCCGGGATCGACGACCGTCATCGCCCTGAACGGCCCCAGCGACCAGCGCGAGGGGTTCGAGCCGGGCACCATGGCCCCGTTCTCGTTCGACACGGACGACCTCGACTCGGCGATGGCGGTGCTCGCCGGACGCGGCGTCGACTTCGACGAGCCGATGCGCCTGCCCCCGCCGGTTCCGCCCATGGTCTACTTTCGCGATCCGGACGGCAACCAGATGCTGCTCGTCCAGCGCGACGATTGATCGTCGGGTGACATCGGCGCGAGGTCCGGCCCCCTCCAGCGTTGGCTATGCTCGGCGCCGATGGCCCGTGGCAGGTCGTACAACGACGCCGAGCTGAACTACTTCGGTCGGGCTCCCGCCTTCGACGCCGTGGTGTGGGATCGCCTGGCCCGCGCCGCGCACGAGTTTCTCGAGGAGCACGGAGAGGTTTACGTGCTCGTGCGTCTCTTCAGCGGCGACGCGTTTGCGGTCGCCAAGGTCTCGCCCGGGATCACCTGGATCCGGTTCGAACTCGAGGATGGGACGACGCGAGGCGTTGCAGCGGGCGCCGTCGAGCAGGTGATCGTCACCCACCGACCAGCCGAGGTCCCGAAGCGCTCCGTCGGATTCACGGTCGCAGACGACGAGCCGCCTCCCGCAACCGCGACGGACTGACTGCGGACTGAGACACGCGTGTGGCCGCAGGGCCCGTCTCCGGCCGATGCCCGGAAGCGAGCCGCCCCCGGCGTTCCATGCGGCGGCTGTCTTGGCCGGCGAGGGGTCAGCTTCGAGCGCCCGAACGACGGCCCTCTGTCCTCGATGACCTGTTTCAGATTTCCGCTGCGGGAGAGCTACGCGCGCCCGAGGCGCGCCCGGAGAAGCTCCTTGCCCTGCTCGGCGCCCTTGCGGCTCTCACTCTGCGCCCGGCGGAAGAACTCGGCCAGTTCCGAGTCGCCCTCGCGGTCGGCATCCTGGATATAGGTCTCGAGGCGCAGAACGTTCGACAGACACGCCTCGGTGAACCAGATGACGTTGTAGTCCTTGTCCTTCGTGCCCGTGATCTGTCCAGTCTCCTGAGTGCTCATGATCTCTCCTCCCGATGGCTCGTACCGCACGCTGAGGCTCGTCCAGGTCTCTACCCTGCAAGGGCGAGCGACGAACCGGACTCTCCGCGGCGGGACCGCTTTCGCGCGCTCCCCGGCCTCGTTCGTTTGGCCGATCGACAGGTGTGGTTGGTTGTCAGAGAAGACCGGGTGGTGGTCTCGGGCGAGGGTGGCATGGACGACAGCGTGCGGCCGCCGGTCCGCCGGGGCCGGACGGCGACCATGTGACATTGGTACACGCCGGCGTGCGGCAGCGTTCGTGAGAACCCTTGAAAGGGTCTTGGATCAGCCGCCGTACGGGAACCGAACCAGCGTGTTCGCGCACGCACCGCGTGATGAGCCTTCAGGGTGGCACGCTGGTGACGCCGGATCGAACAGGGTCACCTCGATTCGCTCGGGCGGCTTGACGAAGATCAGCGAATACGCGCCCGGAGACTGCGACTCGCTGAACCGTTGCCAGCCACGGTCTTGGGCCTGTGCCTTGAACGTGGCGATCTGATCCGCGATGGAGCCGCCGAGCCGGAAAACGATGTTGACGCACCGATGCGCAGCGCCGGCATCGCTGCCGCAGCTCTGCGCCTGCTCGCTGACGACGTGCGCCTTCGCCGGGAGCATCGACTGCGCCTCGGTGAGAGCTGCCGCCTCGACGCTGCGGGTGTGTGCCTTCCAAACGCCGATCAAGAGCAACGGCGTGGCGCCAACGGCGAGGACGATCGCCACCGTCTTGCCCCTTGAAGCGGCCATAGCACCCACGATATACGCGAACGGTGCTACGTCAACCCTGAGTCAGCGAGCCGCCAGAACGGCGGACGCTGGCGGACGCCAGCGGAACGTACGGGTCTTGTCACTCACCCACCCGTTCCGGGCGATGACTCCAGCAGGGCGCGGCGTCTGGCGACACTCTGTGCTCTAGCGTCGCTGGGGGCTAGCGGGTTAGGTGGTGTGTCCCCCAGTCGGGCCTTACCTCGGTGACGTTTGGCGTGTTAGTGATGTCGTGTGGGTTGCTTCCGTCCGCGTTCATCACCCAGAGGTCGGTATTGGCCTGCCCGGCGAGGCCGCGGGCAAACGCGATCTTGTGGCCATCGGGGGAGTAGGTCGCGTAGATATCGTTCTGCCCCGTGGGTCCACTGGTGAGCAGGCGGATGCCGGTGCCGTCGCGGCGGATCGTGAACACCTGAGAGTCGGGCAGGTCGGCGTTGGTGTTGGACACGATTCGGCGTCCATCCGGCGACCAGTCACTGTCGAAGGCGTGGAGGCGAGGCGGCGTCAAACGATGGAAACGGCTGCCGTCTGCACGCACCAGGTAGAGGGCGGGTGGGCCTGTCTGCGGGAAGCCGGTAAAGACGATCCAGCGACCGTCGGGCGAGTACTTGGGAACTGCCTCGTCGATGGCGCTGTGGGTGACGCGGTGAACGTGGCCCCCTTCGGAGTCCATCGTGTAAATGTTGGAGGGTGGGTTTCCGGTGGGGCTGTGGGCGAACACGATGCGACTGCTGTCTGGCGACCAGGATGGCTGCCCGGTGAATCCCCTCATGTGGGTGATCTGGTCGATGTCGCTGCCGTCGGCGTGCATGGTGTACACCTGAAATACCCCGGTGCGGTTGCTGTCGAAGACGATTTCACGCCCGTTCGGCGACCAAGCGGCCCAGTCCGACTCGTGCTTCATCGACGTGTTCGTGAGTTGATCGCGGTGACTGCCGTCAGGATTGACGCGAGCGACCTGGGGGCTGCCACTGCTGTCGTTGATAAACGAGATCTGCCCGTTATGACCCGGAAAGGCGGCACGCGCTTGCCCAGCACACACTGCCGCTGCCACGAACACGACTGCCACCGCCAGCAAGCGCACGACACGGCTAACGCGACCAGTACTCACAATGCCTCCCCTGCCGTGGAGTCCCCGAGACAACATTGTCACTATCGTCACAGACTCCGTCGACATTACCACACCAAAGGCCAGCGCGCCCGGCCGGGTTCGCTTGTGCACGCGTCGGAGGCCGAGCGGTCATGCTCCCGCACAACGTTTCGAGGCATACATGCCCTGACCGACCCGTATCGACCGTCCGGGACATATCAGGCGACGCGGTCGGCTTCCTCGTCGTAGCCGCGAGCGCGTAGCCACCGCTCGAGCCGGACGATGGCGACCTGGCCGTGCCGGCCGACGCCGTCGAGCAGGTCGATCAACTCGCGCGCATCGCGCAGGAGCAGGTGCCGGTCTCCGCAGCGTACTTGGCGAACCAGCGCACCGCCGCCTTGGTCGTAGAGGACGGGCTTGTCTTCACGGATCAACAGCAGCAGCGAGAGCGCGTCAGCAAGTCCGATGCGTTGGAGCTCGGCAGGGGCGTCGAGAGCCAAGTGCGCGTTGTCGCTCTTCAGCGCGTGCTTGAACCGCGTGTAAGCGTGCGCCTGGCTCGTCATCGGGAACGCATGTTCGCACGCGGGCCGCGGTCACCGGTTCGGTCGGGGACGACGGCCGTATGGGTATCGCCCACTCGTCCGCAGACTGGTTGTAGTTGCGCGCGTCGCCGACCTCGGTCATAGAGAACGCGGTCCATCAGGTGCTGGCGGATTTGGATGCCCGCCAGGGAAAGGGGTGATGGCGACCAGTGAGGGCCGCGCCAGCTTGCAACTTCAACCGCCTCCGGCCCGACCTGCTCGACGAGGAGCTCGAGAGCCGGCAGCAGATCGGTATCAGACGAGACGATGACGGCGACATCGTGCTCTCGTTCGATAAGCCCGTGCCGGACGACGTCGATGGCGAGGGCGACGTCCGTGCCCTTCTCCCGCGGACGGCCGAGGCTGTAGTCGAGCGTTCGGGATCTCACGGCCGCGCACGGGTCGGATCCAGTCCACGCGGCGAACTGGCGTCGGTTCGCCGCGTACGTCTGGCGATCCTGCGCTTGGCTCGCCATGCCGCTGTGGATCCGGACGCCAGTGAGTCGCCCCGGAGCCTGCCCCTCGCGTCGGCTTGACGCGAGGATCCGGGCCGGCGCGAGCGGCTTGACGTTGCCCGCGATGTTGTCGCCCGAGTTCCGGAACCCGAACGCATCCCGGGCGCTCCTTATCCGCCAGTAATCCGCCAGTCACCGCGATTGCGGGGTGGATTCCGGTAGACATCGGTGGAATGTCTCCCGTGGGATATACCCGCTTCCAAAGCGGGTTTTCGGCTTGTGGACTAGCAGGGGTGGCAGGATTCGAACCCGCGACCTACGGTTTTGGAGACCGCCGCTCTACCAGCTGAGCTACACCCCTTCGCGGAGGCGCATTGTACCGGCGGCGGTCAGGAGGGGAGCAGGCCGTCCAGGGCGTCCGGAAGGCCGGAGAGCTCGGTCAGCTCGACGGTTGCGCGCGGGTCGCTCGGCTCGGCGAGCCGGTTGATCCAGATCGACGGCAGGCCCATCTCGGAGGCCGGGGCGATGTCGTGGAACCGGCTCGCGCCGACGTGGACGTGGCGGCCCTTCGAGCCCGGGTGACGCTCGTCGAAGCGGCGCCAGTGCCCGGGTGCGGGCTTGTAGGAGCCGACATTCTCGGCGACGATCACGTCGGCGAAGTCGACGCCGAGCTTCGGCACCGACGAGGCGATCAGGTCGCGGTCGCAGTTCGAGAGAATGACGAGCCGCCAGCCGCGCCGGTCGGCCTCGGCCAGCGACGCGGGCACCTCGGGGAACGCCGGCCAGCTCGGCAGCGAGTCGGACATGGCGTGGACGTCGCCGGGCGCAAGCTCGGCTCCGCGCTCGCGGGCGAGCATCGCGGTCACCAGGTCGAGCACCTCGCGGTAGGTGCGGTAGCGCTCGGCCTCCACTCCGGGCTCGATCTCGTGGTAGCGGACGAGCAGCGCATCGGCGTCGTCTTCGCCGAACAGCCGCGCCAGCGTGCTGCGGATCCCGCCGTTCCAGTCGATCAGCGTGCCGTAGCAGTCGAAGGTGGCGAAGCGGTCGGCGTCCATGCGCGGGCCAGCGTATACCGGCCCGACGCGTCACGCGCCACCCAGCCTTCGACCTCGAGCCGCGACAGAAGGGCCGCGATCCGGCCCGGCCCTTCCGCCCCGGCGACCTCGTCGGGGAACGCCGGCGAGCCGCTCAGACGGTCGAGCAGGGCGCGCGCCTCCGCGTCGGCGGGCGGCGGGTGCGCCTCGGGCGCGTCGATGCCGAGCCAGACCGCGAGGTCGGACTCGTCCTCCACGAGCCCCGCCCCGGTCTTGATCAGGCCGTTCGTCCCGGCGGCTGCCGACGACCCCGCGGCGCCCGGGACGGCCACGACGTCGCGGCCCAGGTCGAGGGCGTGGTCGGCCGTGATGAGCGCGCCGCTGCGCGCCCTGGCCTCGACGACCACCAGCGTCGCGGCGAGTGCCGCGATGAGCCGGTTGCGCGCGGGGAAGCGCCACGGTGCCGGCGCGGTCCCGGGCGGGTACTCAGAGATCGCGAGCCCGCGCTCGAGAATGCGCTCGTAGAGACCGCGATGCCGGCGCGGATAGGCGATGTCGGTGCCGCAGCCGAGCACCGCGATCGTCGGCCCGCCCGCATCGAGGGCGCCGCCGTGGGCGGCGGCGTCGATGCCGAGCGCCATCCCGCTCACCACCGTCACCCCCCGCCCGGCCGCGAAGGCGCCCAGCCGGCGGGCGATGCGAAGCCCGGCGTCGGTTGGCCGGCGCGCACCGACGATGGCGACGGCACCCCCGGGGGCCGGCAACGGCGTCTCGGCCAGGGCACCGCGCAGGAAGACGGCCAGCGGCGGATCGTGGAGCTCCCGCAGGCCGGCCGGATAGGCGGCGTCTGCGACCGTGGCGCAGGTCGTCCCCGACTCGGCCAGCTCGGCCCGGAAGACCGCGACGTCTGCGCGGCGGGCGCGCCGCAGCTCCTGGGCGAACGAATCGGGCAGACCGAGCCGCTCCAGCCGCTCGGCGGAGGCCGCAAGCAGCTTCTCCGGCCCGCCGGCACGCCGCGTGATGCCGCCCGGCTCGATCCCGGCTCGCGCGCCCGCGATCACGATGCGCAGCGCGGCTTCGGCCGTCATGCCGCGGCCCCCCGGAACGAGAGTGCCTCGGCCATGTGGTCGGCGGACGCCGTCTCGGCACCCTCGAGGGACGCGATCGTCGCTGCCACACGGCGGGCGCGGTCGGCCCCGCGGCCCGAGAGGAGCATCCCCTCGACGGCGCGGTCGAGCAGCGCCCCGGCGGCGGCGCTCACCGGGGGTGGATCGTCGGCGAGCCGCCGACGCGCCAGCGCAACCCGGCCGGCTACGGCCGACGTCGCCTCGCCAAGTGCGGCATGTGCGTCGGCGCGCGGCGCCTCGACGCGGAGATCGAGGCGGTCGAGCAGCGGTCCGCTCACGCGCGACCGGTAGGCATGCAGCCGCTGGGGCGGACAGGTGCACTCGCGGTCGGGGTCGCCGGCGAGGCCGCACGGGCACGGGTTCATCGCGGCGACGACCATGCAGCGGGCCGGCATCCGCACGCTTCCTGCGACCCGGGATACGAGCACCTCGCCGTCCTCGAGCGGCATTCGCAGCGCCTCGAGCGCCGCGCGGTTGAACTCGGGCAGCTCGTCGAGGAAGAGCACGCCGCGATGGGCCAGCGTCACCTCGCCCGGCCGCAGGCGTGCGCCGCCCACGAGCGCAGCCGCCGACGCGCTGTGGTGCGGCGCCCGGAACGGCCGCCCGGTCAGGCGGGTGCCGGGTGCGAGCAGGCCCGCCGCCGAGTGGATGCGTGTGATCTCGAGCACCTCGTCCGGGGCGGGCGGGGGCAAGATACCCGTGAGCCGGCGGGCCAGCATCGTCTTCCCTGACCCGGGCGGGCCGGTCATCAGCAGGTTGTGGCCGCCGGCGGCGGCGATCTCGAGCGCGCGCCGCGCCCGCGGCTGGCCGCGCACGTCGGCCAGGTCGGGAACGGCGGCGGAGACCGCGGGAGGCGCATCGGGGATCGGGTCGGGCTCGTCGCGGTCGGCGAGAATGTCGACGACGTGGCGCAGGCTGCGGGCCGCGATCACCGGCACCGTGCCGGCCATCGCCGCCTCGACGGCGCTTCCCGGCGCGACCACGAGGGCCTCGGCGCCGACCCGCCCGGCCGCCTCCGCCATCGCGAGCGCTCCGCGCACGGGTCGCAGGCCGCCGTCGAGGCCGAGCTCGGCCGCCGCAGCGACGCGCGCCACCCGCTCGCGCGGCGCCTGGCCCGAGGCGGCCAGCAGCGCCAGCGCGATGGCGAGGTCGAACCCCGACCCCTCCTTGCGCTCCTGGGCCGGCGCCAGGTTCACGGTCAGCCGCTTGATCGGGAACCGGAACTCGGCGGAAGTCATGCCGCTGCGGACGCGCTGGCGGGCCTCCTGCACGGCCCGGTCGGCGAGCCCGACGACGACGAACGACGGCAGGCCGTCGGCGACGTGCGCCTCGACGTCGACGCGGCGGGCGGTGATCCCGGTGAGCCAGAGCGTGAGCGCTCGCGCAACCATGCAACGAGCGTAGGGAGCGAGCCGTCAAGCGTGGGTGACGAGGTGTGCCGAGACGGTTACGAGAGCGCGGCGGAGATGTGACGCGGGCGCAGGCCGTGGACGGCGATCAGGTCGACGCGGGCCGACCGCGCCCGCGGATCGGCTGCCAGGAGCACCTCGGCCGCCTCCACCAGCCGGCGCCTTTGCCACTCCCCCACCATCTCCTCGGGCTCGCCGCGGCGGCCGCTGCGGCGCGCCTTCACCTCGCACACGACGAGCGTGCGCCCGCGGCGGGCGACGACGTCGACCTCGCGGCCGCACACGCGCACGTTGCGCGCGAGGATCGAATAGCCGCGCAGGCGCAGCGACCAGCAGGCGATCGTCTCGGCCAGGCGACCGTACTCAGAGTCCGAGATCGAGGTCCATCTGGGCATAGGCGATCGCCTCGAACGAGCGCCGGTGTAGCGGCGTCGGCCCATGCTCGCGCACCGCCCGGGTGTGCTCGGCGGTGATGTATCCCACGTGACGGTCGAACCGGAACTCCGGGTACTGCGGCGCGATCCGGTGCATGAACCGGTCTCGCGTGACCTTGGCGACGATCGACGCGGCCGCGATGGCGGCGCTGCGGCCGTCGCCGCCGACCACCGCGTGATGGGCGCGGACGCAGCCCGGCACGCTGAAGCCGTCGGTCATGCACACATCGGGCTCGGGATCGAGCGCGCACAGCGCCCGGCCGAGGGCGGAGAGGTTGGAGCGATGCAGGCCGCGGCGGTCGATCTGCGCGGCCGGGACGACGATGACGGCAACCTGGGCGGCTGACTCGACGACCGCCTGGAAGAGCGTCTCGCGGCGCTCGGCGGTGTGGCGCTTGGAATCGTCGAGCATGCCGAGCGCGGCGCAGCGGCGGCCGCGCAGCAGATCCATGTCGAGGCACACGGCGGCGACGACCAGCGGCCCGGCCAGCGACCCGCGACCGGCCTCGTCGGCGCCCGCGACGAACCGCACCCCGAGCTCGCGGTCGTGCGCCAGGAGCCGGCGCCCGGGTCGCGAGCGGCGGCGACGACGGGGAGCGGAGACTGCCATCGGCCTATGGTACGGCGTCCTGCGGACGGGGAGCCGCCGGAATGACGCTCGCACCGTCACAAATCTGTGCCAGAGGTGTAACCCTTGCTCACGCGGCGCTCGTGTGGCGTCAAGGTGGTCACCCGTCGAACCGATGCTGACCGAATGGACACCTTCGGCTCCGAACACGTTGCGACCTTCGCCGAGGCGCGGCTGCCCCGCTGGAAC
>Ga0075425_100008357_pt1 | contig 10970 bp, 9 predicted proteins | sample SoiMethybrSBSTD4_FD_75300 | JGI IMG/M metagenome (GOLD analysis project Ga0075425, IMG submission 75300) | Bulk soil microbial communities from a Populus tree surrounding site in Tennessee, USA - Soil MetaG P. TD hybrid SBSTD4 | ecosystem: Environmental > Terrestrial > Soil > Tree plantation...
CACTCGTTCGTACTCGTCGCCGAAGGCCTGCCCGGTGGGTCGCGATCGTTTCCGCACGGCATCGACGAACACGATGCCGCCTGGCGCATCATCGTCGACCCGATCGACGGCACGCGCGGCTTGATGTACCAAAAACGCAGCGCGTGGATTCTCACGGGCGTCGCGCCGAATCGCGGGCCGTCGACCTCGCTGCGCGACATCGTCCTCGCCGTGCAGACGGAGATCCCGCTCGTCAAACAGCACCTCGCGGATCAGCTCTGGGCCGTGCGGGGGGGCGGCGTCCAGGCGGTGAGATTGAATCGGTTGACGGGTGAGCAAATGCCGCTACGGCTGCGTCCCTCAACCGCAAGCAGCATCGCCCACGGCTTTTCCACAGTGGCGCGCTTCTTCCCGGGGGCGCGCGATGTTTTGGGCGCGCTCGACGAGGCGATCGTGCGAGGAGCGCTCGGTGCACAGCCGGAGGGCAAGGCGCTCTGCTTCGAGGATCAGTACGCGTCGACCGGCGGACAGTTGTACGAGCTGATCGCCGGTCATGATCGCTTCATCGCCGATTTGCGTCCGCTGACCACCCCGTCGCTCGCGGAACGCGGATTGGCGCGTCCGCTGACCTGCCATCCGTACGACATCTGTTGCGCGCTGATTGCGGAAGAGAGCGGTGTCATCGTGACCGACGCGTGTGGTCGTCCCCTCGATGCACCGCTGAGCGTCGATGCCGACGTGGCGTGGGTCGGCTACGCGAACCAGAAGATCCGCGCGTCCATGGAACCGCTGCTGCAGCAGGAGCTGCGAGCGCGCGGCTGGCTCGCGATCGATCAACATGAGCGCGACCGCTGATCTATCGCGGTTCGTCGAACGGCTGCGCCTCGAGCGCCTGGTCGAACCTGGTGCGCCGATCGCGATTGCGCGGGCGCCGGGGCGACTCGACGTCATGGGCGGCATTGCCGATTACTCCGGGTCGCTCGTGCTTCAGCGGCCGATCGCGGAAGGCACGTGTGCGGCGGTGCAACGGATCGATCGTCCGGTCGTCGAACTGATCAGCATCGGCCGGCCGCCGCTCGATGTCCCCGTTGCGACATTGCTGCGTGATGGCGAGCCGATCGACTACGAGGCAGCACGGCAACGCTTCGCGCGTGACGATCAACACTGGGCCGCGTACATCGTCGGCGTGTTCCTTGTGCTCGCCCACGCACGCGGACTACGCCTCTCGGGCGCGCGCGTCGTGATCGCTTCGGACGTACCCGAGGGGAAAGGGGTGAGTTCGTCGGCTGCTGTCGAAACAGCGGTGATGCAGGGGGCAGTGTGTGCGTTCAACGTCGCGATCGCCCCGCGCGACATTGCGCTCCTGTGCCAGCAAGCCGAAAACCTCGTGGCCGGCGCGCCGTGCGGCGTGATGGACCAGATGACGTGCGTCTTTGGGCTGCCCGACGCGCTGATGGCGCTGTTGTGCCAGCCAGCCGAACTGCAGTCGCCCGTGCCACTCCCGGGTGATTTGGCGGTGTGGGGCATCGACTCGGGGGAGCGTCACGTGGTGGGCGGCTCCGACTACACGTCGGTACGCGCCGCGGCGTTCATGGGAGTGAGGATTCTCGCCGATCACCTGCGCGTTCCGGGCGGCTACCTGGCTAATCTCGACGCGGCGGAGTTCGAGCGCGCCGCCTCACGACTGCCGGAGCAGATGAGCGGCGAGGAGTTCCTCGCGTGTTACGGCGGCACGTCCGATACCGTGACGACCGTGGCGAGGGAGCGGCAATACCGAGTCCGCGATGCGACGGCGCATCCTGTCGACGAGCGTCGACGGGCCGAGACGTTTCGGCGGTTGCTGCTGGATTCACATGGTGAGGTCTCGGGCGTGCCGTTGGGCACGCTGATGTACGAGTCGCACGCGAGCTACGGCCGGTGTGGACTCGGGTCGCCCGGGACCGATCGCCTCGTGGCACTGGTCGAGTCTGCGGGGCCATCTGCCGGCTTGTATGGTGCGCGGATTACGGGCGGCGGCAGCGGCGGCACGGTCGCCGTCCTCGGCCGTCCCGATGCGTCACCGGCGCTCGCACGCATTGCCGACCAGTACGAGCGCGAAACCGGTTATCGACCGCACGTCTTCGCCGGCTCGTCGTCAGGTGTTGCGGCTGTGGGCGCGAACGTTCTGACGGTTTAGCGCGAAATTTGACATGGTGCATCACACGCGGTATTCCCACTCGTGATATTCGAGGCCCTTATGAACGAGCGTGTTGTGCGGCGGTACGCCGCATTCGTCGTATGCCTGCTGTGTGCGAACGCCGGCTGCAGCCAACCGACGGCAAATCGTGCGGGAACGTCCAAGACCATCCGGCTCGCCTTCGTCACCAACAATTCGGCAGATTTCTGGACGATCGCGCGGCGAGGCGTTGAAAAGGCGGACGCGGAGCTTGCCGATGTCGAGACCGAGTTCCGCCTCACCTCCGACGGCACCGCCGCCGAACAGCAGCGGATCGTCGACGATCTGCTGACCAAGGGCGTGGCTGGAATCGCGATATCGCCAGTCGACCCCGCGAACCAGGTTGCGATGATCGACTCCGTTGCGAAGCAGGCGATCGTGTTCACGCAGGACAGCGACGCGCCGCAATCGCAGCGCACGCTTTACATCGGCACGGATAACGTCGCCGCCGGACGACAGGCGGGGCAGCTGATTCGCGACGCGATTCCGTCAGGCGGAAACGTGATGCTCTTCGTCGGCAAGCTCGATGCGCAGAATGCGCGCGAGCGGGTGCAGGGCATTCGCGACGCGCTCGCCGGATCGAATATCCGTATCCTCGACGTCCGCACCGACGATGTGGACGACGTGAGGGCAAAGGCGAATGCTGCCGACACACTCGTGCGCTACCCGGACGTGAAGGGGCTGGTCGGCCTCTGGAGCTACAACGGCCCCGCGATCCTCAACGCGGTGCGTGAAGCCGGCAAGCTCGGCAAGGTGAAAATCATCGCTTTCGACGAAGCTGACGAGACGCTTGCCGGGATCAGCGCCGGCGCGATTGAGGCCACCGTCGTCCAGCAGCCGTACGAATTCGGCTACCAGGCGATTCAGAAGATGGCGCAGGCGGCGCGCGGCGATCGGTCGTTCATCCCCGCGTCCAAGCAGATCATCGTCCCCACCATCGTCGTGAACCGCGGCAATGTCGAGTCGTTCACGAAGCGAGTCAACGAGCTTCGCGGGCGGAACAAGTAGGGTATAGACCGATGACCATTTCCTTCGATCGCCGGACATTCCTCGCAGGCCTGGGCAAGGCTGGGGCCGCGCTGGCCGCGGAATCGTGGTTCGACGCGATCGGCTACGCGCAGGTGAGCCGCGGGCCTGCTCGCGTCAGGATTCAACCGCCAGTGGCCGCCGATTTCGACCGGCGGGTGCTCGGATCATTTCTCGAGCATCTCGGACGCGCGATCTACACCGGCGTCTATCAACCCGGGTCGCCGCTGGCGGACGCACAAGGGTTCCGCCGCGATGTCGCGCAGGAAGTGAAAGAACTGGGCGTGCCGATCGTCCGCTACCCGGGTGGCAACTTCGTGTCCGGTTACAACTGGCTTGACGGCGTCGGACCGAAGGCGCAGCGGCCAACCGTGCTCGATCGGGCGTGGAATTCGATGGAGACGAATCAGTTCGGCACTAACGAATTCATCGAGTGGTGCCGTCTGGCCGGCAGCGAGCCACTGCTCGGGCTCAACTTCGGCACCGGCTCCGCGGACATGGCGGTGGCGCTCGTCGAGTACTGCAACCTCGAGCGCGGAACGAAGTGGAGCGAGTTGCGCCGCTCGCACGGCTACGCGCAACCGCACGGCGTCAAGTACTGGTGCCTGGGCAACGAGATGGATGGTCCATGGCAGATCGGACAGCTCCAGTCGCGCGAGTACGGGCGGAAGGCGCGCGATGCGGCCAAGCAGATGCGCGTCATCGACCGCGACTTGAGGTTGATCGCATGCGGCTCGAGCGGCACGCAGATGCCGCAGTACCTCGTGTGGGATCGCGAGGTGCTCGAAGAGTGCTACGACATGGTCGATGGTCTGTCGCTGCATGCCTACTACGGCAATACCCAGCCGCTGACGGGCAACAACGTCGCCCGCTATCTGGCGATGAACCTCGATATGGATCGGCAGATTCGCGAGAGCGCCGCCGTCTGCGACTACGTGCAGGGGCTCCGCAAGTCGAGCAAGCGGCTCTGGCTCTCGTTCGACGAATGGAATGTCTGGTACCGCGCTCGCAGTGGTACGGCCACGGACGGCCAGCGACAATCGGCGCCGAAGCTGCTCGAGGAGGTCTACAACCTCGAGGATGCGCTGCTCGTCGGCGGGTTCGTCAACACGCTGCTGCGGAATTCGGATCGTGTGCGCGTCGCGTGCCTCGCGCAGCTCGTGAACGTGATTGCGCCGCTCGTGACCAACGAGAAAAGTGTGCTGCGCCAGAGCATCTTCTATCCCTACTCGTGGGCGCTCAAGTATGCGAAGGGCCGTGTGCTGGACATGCGCGTCGAGTCGGAGATGTACCCCATTCGCGCCGCTGGCCTGCAGGCGGACTTCGCTCGCAACGATCAGGTGCCGTTCGTTGATGTCGTCGCGACGCTCGATGCCCAGAATGGTCAGGCCGCGGTGCTGATGCTGAATCGCGACACCAGCGGCGAGCGCGAGGTCGTGCTCGAATGGAACGACATCAAACCGTCGCGTGTCCTCGCGCACGAGACGCTTACCGGGGCAGACCTGAAAGCTTTCAACACGTTCGACGCGCCGCGGAAGGTTGTGCCGCAGCGTCTGGACCCGCCGGCCGTCGCCGGCCGGATGACGTTCAAGCTGCCGGCCGCGTCGTATACCGTCGCGCACCTTGCAGTGGGCGCATAAAGGAACACGACGCGAAATGGCTGACGCAGAACCGTTCGGCACGCTCGATGGACAGCCGGTGGAGCTCTACCGGCTGCGCAGCAAAAGCGGCGTCGAGGTGAGTGCGTGCACGTACGGTGCAGCGATCACGTCGATCGTGGCGCCGGGTCGTAACGGCACCCGCGCCGACGTCGTGCTCGGGTTCGACTCGGTCGCGCCATACCTTTCGCAGACCGCCTTTCTCGGAGCAGTCGTCGGCCGCTACGCGAACCGGATCGCGAGCGCACGCTTCGTGCTCGATGGCGTCACGTATCAACTCAAGCCGAATGACGGACAGAACCTGCTGCACGGCGGCGCGCGCGGTTTCGACAAGCGGCTCTGGAGCGCGGCCCTGTTCAACCGCGGTGGTCATCAGGGGGTGCGATTTACTCGGGTGAGTCCAGCGGGTGAAGAGGGATTCCCGGGAACGTTGCAGGTGTCCGTCGAGTACGAGCTGAGCGCGGCGGGCGCGCTGCGCTGCTCGTTCAGGGCGGAGACCGACGCGCCGACGATCGTCAACCTGGCGCAGCATGCGTATTTCAACCTGTCCGGTACGGCGATGCCCGTTCTCGATCATGAGGTCACGATCGCCGCAAGCCGCTACACGCCCGTCGACGCCAATCTGATCCCCACCGGAACGCTGGCCCCCGTGGAAGGAACCCCGTTCGACTTCCGCGCGCCGCGGCGCATCGGCGATCGGATCGACGATGACCATCCGCAACTGCGGTTCGGACGCGGGTACGATCACAACTGGGTGCTCGATCGCAGTCGGCCGGCGCCCGATGATCGCTCGCTCGCGCACGCGGCGACCGTGCGCCACGCGCGCAGCGGCCGGCGCCTCGACGTCTTTACGACCGAGCCGGGCTTGCAGTTCTATTCAGGCAACTTCCTCGATGGCACGCTACACGGCGCGCAGGGCTTTTACGTTCGGCGCTCCGGTCTGTGTCTCGAGACGCAGAAGTTCCCGGACACGCCCAATCACCCGCAATTTCCAACTGCCGTCGTGCGCCCAGGCAAACCCTACCAAGCGGCCACGACATTCGCTTTCAGTCACGAATAGTTCACTCCGCATGCGACATCAGAGTCGACGGCGGGATACGCAATCATGATCCAGCCAGCAGCATTGTGCCGATTCATCGCAGCACCCGATCCCGATGTTCGCGTCGGGTTAGTGGATGGGGAAGTGGTCCGCGATCTGACGTCGGCCGGAGTGCGTCGCCTTGACGACCTGCTCGAGCGCGTGGGTCTCCATGAGGAGATCGCACGTGCCCGTCGCGCGGATCTTCCCGAGTGGCCGCTGGACGACGTGCGGCTGTTGACCCCGGTGGAGTCGCAGGAAATCTGGGCTGCAGGCGTCACCTACTTTCGCAGCAAGCAGGCGCGCATGGAGGAGTCGGACTTCAGCGCGCGCGCGTACGACCACGTCTACGAGGCCGCGCGTCCGGAGATCTTCTTCAAAGCCGTGCCCGAGAAAGTGGTCTCGCCAGGAGACGCCGTCGGGATTCGTCGCGATGCGCGATGGAACGTGCCCGAGCCGGAGCTGACCCTGGTCGTCAACTCGTCGCGGTCGATCGTGGGGTTCACGATCGGCAACGACATGAGCTCGCGCGACATCGAGGGCGAGAACCTGCTCTATCTCCCGCAGGCCAAGGTTTACGCCAGCTCCTGCGCGATTGGTCCGTGGGTGATCGTCGGTGCCGACGAGCGGGATGCGCGGCAGTGGACGATCCGACTCGAGATCGATCGCGAAGGCGACACGGTGTTCGCCGGCGAGACGCGTGTCGACCAGATCAAGCGCACGTTCAGTGAGCTGGTCGAGTACCTGTTCCGGTCGCAGGCGTTTCCGCACGGCGCGATGTTGCTGACGGGCGCCGGCATCGTTCCGCCGGATGCATTCACGCTTGCCGAGAGCGATCGCGTGCGCATCACGATCTCGGGCATCGGCATGTTGGAGAATCCGGTCCGCATCGTCTAGGTGAACAGCGCGCGCACATCGTGTTGCGCATTGTGCAACGAGGTGCTCAAATTGTTGGCCACGGACGCGCCTCATTGCGGTTAGGATGGCGCGCGAGGCCAGACCATGAGACACACGCTCCTGCTCGTCATCCTCGTGGCAATCGCCCTTCTGCCCGTGCGGGCGCAGAGTCCCGCGGGCCCGTCTACTCCGCTCGGGGCAAGCGCGTTGTCGCAGCGGATCGTGCACACGGATCCAGCGGCGTATCGGCCGGCACCCGCCGTTCACGGCGGCGCCGGCACGATGTCATTCACGGCGTTGCTGAATCGCGGTGCGGTCACGCCGGAGTTCAACTTCCTGCACCGCGGCGTCATTCCCGCCGGAGCCGGCATCGGCCATCACTTCCACAACGTCGTCGAGGAGATGTTCGTGATCCTCGATGGCGAAGCCCAGTTCACCATCGATGGACGCACCGCCACCGTGAAGGGACCGGCCGGCGTGCTCTGCCGCACGGGCCATTCGCATGCGATCTATAACCCGGGTCCGACGCCGGTGCAGTGGATGAATCTGAACGTCTCGCTCGTCGCCGGCGTGTACGACAACTTCGATCTCGGCGACACGCGCGTGGGCGCAACCCTCGATCCCATTCCCACATTCATGACGATGCGCCTGGACACATCGCTGCTGCGAACTCCGGGCGCACGCGGCCGAGGGGCGGCGACTCCGCCCCCGGATCCGAAGGCGATCCTCTCGCGGCGCGTGCTGGCTCCAGCGGTGTTCTCGACGACCTGGTCCTACATCGACCATGTCCTCGTTCCTCCCGGCGCGACCACTCCGGAACTGCCGCATGACAGCGTCGGCGAGGCGTATTACGTACTCGGCGGCGAGGGCACGATCGGCGTCAAGGGCGCATCCGGAACGGCGCCCGTTCGTACCGGCGATGCGATCGCAATCCGGATCGGCGAATCGAGTCAGTTCACCAACGGCGGTTCGATGCCGCTCGAACTGTTCATCATGGGCGTGGCCAAGGACATGGCGGTGAAAACGCAGTTGCTCGCCGGCGCACCGCGCTGACTGAGACAGCGAAATCTGGAGGGCACGTGAACAGACGGGGAATCCTGCGCTCTGCGTATATCGCGACCGCCGCGGCACTTGGCGTCGGCCGCTTTGCAGCCACGGCACGTGCGCAGTCGAAGCACATTCGGCTCTACGTGGAAATGGACGTTCCGGCCGCGCGTGAGCGCGAGATGCTCGACGCGTTTCACAACACGTTCGTTCCCGAAGCCGTCAAACACGACGGATACATCCGCGTGAAGATGCTGAAGCGCCGCACCGTCATCCAGGGCACTGCGCCCGAGGCGCACAACTATCGCTTCGAGCTCGAGTTCGAGAGCGAGGAGCTTCGAAAGAAATGGATCGCGTCGGCCGGCCACCAGCGCGTATGGCCCCTCGTCGAGCGGACGATGACGACGCAGAAGGATTACCCCGTCGTGTTGTACGACGAGGTCTGACGCGATCGATCGCCGATCAGTCGGAGAGGGACGCGCTGATCGCGTGCGCGGTCTTCTTCACTTCGTCCGCGGCGCGCGCGATCGCGCGGGTGTGCAGGCGCGTCACCGGTGAGGAGATGCCGACGGATGCGACGATTTCGCCGTCCGGATCGCGGATCGGTGCGGCGATGCATCTCACTTCCTCCATATATTCCCCGTCGTCGAGCGCGAATCCCTCGACCCGAACCTCCGCGCACACGCGGGCGAGACTCGTCAGCGATTTCACGGTCGCGCGCGTGTAGACCCGCAGCGGCGCCCGTCCAAGCAGCTCCCTCAAGGCGGACAGATCGCAATCGGCGAGCAGCGCCTTTCCGTGGGCCGTGCAGTGCAGCGGCGCGTATTCCCCCGTCTGCCCGGCGACGGAGACCACCTGGCCCGTCGGGATCTGATGGTCGATGAAGAACACCTCGACGCCCTCGCGAACCGCGAAGTGCGACGTCTCGCCCAGCGTCGTGGTGAGCTCCTGCAGGTAGTGGTGAAAGAACGTCGCCAGCACATTGCGGCCGTAGCGCCGCGACAACCGCCATGCGGTGGGGCCCAGGATGTAGTCCTTGCTGCCCTTTGGATTGGCCAGGAATCGTCGTTGCCGCAGCGTGTTCGCCAGCCGGAAGACGCTGCTGCGATCGATTCCAATCAGGTCGGTGAGTTGCTTCAGCGGCACCGGGTGCGACGAGGCCGCGACCGCTTCGAGAATCACCAGGCCGCGGTCGAGGCTCTGGATGGCCGGTGTGTCGTGGATCGCTTTGCCGCTCATGGCCGAACTGTTGTGTTGAGCATACCGCGGAAACCGCTGAATTTTGCCGTTGTCTTGCCGCGCGACCAGTGTTACCGTGCCGCGGCACCTGGACGTCATGCAATGTCTGTTGCGTTATACGCAACGTCAACGCCGATGCGAATGAGCCGGCGCACCTTCGCCCGAGTGGTCGCGGCGTCCGCGGCCGCAACGGTGGCGGCGCGCGTGCGATTGTCCTTCGATGTCGTGCCGCGTCTTGCCGGGCAAGAGGTTGCGCTCAAGGACCTCGTGCCCCGTGGGTGGCTGATCGGCGCGGCGATCAATCAAAACCAGAGTGACGGCCGCGACACTGTGGCCGTCGATCTCATCACGCGACAGTTCAACACCATCAGTCCGGAGAATCTGCTCAAGTTCCAAAGCCTTCATCCCGAGCCCGATCGATTCACGTTCGACGCGGCTGATCGCTACGTCGCCTTCGGCCGCGATCGCGGCATGGCGGTAATCGGCCACAACCTTGTGTGGCATTCGCAGACGCCGCGATGGGTGTGGGACGGTCCCGACGGCGCGCTCGCCGATCGCGCGACGATGCTGGCGCGGATGCGTACGCACATCATGACGGTCGTCGGCCGTTACCAGGACAGGATTCGCGGGTGGGACGTCGTCAACGAGGCGTTGAACGAGGACGGCACGCTGCGCGATTCGCCCTGGCGCCGTGGCATCGGCGACGACTACATCGCGCGGGCGTTCGAGTTCGCCCACGCAGCCGATCCGAACGCGGAGCTCTATTACAACGATTACAACCTCGCGACCCGATCTGAGAAGCGGGCCGGTGCCATACGCATCGTCAAAGACCTGCAGCAGCGCGGCATCCGGATCGATGCAGTCGGCGAACAGGGACATTGGCGCCTCAACACGCCTACGTCCGCCGAACTCGATCAGGCGATCACCGACCTGCGCACGACCGGCCTCACGGTGATGATCACGGAATTGGACGTCAACCTGTTGCCGCAGGCCGGGACGCCGGCGCGGGGCCAGCCTCCTTCCCCTGAATCGAATCCGTACGCGAATGGCCTGCCCGATGAGATGCAGCAGGCGCTCGCCCGATATTACGCAGATGCCTTTCGGGTGCTGCTGAAGCATCGCGACGGCATGAGCCGCGTCACCTTCTGGGGCGTGAGCGACGGTGACTCGTGGCTGAACCGCGGACGCACGAACTACCCGCTGCTCTGGGATCGGCAGCGGCACCCGAAGCCGGCGTTCGACCGCGTCGTCGCCGTATTGGCCGGCCAGTAGGCATTCGAGCCGCTGCCGGAACGTTCTGAGGCTGAGCATTCTCGGAGGAGACCGTATGGGACGGACCTTTGGGCTTTGTCTGCTGGCATTCCTGCTGCCGGTGAGCGCGCTGGCACAGGAAACGAGAGGGAATATCTCGGGGACGGTTCGCGATCCGCAGGGCGTCGTGCCCGGCGCGAGCGTCACCATCACCAACGTCGATACCAACATCAGCCAGCACCTGCTGACGAACGAATCGGGCTACTTCGAGGCGCCGCTGCTGAACCCGGGCAACTACACCGTCGCCGTCGAAATGACCGGGTTCCGCAAGGCGACGCGCGCGAATATCGCGCTCGGCGTCGGCCAGCAGGTGAGCGTACCGTTCACGTTGGAGGTGGGCGCGATCAGCGAGGAGGTGGTGGTCCGCGCCGAGACGCCGCTGCTCGATACGACGTCGGTCTCCTCGGGCGCGAACTTCGACACGCACCTCGTCGATGCGCTGCCGATGTTCTCGAACATGCCGATCACGCTGTCGCGGTTTTCGGCGAGCGTCAACGTCAACGATCAGCAGACGCAAGTGTCG
>Ga0075425_100008358_pt1 | contig 10970 bp, 12 predicted proteins | sample SoiMethybrSBSTD4_FD_75300 | JGI IMG/M metagenome (GOLD analysis project Ga0075425, IMG submission 75300) | Bulk soil microbial communities from a Populus tree surrounding site in Tennessee, USA - Soil MetaG P. TD hybrid SBSTD4 | ecosystem: Environmental > Terrestrial > Soil > Tree plantation...
CCCCGGGTCGACGAGCACCTGGTCGAGCCCGAGGTGACGCGCGACGAGATCATCGGCGGCCGGCGGGTGGTCGCTATGCCGGCCAAGGAGCCTCACGCCACCCTGCAATTCCAGCTCGACTACGTGCTGGAGCCTCACATCGCTCCCGGCTACATCGGGGCGGCGGACCTGCTAACCCGCGTCGACGTCGATTCGGATTTCGCCAGCGATGCCTGCGTGTACAGGGACGAGATCGATCCGCAGACGGGCACCCGCTATCTGGAGGAGATCGCTTTCGAGGTGGTCTCGGAGCAGAGCGAAGCGGATGTAATCGAAAAAGCCTCGCGGATGCACCGGCGCGGGGTACGGCGGATCTTCGCGATCTTCGTCAAAGGCGAACGGCGCGTCGGCGAGTGGTCTCCTGAAAGCCGGAGCTGGCGCATCTTGGAGCCGTCCTCTCACATCGAAGACCCCTGCCTCAAAGTGCCGTTGAGAGTGGCGGCTTTGCTCGATGCGGCGGCGGCGAATCAGGCCGTGGTCGAAGCGCTGGCCGCCCAAGGAGACCCGACGATCCAGAGGCGGGAAGCCGCGGCGAAAGCGAAGACGATCCTCCAGTTCCTGGACGCTCGCGGCCTTACCGTCAGCCCTTCCCAGCAGGAGGAAATCCTGCGCTGCGACGACCTCGACCGCTGGGCGCGCCGGGCAGCCGTGGCCTCTTCGACGGCCGAAATCCTCGCGTAGTTGAACCGCTTGCAGTCGAGCAGCGCCGTCGCCGACCCGCGGCGCTGGGGGTCGCACGACCCCCAGCAACGAAACCGGTCCCTAGCAGCGCAGCAGCCAGCTGTACCCCTCGCAGGCCCCTTCGGTGAAGATGACCGTGGGGAGCGTGCACGTGCCACTGCCTCCTCCTTGCGCAGCGGCAAGTTGATCCGCTTCGAGGTGCCTCAGGGTCTCAGCCTTCAGGACGAGCTTCTTCGGACACCGACTGTTCTTCTCCATTTCTTCCTCCTTGTTGGACACCGAGCATTACGCAGGGTTGCTGCGTTCGGATGAACGAACAGCGAGGAGGTTTGGAGACTTGAATCAGGAGATGAGCTCGGAGATGGGCGCTCCACTAGGGGCACGGAACGCTCCTCAGGCGCGGCGGAGTGCTCGATCGCGGTCGCGGTGCAGGTCATCGGGACGGAGGAACGCTCCTTTGCGGCGATGGAATGCTCCGCGAGCACGGTCGAGCGCTCTTTTGGCGCTGCGGAGTTGTCCTTCGCCTCGGTGGACCATTCCGCGGTGCCTGCGGAGTGGGAAAACGTGCTGAAAGAGCACTCCGGCGACGCGAAGGACCGCTCCATCGACGCGATGGAGCATTCCGCGATGGCTGCCGAGCACACCGCAGCGGTTCCTGTGAAGCGTCTTCGGAGGAGGACGGAGCCCGTCCACTCGCGGCGACACCGGAAGCCGGCGGTGGGTACACGGCCGGCGGAAGCCTGACTGGCACCCGCCTTGCGTGAGCCGGCCGGCAGCCTATGAGCGGGAAAGTCGTCTCGACCGGCGTCCTCCTGCTCCTGTCGCTCGCAGCTCCGGCGCTTCGCGGCGCTGCCGCAGATCCTCCGCTCGCCGCGCCGTTCGACCTCCCGACGTCCACCGGCCACGTCGTGCTCGACTCCCTGCGGACCAAGGTGGTGCTGGTCGATTTTTGGGCCTCCTGGTGCGCGCCCTGCCGGCAGTCGTTCCCCTGGATGAGCACGATGGCGGAGCGCTATGGGCCGCGCGGGTTGGTCGTCGTCGCCATCAATCTGGACAAGCAGCGCTGGCAGGCCGAGCGGTTCCTGCGCGAGCTCGCGCCGCCGTTCCTCGTGGCGTTCGATCCCGCCGGGAAGACGGCCACGGCGTTCGACGTCCGGGCGATGCCGTCCAGCTATCTGATCAACCGCAGCGGTCAATTGGTGTTTGCACACCGGGGTTTCGATCCCAAAGACACGAATGCGTTCGAAAGCCGGATCGCGGAGGAGGTTTTGAAATGAAACGGGTTTTGCGACTGTCTCTCGCCCTCGCGCTGCCGCTGCTCGCCGGCGGCTGCGCGACCGTGCGGCCGTGGGACCGCGATCTCCTGGCGGAAAAGGAGATGAGCTTCAATCCGTGTCCCATGCTGCACGCGATCGACGAGCACGTCTATTTCAGCAAGGAAGCCTCGATGGGCGGGCAGGACGCCAGCGGAGGAGGTTGCGGGTGCAACTAGAAACCAGCTCGGGCGGCGCCGCCCCCACGGGCTCCCCGGCGCTGCGGGACCGGCTGCACAAGGCCGCCATCGCTCTGCTGCTCCTGCCGGCCACGGCAAGGGCGGAGTCGACGCCGGCGAATCAGGTCGATTTCACGGCGCTGTACTACGGCGAGCAGGGCCGGACGCAGGTCTACGAGCCGGTCGTGCGCGTCACGCGCCTGTTTGGCGACGGCCAGTTCCTGTCCGCCCAACTGGCGGTCGACGTCATCACCGGCGCCTCGCCGAGCGGCGCGCTGCCCACCGGGACCGTGCAGACGATCACCAGCGCTTCCGGCCGGCTCAGAACCGTGCCCGCCGGCGCCATCCCCACGGCGAATTTCCAGGACCGCCGCTTCGCGCTGGACGGCGACTGGCACCGGCCGTGGGGAAAGCTGTTCAGCACGACGATCGGCGTTCACGCCTCGCGCGAGAGGGACTACCAATCGCTCGGCGTCAACGGCAAGATCACCGCCGATCTGCTGCAGCATTCGATCACCCTGACGGCTGGCGGCGGGTACAGCGACGACAGCGTCTTCCCGCTCGGCGGGACGCCGATCGGATTGTCCGACGGCACCGCGGTCTCCGATCAAAAGAACCCGAAGCGGGTGTCGGTCCTGCTGTTCGGCGTGTCGCGGGTGCTCACCCGCCGCTGGATGATGTCGCTCGATGCCACGCGCACCGCCGAGAGGGGCTATCTGACCGAGCCCTATAAAGTGATCAGTCTGATGGAGCCTTTCAGCGGCGTGCCGATCGCGCAGGTGACGGACAAGCGGCCGTCGACGCGGACGCGGAATTCGGCGCTGCTGAGCTCGGTCTACCATCTCGCGAACGACATCGCCTACACCTCCTATCGCTACTACTGGGACACCTGGGGCATCCAATCGAGCACGCTCGACGTGAGATACCGCCATCGGCTGGCCAGCGACGATTGGTATCTCGAGCCGCACCTCCGGTTCTATCGCCAGTCGGCCGCGGACTTCTTCACCGCCGGCCTCTCCAGCGCCCTGGCGCCGCCCGACTTCGCCACCAGCGACTACCGGCTCGGCCAGCTGGCGACGATGACCCTCGGGACGACGTTCGGGTTCCGGCTCGGCGCGAGCCCGGCCCTGTGGACCGTGCGCGCCGAGTACATCCGGCAGGCCGGGGACAGCTCGCCGCCGGGCGCGCTCGGCGTGCAGCGCACGTTCGATCTGTCGCCACCGATCAACACGTTCACGATGGTGATCGGAACCTCTTTCAAGTTCTGAGGTCCGAGCGCTTGGCCTGCTCCGCTCCCGGGACGGCGTCCGCCAGGGGACCTGGGCCGGCGCTCGACCGCGCCGAGGACTACTTCATCGGCCGGTTCACGGCCATGGCCAGCCCGTGCACGGTGTTGATCGACGGCAGTGACCGCGACGACCGCGACGAAGCGGCGGCGCTGGTCGAGATCGCCGCGCAGGAGGCGCTGCGCGTCGAGCACAAGTTCAGCCGCTACCGCACCGACAACGTGATCCATGCGATCAATCACGCCGGCGGCGGGCCGGTCGCAGTCGACGCGGAGACGGCGGAGCTGCTCAACTATGCGGCGACCTGCTGGGAGATCTCCGCCGGGCTCTTCGACGTCACCTCCGGCGTGCTGCGGCAGGTGTGGAAGTTCGACGGCGGCCGGCGGGTGCCGGAGCAGAAGGCGATCGACGAATATCTCGCCTTCGTCGGCTGGGACCGCGTCACCTGGCGCGACGGCACGATCGCGATGCCCGCCGGCATGGAGATCGACCTCGGCGGCATCGGCAAAGAGTATGCGGTGGACCGCGTAGCCGGGCTGCTCGCGGCGCGGACCTCGCGCTCGGTGCTGGTCAACTTCGGAGGCGACCTCTTCGCCAGCGGTCCGCGGCACGGCGGCCGGACGTGGAGCGTCGGCATCGACGATCCCGGGCGCACCGGCCGGGCCGCGCTGGTCCGGTTGGACATCGCGCGCGGGTCTCGCCACGAGCGGCGACGCCCGGCGTTTCGTGCGGTGGCGCGGCAAGCGTCTCGGCCACATCCTCAATCCCAAGACCGGCTGGCCCGTCGCCGGCGCGCCCGGCTCGGTGACCGTCGTCGCACCCACCTGCCTGGAAGCCGGAACTCTCTCGACGCTCGCCTATCTGCAAGGCCCCGGCGCGCGCGCCTTCCTCACGGAGCAAGACGTGCGCTTCTGGCTGCTCTGAGGTCGCGGCCGAACAACCTCACTCGCCCTGCGAATGCATGCCGAGCTGCTGGAACAGAAAAGCCAGCTGCAACGACAGGTCGTCGATGGTCTTACCCAGCGGCCTGCCGCCCGCGTGACCCGCCTTGGTGTCGTAGAGTAACAAGATCGGACGTCCCGAGGTCGTTGCCGTCTGCAGCCGGGCCGTCATCTTCCGCGCCTGCAGCGGCGGAACGCGGGTATCCGCGTCGCCCGTGGTCAAAAAGACCGCGGGATATTTCGTTCCCGGCCTGACTTTCTGGTAGGGCGAATACGCGTAGAGGAACTTGAATTGCGCCGGGTCCGCGGCGTTTCCATATTCGAGCAGCGCCGGCGGATTGTTGTTCTTGAACCGGTAGTAGCCGATCATGTCGAGATCGGGGAACTCGCAGAGCACCGCCCGGTAGAGATCCGGCCGCTGGGTGAGAGCCGCGCCGACCAGCAGGCCACCATTGCTGCCGCCCTGAATCGCCAGCTTGGAGGCGTTGGTGTAATGATTCTTGATCAGCCACTCGGCGGCGGCGATGAAATCGTCGAAAACGTTTTGTTTCTTGTCCAGCATGCCCGCCTTGTGCCAGGCCTCGCCGAATTCGCCTCCCCCACGCAGGTTTGCCACCGCGAAAAGCCCCCCTTGCTCGACCCAAACCGCGGCCAGGGACCGGAACCCCGGCGTCAAGCTGACGTTGAACCCTCCATAGCCATAGAGCAGCGTCGGCAGCCCGCCGTTCGGTTTCAAACCCTTCCGGTGGACCAGGAACATGGGAATCTTGGTGCCGTCTTTCGAAGGGTACCAGACCTGCTCAACCTCGAACTGGTCTGAATTGAAAGGCACCTTCGGCTGCTCCCATAACGCCAATTCTCCCTTCGACACGTCGTAGCGGTAGATGCTCTGTGGCGTGACGTACGATCGGAAGGCGACGAAAGCCTCGTCGCTGTTCCAGCGGCCCTGGAAGTCGGACGCGCCCAGGCCAGGGAGCCGGACTTCGCCCAGGCCTTTTCCGTCGAGCGTAAGGATTTTGATTTGGGAGGATACGTTGTGCAGATAACTGACGAACAGCTTGCCGCCCGCGAGCGTGAATTCCTCGATGGCATCCCGCCCTTCAGGGACGATCTCTCGCCACTTGTCGCGCGCAGGATTCTTGAGGTCGACGACCAGAATGCGACCGTTGGGCGCCTGCCAATCCGTCCGCAGCACCAGTCGATCTCCCGCGAACCATGCGGAGAAGTGCGCGTCGATGTCATTGACGATGGTCTTGATCGGTCCGCCCGCGATCTCCTGCACGTAAATCTCGTTCTTGGCCCAGCCGTGCTGGACGCCGAAAATCACGTAGCGGTTGTCCTCGGAAACCGACGCGCTGATCCACTTGTCCGGTCCGTAGCCTTCGCCGAAAACCTTCACGTCGGTCGACGGGTCGGTGCCGAGGGCATGGTAGAAGACGCGCGTCCCTACCTCTCTCCGCTGGAGGTTGTAGTAGAAGCCGCTGCCGTCGCGCTTGAACGAGACGCCGCGATAGAGCGCGGTGGGCAGCCGATCGGGCAGGTCCTTACGCCCGTCGACGTCCATTACGCGGAGCTCGGTTTCGTCCATGCCGCCGCGGCGGATGCTGTAGAGGATCAACTTTCCGTCGCGGGTTGCATCATCGAGGCCGATGCTCGTCGTATGATCCGCGCTCAACGTGTGCGGATCGATGAGCACCTCATCCTTGCCGTTCAATCCCTTGCGCACGTAGAGGATGGGAAGGTCATCCTCCGCGCCCTTCTTGAACAGGAAGTAGCGGCCGCCCTCCTCGCGCGGCGCGCTGACGGTGTCGATTCGCATCAATTCGGAGAGCCGCTTCTCCAGGGCAGGACGCCCCGGCAGACCATCGAGCAGCGCGTGGGTGTAGCGGTTTTGGGCATCGATCCACTGCCGGGTCTCGGGGCTATCCTGATCCTCGAGCCAGCGGTACGGGTCCACGATCTCGACGCCGTGCAGGACCTCCCGGAAGTTGTCCTGTCGCGACGGCGGAGCCTTGGGTACGCCTTCCTGCGCGATGGTCGTGCTCGCTGTAAACGCCAGAATGGCCAGCGACACGCAAAGGGCTCTCTGGCGAGGCAGGTCTCGCCAACGGCTTGTCTGGAGGATAGGGATCATGGCGTCTCTCCGGGTCGGTGGACTGACAGGAGTCCTACGGAGCCAATCATACGCTGAGCGCCCGCTCATGTGCCCGCCACCACGACGCTCGCAGTCCGTGTCAGCCGGACCGTTCTGACAACTCCTGACACGTCTGACAGTGGGCGAGATCCGCTCGTGGAGCGTGCTCGTGCCTGTCCAGCAGGAGGAGACACCCGGAATCTGAGTTGACTCCAGCCATGGCATACCACTTGCTCCCTCGCTGGAACAGTGAAGGAAACCAATACGGCGAGAGCAAAGGAGGTCGTCATGGCAATACAAATGGCAGTTTTCATGCTCGGCAGTCTCTTGATGCTGGTCGCCATTCTCGGCGGCGGCTTCGAAGTGAAGGAATTGAAGGTGCCCAAGGTCGACGGGCTTCCCGCCTGTCCGCCTGCGCCTGCGGCATGACCAATGACCCGGCGCTGATGCCGCGAAGCCAGCCGTTGACGACCATTGCTGAAAGTCTATAATGGTCACGGACTTGAAGAAGGAGATGCTCATGAAGGGACTCCGCCTCGCGTTCGTGTCGGTCATCCTGTTGGCTCTCACGACAGGTGTCGTGGGCAACGCACACGCCACCGCTCCCATCCGCTGCTGGAAGTCCTGTAGCGGCCATCCCTACACTGGACAGTGCTGGGCCAGCCTCGAGGAGTGCTGCAACATCAACCAGATCACCTGTCCCGACCCCTGGGAGTTCGACAGCGGAGACTGCACGGACGGCGTGAATAACTGTCCCTAGAAATTGCGGTTCGCGACCAGGATGTAGGGAGGGCCGTCATCGGCTAGAATGGCGAGCCTATTGAAATTGAAGGAGGAGCTGAATTATGTGGACCATCCTTGCAGCCACCCTTCTGTTGACCCTCCCTCAGGACGCCGCGCCGCAGGCCAAACCCACCGCCGCTCCGCAGGCGGCCGCAGCGGCTGCCCCGGCCGCCGCGGCGGCGCCGGCAGCTCCCGCGCCGCGCGACCCGAACCTGCCGCCCTCCGAGACCCAAGCCAAGGCGGCGCTCGAAAAGTCCTCTCGCCACGGTGAGTACGTGGACATCAAGCTGCCCTCGGGCGGGACTCCGATTCGCACCTGGGTCTCCTACCCGGAGCGCAAGGACAAGGCCGGCGTGGTGATCCTCATCCACGAGATCTTCGGTCTCAGCGACTGGATCCGCGGCGTCGCCGACCAGCTGGCCCGCGAAGGGTTCATCGCCGTGGCTCCCGACCTCATCTCGGGTCTCGGACCGAACGGCGGCGGCACCGATTCGGTGGCGAGCCGCGACGACGTGGTGAAGCTGGTGCGCGCCTTGACCCCCGAGGACGCGATGGCCCGCTTGAACGCCGTCCGCGATTTCGCCCTGAAGATCCCGGCGGCCAACGGCAAGACGGCCACCATCGGCTTCTGCTGGGGCGGCGGCAAGAGCTTTTCCTACGCCGCGGCGCAGCCCGGTCTCAACGCCGCGGTGGTCTACTACGGCACGTCGCCGGAAGCCCCGGAGCTGGCGAAGATCAAGGCGCCCGTGCTCGGCAACTACGGCGAGAACGACGCCCGCGTCGACGCCACCATCCCGCCGGCCGAGGCCGAGATGAAGCGGCTGGGCAAGACCTTCGAGCCCCACATCTACCCCGGCGCGGGCCACGGCTTCCTGCGGGCGCAGGACGGCCAGGAAGGCGCCAATCTCAAGGCCACGCAGGAGGCTTGGCCGCGGACGGTGGCCTTCCTGCGCGCGAACCTGAAGTAGGAGTCGGGCCGCCGGCCTACCGGTAGGGCGCGGTGAGGCCGCCGTCGGCGATGAGCGAATGGCCGGTCACGTAGGAGGAGGCGTCCGAGCAGAGCCACAGCACGGCCTCCGCCGCCTCCTCCGGCCGCCCGATCCGACCCAGGGCGACCATGCGGGCGAAGGCCGCCTCCGCCGCGGCGGGATCGTCCGGCGAGACGCGTTCAAAGACGCTCTCCAGCATCGGCGTCCGATAGCCGCCGGCCACCAGCGCGTTGACGCGAATCCCCTGCTGCGCGTACTCCAGGGCCGCCGACTTGGTCAGGCCCAAGATCCCCGCCTTGGACATGGCATAGAAGGCGTCGCCGGGCACGCCGCCGAGGCCGTTCACCGACGACGTGTTGACGATGGTCCCGCCGGTGCCCTGCGCGAGCATCTGGAGGATCTCGTGCTTCATGCAGAGCCAGACGCTCTTGAGGTTCAGGGCGACGTGTCCGTCGAAGTCCTCTTCGGTGAAGTCCGCCGAGGGCTTGTGGACGCCGACGTCGATCGAGGCCGCGTTGTTGAAGGCGCAGTCGAGCCGACCGAAGCGGTCGACCGTGCGTCGGACCAGGGCCTCCACCTGCTCGGCCCGCGATACGTCGGTGGCGACGAGCTCGGCGTCGGCCCCCAGGGCTGCCAGCTCCCGCAACACCGCCTCGCCCCGCTCCACGCCGCGACTGGCGATCACGACGGCCGCTCCCTCGCGGGCGAAGGCGAGCACCGTGGCGCGGCCGATCCCGGAGCTGCCGCCGGTGACCAGCGCGACCTTACCGGCGAAGCGGCCGGCGAATCGCCGTTCCATCACTTCAGCCCCTTGACCACCGCGCCCCCCTTCATCACGAAGCGCACCCTTTCGAGCTCGGTGACGTCGGTCAGGGGATCGCCGTCGACGGCGATCAGATCAGCGAAGCGGCCGGGCGTGACGGTGCCGACCCGGTCGCTCCAGCCGAGGAGGTCGGCGGCGTCGACGGTGGCCATGCGCAGGATGCGGGCGGGGGTGAGGCCGAGGTCCAGGAGGGAGTGGAACTGGCGGGCGTTCTGGCCATGGGGATAGACGCCGGCGTCAGTGCCGAAGGCGAGCTTGACGCCGGCGGCGATGGCGCGCTTCCAATTGGCGAGCTGGTGCTGGCGCAGCTCCTTCTCCTTTTCGATCATCTTTTGCGGCAGTCCGAGGTGGCCGGCCTCCGCGAGGATGTACTCGTCGGTGTAGATGTCGGGGACGAGATAGATCCCCTTCGCCACGAGAAGCCGGATGCCCTCCTCGTCGATCAAGCCGCCGTGCTCGATCGAGGCGACTCCCGCCCGTGCCGCGCGCTTGATCCCCTCCGTGCCGTGGGCGTGGGCCGCCACCTTCTTGCCCCACATCGTTGCCTCCGCGACCACGGCGTCCATTTCTTCCTGGGAATACTGGGGCGCGCCCACCGACTCCTCCTCGGAGAGCACGCCGGCGGTCGCCATCACCTTGATCAGATCGGCGCCGTTCTTGACCTCGAAGCGCACGAGCTTGCGGATCTCGTCCGGACCGTCGGCGACCCCGGAGAAGCGGTCGAAGCGCAGATAGGGGGAGAAACCCGAGAGGTCGTTGTGCCCGCCGGTGGAGCCTACCGCGAGGGTCGCCACCTGCATCCGCGGGCCGACCACGTCGCCGCGGTTGATCGCGTTGCGCAGGGCCACGTCGACGAACTCGACCGCCCCGACGTCGCGCACGGTGGTGAATCCGGCTTCGAGGGTGCGGCGGGCGTACACGGGAGCGACGATGGCGAGGTCGATGGGGCTGCGCCGGAAGAGGTCCTCGTAGTAGTCGCCGGACTGATGGGTGAGATGGGTGTGGCAGTCGATCAATCCGGGCAGCACCGTCTGCTGCGAGAGGTCGATCACCTCGGCGCCCGCCGGAATCGGCAGCCCCGGGCCGACCGCGGTGATGCGTTCCCCCGCAATGAGGATGACGGCATTGCGGACGGCCGCCCCGCCCTGCCCATCGATCAGCCGGCCGGCGCGGACGGCGACAACCCGGGGGGCTGCGGCGGGCTCCGGCGCCGCGGCGCCGATCCCGGTCCACGCGAGAAGAACCAGGAGAAGACCGGCGGCAGATCCGAGGGCACGTTTCATCGGGAACAGCACCAGTTGCGTCACCGTCCGATAGAACCAGTCCGGCATGATCCCTCTCGCGCCGAGCTACTCGACCAGCCGCTCCAGGATCGCCTGCGGCACCAGCCCGCGTACCTCGGGGTGCTCCTCCAGGAGCCTGGCGATGTCGGCCAGGTCCTTCTGCCGCTTGCTGGCACGCCGGCTGGGATCGCTGGCAGCCCAGACCTTGCCGCGCACGACATCCTCCAGACGGGCCACGGGCAGCTGATGGCCCAGGACGTCGCGCACCTCGGCGCGCGCTGGAAAATCGTGGTATCGGGGATCGACCTGCAGCTGGATCCGCAGGTCCGAATTAGGAGCGGATAGGTTCACCGAGTGGGCGAAGCGTTCCATCCGGATCGGCGGGCCGAACAGCGCTCCGAGACGGTCGACTTCGCCGGGCGCGAGGGCCAGATCGAGATCGAGGCTCACCACCGGCTCCGCGTAGGCGTTGACCGCCTGACCGCCGATCACGCAGTACAGGACGCCGCCCTCCGTAAG
>Ga0075425_100008359_pt1 | contig 10970 bp, 7 predicted proteins | sample SoiMethybrSBSTD4_FD_75300 | JGI IMG/M metagenome (GOLD analysis project Ga0075425, IMG submission 75300) | Bulk soil microbial communities from a Populus tree surrounding site in Tennessee, USA - Soil MetaG P. TD hybrid SBSTD4 | ecosystem: Environmental > Terrestrial > Soil > Tree plantation...
TGCCGTCGCTTCTTCGTGTTTCTTTTCCTCCCATAACACCGCGCCGAGCAGGAAGTGGGCGCGGTCATTGTTCTGGTTTACCGTCACCGCCGAGCGTAGCGCCTTTTCTGCTTCCGCCACCTTGCGCAGCCGTAGCAGGACCTCGCCCTGCAGCATGAAGGCATTGTCATTCTGCGCATCCTGCTGCAGCACCGCCTCCAGCAGCGTCAGTGCCGGACCGTAGCGGTGATCCTGGATGATCGCCGCGGCGTGGCTCAACTCGTCGCGAACCCTCTCCGCTGCCGCTCCTCTTTCCCGCTCCGCCTTGCCCAATTGCTCCACGTTTTCCAGGAGCGCCTGCACCCACTTGGTATCTTCAGGTTGGTCGGTGAAACGACAGGCCACTAGCGTGTAACCCTGCGGCCCGTGTCCGAAAGTAGCCTGCCCGAGCAGAATTTGCGCCCGGCTGCCTACGATCCCTGGGGCCATCCGGTACTTTGTGGCAAAAGCCTCATCCACCTTGTTCTCGGAGATGTATTCCACCAGGTCCAGCTGGGCCCGGCCAACTTTCACTTTGCCCAGGTAATGGATTTCACCCGGTTTCAGCGACGGCCCCAGGGTGACCGCGTGCGCCGATGCCTTCATCATGAAACCGCCCGATACCATGGCGTAATAGCGCGACGCTTCCGCCGACCATAAGCTCAAGTCCATCTCCAGCCGACGGCTCAGGCGGTCCCCGGAGGCAAGCGACTCAATATAGCCGCTCCGGTACAGCGGCCGGTCGAAGCCCCACACAAACACCACAGCCTCGGTCGCGGGATTGTAGAGGGGCAGGGAACGGTCATCCCCGAGCTCCCAGGAACGCTTCTCTTCCCAGCCCGAGGGGATGCTGACGCGGATATAGCGGTCATAAAGCACCTGCTGCGGGCTGGGCGCCGCCGGCGCTTCTGCTGTTGTCGCAACCAGGGCATTCTTCTCGCCACTCGACGAGGATTGTGCCTGCGTGCCAATCGCGGCGGCGATTAGAAGGCCGCACAAAAGGCAGGCCCTAAGCCAAACACTTCGGGAAGACGTTCTTTCACTGGACCGCATAAAGGTCTTTCTTGGTTATAAGTTGAATTTCCCCCCAAATACTGTCACAGATGGCCCAAAGGTCAAGTGACCAACGGGCAGCCTTCCCGCTTGTGCTACGACCAACGTGCCCGCCGTCCAGTTCCGCTCTGAGTAGAATTTCTTAAACCGCTATTCTCTAGTAATTACTTGAGTTCGCCCGCGCTGGAGATGGCTTCAGTGCCGCTAGAATGCGGGTCAGGAGAGTTCTCGCTTCTGCATGAGACGTGTCAGTGCCATTCTGCTGGTGGCTGCCGCCCTGGGGCTCGGTTCCGTGTTGCCGGCCCACGCCCAGTCACAGGACCAGGGCGCGTCGCTAGGCGACATAGCTCGTGCCTTGCGGGCTAAAAAGAAGGCTGAGTTGCCGGTCATTACCAACGAGAATTTCTCTCATCTGCCGCAGTTGATCCGGCAGACCGAGCAGCAGGCGCTGGCTGCCGGCCTGGTAGCGCCCCCGGTCCGGCACTCTGAACCTGAAATCACCTGCAGCCTGGCTTTCAGCGCCCAGTCGCCATCGGCGCCCGCGGCCAACGCTTCGATCGCGCAGGATCTGCCTGCCGGCTTGCTCGCTAAGCTGGATGGTCCCGCTGTTATCAGCGGCGATACCCTGCAGGTCTCCATCTATAACGGCAGCAACTGGGATGTGCAGGAAATCACGGTTGGAATTACAGTGGTGAAGCGCGAGAACCAGGTGGCGGCGCTGGCCGCTCCGGCGCAACTGCTGCCCGCCAGCGATGCTGGGCCTGCGCCCATGCTTAAGAAGCCGGACGAAACCTTCCTGTACCACCTGAAAGGGTCGGCGCCGCCCTCGTCCACCACTGCTTTCAAGCAGGCTTTGGGCCTGAACTTAGGTCCCAATGAGGAGTGGCACTGGGCCATCCTGCAGGCCCGCGGGCTTCCTCCCGCCACTCCCGCCAGCGGCCAATAACAAACCCACTACCTGTTGCAAACTACCGGGACCTGAGAACGGAGAACTAGCTGCTGACCTTCTCTGCTTTCCCGCTCTTGGCGCTGCGATACGCTGCGTCGAGGATCATCTGGTTCGTCCACCCCTCTTCGCCCGGGGCGGGAAACGAGCCTTTGCCTTCCAAGGCATCGGCAAACGCGTCCACCTGCCGCGCGTAGGCCCCATGATTGGAAACGCGCTCGCTGTCCACAATTTCTCCGTTCCTCAGCAGTTCAATGCGAATTGGCTCCTCGACACTGAGCGCGTTGTCGGCTCGCAGCACGCCGTTTTCGCCGACGATTTCCAGCGGCGTGCGGTATGCCGCTCGGGTTGAAACCAGCACCGCGCCCAGTGCCCCGCGGTTGAACTCCAGCGAGACCACTGCCGCCGCCTCCACGTCGCCCGAGTCGCGGTCGGCCGTGGTGCGCGCGCTCACCCGCAGCACCTCGTCCTGCAGGATGAAGCGCAGCGCGTCAATGCAGTGCACACCTACGTCGGCAATGGGACCGCCCCCGGCAATGGAACGCTTATTCAGCCATTGGCGCGCATGCGCCCGCCCGGGATAGGAAAACTCGCTGCGCGCAAATGTAACTTTTCCCAGCTCATGCGCAGCTACCCGCTCGCGGAGCCGTGCCGTACTGTGTTCAAATCGGAACACATGCGCCACTCCCAGCAGCAGCTTGGCCTTGTGCGCCGCCTCCACCATCTTCTTACACTCGCCGGCGTTCATGCCCATGGGTTTTTCCACCAGCACCGGCTTGCCATGTTTCAGCGCCAGCAGGACATCATCCAGATGGTTGGCGTTGGGTGTGGCCACGAATATTGCATCCACTTCTTTGGACTTGCACAGCTCCTCGGCGGAATCGAAAGCCAGACGAATGTTGAACTGCTTGGCCGAAGCCTTCGCCTCCTCCAGTTTGCGCCGGCTGAGCGCGCTGACTTTGCAGTTCCTGGCCTCGGCGAAGCCCGGCATCAGCCGCTTCACCGCGTGCAATCCGAATCCCAGTATGCCGAAGCGAATCATCAGGTATAAGGATAGAAAACAAAAAACAGCAGCGACAACCCCGCCAGTACCCACAAGCCCGGCTTCACCTCGTGAAAGCGCCCCGCCACCAGCTTGCAGAACGGGTAGAGCACAAATCCCGCGGTAATGCCCACGCCGATGTTGTACGTAAAACTCATCAAGGCTACCACGGCGAAGGCGGGAATCAGTTCGGTGAAATCATCGAAGCGAATTTTGGTGATGGGGGCCAGCATCAGCAGCCCTACCACAATCAGAGCCGGCCCATACGCCTGCGGTGGAATGGCAGCCACAAACGGCGAGAAGAACAGCGTCCCGGCGAAGCATAGCGCCGTAACCACAGCCGTCAGCCCAGTGCGGCCGCCTGCCTCTACCCCTGTCGCCGATTCGATGAACGCGCCGGAGGTGGTCGTGCCGACCAGCGCCGCAAACGTGGTGGAGAGCGCGTCTGCAATCATGGGCCGCTCAATCTGCGGCAGGTTGCCGTTCTCATCCAGGAAGCCGGCCCGCGCTGAAACGCCGATCAGGGTCCCCATAGTATCCACGAATGCCATCACAAAAATGGTGAGAACCACCGGGAAGAAACCCCAGCTCCACGCGCTCTTCAAATCGAGCTTAAACAGCACGGGCGAGAGGCTAGGTGGCAGGCTGATCCAGCCATGCGGTGCGGGCGCAACTTTAGCGGCGAACGCCACCAGGGACGTGGTCACGATGCCCACCAGGATGGCGCCAGGAAAGCGCCGGATCATCAGCACCGCCATCAGCACAAAGCCAAAAATGGCCACCAGCACGGGCGCCGAGGTCACGTGCCCGGTGCGCACCGGCGCGCCCTGCGTGCCCAGCATGACGATGCCGGTTTCATTCAGCCCTACAAAGGTGAGGAACAGCCCGATACCCACTGCAAAGCTGTAGCGCAGCGCGGAAGGAATGGCCTCCACCAGCCACTGCCGCAGCCGCACCACCGTCAGCAGCAGGAATAGCACGCCCGCGATGAATACCGAAGCCAGCGCCGCCTGCCAGCTATAGCCCAGCACCTGCACCACGGTGTAGGCAATGAACGCGTTTTCTCCCATGTAGGGTGCGATGGCGAAGGGCCGGTTGGCATAGAACCCCATCAGCAGCGTGCCGAATATGGCGGTCACGATGGTGGCCACCATCGCCGGCTCCGCCGGAATTCCCGCCGCCTTCAGCACGGCGGGATTGACCACGATGATGTAAGACATGGTGACAAAGGTGGTCACTCCCGCCGTTACTTCCCGCCCCAGCGTGGTTCCAGCGCGCTCCAGGCCAAAATATTTCGCTGCGAAGGCCGGTCGACCTGCCGGTGCCGCTTCGGTTTTGGAAGTAACGTTCGTCATCGGTCTCATCAGTCGTGAGTACTATCAATAAAATCCCAACTGCAGTTCGTGTCAACCGTCGTACGGCGCCGATCATTTTGGTTGTCATCCTGGGTGCAGCGAAGGACCTGCTTCTTCCTGGGAATCGCAGTCGCCGCCTGTATTAATTCGCCCCCAGGCATCGTCCGTTACGGGGCCAGTGCTAATTGCTAACTGCCAAGTGCCGCTTCCATTACAATCGCACCACCGATGCCGCATGTCGTCTTTGCCGCTAATGTGGGAGAAAAGACGCTCTCCGCCGCATTGCTCGATGCCGAAGGCAAGTTTCTGGCGCGCCAGGCTGAAGCGGTTGACCTCTCCTCCCCGAAAGCGACCGTAGAGCAGATTTCCCGCCTGGCCCGCGAACTGGCCGGCAGAAACAAACTTCGCGCCGCCGGCATCGCCGTTCCCGGACAGGTGGTCCGCCACGGCGCTATCTGGGTTTCCAATCTCCACGCGGAACAAATTCGGCTGGCCGCCCTGCTGCGCAAGCGTCTGCGCATTCCGGTATACGTGGAGAGCAACCGAAATGCTGCCGTGCTGGGTGAATCCTGGCGCGGCGCCGGGCGCGGGAAATCTGATGTCGTGGTGCTTCTGGCAGGCGCAGGCATTAGCGCCGGCATTCTCGCTGGCGGACATTTGCTGCGGGGCGCTCACGCGCTCTCCGGCAGCGCGGGTTGGATGGCGGTCTCCGAAGCGGATGGAGATGAAGTCCGCCGGCATGGTGGGCTGGAAGCTTTTGCCGGCGCTCCCGCCCTGGTGCGTGCTGCAGGTCACAGCATCGAGGCCGGCTTCGGCGGCAAGCTGGCGGCGCTGCCTCCTCCGGAGCTCACACCGGAAAACATTGCCCGGGTGGCCCGCGAGCACGAGCCCTTGGCGCGTCAGATTTTCCAGCGCGCGGGCAAGTTGCTGGGCCTGGCCGCCGCCAATCTTATCAGCCTGTTCGATCCTGAAGTGGTGATTGTGGCTGGCGAGATGCTCGCTGCCGCTGATCTGTTCTTTCCGACTTTGAAGGAGACGGCTCTGGCGCGCTGCCAGCCCCTGGCCGCCAAACACGTTCAGATCAAGCTGAGCCGCCTGGGGGCCGATGCCAATCTGCTGGGGGTGGCTTACATGGCGCTCAGCGGCGGCCCTGAGCGGATGAAATCGTCTACCAGCAATCGTCGGTCGTCAACTTTATGAACAGTAGTCACTTCGATGTGAAAGCAGCGAGGCGCTGACTCATGCCTCAGGGCCAGCACCGCACTCGTCTTTTTGCCGCCGCTTGTGCCGGCATGTTCATTTTTGGCGTGGTGCTGGCGCTGCTCGGAACCCTGTTTGGCCTGCCCGCGATGCGCGAGCGCCTGGGCGTGAATCTGGCCCAGCAAGGCGATCTTTTTTTGCTGTTGTTTGCCGGAGTCTGCTTCGCCACCGTCGCCGTCGGCCCGCTGATTGACCGTTTCGGCAACAAGCTGGTGTTGCTGGTCTCAGCTCTCCTGGTTACGTTCGCGCTGGTGGAATTTGCCGCGGCACACTCGATGCTCTCCGCCTCCTCCGCCGCTCTTGTAATCGGCCTGGGCGGAGGAGGCCTTAACACCTCTTCCAACGTTCTTACTTCAGAACTGTACGAAGGCAAGCGTGGACGCATGCTCAACCTGCTGGGCATCTTCTACGGTTTTGGAGCGCTTTTCATCCCGCTGCTGGCGGCCAGCATCACCAGCCTGCTGCCCATGCCCAAGCTGCTGCTTTATACCGCTGTGCTCCCTGCCTTGGGGGTGGTCATTTATGCCGTGCTGCCCTTTCCACCTCCGCGTGAAGGTCATGGCATGAGCTGGCGGGAAATCTTGGAGGTGGCCCGCTACCCCGGCCTGTTGTTGTTTGGCCTTCTTCTGTTCATCGAGTCGGGCAATGAAGCCGTGCTCGCCGGCTGGACCTCTACTTACGCAGGGAAGGCTGGAGCCGCCGCTCAGCTTGCCACTTGGATTTTGGCCGGATACTGGGCCGGGCTGATGCTGGGCCGCTTCTCGGCCGCCCGCCTGCTGCGCCGCTTTCGCGATGTGCAACTCGTGCTGCTCAGTGCCTTGGGCGCCTTGGCCGGCTGCGCCGTCCTGGTGGGGGTGCGCTCGGTCCCAGTGCTCGCCGCTGTTGTGGTGCTTACCGGATTCGCCCAGTCGGCTATTTTCCCTACCACCTTGGCCATGGTGGGCGACCGCTACCACCGCTATGCAGCTACTGCTTTCGGCGTGCTCTTCGCCATCGGCTTGGCGGGGGGCGCCGTTTTTCCCTGGGCCGTTGGCCATATCTCGGAAGCGCGCAGCCTGCGAACGGGCATGGTGTTGCTGCTGGCGGGCGCCGTCGCCGTTGTCGTTACGGCGATTGTGATCAAGCACCGTCTCTCCGGAGATGGACAGGCAGCCAGCACCTGAGCCACCGTCAGTGCGGCTTCCGCCGCATGGGATCACTGCAGGTGAGCGGCTGATGCGGGTTTCAAATCTGCACTTGCCGGCGCTTGCCGCTGGTTGCGCCCCAGGCGGCACCAGATCGCCGTCGCAACTGCCCACGCTGCCAGCAGCGGCGCCAGGCTCAGCATGCCATGCAGGCCCGCGCGTAATCCCAGGTTCCAGGCTTCGCCTTGCCGATATAGCTCGCCGCGCGCGAACGCCTGCACCGCATCTTTAATGGGAAATGTGACAGCTTCTGGAATCACCGGCCGTGTCGCGACCCCGGCCAAAGCCACTCCAACTCCGAACGCGGCCAGCATGGCCAGCACCGCCTTAACTGCTGGCCTTGAGCGCTCCCACACGGGCGCCACAAAGAGGCAAGCGAGGGGCAGGCCGGGAGACAAATAGCGTGGACCAAACGATGCCCCCGCCTGCCAGTGGAGGTAAGAAGCATTGAACAGGAGATAGTAGATGGCGATTCCTGCGCTCACACACAGGCTCGGCCGGGGCAGACCCGCGCTCCAAAGCAGGCGAAATCCTACCGGCGCAACCACCAGGACGGGCGCGAAGAGGAGCAGGCCGCAGCGCTTCCCAAAGAGCAGCGCGATAAGAGGATGCCATTTCGGGTAAGTCAGGCCCAGCGCTCCCTGCTGTAGCGTGTCCTGATAGTTGACCACGTACTCATATCCCAGGCGGAAGGGCGAGCCAAAGGCTGCCTTCTGATAGATGAGGAGCGTGGCCAGGCACAGTCCAACTGTGAAACAGAGGGCAGCCGCAGCCCGGAGAAAGTTCTTTGTGCTGGCTGCCGAGCGCCGGCAATAGATCAATGCCATCAGTCCAATCATCACTGCGGGAATTGCGGCCGGAAATTCGGCCACCACGGCCCAGCCCGCGGCCTGGCCCACCGCCGCGGCCAGCGCGAGTTGGCGGGCGGAACTGCCGGGCTGGCGCAGCCGGTCCGCCGCGGCAAAAGCAAACACCAGGCAAGCTGAGGACAGAGCGTGCCCCCAGAATTGCGTGGCGTAGATCCACATGGGGGTGCCCAGCCCCAACACCGCCACCGCGAACGCCGCCGCCCCGAACCGAATGTTCCAATTCAGCAACATCAAGAAAAGCACCGCCGCTGCCAGCGCGATTCCCAGCGAGGAGGTTAGAACGGTCGCCGAATAAAGTTGCAGAGCGAGCACCTGGGAAACGCGAAACACGCGGCCGAGGGACCCAGCCGCCGAGATGGCCGGCAGCGCTGCCAGGGAAAGGCCCGGCGCCTTATCCGAGTAATAATGACTCTGGTAGAAGGCTTTGTCGCCGGTATTCCACTCGTAGCGGTCAATGCGAACGCTGTGCTGCTCGGCCAGTGCCCGTGCCAGGTCGAAGTGCGAATTCTGGTTCCACCCGGTGCCCTGATAAAAGTAGGCGTATGAAACAAAGAGAGTGGCTGCAATGAGCCAGGCGCGAGCCCGCGGTGCTACACGGGAAGTTGCGGGTACCTGGTGCTGCATACTTAGAATCCCTGCGGCCGCTCACCTGCCACGCGCAGTTCGCGCTCCAGGGAGAGGCCCACCCGCGCTATCGTGCCCTCATCGAACAGCCGCCCGATCAACGTTACCCCATAAGGCACGCGCCGCGGCTGGGGGAAGGTAGGCAGAGGATGATTTGGGTCCGGCGCCCAGTCGCTGCGCGCTTTTCTGACTTCAACGAAACCCGTGCGCAGCGTGAGCGAAGGGTGCCCAGTGAAGTTGGTGATGGTCAGCATCTCGTCGCGCAGCGAAGGCACCAGCAGCAGATCCACCTTGTCGAAAACCCCAGCCATCATCTCCGCTACCTTGCGCCGGAAGCGGTCGGCCTGCACGAAGTCCACCGCGGAAAGGAAACGTGCTTCGCGGAAGATGTTAGGCCAGGCATCGGGCGTCTGGACTTTCAATTCATCAATCCCGTGACTTAGCGTGAGCTCCTCAAACGCCGCCGCTCCCTCTGCAAACAGCATCAGCTGGAGCGCGCCATACGGCCAGTCGGGAATTGAGACCTCCACCGGAGCCAGCCCCAGCTTCTTAAGTGCAACCAAAGTGTCCCGGTCCACTGAAGTCGCGGGCGGCTGGTTCATCCAGGCAGGGAAGTAGCCTACGCGGAGCCCGGAGACCTCGCCGTTGCCTTGAAAATCAAGATGGCTGGGCACGCTGGCCACATCGCCAGGGTCAGGGCCGGTGATGGCCCGGAGCACCAGCATAGTGTCCTCGACCGTGCGCGCCATGGGGCCCAGCTTGTCCAGCGACCAGCACAAGGTCATGGCACCGGTGCGGGGCACGCGGCCATAGGTAGGCCGCAAGCCGGTAATGCCGCAGCGCATGGAGGGGTCCACGATGCTCCCTCCGGTTTCGCTGCCAATGGCAAATCCCACCAGGCCCGCGGCCACCGCTGAGGCCGGCCCGGCGCTGGAGCCGCCCGAGCCCTCCTGGGGCAGCCAGGGATTCATAGTCTGCCCTCCAAACCAGATGTCGTTCAGCGCCAGCGCCCCCAGGCTCAACTTGGCCAGCAGCACTGCGCCCGCCTCATGCAGGCGCTCGACCACGGCAGCGTCCTTCGCGGGCACGCGATTCCGGAAGGGTTCGGCGCCATATGTGGTGGGTATGCCGGCCGTGTCGAGCAAATCCTTGCCGCCCCAGGGAATGCCATGCAGCGGCCCGCGGTACTTGCCGCCAGCGATCTCCTGGTCGGCCTGGCGTGCCTGCTTCAGCGCCAGTTCGGATGTAATCGTGATGGCGCAGCGCAGTTCGGGATTGAACCGCTGCAAGCGCTGCAGGTAAATCTTCGTCAGCCGCTCCGAGGTGAGCTTTCTCTCTGCTATCCAACGGGACAACTGCGTGACCGGAGCGAAAGCAATGTCTTCGTCCTTGGCCGGCAAAGCTCCCGGATCAGCCTGGCTGCGCACAAAGCGGTCCTGCTGTGGGCCTGCTTTTAGCCCCGGCAAAATCGGATCCCAGCGCGAAGCGGGGGCAAGCGTGGCCTCCAGCGCCACCTTGCGCGGGCCCGTGCGCCGTTCATAGAGAGCCGCCATCGTTCTCGCCCAAGTATTTGCCGCCATTGCCCGTTCGGGCAGAGTCAAGGGGAACTGCACCAGCTTTTCGGCTTCCGCAAAAGTGGCGGTCGAGACCGCCGGCCCCACTGCCGGTCCCTCTCCAAAGGCCGACGGCATACCCGCCGGCGCTTCTCCGGGTTGTTGCGCGTGCACGCGTTTGGCGGCGGCCGAGGCGAGCAGGAACAGCGAGGTTTCAGTCAGGAACTGCCGGCGTGATTTGGACATGCTCCTCCGGAGAGAGGTGGGAAGTTGCGCCCCATTTCTCGACGGAGATGATACAGGAACGGCCGTATGGGCCAGGGCAGCTCAGATCAGCGAAGTCGGCCAGCAGCGTGGCTACCGTACCCGAGCCAAAGCAACGGCTCCGTTTTGCGGCAAATCCAGCTTCAGCAGCTTGGCCGGGTCGAGATAAATTCCCTCCCACCTCACCGCCAGGTGCAGGTGTGGCCCCGTGGCCCGGCCCGTGGCACCACTCAAGCCCAGGAGTTGTCCACGGCGGACCTTCTGCCCTTTTCTCACCTTGAACTTCGAAAGATGCATGTAAAGCGTCATCAGGCCCTGGCCATGGTCCACCACGACGCAATTACCTTCGAAGAAGAGGCGCCGTGCCAGCAGAACTGTGCCCGAGTTGGCAGCCACCACCCGCGTGCCGCGTGGCGCGTGGTAGTCCAGACCCTGATGTTCGGTCTTCAACTCGCCGTTGAAGACGCGGCGGACGCCGAACGGTTCCGAAACCGATTCGCCCACTGGGGCCACAAAATCGCCGGACCACAGCTGCTTGCTGCTGCCCTCCTCGAAAACGCGGTGTTTGATGATCTCTTCTCTCCGGATGCGCTTGAGCAGTCTGGGGTTAGGAGCGGTGAACTTATGCGCGACTTTTAGTTCTACAGTCGCGTAAGGCGCGCTCGCCACCTCGATGTTCTGTTCGTATGAGATCGTCTCCCCTGAACCCGTCTGCCCATCAAGGTTCAGTTTGTACATGCCCGGCGCGCTGTTGAGACTCGCGCCAAACAGTCCGTACCAGGAGCCGTCGGCCGGATCGAAG
>Ga0075425_100008361_pt1 | contig 10969 bp, 11 predicted proteins | sample SoiMethybrSBSTD4_FD_75300 | JGI IMG/M metagenome (GOLD analysis project Ga0075425, IMG submission 75300) | Bulk soil microbial communities from a Populus tree surrounding site in Tennessee, USA - Soil MetaG P. TD hybrid SBSTD4 | ecosystem: Environmental > Terrestrial > Soil > Tree plantation...
TGCAAGGCGACTTTGGCGGAATAGGGAGAACGGACTGGATTGTGCAGCTCCATGAGTCGACCTCCAATAGGCCATGCGATTACATATTGATCGTGAGCCATAACAAGGATTCTTGGGAGCAGCTGTTCTTCAGTGAAATACGACCAAACAAAGTGCAAGGATGGACGCCTCTGTGGTATTCAAAGAAACGGGTGATCGCTATCGATGTCGGTGAGCACAGAAGAAGATCAGCTCCCGCAGAAATGTTCTGGTCTGAAGGCAGGGCATGGTCCAAGCCCGGATTTGTAGTCGAAGATGCTCTAATCGACACATGGATCGCGTGGGATAAAGAACAGCAGCGATATGTGCTAAAAGTTGATCGAGCTGAATGGTGGGAAATTGAACAGAAATAGGGGGCGCGGCCCAACAACGCGCTGCAGCCGACGCCACCCTGCGAGTGCGCGGCTGGGCTGGGTACGTTAGGCGGCATTATCGTGAGCGAGCTCGCAACATCGCGTCGTCGCTTCGCTGAGGAATTGCGTGCAACGGCGCACCTCACCTCCGACGGGTTGGTCGAGGCATTCGCCAAGGTCCCGCGCGAGAGATTTGTGGGACATGGGCCGTGGCAGATTTGTATCTTTGCCGATGATGGCAGTTGGAGTTACCGCAGCACTGACAGTGATGATCCCATCCACGTCTATGGTGACGTCTTGATCGGGATCGATTCCGCCCGAGGGCTTAACAATGGTGAGCCGAGCAGCCTTGCCACTTGGATTGAATCTCTGGCGCTCAGATCTGGTGAGAGAGTCGTCCACATCGGCTGCGGAACGGGCTACTACACTGCCGTCCTCGCCGAACTCGTCGGCCCGTCGGGAATCGTATTGGCGTGCGAGATCGAACCCATTCTTGCCGCGCGCGCCGAGGAAAATTTGCGCCCCTGGAGCCAAGTAACGGTATCGTCCATGAACGGCTGCGAATTGCCGTTCGGCGAGTGCGACGCTATCTTCGTCAACTGCGGAGTCACGCACCCGTCGCTTGCCTGGTTAACCCGTCTTCGAATGAATGGGAGGCTTCTGTTGCCGGTCACGGCCTCGTCCGACGAAACAGGCATCGGTCGCGGCGCCATGTTCGCGATCACAAGGCGAGCCGTCGGTTTCGCCGTTCGGTACCTATCGCCGGTCGGAATATTTTCGTCTTTGGGCGGTCGCAGTGACGCGCTGAACCAAGTGCTCCTCGCCAAGACCAAAGAAAGCTGGCGCAATGTCCAATCGGTCCGCATCGACCAACACGATGAAGATCGTTCTTGCTGGCTGCATACGGATATGTGCTGTCTCTCCGAATCCCCCGCACAGGTCGATGCAGCCTAGCTTTTTCGCTCAACCCGGGCGCTTCGCCGGCGACGCTCACGTGCCGACCGCGCGGCGCCGGTTAGCTTCGTTCGTCAGAGGCCACTCAAGCTAACCGCAACGTGACATCCGTAAAGCGCAAGAGAAGAGAGGAGACGACGAGATGCCTAAAATCAAGGTGCGCGATATAACCATGAACTACGACCAGCAAGGAACAGGAGAGCCGCTCATCCTGATCCCTTACTTGGCCGCTGATTACGCTTGTTACGCTTTTCAGGTCGCCGACTACACCAAGCACTTCACATGTATCTCGCTGGACCTCAGGGGAAAGGGTGAAAGCGACAAGCCCGAGGGGCCGTACTCAACCAAATTGTTTGCCGATGATGTCGCGGCGTTCATGCAGGCTCTGGGGATAGCGAAAGCTCATGTCACCGGCCTCTCACTGGGCGCGGCGACCGGGATGTGGCTGGCGGCGAAATATCCCGATAAGGTTAAGTCGTTGTCCCTCCACAGCGGCTGGACGAAAACAGATGCCTTTATCAAGACGGTGGTGGAAGGCTGGCAAGTGATGGCCAGAGGCCTAGGGAGCGTGCCGGAGATGGTTATTTCGGGGATTTTCCCTTGGTGCTTTACGCCTGAGCTCTATGCCGCGAAGCCCGATTACATCAAGTCACTGGCCGATTTTGTCCGCGGCCGCCCCGCCCAGCCGCTCGAGGCGTTCATCACCGAGTCGAACGCCGTGATAGCCCACGACGCCGAAGCGCAATTAAGCAAGATCAAAGCGCCGACCCAGATCACCTTTGGTCGTTACGATCTGGTCACCTCCACCCGTTTTGCCGAGAGGATGAAGAGCGCCATTGCCAGGTCTGAGTTAGTGGTATTCGAGGGCTGCTCTCACGCCCCGATCTATGAAAAGGTGGAGGAGTTTAACCAGAAGACCTTAGAGTTCTTACAGCGGTATTCGGGATAAGCTGGGCGCGCGGCGCAACACAGCGTGCAGCCGATGCGGACGTGCGCACCAACTCCCCGGACCGGAACGTGGGTAGTGATCGCGCGGATCGATGTCTCGCGCCTACGGCACGCAACCTTTGGGGATCGAACCGAATGACTAGCAACGCGACCGACAACGTCTTCGCCGGATCGATTCCGAAGCTCTACGAATCGCATCTCGTTCCGCTCATCTTCGAGCCCTACGCCGTGGACATTGCCCGGCGGCTCGCATCGAGATCGCCAAGCCGTGTCCTCGAGATTGCCGCCGGCACGGGTGTGGTGACGCGTGCCATGGTCTCCGTGCTGTCCGATCGCACATCGATCGTCGCCACCGACCTGAATCAAGCGATGCTCGATCAGGCGATCGCAACCGGGACGAGCCGGCCGGTGGAATGGCGCCAGGCGGACGCGATGCAACTCCCCTTCGCGGACGGAGCGTTCGATGCCGTCGTGTGTCAGTTCGGCGCGATGTTCTTTCCCGACAAGCCGAAAGCTTTTGCGGAGGCGCGTCGTCTGCTTCGACCGCACGGCGTTTTCATTTTCAATGTTTGGGATCGCATCGAGGAGAACGAATTCGCCCATTCGGTGACGGAGGCGATGAAAGGCGTCTTTCCGGAAGATCCGCCGCGCTTCCTCGCGCGCACGCCACATGGCTATCACGACCATGCGATGATTGCGCGAGATCTCGCACAGGGCGGGTTTGGCGCAACGCCCGAGATCGTTACCGTTGCGGCGCGCAGTCGGGCAGAATCCGCGCGGTTTCCGGCCGTTGCGTTTTGCCAGGGCACGCCGCTGCGGAACGAGATCGAGGCGAGGAACGCCGGCCGCCTCGGCGAAGCAACCGACGCCGCAGCGCAAGCGATCGCGCGGCGGTTCGGGGGCGGCGCCGTGGATGGCAAGATTCAGGCCCACGTCGTCAGCATCGAGGTCTGACCGACCCACCGGGCTGCTCTTCACAGGGTCGCTGTTGAGACCCTAAGAGTGTCGACCATCCTATTCCCGCAATCGCTGCTCGTCCGAGCCGATCGGGTGATTCAATAGCAGGCTGCCAATGACGGCAGTCTGATGCGCCAGGAGGTTCTTGCAATGGTCACTTCGAACGCCAAGAGCCGGGAGGGAGACGAGCGCGAGAGCTCCGTCCCGGCGCAGGTCCTCTACGATCGCTCGCGCACGTCGGGCATCGAGCTGTTCAAGCACTTGAGCACGCTTGCCACCGCAGCGGTCGGTGTCTTCTTCTTCGCGCTCTCCACCAAGGTCGAACCGCCGCTCAATGGGGATCAGCGCCTGACCGTCGTCGTGGCGCTCGGATCCATGATGCTGACCCTTTTTTGCGGCATCTGCGGCTGGATGGCAGACGGGTGGTTTTACGAATCGTGGGCGCGCTATGTCAGCGGCAAGGAGTCTGAAACGAGCTGGCAGACGCGCGAGCGCGCCAATCTGATGCGAAAGACATTCGTGTGGCTCGCGATCGTGTCGTTTCTGGTCGGCGCGCTGGCGGCGGTACGGTACGTGTATCTTCGTCTGGCGACTGTGCCGGCGGCATGATTTCGGCGCCGAGCTGTGGGAAAATGATCGGGGCAGGGAAACTGTCGTTGCGTCGCGCTGTCGATCTCTCCACAGCGCGGATAGAGGACGATCGGATATGGGACGAGTAACGTTCTACAGCAGCTCGAGGCGGTCGCACCCGGCCGATCGACGGGCGCAATTCAAGCCTCAGGATCCAAGCGTCGCGTCTGCGGCAACGGAGAAAGGCGCGGCGGACAGCGAAGCTCGCCCCCGCCGGCGCGACCGTGTTATGAAGGCCCTCAGGCAAGTCGAGAAGCCGCTCCTCATCGCGGCGGGCGCTCTTTTTGCGCTTGGGCTCGTCGTTGCCCACTCGTCGCTTCAGCCGGTACCGCACACGTTCACGCAAGCGGACATCGATGCCGCGGTGCTGCACACGCTCGAGACCAAGACGCTGCCGTCGACCGCGGCGCGGGCCTACGAGATCATCCGCCCGTCCGTGGTGCGCGTGCGCCAGCTCGGAACGCCCAAAGATGGCCCACATGAAGGTGGCGGCGATATCGAAAAAAGCGTGGGCACGGGGGTCGTCATCGTCGACAAAGGGATCATCCTCACCAACCTGCACGTGGTCGCCGGCGGCGATCGGCTGGGTGTCGTCTTCGCCGACGGGACCGAGTCCGAGGCCACAGTCCTCGGCGTGCAACCCGAAAACGATCTCGCCGTGATCCAGGCCAAGACGCTGCCCGACGATCTTGTGCCGGCCACGCTACGCGGGACAGGCGACCTCGCGCCGGGCGACGAAGTCGTTGCGGTCGGGTTTCCTTTCGGCATCGGCCCGACGGCGACTTCGGGCATTGTGTCGGGCTTGCGGCGCGTGCACCGCTCGCGCGACGGCACGCGCGATATCGTCAATCTGATCCAGTTCGACGCCGCGGCCAATCCCGGTAGCTCGGGCGGCCCGCTGGTGACCGCCGACGGGGAGGTGGTCGGCATCGTGACGGCGATCCTCAACCCCACCGACCAGAAGGTTTTTATCGGCATCGGCTTCGCGGTGCCGATCGAGAATGCAGCGTCGGCGATCGGCATTTCGCCGTTTTAAGTCCGTTCGTGGTGAGCCCCCTTCGACAAGCTCGGGACGGGCTTCGACAGGCTCCGGGCGAACGGTAACTAATGCACAGCTTCCCTAGCAGAAGCGGAAAGGAATCGATGGACGCCAACGAACCCAGCCGCGCCGGGACATCTGCGCAGATGGAGCGCATCCTCTACGAGGTCAAGAAGATCGTCGTCGGCCAGGACCACTTCCTCGAGCGCGTGCTGGTCGCGATTCTCGCGCAGGGGCACCTGCTGGTCGAAGGCGTTCCCGGCCTCGCCAAGACGCTCACCGTCAAGACGCTGGCCCGGACGATCCGCGGCAGCTTCCGGCGCATCCAGTTCACACCCGATCTCGTCCCTGCGGACCTGGTCGGCACGCGCATCTACAATCAGAAAACGGGGGACTTTGCCACTTCGCTGGGCCCGGTCTTCACTAACCTTCTTCTCGCCGATGAGATCAATCGCGCGCCGGCGAAAGTGCAAAGCGCGCTGCTGGAAGTCATGCAGGAATACCAGGTGACGATCGCCGGACAGACACATCGCGTCCCCGCGCCGTTTCTGGTCATGGCGACCCAGAACCCGATCGAGACCGAGGGCACGTATCCGCTGCCCGAGGCGCAGGTCGACCGCTTCATGATGAAGGTGCTCGTCGGCTATCCGAAAGAGGAAGAGGAGTTCGTGATCGTCGAGCGCGTGACCGGCATCGCGACCGACGTCGTCGCCGTCTGCACGACTGAAGAGCTGTCGGCGTTGCAACAGGAATGCCGCAAAGGCTATATCGATCCGGCGCTCATCCAGTACGCCGTGCGGCTCGCCTCCGCGACACGGCAGCCGGAGCGCTTCGGCGCGAAAGGGCTCTCGCGCTACATTTCGTTCGGCGCGAGCCCGCGCGGGTCGATCCACCTGATCGAGGCTGCGCGGGCGCTCGCTTTCCTGCGCGGACGCGATTACCTGCTCCCCGAGGACGTCGCCGACTTGGCACCCGACGTGCTCCGGCACCGGCTCGTGCTTACCTACGAAGCGCTCGCGGACGGCAAGACGCCCGATGACCTGATCCTCGAGGTCATGCGCCATGTACGCGCGCCGGACAAGCCGCTGGAGACCCATGTCCGAGCCGCTGCGCAATCCTGAGCAGATCCTGCGCCGGCTGGAGTGGACGGTCATCCGCCGGCTGGACGGTCTGCTGCACGGCGATTACCGCACACTGTTTCGCGGCTTCGGGCTCGATCTCGCCGATCTGCGCGAGTATCAGTATCACGACGACGTGCGGCACATCGACTGGAATGTGACCGCACGGTTGGCGACACCTTATGTCCGTGAGTACCACGAGGATCGCGACGTCACGGCGTGGTTCCTGCTCGATTTGAGCCCGTCGCTCGATTTCGGCTCGCGCGAGATGAGAAAGCGCGGCGTGTCGAGCGACTTCGTCGCCGTCTTGGCGCGGCTCTTAAGCCGTCACGGCAACCGCGTCGGCGCACTTTTCTACGGCGATCGGGTCGATACCGTGATTCCGGCCAGGAGCGGCCGCCGTCACGTTCTGCACATCCTGCACACGATGCTGTCGCGCCCGCAGCGCTCGCGCTCCGGGGCGACCGATCTCAAGGTTCTCCTGCAGACGGCGTTCGCGCTCGTGGCGCGGCGCTCGCTCGTTTTCGTCGTGTCCGACTTCGTCAGTGCGCCCGGATGGGAAGAGCCGTTGGCGCGCCTCGCACTGCGCCACGAGATCGTTGCCGTGCGCCTTTACGATCCGCTGGAGCTCGAGCTCCCCGATCTCGGGCTGGTGACGATCCAGGACGCGGAGACCGGCGAGCAAGTCCTCGTCGACACGCACGATCGCCGCTTTCGCAAGCGCTTCGCGTTCATCGCCGAACAGCGTGAAAAAGCGCTGCGATCGGCGTTCCGCCAGGCCGGCGTGGACGCGCTCGAGCTGTCGACCGACGACGATCTCGTCGATGCGATCCTGCGCTTCGCCGACCTGCGCAAGCGACGCAGTCAGCTCGCCGGTGGCGGGAGTCTGCCGCAGCATCTGGAAGCGATTCAGTGACATTCCTGTGGCCTGAGCTGCTCTGGCTGCTCCTCGCCATTCCGGCGCTGATCGGCCTTTACATCCTGCTGCTGCGGCGGAAAAAAAAGCAGGTGCTGCGCTATGCGAGCCTGGGCATGGTCAGGGACGCCATGGGCGCGGGACAGCGGTTCCGGCGTCACGTCCCGCCGCTGTTGTTTCTGCTCGCGCTCACCGCACTCGTCGTCGCGGTCGCGCGGCCGACGGCGACCCTCACGCTGCCGTCGCAGCACGAGACGATCATCCTGGCGATGGACGTATCGGGCAGCATGCGCGCGGCCGACGTCGAGCCGAATCGCATCGGCGCCGCGCAGGCGGCGGCGCGGGCCTTTGTCGCCGACCAGCCGGCAAGCGCGCGCATCGGCGTGGTGTCGTTCGCCGCCACGGCGTCGGTCGTGCAGCCGCCCACGCGAAACCGCGAGGACATCCTTGCCGCCATCGATCGCTTTCAGTTGCAGCGCGGCACCGCGGTGGGCAGCGGCATTCTCGTCTCGCTGAAGACGATCTTTCCGGACGTCGAGTTCGATCTCCGCGGGTCGAACCCGCGGGATGACGCGCGCGGCGTGCCGCTCGACAAGGCGGGCGCGTCGGGCAAGGCCGCGCCCAAGACCGTGCCGCCGGGCTCGTACACGTCGGCGGCGATCATCCTGCTGTCCGACGGCCAGACGACGGCGGGCCCGAACCCGATCGAGGCTGCGCGCATGGCGGCCGACCGCGGCGTGCGCATCTACACCGTGGGCATCGGCACCCCGAACGGCGAAATCCTCGGCAGCGAGGGCTGGTCGATGCGCGTGCGCCTCGACGAGGAAGCGCTCAAGACGATCGCCAACGTGACCCACGGCGAATATTTCTATGCAGGTAGTGCCATGGATCTCAAGAAGGTCTACGAGAGCCTCAACACGCGGCTCGCGCTGGAGACCCGGCAGACAGAAATCACCGCGTTGCTGGCCGCTGCCGCCGCGGTCATCACGCTGCTGGCGGCGTTCCTGTCCATGCTGTGGTTCAATCGCGTGCTTTAGGCTCCTAGCAAGGCGGGGGCGCAACGATGCAGGTCAGCGACAGCGTATTTCTCGTCACCGGCGGCGCGTCGGGGCTGGGAGGAGCGACGGCGCGAATGCTCGTCGCCGGCGGCGGCAAGGTCGTCATCGCCGATCTCAAGGAAGCCGAAGGCAACGCGCTGGCCGCGGAGCTGGGTGCGAGCGCCAAGTTCGTTCGCACCGACGTCACCGACGAGGCGAGCGCCAAGGCGGCCGTCGCGGGCGCGCTCGGCGGATTCGGCCGGCTGCACGGCATTATCAACTGCGCCGGCATCGTCCACGGCGAAAAGGTCGTCGGCAAGGAAGGCCCGCACGCGCTGGCAAGCTTCGTGCGCACGATCAACATCAATCTGATCGGCTCGTTCAATATCACGCGGCTCGCCGCCGAAGCGATGAGCCGGAACGCGCCGAATGCGGGCGGCGAGCGCGGCGTCATCGTTTTCACCGCCTCGGTCGCCGCATTCGACGGCCAGATCGGCCAGCCGGCCTACAGCGCATCCAAAGCAGGCGTCGTCGGGATGACGCTGCCGATCGCGCGCGAGCTGGCCCGGTACGGCATCCGGGTGATGACCATCGCGCCGGGAATTTTCGAGACGCCGATGGTGGGCCAGATTCCACCCGACATCGCCGAGTCGCTGGGCAAGATGGTGCCGTTTCCGCCGCGGCTCGGTCGCCCCGAAGAATTCGCTTCGCTCGTCGGCGAGATCATCCGCAACGAGATGCTCAACGGCGAAGTCATCCGTCTCGACGGCGCGATCCGGATGGCGCCGAAGTAGCGGCGCGAGCCTGCGGCGACGGCCCCGGCGGAGCGGTCAGCGGGGCGTGATGCCAACGGAGCACTCGTAGCATCGAATCGGCTCAAGCGGTTCTCTCAATGCCCCGGAAACTGACATAGCGCGAGCACCGGATAGCCGAGTCTCTCTATTCTTTCGCGACCGCCCAGATCAGGCAGGTCGATCACGAAAGCGCAGCCGAGGACCGAGCCGCCGGCCATGCCGATCAGCCTGAGCGCCGCTTCAGCCGTGCCGCCGGTGGCAATCAAGTCGTCGACGAGCAGCACGTGCTCGTCGCATTGAATCCCGTCGGTGTGCAGTTCCAGCCGATCGGTGCCGTACTCGAGCTGGTAGTCATGACCGAAATTTTCAGCGGGGAGCTTTCCCTTTTTGCGGATCGGCACCAAGCCGACATTCAAGGTGTACGCGAGCGCGGCGCCGATAATAAAGCCGCGCGATTCGATCGCCGCGATCTTGTCGATCGGGCGGCCGCGATACGCTGCACCGAGCTTCTCGACGACCGCGTGAAAGCCATCCGCGTGTTTGAGCAGTGTCGTGATGTCGCGAAACAGAACGCCCGGCTTGGGAAAATCGGGGACAGTCCGGATCAGCGCCTTGATATCGATGTCCTGCGTCACGTGTGCTCCAGTGGGTTGTCGAGGACTTGCGGACTACAACTGTCGCCGGGCTCTCTCGATCCGCCGTTCGTCAGCAGTTTATTGTGAAGCGCCGGCCATTTGTGGCAAATTTGCGGGCGTCGGGCAACCTGCGACGATGCAGGCGGCTCAATCGGACATCCGTGCAAAACGCACGACATCTCGGAGATTTTTCATGCAGAAGCTGATCCAATCGCTTTTACGTGCTTCAGGCCTGCTCTGCCTCGTTACGTCCACCGCATTCGCCGCACAGGTACTCGGGCCCAACTCCGACGAGTCGGATCTCGTTCCGACAGGCAAGGGCTGGGGCGAGCGCGCGTATCCGGCGCCGCCGCGCGTGAACGAAAACGCCAACGCGGCTGGGCACGCCAAGCCCTCGAGTAACGGCATCTCCTATCACGGTGGGCCTTTGATGCTCGGCACCACCAATGCCTACTACATCTGGTACGGCAATTGGTCGGGAAATTCGGCCACGACGATCCTCACCGATCTCGCGAGCAACATCGGTGGTTCGCCGTACTTCAACATCAACACGACGTATTACGACGGTTCGACTACCCAGGTGTCCAATTCCGTGCACTATGCAGGGTCGACGACTGACAACTACTCGCAGACCGCGGCGCTCTCCGACGCAGGGGTCCAGGCGGTCGTCTCGAGCGCAATCACCTCCGGCAAGCTGCCCGAAGATACGCACGGGGTGTATTTCGTACTGACGTCAGCGGACGTCAATGAGACATCGGGCTTCTGCACCCAATACTGCGGCTGGCACACACATGGAACGATCTCGGGCTCCGACATCAAGTATGCATTCATCGGCAATCCAGATCGCTGCCCCAGCGCCTGCGAAGCACAAACGACGGGCCCCAACGGCAATGCCGGCGCCGATGGCATGGCGAGCATCATCGCGCATGAGCTCGAGGAAGCCGTCACCGATCCCGACCTGAACGCATGGTACGACCGCCGCGGCCAAGAGAACGCCGACAAGTGCGCGTGGACGTTCGGCACGACGTACACGGCCAACGGGGCGCAGGCCAACATGAAGCTGGGGACCCGCGATTATCTGATCCAGCGGAACTGGGTGAATGCATCGGGCGGGTATTGCTCCAAGTCGTACCCCTGATCGCATCAGGTCGGACCGCTGGGCCATGCGCTTGACGCGGGCGTTCCGCCTGCTCGCCGGCCTGCTGACATTGCCTGCCTTGTTCGCGGTGTCGTTGCCGTCGCTTGCCGCCGACGAGCAGCCGACCGGCGGCCGCGTGCCCACCGTCACCCGGCTCGTCAAGCTCTTTCTCGAGAAAGAGGCATCGCTCGGCGCCGCGGTCCGTAACGCTGATGCGACCGCACTCGGATCTCTGCTGACCGACGATTTCGAGTTGCGCACCGGCGCGCGGGCGGCAAGCCCGATTCCGCGCGCCGATTGGATGCGCGAGGTGCTGCGAACACGCGATCCGGGCGGCGACATCAGCCGCATGGCCGTCCATGATTTCGGCGCTATCGCCATTGCGAGCTTCACGCAGGCCGCTGCCGGAGG
>Ga0075425_100008362_pt1 | contig 10969 bp, 6 predicted proteins | sample SoiMethybrSBSTD4_FD_75300 | JGI IMG/M metagenome (GOLD analysis project Ga0075425, IMG submission 75300) | Bulk soil microbial communities from a Populus tree surrounding site in Tennessee, USA - Soil MetaG P. TD hybrid SBSTD4 | ecosystem: Environmental > Terrestrial > Soil > Tree plantation...
ATTCCCGGTGCGATCACTCCGCCCACATACTCGCCCTTCGCCGAAATCACATCGAACGTAATCGCCGTGCCAAAATCCACCACGATGCAGGGCCCCGCGTATTTGTGAAACGCCGCAACGCCGTTCACGATCCGATCCGCGCCAACTTCTTGAGGGTTGTCCACCAGCACTGCCATGCCGGTCTTCACGCCCGGTTCGACAAACATCGCCTTCTGTTCAAAATATAATTTCGACATTTGCGCCAGCGTCCAGTTCATTGGTGGGACTACGGAACTGACGATGACGCCTTGCACTTCGCGCGGGTCGAGCTGCTTCAACGTGAAAAGATTGCGGATGAGCACGCCGTATTCATCCACAGTCTGCATGCGTGCCGTGGTTAGTCGCCAGTGCGCGATCAGTACTTCGCCGCGGAATACGCCCAGTACGGTATTGGTATTGCCTACGTCAATCGTCAGCAGCATCGTGGCTGGCACTCACTTGATTTCCGCAACGTCGCCGGCAATCACCATCATCACTTTGCCGTCTTCGCGCTCAACCTGCAGCAAGCCTTCGGGGGCAAGGCCCGCCGTTACACCGGTAAAGCTTTCCGCTCCATTCGTCACGCGCACTTTCTTTCCCACCGCGTAGGACGAGGCTTTCGTGAAGCGCCTGGTGACGGATGACGCGCCGTCACGCAAGAAACGATTGTAATCGCTCTCAAATTCGCGGAGCAAACGCGCCAGCAGTTCCAGACGGGATTGACTCTTGCCGGTTTCGACGCGCAGGGACGTCGCAATCTCGTTCAGCTCACCAGGGAACTTCTCCTGGTTGACGTTGATGCCGATCCCGACGATTACGAAACGCACCAACGAAGTGTCTGCATGCATCTCGGTCAGGATTCCGCCCAGCTTTTTACCGTTCAGCATCAGATCGTTCGGCCACTTCAGGTCGAGCCGTAATCCGGTCTGGGCCTCGATTGCGGAGTGCGATGAAAGGCCGGCCATCATGGTCAGCAGCGGCGCCTGCATCGGTGAGATTTTCGGCCGCAGCAACAGTGTTACGTAAATACCCGCCGCCCGTTCCGAGTGCCAGCTTCTTCCCGCGCGGCCGCGGCCGGCGCTCTGTTCCTCTGCGAGGATCACCGCGCCTTCCGGTTCGCCTGCGTAGCCTAGTTCCATTCCGACGCGATTGGTCGAATCGGTGCGGAAAAAATGGTAGATCCTCTTTCCGAACAAGCTGCTTTTCAGCCCTGCGCGCAAAAGTTCAGGCGTCAGAATGTCCGGTACGCGTTCGAGAAAATAGCCCGTGTGTGGCCGTCCCTTCACGCGAACGCCGACTTCGCGGAGCTGTTCAATCCAACGCCATACTGTTGAGCGGGAGACGCCAATCTCGCTTGCAATTCGGGCGCCGCTGATGGCAATTGTCGCGTTGTTCGCGAACAGACTGACCAGGGAAGCTAACCGCTTGTCGGTAGCGCCCGGCAGGGAAGTGGAAGCCATAAATGTAGCGGTAGCTTACTTGTCCTCGATGGAGTCCACAAGCAAGCTCAGGTTGGCCGCGGGAGCGGAGTGGGTAAGCGATCCCGACGAAAGAAAATCGGCGCCGGTCTCCGCGTACTCCCGAACATTTTCCAGCGTTATGCCACCGGAAATTTCCACGATGCATTCCGGTTGCAGGCTGCGCGCGAGGGCAACGCACTTTTTGGCCGCGGCTGGCGACATGTTGTCCAGGAGGACGGACTCCGCGCCTGCAGAAAGTGCTTCACGCAGCTCATGTTCATCACGCACTTCAATCTGGATCGGCAGAACCGTATCCGTAGCGCGCGCGGGAACGGCCTCTTCGTACGCCGTAAGTGCGCTCGGCTTCGCATGCAGGGCAGCGTACGCATTTGCCTGGTCCAGAGCTGCTTTCACACCACCGGCCAGAGCGATGTGATTTTCCTTCAGCAGAATCGCGTCGTATAAACCGATTCGATGATTCGTCCCTCCGCCTGTTTTTACCGCGTACTTTTCCAGCAGCCGCAGCCCCGGGGTAGTCTTTCGAGTATCGCGAATCCGCGCACACGTCCCCGCTATCTTCTCCACGAATTGGTGAACCAGCGTGGCAATACCGCAGAGCCTTGCAAGGAAATTCAGCGCGGCGCGCTCTCCGGTCAAAATGGCGCGCGCTTTTCCGTTCAGGTGCAGAAGCAGTTCTCCTTTGGGAACTAGTGCGCCATCTTCGATACGCTGCTCAATCTGCATCTCCGGATCTAGGGTGCGGAAAACGCGTTCGGCCATTGGCAGTCCAGCGCACACCAGATCTTCACGCGCCAGGATGCGCGCCTTTCCGATCGCTTTGGCGGAGATGGTTGCCAAAACCGTGGCATCACCCGCGCCGACGTCTTCCTCGAGCGCGGTCTGCACCAGCCGCTGCACGTATTCGGAATCCCAGTTCATGGATCTGCCGCGAGACACACTAGCGCGGTTCTCAGGCGCAATTCAACTGGGAAAGGCGCTCGCTCGTCTTGGTGAGTTCGACCCGCTGTTCGGCCAGGGTCGTTTCCAGCCCTTGAATGATTTTCTCCGGCGCGCGACTGCGGAAGGTGTCGTCGGAGAGCTGCCGTTCCTTGGACGCGATGTTCTTCGCCAGGCGTTCGTGCTCTTTCTTCAACCGGGCGCACTCCGCCGCCACGTCCACCGTTTCCGTGTAGACAACTCGCACATCGAACAGGGAGGTCGAACGGACGGCGCCCCCAGCCTGAGGCAAATGGTCGCCCGAAATCCTGAGTTCGGTCAGCAGAGCCAGACGTAGAATGCCGTCGAGGTTCGCTGCAATCGCGGTGCGAACCTTCGCGTCGTCGCTCGAGAACTCCGCGGCGATGCGCTTCTTTGCATCTAGCTTTATGTCGGCTCGAATGGCGCGCACCGTCGTGATGACGTTCTGTACCAGCGCGAATTCCTCCAGCGCCGCTCCGTTCCGCCAAACCGCGCGAGCCTCCGGATACCGTTCGAGCGCAATGGACTTTGCTTCTGCGCGCTGTGGCAATTGGTGCCACAACTCTTCGGTGAGGAATGGCATCACGGGGTGGAGCAGTCGCAACGCCGCTTCAAAGGCAGCGAACAGGTTTTGCCAAGCAATCGTCGCCCGTTCGCGGTTCGCTCCGTTCAGCTCCGGCTTGATCCACTCGATATACCAGTCGCAGAAATCGTTCCAGAAAAACTGGTAAATACTTTGCACCGCTTCATGAAAGCGGTACGTCAGAAACGCCGCCTTGACCACATCCAGTGTCTCGGCCAGCCGCGCAAACAGCCAGGCATCGATCAACGGCATGCTGTCGCCGAATTTATAAGGAGCCTTCTCACGCACATCCGGCGCAGCCAGCGTCTCCAGTTTCGCCCCGCCTTCCTCAAATTTGTCCAGGTTCACAAAAAGGAATCGCGCCGCGTTCCAGATCTTGTTGGCAAACGCGCGCGCACCAAACAGCCGGTCCTCCGACAGAACGATGTCTGTTCCGGGTGCCGCCATGGACGTCAGGCAGAACCGCATCGCGTCCGTGCCGTACTGCTCGTTCAGCGCCACCGGGTCCAGCCCGGTTCCCTTGGACTTGGACATCTTTTCCCCGCCGGTCGTTCGCACCAGCGAATGCAAGTAAACCGCGCGAAACGGCACGCTTCCAGTGAAGTGGATGCCCATCATGATCATCCGCACCACCCAGAAGAACAAAATGTCGTATCCGGTGATGAGAAGCGAGGTCGGATAATATTTCTTGAAATCCGGCGTTTCGTCCGGCCAGCCCAGGGTCACAAACGGCCACAACTGCGAACTGAACCACGTATCCAGCACATCTTCATCCTGCCGCAATTTCTGCGCGCCGCATTGCGCGCATTTCTGCGGAGTCTCCCGTGCGACGATCACTTCGCTGCAGTTCGCGCAGTACCATGCGGGAATCCGGTGGCCCCACCAAAGCTGCCGCGACAACGTCCAGTCGCGAATGTTGCGCATCCAATGGAAATATTCTTCGCGGCGATTTTCCGGCACCATCAGGATTTCGCCGCGCTCCACAGCCGCAATCGCCGGCTCTGCCAGCGGCTTCATCTTGCAGAACCATTGCGTCGAAATGCGTGGCTCCACAATCGTTCGGCTCCGCTCGCACAGTCCAACCGAAAGCGCGTGGTCCGTAGTCTTTTCCAGCAAGCCCTGCGTTTCCAGGTCTTGCACGATTTTCTTGCGTGCTGCGAACCGGTCCAGTCCGGCGTACGCGCCGGCGCTCGCATTCATCCTGCCGTCGTCGGTCATCACGTCAATTTCCGGCAATTGATGCCGCCGCCCGGCCTCGAAGTCGTTAGGGTCATGCGCAGGTGTGATTTTCACCGCGCCAGTGCCGAATTCGCGGTCCACCATTGCATCGCCGATGACGGGAATCCCGCGGTTCATCAGCGGCAAAACCACTTGTCTGCCGACTAAATGTTGGTAGCGCTCGTCCTCGGGATGGACCGCCACCGCCGTATCGCCGAGCATCGTCTCCGGACGCGTCGTCGCCACCACGATGAATTCTGAGCTGCCCGCCACCGGATAGCGGATGTACCAAAGGTGTCCTGGCCGCTCTTCGTGAAGCACTTCCAGGTCGCTCAAAACCGTCAGGCACTCGGGGCACCAGTTCACCAGCCGGGTGTCACGATAAATCAGCTTCTCTTCGTAGAGCCGCACAAATACTTCGCGCACCACCCGCGAGTATTCCGGCGACAGCGTGAATCTCTCCCGCGACCAGTCGCAACTCTCACCGATCTGCTTCATCTGCTTGGTAATGCGGCCACCGCTTTCGGCCTTCCATTCCCAAACCCTTTTCTCGAACTCTTCGCGCCCCAGCGTGCGGTAGTTGATTCCTTGATCGGCAAGCTTTTTCACCACCACGCGCTGCGTCGAGATTCCCGCGTGGTCCATTCCGGGTAGGTACAGCGTGTTGAAACCGCCCATGCGATGCCAACGCGTCAGGATGTCGATTTCCGTGTGGTTCAGCATGTGCCCGATGTGCAGCGATCCGGTCACGTTGGGCGGGGGAATGACGATGGCAAAAGGAGCGCCAGGCCTTTGAGGATCCGCGCGGAATAGATCTTCCTTTACCCAAAATTCCGCCCAGCGTCCTTCAATTTGTTGCGGGTCGTATGCCTTGGCAATCTCCCGGGCCATGCCTGCTCATTCTCCTGTTGTTATGCGGGTTTCGGCGTGAACTACGTAAACCTTGATGATACGGGTAGCAAACTCAGGTCGTCAAACGACCTGAATCACAACTTTTTCACGCCTAGTGATGATGGAAGGGAACTACTTCTTGTACAGTTCGTCTCTGACGAGCGCTTCGACAACAGGTTTGAGGATTTCTCTGGTTACAGCTTGCAGTGCTTCGGGGTTCATCTTAGCCAGCACCTTGGCCACCAGTTCGTCGATGTCCAGTGGCGCGGGCGCTGTTTCGCGGGCCACTGCTAGCTGAGACTGTTCCGGCACCACTTCGCCAGCTGCCTCTTCCGGCTCATCTGGTGCCGCGTGAAACGTTTCCGCGACCTCGGGTGCAACGGGCGAATACAAATTTTCAGCTGGGGCAGCGCTTTCAGCCGGCGCCTCGACCGATTCCTCCGCTTTCGCCTCTTCGATGGCCTCAACCACATGCTCGTGCGCGGTTGCCATCAGGCCGGAATTCAGAAACGTTTCGGCCACGGACGTGTCTTCCACCACCGCCACCGGTGCAATCTTCGCGTTGTCCCACGTGGACGAAAGTTCGTTCGCGCGTTGTAGCTCTGCTTCCCACGGACTCAGCGCTCCCGCCATCCAGGAATTCAGCGCCGGGCTCGGCTCAGCTGCAGGTGCTTCCGACGTGGACTGGTTCGCCTGAACCGGGAACCCTGGCTCGGAAATCTGCGGACCCGATGCCTCTTCGGTCGTCGGTGCCGGTATGACCTCAACCGAGGCCACAGGCGCTTGCTCTTCCGTCGTCGTTTTCGGCGGGTCGAAAATCGCGTTAATCGCCTGCGACCAAGTTTCGGGATCGGGTGCGGTAGTTTCCGTAGCCTGCGGTTGCTGAGCCTTCGCCAGCTCTGCTGCTTCCTCTTGGCTGATAGAAAGGCTGTTTTTGTCGACCGAAGGCGCCCATTCTTTATAAGACTTTTCCGTGCCAATTCCGGCGAACGCGGCTTCGCGCCAATCGGTCTGGCCCGCGGGTTCTTCGTTGGGAAGCTCGTCAATGGAGCTCGACCGCCACGGCCCACTGCTGGAACCTTCTTCCTCGGATTCCTCACCTTCGGGTTCGGCGGCCTGTACCCAGTCGCGTTCTGGCGCAACAGTTCTGCCCGGCGATGTTGTGAAGACCGCGTCTTCCTCCGGGGCCGACGAATCCAACAAGGTGCCAAACGCCAAAGGCTGATCTGCCTTGTCGATACTTACCGGAGCCGGTCGCGATGAAAAGACCGGCACACCCAAATCAATCTCCGGTTCTGGCGCGACAATCGGAGGAGGTGGCGGCGCTATCTTGGGCAGCGGTGGCGGCTCGGTCCTAGTTGTGGCGGTCGGCGGCGGCGGGGGAGGTGGCTCAGCGGCGCCAATGACCACTCCCGCGCGTGTCAGCGCGGACTTCACCATGGAAATCAGCGGATCGGGTGGCACGAACGGTTTCTTCAATACACCGTCAGCACCCACGCGCTGCGCTTCCTGCTCATCCAAAGGATCGAAGGCACCGACCAGCAAAATTACCGGAATGTGTGAAAGGCTGGAATCCTGCTTTACGTAGTTGCAGACTTCATAGCCATTGCGCACCGGCATAAACACGTCCGCCAAAACCAGGTCGGGCCGCACATCGGAAATCTTGCGCACCGCCGCTTCGCCGTTACCCACGGCCACCACATCAATGCCCTGATCTTTCAGGGCCAGCCCCACCATTTTTTGGATATTGCTGTTATCGTCTGCAACCAGGATCTTGGCCACCGAACTTCCTCCGATGCACCCACACACAAACACCGCAGTGGCTGCTGGGCAGCCCTACAGCGTTATTGGAGCATCGGGAAATGGGGGCGTCAACGCAAAGTGCCCCGTGGTGTGTCGGAAGGGAACACGGCCGGGCGGACAGTCGGAATTTATCGTTCGCCAGGCGCGGGCCTGAACTTCAAAAACATTTCCGGCCCGCGACTTTGCACTCTTCAAGCTTGAACTTTTGAACCCTTTATCGGTCGAAGACGAATCTGGAAGGTTAAGGCCTCAAACATAAACCGCGGAGGCCGGCCTCGGTGTCTCACCAGGGAATAATCTTCTTCAATCCCTTTTTCTTTTTGCTGGACGACTCTTTCTTCGGATCGGTTGCGGCGTTCTCCGCCGGCTTGGCATTCGGATCGGTCGTGGCACCGCCCGCAGTTCCATCCGTTCCGGTGGTTGCGGGCGTCGCGCTATCTGTGGCCGCCGCGGCAGGTCCGGCATCGGTTGAGGGTGGGTTTGCGGTGCCGCCCGGATTGGCGTCAGTGCCTGGCGCCGGTGTTTCCGCGGCTCCGGTGTCCCCAGCCTCGACTGTGGAGCCGCCGGACGCGCCAGTCCCAGGGGTTACAACGGCAATCACATTTGTATTTCCCGTCGCGCCGCTTCCTCCTCCAGCACCAATCTGCGCTTTTCCGCCACCGGTCAGAATGTCGGCCACCGACGTGGTGTCCGCTTCCGGCTCCATGTTCGGCGTACCCGTTCGCGCGGCAACCATCTTTTCCGTTCCGGGCCCCGTGCGAATCAGCGACATCGGCTTGCTTAACAGGCTGGGCTTTTCGCGCGTCGCGGCGGCTTCCGCCTGCATCCAAGCCAGTTGCTTGGGATCAGGCTGCGGCACCGGTACGCCGAACGTCAACAGTTTCTTCTTCGCGTCTGGAACCAGTGCGGACAGCGGATAATCCTTCACGATCCGGGAGTAATAAACCGACGCGACCTCTTTCTTCTCGCTCTTCTCAAAAATGTCGCCCAGCATCCATAGCGCTTGATCGGATTTGCTATACAGCGGATACCGTTTTGTCACCGAAAGCAGTCTGCCCGCGGCAGCCCGGCGATCACCTTTCACGTAGTAGTAGTACCCGATGCGGTAGTCGCCCTCCGCCAGCACTTCCTGCACCACGCGCAGATGCTGCTCCGCCTTTGTCACCAGCGGATCCTTCGGATACTTCGCCAGAAATGTTTGAAAGTCTTCTTCCGCCGCTTTCGCTTCCGTGCGATCGCGATCGGGCTTTTCCATCTCCCGGTAGTGCGTCATCGCCACTTGGATCTGTGCGTACGGTGCTTCGGGCAGAAATGGAAAGAACACGATGAAGTCTTTGTAGCCGGCAATGGCCTGGGTCCAGTTGGCGCTCCCTCCCTCTTTAAAATACGAGTCCGCAATCGCCAATTTGGCCTTGGCCAGGTATTCGCTGTCGGGATAGGTGTTGATCAGCGTTTGCAGGTTCAGCCGGCCCACTTCGTGCCGGCCTTTTTTGATGTCGACCAGCGCGCGATCGTACAAAATCTTGTCCGGCGCTGCTGAATCGTCCGTCGTCCCGGCTTCTTTCTTTTTCTTGGACTTCTTCGACTCCTTTTTCGGCGGGGCTTCCTTCTTGGTATCTTTTCCTGAGTTGCTCAGAGTAGCGGTCGGAGGATTGCCTTGAGTATTTGTCTGAGTCTGAGCTTGGGCGTCGGCAGTGGAGAAAAGTACGATTATCCCCAAAATGGCAAACAAAGTACGGCGCAAACGTCACCTCGCTGGCTAAATTCTGAAATTGTTGCGCGGCTTTAGGACTGGATCTTCTTGACTGAAGTTAAGCTTGTTGTTTATGCCTGGCAACAATTTCAGTATAACCTGAACCAAAGGACAGGAAAGAGAAACTTTGCCCGCCCTGGAACTACTCCTCTAAAAGCAGCTGGTCAGGCTCCCCGTTGTTCAGACTCCGCGCCCCTGCCGATGGTTGCTCGGTCTGGTTTCCGTTTTTAACGTTTTGTAACACGATTTGAGCTTATTGCCCTTAACATACTCGGGGGTGACCCCATCCTAAATGGACAAGCGCAAATTTCTCTTCGTTTCGCTTTCTGGTCTGATCGGCGACATTGCCTGGGAAGTTTTGAAAGAAGGCCACGACGTTCGCTATTTTATCGAAGCGCAAAGTGAGCAGGATATTGCCGACGGCTTCGTCCCCAAATCCAAGGATTGGGAGAGAGACGCGAAGTGGGCCGACATCGTGGTCTTTGACGACACGCTCGGCCAAGGTGCAAGAGCCCAAGCCCTCCGCGCCACCGGCAAGCCCGTTATAGGTGGCACTCCCTACACGGACCGCCTCGAGGATGATCGCTCCTTTGGCCAGGAAGAGCTGAAAAATTCCGGCGTCAACATCATTCCTTACGAGGACTTTGACTCTTTCGATCCCGCCATCGAATTCGTCAAGAAAAATCCGGACCGCTACGTCATCAAGCCCAGTGGAGAAGCGCAAAACGTCAAGCGCCGTCTCTTCGTCGGCGAGGAAGAAGATGGCGATGACGTTGTGCGGATGCTCGAAGCCTACAAAAAAGCCTTCGCTGACGAGATTAAAGTGTTCCAGCTGCAGCGCCGCGTCACTGGCGTCGAAGTCGCCGTTGGCGCTTTCTTCAATGGAAAAAACTTCATTACGCCGGTCAATATCAATTTCGAGCACAAAAAGCTTTTCCCTGGCAACATCGGTCCACCCACCGGCGAAATGGGCACCTCCATGTTCTGGAGTGAGCCAAATCGCCTGTTCACCCAAACGCTGCTCAAAATGGAGTCCAAGCTCGCCGAAGAAGGCTACACCGGCTACATCGACCTGAACTGCATCGTCAACAACAACGGCATCTATCCGCTCGAATTCACTTCGCGCTTCGGCTATCCCACCATCAGCATTCAACAGGAAGGCATGCTGACCCCCATCAGCGAGCTTTTTTGGGAGCTCGCCAACGGCCTCGAACCGAAGTGGCGCACCCGCACGGGCTTTCAAATCGGTGTGCGTATTGTTGTGCCGCCTTTTCCGTTCGACGACGACGCCACTTTCGAATCCTTCTCCAAAAATGGCGCTATCGTTTTCAAAAAGCCCACCCAGGAAGGCATTCACATCGAAGACGTCAAAGAGGTCAATGGCCAGTGGCTCATTGCCGGCACTTCCGGCGTTGTGCTCATCGTCGTCGGTACGGGCACCACCATGAAGCAGGCGCAAGCCCAGGTCTATTCTCGCATCCGCAACATCCTCATCCCCAACATGTACTACCGCACCGACATCGGCGACCGCTGGGTCGAAGACTCCGACAAACTTCACAACTGGGGCTATTTGCGCTGACCTCAAGCCTCCGACCTTAGGTCGGTTTCTTTTGCGGCCGAAACATTTAGGGCCGACCCGATCACTTCGCGCTCCGTGTTTCTTCGAGACAAATTATTTACTTTCGCCCGCGCCCCAATCGCCGTACAGTGAATTCGTTAGCTCACCATCCTTTCTGGAGGCTGAATGAAACGAGTTCTAGCCGCTGCTCTCTTGCTTGCCGCTCTCCCTGCTCCGGCTCTTCTGTCGACTGCGCAAAATGAAAAGGTCGCTAAGATCTCCCTTAAGGTCGGAGACACTGCTCCCGATTTCACGCTTCTCAGCGATCAGTGGAAGCCGGTCAAGCTTAGCGATTTCAAAGGCAAGAAAAACGTCCTGCTCGCTGTCTACGTCCTCGCCTTCACAGGTGGTTGAACCAAACAACTCCAGGCGGTCCAGTCTGGAATCGACAGCGGCAAGATTGATCCTTCGGATACGGAAGTTTTCGGCGTCAGCATGGATTCCCCCGCGGCCAATGCCGCCTTCGCCAAGCAGATCAATATCAAGTTTCCGCTCCTCAGCGACATGAACAAGAAAATGCTCGCTGCCTACGGCATCGTGAAGGGTCACGACGTTCAGGGCGACACCTACGAGTGGGCGCAGCGCGCCAACATCGTCATCGACAAGAACGGCATCATCCAGCACATCGAAGAGGGCGACTCCGCCGT
>Ga0075425_100008363_pt1 | contig 10968 bp, 10 predicted proteins | sample SoiMethybrSBSTD4_FD_75300 | JGI IMG/M metagenome (GOLD analysis project Ga0075425, IMG submission 75300) | Bulk soil microbial communities from a Populus tree surrounding site in Tennessee, USA - Soil MetaG P. TD hybrid SBSTD4 | ecosystem: Environmental > Terrestrial > Soil > Tree plantation...
AACAGTTCCAGCAGCTGGATCGAAATGCCACGCTCCGGCTTTCTTAGCCGAGCTGACTTCTTTGATAAATTGCGAAAACGTGATCGTTCCGTCTCCGACGCAAGTTCCCGCGCCGACCGCGGCGTTGAACGTGGTCGGGTCACATTTGTCCCTTAATCGCACCACCATTGGGTCACCGGTGGCAGTCAAAACCACCGACGCTGCCATAGAGACCATCACAAGCGTCGCCGCAACACACAGTCTCCCTTTATTCATGTTTTCCCCCTTCCTTCGCAAAATACTTAGAGCCTTAAGCTGGCAGAGAATGGCGACGGCCATCGAAACGTACGTAAAGTCAAAATAAGGTTTGTCATAGACCTGTCTACAGGCTGCAATTCTTCTGTCTCCACGCAGTTTAGTTGGCGTCGCTGGAGAACGCAGCCGGCGCCGGGCAGCATGTACCCAGGCTTTTATCGCGACCGAAAAGCGTTCGCGTTTGAGTTTCGCTCTAGTGAAGTCCGCTTCGACCCATGACTTTCACGGTCAGAAAGGGGGGACCCACGGCCACACTCGGATCGCACGAGAGCCACCTTGCACAAAGCCGACTGGGCTGACCAGTAGCGAGCGACAACAGAATGACAACAAAACGACACTGGCAAGATGACGGCGTCTGTGCTCGCGGCTAACCTCACGGGTAAGTCGAGGGCGCAGGTCGGAAGGTGAGTTGTGATCACTTAGGCCGCCTATTCGAAGGCAGAGTAGCCTGAACCAGTGTTTCCGCCAATGTGTCCTGGCTTTCGTTTCGCCGACGGCTGTCCCCTACTGCGCACAGCAAGAATCTGCAAAAGGGGGTACGGCCATGCGAGTCGGAAAATTCTTTGCATTTTTCGTAGCAGCAGAGTTAGCGCTCTGCCTTGCCGGCTGCGGCGGTGGTTACAGTGCGCCTTCTTCTCAGCCACCACCAGCACCAACTTCCGTAACCATCACTCCGGCCAGTGCCAGCGTGCCAGCTGGCACGGGAACGCAGAACTTCACCGCTACCGTCGGGAATGACTATTTGAGTAGGGGTGTCACCTGGGCTCTCTCCGGCATGGGTTGTAACGGAGCCACTTGCGGTTCGCTCATCAACATAACCACGAGTTCGGTCACGTACAACGCGCCTGCCGCCGTACCCAATCCCTCTACGGTTACCCTCGCTGCGACCTCAGTCAACGACACCATGAAAAGCTCCACCGCCACGATCACCGTGACTTCGGCGCCGGCCCCTGGAGCGTCCGTAGTATCGGTCACGATAACGGACACGCCACCGGCGGGAGTTACGCTGTTATCTTTTGAAGTAGCCGTCACAGGAGCGACGCTCAATCCGGGCAACGTGGATCTGCTCGGAGGAAAAGGGCCTATCCAGATTGAGGTGAAGCAGCTCGAAACAGAATCGGCGTTTCTCAGCACAGCAACTGTAGCTCCGGGAACGTTCGCGAGCCTTACCCTCACGTTTGCCAATCCTGAACTCACTCTGAAGAACGACACCGGAGCAACGCTGGCAGGCTGCGCTGTTGGAGCGGTATGCGAAATCAAACCTACGGGACCGCTTACGTCAACGGTTGATTTTCCAGGGTCGGGTATTGTCTTCATGGCGAATTCGCCGACCGGGATTCAGTTAGACGTCAACCCCGGGACCATTCTCAACGCCACCCTGGGAGTGGATTTCAGTCTCGTTGGAGCGGTCAGCGCCCAGCAACTCGCGACGAAGCCAGGCGGCGAGCTGGGGGATCTCGATGACTTCAAGGGAGCTGTTCAAAACCTCGACGCCACGAACGAGAAGTTCACGCTGCATACAGCAAACGGCGACTTTCCGATCACAACCGACAGCAATACGGAGATCGACTTCGAGGCGTGTGCTGCGAATAATTTCACCTGTTTGCAGAACAATCAGTTCGTCGAAGTGGACGTAGAGCTGATGGCTGGTGGAGTATTTCTGGCCAAGAAGATTGAATTCGAAGACGACACAGAGGGCGACGAACTCGAAGGCATAGTCTTCAAGATCGACGACGCGGCGCACTTCGAGATGGTTGTTGTCGGCGAACTCAAGAGCGTCAACAACGTGAGCATTGGCAACCCCACGGTCGTGACTTTGAGCAATCCGGAATTCCGGGTGAAGGATGACGGCCTGCAGGTACCGAGTGCGCTGCAGGGCGATTTCGAAGGCGCGACCGATACATCGCAGCTATTGTCTGGCCAGACGGTCCAGATCCGTTTGACAAGTCCGGCGAATCCAGGCCCGCCTGTCGCGGTGACGGCTGACCGCGTGCGACTCCGGATGACTCAGTTCACGGCAAGCGTCAAGGCCGGCTCGGTTGTGCCGCCCAATTTCAGCGTCGATACCCTGCCGGCGCTATTCATCACCGTTGGCATCAGCGACAGCCACATTCAAACATCGAGAGAGACGGACTTCCAGGGAGTTTCGGGCGTCAGCGCTTTGGCTGACGGGAACGCCGTGTCCCTGCGAGGGCTGCTATTCAAGAACGGCGCGCTTCCGCCGGAGCTTATCGCGAAGAAGGTCCGTAAGCGCTGAGGAGAGCACGAATAACGAGTGACTGGGGAAAGGAATCGCTTCGAATCTGCAAGGGCTGGGCGCGAAACTCGCTCGGAAGAACGCACGTTTCCTGTTTGGCACCGATACTCCCTCGGCCCCGAGCTACGGCAATCTCCCTGGACTGAATCAATACCTGGAAACGCAGGATCTTTGCAGCGCTGGCGTGTCTTTGCGCCAGATTTTCAGGGCTACGACACTCGAAAACGCGCGAATGTTCCGCCTCCGACTCGCAGGTGGGCTCCATCGAGCCAGGAAAAGTCGCCAACCTTGTTCTGCTGAACAAATCGCCGCTAGAAACCATTGACGCCTACGACTGCATCGTTACGGTCTTAGTTCATGGAAAACCGATTTCTCCGGATAACTTGGCGGTTCACCTGAACAGGTAGTCCATCATTGGCCTGGAAGGATTCTGAGCACGTGGTCGGCAACCCTTCCCTTACCGGATTACGGAAGGGTTGCCCGTGATACGCTCGAAATCTGCCACCCAGTTCGGTTGTGAGTGTAAACGCCTGTGGCTGTTGAAACACTCCTTCCCGCGAAATTCGCCAAAATAAAATCGCGTGAGGTCAGGATCGGGCGAGTTCGCGCTAGAGTCGTCCTGCGATAAGGATTCCGTCCCGGCGCTCCCGCGCCTATAATCCGACGGTAGGGGAGCAAATGTTCACGAGGAGAGTCTTTGCCGGATGCGCCATTGCCCTGCTTGCGGTGAGTGGTGGCGCACAGGAGCACCGGGACGGAAAAGGCGAAAAGTTAGGTGCGGTGCACTTTGCCACGTCTTGTAATGCTGAGGCGCAGAAGGAATTCGATAGAGCGGTGGCGCTGCTGCACTCCTTCCAATCACGCGCAAGCCCGTCATCGCCGCGATCGCAAACATCGTACGGTAGGGTTCCGCGGCGATCATGATGATCCTGCGGGCCTCCTCGCCGTTAAAGAAACGGGGTTGTTTACGAACTTGAGCTGCCGGCAAAGCCAGGTCGCTCGTCACAATCGGTTGCACGTTGTAGCCCCACGACTTCGCCGTGCGCATCATGGAACTCAGGACACCCAGGATGTTGAGCACAGTCTTCCGGGACACCTGACCGCACGTGCGTCACATACCCCGCTCTGTTTGTGACGCTGGTGTGGAAGGGTATCCTGAGCCCAGGGGCGGCCAGCAAAACAAATAACAATCAAGTGTCATTTCTTTGACAACCTCCCCGTCGCATTAGCCTACAGCTTGCACAAGTCATGATCGCAATTCTTCCTTTGCTGCCTCGTGTGTCAGCCCTGAACAAGAAGAAGAGCGACTAATTCGCCAGGTCGGAAGTGGAGGCGAGCCTCAGAAGTCGTCAAGCCCTTCACCGACTTGAAATCTGACGCCGGTCTTACGAAGACTCTCTCCGCGCGGTCAAGCCTCGTTTCTTGAAGCGCAGTCGATGGGGCATCTCGGCAGGCTCATTACGCAGTCATGAACATAGCAGTGGCGGCGAGAAAGACAACTGTGATTCGTCTTCCCGCTGCACAGGCCACAATTTTCGTGATCTTAATCATTGCTGGCGTTGCGGCCGCGAGCAAACCCGCCTATGCCATTCCGGCGTTCGCACGTAAGTACAACCTCCCCTGTTCTGCGTGTCACGAGGCTTGGCCAAAACTCAACAATTTTGGACAGGTTTTTCGCGACAACGGCTATCAGCTGGAAAACGGCAAGGATTCTCCGATCTGGCAGAACCCTTCGTACTGGCCCGTAACTATCCGGATTACGCCTCATTGGCACCGCGATAGTGCGAATCATCAGAAAGTGGATTCCGTACCCGGTGATGCCACGAGTCCGCCCGTTGAGAGGACAATCATCTCTCAAGGATTCGATCTTTCCGGCGTGGACATTTGGCTGGCCGGAACCTTCTTTAAAAACATTTCGTTCTCTGTGCTGCCGTCCTCCGACTCGTCTGGTTCTTTCCATTTCGAAAATGCGTGGGCTCGATTTGACAACTTGCTCGGCAGCCGATGGGCCAACATCAAGTTCGGAAAGTTCGAGCTGGACAACATGATCTCCGAAAAGCGGATCCTTTTTCTTTCCGCGAATGGAGGGCTGTATCAGCTCTACCACTTCCTTCCGGTCAGAGAAGCCGCCTTTGTAGCCAAAGGAGTCAATCCACTCAACCCTGGCTTTGGCCTCGGTGACAATCAGTTGGGGATTGAGCTCGCCGGGCATTCTTCGAACAGCTATACCCGTTACTCGCTCGCGCTTCTGAGCAGCAACGACGGAAATGTCAACGTTCCGAACAGCTCTTACGATGGCTTTGCGAGCATCAGCCAGGCTTTTGAGTTCAACGGTCTTGGCTTGCAAAGGGTCGGAGCATATGCCTATTTTGGCCAGCGGCCCACAAACTTCCATACAAGTGGAGGCACAGCGATCACCGGCGCGGGGTCGAATAGCAAATCCTTTTATCGCGTCGGCCTAAACGCCGACCTTTACGCTGGCCCACTCGATTTCAGTCTCTTCTATTTGCATGGGTGGGAAAACGCCTTCCTTGGCAGCGGCACACCGGGAATTGATCCGCTTCCCGCCGGCGCTCAGGCGCCCACTTGGAATGGTGGATTCGTCGAGACTCACTATACCTTCAATCCCAAGCTCGTCTTGGTGCAGCGCAACGAGTTCATACGCATGTCCCGCCAAGCACTTGTCTCGGATCCTCCTGACCTTGGCAATCTTGATGCGTATTCTTTCGGCGCGCGCTGGTACCCAATCATGTTTAGCCGGGCCGGGCTAGCCTTGCACTCGGAGTATGCCCGAGTCAAGTCCGTCAAGACTTCAGCGGTCTTTGGCCGTGATGTCTGGAGCAGCAGCCTGTTCTTTGGACTCGATTTCGATTTCTAGGGAAAAGGGGCCTATGCCAGTAACAAACGCCATCTCCGCGGGCATTGTTGCGCTGTCATGTCTTTTCGTTCTCTCGGCTCCGAGCTTTGCTCAGGAGAGCCGCATCGGCGATCTAACAGGGGACGCTGGACGAGGCAAAAAATTGTATCAGCGCTACTGCATCGGGTGTCATGGAGAGCGTGGGGATGGACGCGGAGAGAACGCAGTCTACGTGGATCCGAGGCCGCGCGATTTTACGAGCGGCGCCTTCAAATGCCGCTCCACGCAGTCCGGGAGCATTCCCCTCGACTCCGACCTGTTCAACGCGATCGGTAGAGGGATTTATGCAACCGCGATGCCGCCCTGGCTCCCGCTTACGCGCCAGCAACGAGCCGATCTAGTGGCATTCGTAAAGTCGTTTTCATCTCGGTTCCGCGAGGAAAAGGCGGGAATGCGTGTGGAAATCCCGCCGGAAACGCCAGCTGACAGCGCCAGCATCGATCGCGGCCGGGATGTATATCAAGAGACAGTCAAATGTGTGCTCTGTCACGGAAAGGAGGGGCGAGGAGACGGGCCTTCGGCACCGACTCTTACCGATGCAAAAGGCGATCCGATCCAGCCCACCAACTTCACGACCATGCCGCGCTTTAAGTGCGGCGAGTCCAACCAGGACCTCTACCGCGTGTTGATGACCGGACTCGATGGGTCACCAATGGCGTCGTTCTCAAATTCACTGAAGCCCGAACAGGCGTGGGACCTGGTCCACTACCTACGGTCTTTGGGACCCAATTCCCAAAAAGAGACCAAAAATAGCAATGCGCGCCGTCAGATCACATCCACGGATGTGGGGAAGGTTACGCGCGCAACTGAAACAGGGGGCCCTCCATGAATGTGAAATATTTGTATCTCGCCGTCGCGATGATTGCTCTCTACGCGACGACGCGTTATGAGAATCAGGGTTCTGCGTCAAGTGGCTCGTGGACGCCCGCTTCAGCGCGCGGTCCTGCCGTCCTAACAGACACAGCCAACGAGAGCGAAGTGATCGGAAGCGTCACGCTCTCTGGTCCAGGGCCAAAAAACTCGGCTATTAACATGGCCGCGGATCCACTCTGCGCGAAGTTGCATACCAGGCCAGTAATGACCGAAGAGCTTGTGCTCAGTTCCGGAAACGCCCTTGCGAATGCGGTCGTTTACGTATCCGAAGGTCTGGGTGACCGCGCCTTCGACACCCCAAAACAACCGGCGGTATTGGAACAGACAGGCTGCCAGTATCGCCCGCACATAATTGCACTAATGGCTGGCCAAAAACTACTCGTGGAGAATGGCGACCCGACTACTCACAACATCCACCCAGTCCCCTTGAACAATCGAGAGTGGAACCAGTCCCAGGCTCAGGGAGTGCCGCCAATAGAAGCAACCTTTGGTCGGGAGGAAATTAGTATCCCCGTGAAATGTAACATCCACGCCTGGATGAAAGGCTATATCGCAGTCTTCAAGCACCCCTATTTCGCAGTTACCGGCAGTGATGGCGCGTTTGTCTTGAAGGACCTGCCTCCGGGCAACTACACGATCACAGCGTGGCAAGAAAGATTCGGCACTTTGACTCAGAAAGTCACCATCGCCCCCAAGGAAGAGAAGAGAGTCGAATTCATTTTCAAGCCCCAAGGCGGTGGCTAGTCTGACCGCACAGGTGCCCATTTGCCATCTTCTTTTACTAAGTACGCGCGTAAAGGCCCTGGATTTTCACTGACATTTCGCAACGGCCCGATCCAGTTTTCAGAAGTCTTTAGGAGATGAAGTCATGAAAAAAAAGCTTTCCTTTTTGCTGGTAATCCTTGCTCTATTTAGCGCAGCAGCGGTGTCCGACGAACACGACTCTCAGGTTTACACTCGAGTGAACTTGGTCTCGGACATCGATGGTGTCGCACGGTTTAGTGATGCGCATCTTGTGAATCCGTGGGGCCTCGCTTTCGGTCCCACATCTCCCTTCTGGGTCGCTGACAACGGCGGCAACGTGTCAACGCTTTACAACGGACGAGGCCAAGCTTTTCCTGTTGGCTCGCCGCTGGTGGTCACAATCCCAGCTCCTGGTGCTCCAACCGGTGGCACTCCAACGGGTCTTGTGTTCAATTCCACAACTAATTTCAGTGTTTCCGCAAATTCCAAGTCCGGGCCTTCGGTTTTCCTGTTTGCCACGGAGGACGGCACAATCCTAGGCTGGAGCCCCGCGGTCAGCGTGACCAGCGCGGTGATTGCGAAGGACAACTCTAGCTCCGGCGCAGTGTACAAAGGCTTGGCAATCGCCAGCACTGCCCTAGGCGATTTCTTGTACGTCACAAATTTCCACGCGGGAGTCGTGGAGATGTACGACAGGAAATTCAACCTGGTGAAAACGTTCACCGATCCGAACGTGGATCCAAACTTTGCTCCGTTCGGCATTCAGAATATCGGCGGGAAACTGTTCGTCACGTTTGCGTTGCAAAAGCTACCCGACAAGCACGATGACCAGGCGGGCCCGGGCAATGGCTTCGTGGATGTGTTTGACACTGACGGCACAATGATTCGTCGATTCGCGTCCCACGGCACTCTGAACTCGCCTTGGGGGCTCGCGCTGGCGCCTGAGGACTTCGGTAAATTCAGCCATCATCTGATCGTGGGAAATTTCGGCGACGGACGGATCAACGCGTTCGATACAGAGGGCAACTTCGACGCTCAGCTAATAGATCCTGAAGCGAATCCGCTCACCATTAATGGCTTGTGGGCATTGCAATTCGGGAATGGCGCGAAAAATGGAGGAAGCAGCCACAAGCTATTTTTCACCGCAGGCATTGCTGACGAATCCCACGGACTGTTTGGCTTCATCAAAGCCGGGCCAGAGGACGAGAACGACGAATAAGCGACAACCGAAGGCCCTTCCTACTGGCTCCGAACAATGTCTCGCTAGGTCAAAGCACGAGATAGTTGTGAAGTAGCTACAGAACAATCGTAAGGATTTGCACGAAGATGCCGGTACTTTGACTCTTACCATATTGCGCGAGGCGTTTCGGTGCCAACTAAAGTCGCGCAACTAGACACACCGAAGTCTTTTAGGCGTGCGGCACTCGCTGGCTCACCTTGATGAAATCCGCTGCGTCATCGAGCGACGTAAACACGTATGGAAGCCAGAACTCCGGGCGTGGGAGGCTTCCGTGAGCGGCGAGCAAGACGCCGAGTTGCCAAGCTGCCCGGGACCGGTTGGGCGCAGATAGCCGCCCTCGGAAGATGCGGTCGAGCTATCTCAAGTCCGCCCTTACGTGGTTACCCGAGCTTCTCCTGCGCGCGGTGTTGGTTCTTGCGGGTTGGGGAGTCACGCATCGCGATACCTTGGCATTTTCCGAACTCCTGAACGGCGGCTAAGAGCGTTTCCGTTGGTAATTATTCCTCGGCCTCCCGCCCTACGAACGGCACGATGAGCCTTCCCTCCAAAAAAGAGCGCGGACCCGAAGGACGCACGGTTGGAAAACGGCCCGCAGGGGAAACCGGACAAGCTCGATTATTTGAGTTCGGCTGCCGTGCCCAATGCTAGTACGCAGGCGTCAGCCGACCCCAAAGCCACGGCCATTCCTGCGGCCCTAGTGGCAAAGGTCCATATCATGTCCGTGCCGAGCGGCGGCGAAATCTATATTGACGGGAAGTTTTTTGGCAACGCGCCGTCTGACATCAACCTTGCTGCTGGTGAGCACACGATCAGGGTAACTCTCGGCGGGAAGGAATGGACTCGCTCCGTGCAGATCACAAGTGGTGAGATTCAGCTTCGCGCGGAGCTTCCATAGGTCCGTCAAGGTCCCGCACGCGATAATTTCGTTCAGCTGCGAGACAGTCTCCGCCCTTTGCCGTGCGGACAAGGCGGACGGTCTTTTTGATAACTTTCCCTAGTGATGTTTTCTATAAGGAAATTATTGGAATTTCACGTCCGCGTCCGCCCGCCTGTTTCCGGTAACCAAACGTACCGTTCCGGACTGTCGCGGTCGGGGCGTGGACTATCGGCTTCCGGCGACCTTACAACCTTACAACCTTTGACACCTTCCGACCCGCGACCTAAGATGACTGCCACATGGCGGACGCCCAGTCACTCGTCGGGCAAACCGTTTCCCACTACCGAATCCTGGAGAAACTCGGCGGTGGTGGCATGGGTGTCGTCTACAAGGCAGAAGACACCGACCTTGGCCGATTCATGGCACTGAAGTTCCTTCCGGAGCAGTTTGCTAACTATCCGCACGCTCTTGAGCGATTCCGTCGCGAAGCACGAGCAGCCTCTGCTCTGAACCATCCGAACATCTGCACCATCTACGAAGTCGGGCACCAAGATGGTCAGCCGTTTATAGCGATGGATCGTCCGGAATCCCCATGTTCCTGAACCGGAGCACGTGAGCAGTGGACGCCGCACGACATGGCACGACATGGAAGGATCCACAGTCTTGAAAAAACAAGGCATAACATGTCGCAAATGAGCTAATTGCAGCTGTGATTCGAATGTGATGTTTCGGTGACCTGTTTTGCATTGCGCCGATTTCCAGATTTCGCGATAGTGGCGCGAAATCTCGGAGGTCACCGTGAAATTCAGGCATCTGGTAGGTCCCGCAGCAGCGATCCTAGTTCTGATATTGCAAATCGCACATTTTAGTGATGCGCAAACCACGCCCGCCACGGCGACTGGCAGCCGACCACATGCTCGCTACCGACTGGTCGAGGTAGGCACATTCGGCGGGCCCAACAGCTTTTGCGCTAGCCATATCAGAAACGATGGGGCCGTCGTAGGCGCCGCCAATACCTCGACTCCAGATCCCCATGCTCCCATTTGCTTCGACTCCAGTTGCTTCGTGCAGCATGCGTGGATATGGCGCGATGGCGAACTGAAGGACCTGGGTGCCCTTCCTGGCGGATCCAGCAGTTATACGAACGCTATCAACTTGCAGGAAGTGATTGTAGGACACTCAGAGAACGGAGAGATTGACCCCGACACCGGGATTCCGAAATTCATTCCGGCGATCTGGATCAATGACCAGATCCAGGAAATCGGAACTCTGGGTGGAAGTTTCGGCACTGCCTTCGCAGTGAACGATCAGAATTTTGCCGCCGGCATCGCCCAGAACGCAATAGTCGACACTTCGGGTTTCGCTCAAGCGTTCGGGTTCCCCGGAGCGACCGAGATTCACGCGTTTGGATGGACGGACGGAGTGATATTCGACCTCGGCAGCTTGGGCGGCCCTGGTGCAGTTGCCGGCGCGATGAGCAATACCGGTTATGTCGCAGGAATGTCGCCGACAAGCTACATTGTAGGTCCCTTTGGCCTTCCGCCGGTTGCTCCTTTTCTGTGGCATAAAGGCAAAATGCAAAATCTGGGGTCCTTTGGCGGAACTTTCGGAGTGGCAAATGCGGTGAACAATTGGGGACGAGCGGTAGGAACGTCCAACTTGAAGGGGGACGCAGTCGGTCATCCCTTCTTGTGGGCACAGGAAAAGATGAGAGATTTAGGAACTCTCGGAGGCAGTTTTGCCAGCGCCGAGCTAATCAACGATGC
>Ga0075425_100008364_pt1 | contig 10966 bp, 7 predicted proteins | sample SoiMethybrSBSTD4_FD_75300 | JGI IMG/M metagenome (GOLD analysis project Ga0075425, IMG submission 75300) | Bulk soil microbial communities from a Populus tree surrounding site in Tennessee, USA - Soil MetaG P. TD hybrid SBSTD4 | ecosystem: Environmental > Terrestrial > Soil > Tree plantation...
TATCCGACGCTGTCCGAGCGCCGAGTATTCGCGCGTCAAGTGCTCGCGTGGCTCCGACGCGCGCGGGTGATTGAGATGAAGAGCTGAAACTTGCCGAGTCGTCCAGACTCGAAAACTATCCTCATACCGTCGGGAGAGAGCTGTGGATTGCGATCGTCGAGTGTCGACGACAGCGCCCGGGCGAATGGGAGGTTTGCCCGGCTCGAGCTTCCACAAGTCGACGACTTCGGGGCGTATGACCGCCTCGTGGAGGCGCGACGGATCGACGCAACGATCGCATCTGATTGTGCTGGTCGCTGGCGAAGCCGGGCTGCGGTGCGGGCATTGGAAATGGCGGGACGTTGATCTCACGACAGGTTGTGCGTGCATCTTCGATGAACCCGCTGCGTTCAGCCGCTGGCCGTTCCAACGCCTCGTATTGCAGACGCAAGATCTGCTCGCGGCGAGAAGCGTCCATCTCTTCGCGGGTTTCGTCGTTTGTGTGCGTCATGGCGCAAGCGACGGAGTTCACCTGGCGTGAGCCCGGTCGTCGCACGAACCAGACCATAGAGGCTCTTCACGCTCCCTACCCAATCGCTTCGTGATGCACTCGTTGCTCCATGATGTTTGCGGAGCATTCGGATGACCATCGGTGGCGCGCAGCAGTCCTCGATCGACTGCGCGTGTAACGCTAGATCCCTCAATAGAGTCGCGAGTGACTCCACTTCGCCCTTACAGTTGTGACCGCATCGTTTATGGGTTCGAGACCGACACGTTAATACTGCCGAAATTGCCACCACTCGGATCGACGACGATTTTATAGGTAGCTGTCGTGGGTAGCGTTTGCGTTGACAAATTGAAATTTGACGCGGCAGAAACGACGCTCGTTAGTTGCGATCCATCCGGCTTAAGCAGACGAACTGTCACTGAGCCAAACGTATTGGATGTCATCCGGCGGGACGTTGAAATAGGCGACCAATTAATGAGAGGACTGGTCGCGCTTAGTAACCCGTTGTGACAAAAAGCGGACACCCTCAATGAGGCCATAGCACATCAGAGTAGCAAGTAGGAATGTCGCTACCCAAATGTAAGAGTCTCCGCTGGCTTCATGCGGACCTCCGGCGGCATGAACGATGATCGTCAGCGCGGGATAAACTACTGCCATACATAGAATCCACGGGAATTGCCGATAGTCTTGCAACCAAGTCCCCACTACCATGGCAACAGCGACAATAACTACCGCAAATATTAGGCTAGTCCCTCTTCTACGCACTCACCTGCTCCTGGGAATGAGTTCGGGTAACGATGTCGTCCTCGTCGTGGGCAGAAGCATCAAATGGGTAACAAAGCAAGTAACCAGGATTCTGTGCCGATGACGCGGTTTTCGAGATGCTCGGCGATCGTCGAGTCTGCTGCGGTTCTCACCCTTTCGCTCGCGGCGATCGCGTGCCACACCTTTGCCGCTGATCAGCGACAGGTGATCGCCCGTAATTCGGAATGGACGATCACTGCGGTTGGCGATTTGCAGACAGCGGGTGCCTATAGGGCCACTCTTATTCGGTTCGAAGCCGTTCGGAATGGTGCTCCTTACGTGGACGGCGACCTGTATGAGGCGTACGATGATTCGTTTGCAGCTCAATATGACTCCCGCGAATGGGTTGCTCCAAACGCGCTCCGCTTAGGCCGTATGCCACCACCGAATCTTGTGACCGTACAACTGCTAGTCGGGAATGAGACGTCCCAAACAATTAAGTATCTGATACTCAATACCGCCGAAATGTTTCTGCTTTTAGAGTTACCGCCGCGAGCAGTTGTCACGGTGCCGACTCGGCGTTGGGGGGATTTTACGGATATTACGCTCCGCGGTGTTTTCGACAGTGGAGCGTCATTCCACGCGACCAGCGACCTTTTCAAGGATGCGGAGCGGCGGATCAAAGTGATCGTTCGTCCGAGCGGGGTCGAGATGAAACCCGCGGGTTGAGACCAACCGTCGTGCTGCAGAACTCTCGTCATTTGCCCCCTACCTCCCGAAACAGCTCGCATCGCTTCTCGAATTGGAGCGCACCGCGATACGTGATCCCGTCCCGTGGATCGAGCGTCCAGACGGCGCACCGTAAAACATGCGCGACCAGGCCGAACGATCGGTCACGAAGGACGAGGTGAAAGTGGAGTCGAGCCCCGGGCCGCAGCGGGCGAGTCGCCTGGACCAGCGCCCCGCCCGCACTCAGGTCGACCACGTGAACGACACACCCCGGTCTCAACGTCGCCTGCGACACATCGTCTGATGACCAGCCGTGTCGGGGGTCGCCGCGTCGTTCGCTCACGAGCTGACCCACGATCGCGAACCTGGCTCGTACTTGAGAACACGTGTGCGTCCGGTTGCACCAAGCACGCGCACTGCGTATTGTGCGCGAGCGCCTTGCACGTACAGCGTCCCGGACGTCGCGGTTCCGTCGGGGCTGATGGTCAGGATTTTGGCCGTGCCGATCCGGACCCCGTCGGTGCTCGTGTTGCGAACACCATCCACGTCCGGTATGCCGCTCGTGAGTCCAAAGTGGACGCCACGAAAGTCCGCCCCAAGCCGGCGAGATGTCCCGAGCGGAAAGTCTGTTCCGCTCTGAATCTCGCCGGTTCGCACGCCATTTCCGTTGCCATCCACGTAGGCGCCAAATTGATAGTCGGGAGTCCCGGCAAGGAAACGAAGCCCGATGGCCTGCGATCGATTGACTGCGCCCAGCCGGCTGCTGGCGATCCGTCCTGCCACGTATCGCGCCGCGGCGCGGGTACGCATCTCATCAAGCGCATCTCCCCCAACTGGAATCGCGACACCCACGAGCACAACGCTCAGAGCCAGCGCCAGCAACAGCTCGATCAGCGTAAAGCCTGGCGCGGTCGACATGGGGTGTGCCCATGGCTCTTGATGGAGCGTCATTGGCGCGTGGCCTACTTCTCCGCGCCGGCTCGTTCACCCTTGTCCACACCGACGGTAATCAACGGCTTCAGCTTCAGAAAGCTCTTTTCGCCAATCCCTTTCACGTTCATCAGCTCTTCGATCTTCTTGAACGATCCGTTCTTTTGCCGGTACTCGAGGATGCGCTGGGCGGTGCTGGCGCCAATGCCGGGGAGTGTCTGGAGTTGCGCGACGGAGGCGGAGTTGAGGTTCACCGGATTCGAAGCGGCGGCTTTGGCTTTCGAAGCACCGGCACCGGCTTTCGCAGCCTGTGGCGATGCGACCGACGGTTGGGCCACACCGATCAACATGAGAATCACGATCGCAAACAGAATTCGACGCATTGCTGTCCTCCAGGAAGAAGTGAACGGCGCGGCATTACCCGCGTTTCAAGCGGTGAGGTCGGGCCGCATTGTTACGGAACGAGTTGTCCGCGCCAATCGTTGGTGGGGCAAGGGCGGCGCCACGCGGCCATCTACGCCTGGTGTTCCCGGAACGTGTTGTCGTGTCGAGACTTTATTGATGGACCGAGCTTGCGTGGGGGCAGCGAGATCGTTCGAAGTGTCCGACAGGCGGAACCGCCGGTGTCGAGGGCCGCTCGGCCGCATCAGAATCGCGGCACATTCGCCGCGCAACCGGCGTTCAGTCGATGATCACGCCGGTTGACGCCGAGCGGAGAGCGAACGTCAGTTCTATGCGGGTGTCGCGGTGCGCGCCGAGCGATACCACTCGATCGTGCGTGAGATTCCCTCTTCAAACGAGACGATCGGCTCGTATCCGAGCAGCGCTTTCGCTTTTTGGATGTCGGCCTGCGAATCGCGCACGTCGCCTTTGCGCGATTCAGAATACGTCGGTTCGACGGTGCCGCCGACGACATCCCGCATGGCATAGAACAGCGTCTTCAGCGATATGCGTCCCCCTGTCGCCACGTTGATGATTTCGCCGCTCGCCTTCGGCGCCTCGCAGGCCCTCAGCACACCATCGACGACATTGGCGACGTAGGTGAAATCGCGGGTCTGTTCGCCGTCGCCGTAGATCCGCGGTGAACGGTTCTCGAGCAGAGCCGTCGCGAAGACGGAGATCACGCCCGAATAGGGCGAAGAGGGATCCTGTCGCGGACCGAACACGTTGAAGTAACGAATGCTCACGGTCTCCAGGCCATACAGTCGCGTGAACATCCGGAGATACTGTTCGCCGACAACTTTCTGGAGCGCGTAAGGCGACAATGGACCCGTCGGCATGCCTTCGTGCTTCGGAAGAGTCGGCGTATCTCCGTACGCAGAAGAGGACGCAGCAAAGACGAGGCGCTTGACCCCTGCGTCGCGCGCCGCGACCAGGACATTGAGCGTCGCATCAACGTTGGCGGTATTCGAGGTGATCGGGTCCTGAACCGATCGCGGAACCGACGGAATGGCCGCCTGGTGCAAAACGTAGTCGCAGCCGTCGACTGACTTTCGGGCGAACGACAGATCCGCGAGATCGCCCTGAAGGAATTCGACGCCTGATATGTGATCGAGATTGCTGCGCTTTCCGGTGATGAGTGAGTCTGCGACGCGGACGCGATGGCCACGCCGTACGAGTTCCTCTGTCAGGTGCGATCCGATGAAGCCGGCGCCGCCGGTCACGAGGTAATGAGGCACAGGAATACCTTAGCAATAACCGTGCTGCGATGGCTCAGTTCGGAAACCCCGTCTTGGGTAAGCCGGGGACAAGCTTCAAAGCATTCTTGTAATAGAGCTTTTTCAGGACGTCGTCCGGCAAGTCCATGCCGTAGAGCTTCCAGAAGGCGTGGTAATCGCGGTAATAGTCGAAGTATTCATCTGCCGTTTCGAACACGCGCCAGTAATACGGGTATTCGTCTGGCTGAAAGCTGTCTTTTCCAAACAGGATCCGATCCTGGTACTTGATGAAGAACTCACGCGCGAATCGCGGCTGCCGGCCAAGATCGTACAGAATCGCGCCGACCTCCGCGTACGCGTTCGGCATTTCATCGAACATCTTGCCAAGCCGCGCCAGGTTGTTCGCGTGCCATCCCATGTGGGCGAGGATGAATTTCGTCTTGGGATGTTTCTTGACCATGCGGTCGCGTTCTGCCATCAGCTCCTCGAAGCGCACCCCTTCCTGGTGCCGCCGGTCGCGAAACAGCGACAGTTCGAGCCACCGTTCGTTGTTGTTATCGATCGGATCGAAAAAGGCTTGCGGCTCGCCGGTGTGAATGAAGACGGGAATATTCAGCGTGCCCGCCATGTCCCACACGGGGTCGAGCTCCGGATCATCGAGTTTCAACCGCGTGCCATCCGGGTTGTTGATCCGCATCCCGAGGTCTTTGCCGATTTCACCGAGACCGAGCGCTCCGGCCTTGATGTCGGCCTCGAGCTGCTGCGCCGCCGCCGCTCCAAACCCGGGCTTGATCGCGCGCCAGTTGACGCTCGTGAACACGACGAAGCGATCTTTGTGGCCGCTCGCGGCAATCCCGTCCAGCTGCTGCTTCAACCGATCTCCGGACACGCCGTTGGCCTGCACCATCACCTGAACGTTCAACTGGTTCATGGCGTCGAGCACGGTCTGAATCGTCTGTGTGTTGACCAGCGCCGGCGGATGGCCATGAATGTCGACGACGGGGAACTTCGCTCGCGGAACGGGATGTTCGGGGACGACCAGCGTCGACTTGGGTTTGTAGTCAGTGATCGTCGGTGGCGGAAACTCGGGCTCGCGTCCCGTTCCCGGGCGCGGACGGATTTGCCCGGGTCCCTGCGGCTGCTGCGCCGCCACGGCCGACAAGGCGAGCGCCACAAGAATGAGGAGCGGGAATAACGGCCTGCGCATTCAATGCCTCCACGTCAATGATCAATGTTCAATGATCAATGCTCAATGGTGCCCATTGGACATTAAACATTGAACATTGGACATTGCCCTTGCGCCGAACGCAAGCTGGAAGCTGGTATTAAGACCGCCGCAGTGAACCGTAAGCCGAATTCTGTTTCCACCTGCGCGTCGGCCTTTCGGCCGACGGCTCCGGCGGACGACGATCATTCCTCTAGCCCCGCCATCACTGGCGGGATCAAGCGGCCTACCCGGAAGCTTCGAACGGGCCGTTCTGGTCGCGCTCCCCTATTTGGCCTTGCTCCGTGCGGGGTTTAGCCTGCCACCCGTGTTGCCACGGGCGCGGTGCGCTCTTACCGCACCTTTTCACCCTTACCCTTCGACTCGCGCGCTTTCGCGCGCGCGCTCAGGGCGGTGTATTTTCTGTGCCACTTTCCTTCGAGTTGCCCCGACCGGGCGTTACCCGGCGCACTGCCCTGCGGAGTTCGGACTTTCCTTCCGCCTTCGCGCCCTCCGGGCGCTACGGCGCGACCGGCCCGCGCGTTCTTGCGGGCCGGCCTCGTCGAAGCGTCCGAAGGACGCGAAGACGGGCGATCGTCTGGTTCACTGCGGCGGCGACATCGAATGCTGAATGTCGAATGTTGAATGTTGAATGACCAATCAGCAATCAACAATCAACATTCAGCAATTTCAGAATTCACCCATCCACCTCCTGCGAAATCCCGTACTGCTCCAGCTTCTTGTACAGATTGCTGCGCGGCGTGCCAATCACTTCCGCCGTCTTCGAGATGTTCCAGTTGTTCTCGCGGAGCTTGCCGACGAGGAAGGTTCGTTCGGCTGATTCCTTGAACTCGCGCAGCGTGCCGGGGCGTTCCTTTTCATTATCGCCGCCCGTGGTCCTCGCTTCAAGGCGGACGATATCCCGCAGATCATCGACATCGATGGCCTCACCCGGCGTCATGATGATCAGCCGCTCGACCGTGTTCTTCAACTCGCGAACGTTGCCCTTCCACCGCGCGCGCTGGAGATATTCGAGCGCCGCCGGCGTGAATCGCTGCGGCTTGCGGTTGTTGTCGCGGCTGAACAGATCGGCAAAATGCCGCACTAACGCAGGGATATCTTCGCGGCGGTCCCGCAACGGCGGCACGCGAATGGGGATCACGCTCAACCGGAAGTACAAATCCTCGCGGAAGTTTCCCTTCTCGATTTCTGCTTCGAGATCCTTGTTCGTCGCAGCGATGACACGGACGTCGACTTTGATCGTCTTTGCCGATCCAAGGCGCTCGACTTCCCCCTCTTGCAGCACGCGCAGCACCTTGGCCTGCGTCTTCGCGCTCATGTCGCCGACTTCGTCGAGAAAGATCGTTCCGCGATCGGCCTGCTCGAACTTGCCGATCTGCTTCTCGGTGGCGCCGGTAAACGACCCCTTCTCGTGCCCGAACAGCTCCGATTCGATCAGCTCCTCCGGAATCGCCGCGCAGTTCACCTGGACGAACCGATCGCGGCTGCGCAGGCTGTTGCGGTGGATCGATCGGGCGACGAGTTCTTTGCCCGAACCGCTTTCGCCGAGGAGGAGCACGGTGGCATTGGTCGGCGCCGCTCGTTTGATCGCGTCCCACACCTGCCGCAGCGACGGTGATTCGCCCACCATCTGGTGACGGATTTCAACCGCGCGCTTCAACGAGGTGTTTTCGTCGCGCAGCCGCGTCTGATCCAGCGCATTGCGGATCGTCACGAGGACGCGCTCGCTGGCGAGCGGCTTCTCGATGAAGTCGAACGCGCCTAACTTCGTCGCTTCGACCGCGGTGCTGACGGTCCCGTGGCCCGAGATGATCACGACCGGCAACGTCTCGTTGGCCGCCTTGATCCGCTGCAGCGCGTCGAGGCCGTCCATTCCGGGCATCTTGATATCGAGAAAGACGAGGTCCGGCGCTTCGCGTTCGGCCAGCGTCACGCCCTCCGGCCCGCTCGACGCCTCGATCACCTCATAGCCCTCGTACTCGAGGATCATCCGGACCGATCGGCGGATCTCCGCCTCGTCGTCAATGACCAGAATGCGGGATTTCATGAACTATCGTCGTCAATTGTCGGTTTTGGGTTTACGGACCCGTGTCAGTCCTATTCCACCGTCACCGTAATGAGAGTCCGCTGCTGAAGGGTTGGATCGTAACAGTACAAGGCGAGCACGTCGCCCGGTCTCGCGGTCGCCACCACGCGCCTGTAGTCGGCCAGCGTTCGAACCGGACGGCGGTTGATCTCCATAATGACGAACCCACGGCGGATTGATGCGGAAAACGCCGCACCGGTCGGATCCACTCGCGACACGATGACGCCGTGAACCGAGTCCGGGACCTCGAGCCGGCCAACCATGTCTCGGACCGTCAGACCGAGGGGAAGGTCTGCGGATGCGGGCTCCGGAACTCGAGGAAGCGTGCGATTGTCGAGGGCATCGTGATCGGTATCTTCACGGAGCGGCCGTTCGGCGAGCTTGACGTGAACGGTCAGGTGCCGCGTGTCGCGAAGAACGCCGAGACGCGTGGTCGTACCTGGCTGCCGCGCCGAGATTTCGCGAATGAGCTCCTCGTTTGTGCCGACGTCGCGCCCTTCGACATCGAGAATGACGTCGTAGGTGTGCAGTCCCGCGCGTTCGGCCGGCGATCCGTTGGTCACATCCTGCACGAGTGCTCCGCGCGTGGTCGACAGGCTCAGTGAACGCTGAAGCGCCGGAGTGACGTCGGTCAGGAACACGCCCATGTAGCCGCGCGACACATGCCCGGTCGACTTGAGCTGCGGAAGTATGTCGACCGCCTGATTGATCGGCACGGCGAAGCCGATATTGCTGGCCCGGGAACTGATTGCCGAATTGATCCCGATCACTTCACCACGCGTGTTGATGAGGGGTCCGCCGCTGTTCCCGAAATTGATCGCCGCATCGGTCTGAATGTAATCATCAAGGCTTGGATCGAACAGCTTGCGGCCGATGAAGCTGACGACGCCGGCGGTGACGGAGTGGACGTATCCGAGGGGATTGCCGATGGCGCACACCCATTCGCCGACCCGCAGCTCGTCCGAATTGCCAAGCGGGGCCTCGGGCAAATCGCCCATGCCGCCGCTAATCTTCAGCAGTGCGACGTCGATGGCTGGATCCGTGCCGGCGACTTGCGCCCGGAACGTGCGTCCGTCGGCGAGCGTCACAGTGATACGCTGCGCGCCGTCGATCACGTGATGGTTGGTGAGGATGTAGCCGTCGCGGTCGATGATGAAGCCGGAGCCCGCCCCCTGCCGTGGCAGGTCGAAATCGCGCGGCGACTCGGGCGGTCCTTCACCGCGCCGAAAGAAGCGCGGCAGTTCGCGCGGGTCGGCCCCTTTCGCCATCGAGTCGATGTTGACAACCGCCGCGTTCATCCGCTCGACGATGTCGGCGAAGTTCACGACCGCAGGTCCGACCGACACGCCGGTAGGACGAACCGCCTGACCGTTTCGCGCCGGGCCGTGCGGTGCCGTCGCGACGATCGACGATGGCGTGAACTCGCCGGCGATGATCACCCCGACGAGAAACGCGACCACCGCTGAGAGCGCGACCGTCACGAACGTGAAACGCTTCGACATACCAACCTTGCTGCGCAGCCGCCGAATAACGTTTTCCTATCGGTCGCGATGGCGAAAACGCGCACCGGACCGTCGAGGCGTCGGCCTGACCGAACCACCTGCTACCCCATTATAAGCGTCCTGAATTCAGCCTCGTCCATGGTCGGCACGCCAAGCGACTGGGCTTTCTCGAGCTTGGAGCCGGCGTCTGCGCCGACGACAAGATGGGACGTCTTCTTGCTGACCGATCCGGACACTTTTCCCCCAAGCCGCTCGATCGCAGCCTCGGCATCCTCTCGGGTCATCGTCTCGAGCGTTCCCGTCAGCACGAACGTCTTTCCGGCGAGGCGGCCGGGCGCGACAGACACGGGATCCGGCTGGCGTGTCACCATATTCACGCCCGCCTCGGCCAGTTTTGCGACCAGCGCCCGGTTGTGCGGCTCGTCGGCATAGGCGCGAACCGAGGCAGCAAGCACCGGTCCGACATCGGGAACCGCCTGCAGTGTCTCGAGCGGCGCATCGAGCATGGCGTCCATCGTCCGCAAATGCCGTGCGAGCGTCGCCGCCGCTTTCTCTCCCACGTGCCGAATCCCGAGCGCATAGATGAGCCGGGACAGATCGTTCTCCTTACTGCGCGAAATCTGCTCGTACACGTTCCGCCCGACCTTGCCGAGCTTGCGCGGAACCGCGCGATCGGATCTCGGGGCTCGCGGCGCGACGACCAGCGATTCGAGCGCCGCCGCCTCGAGATGATAGAGATCGGCAAAATCGCGCACGAGGCCCTGCTCGATCAGCTGATCCACCAGCGACTCGCCCAGTCCTTCGATGTTCATCGCGTTGCGAGAGGCGAAGTGCTCGAGGCTGCGGCGAAGCCGCGCCGGACATGACGAGTTCTCGCATCGCCAGATCACTTCTTCTTCGTCGCGCCGAAGCTCGCTGCCGCACACCTTGCAGGTCGTCGGCATCGTCCAGGGAACCGACTCAACCGGCCGAAGGTTCAGAAGCGGCGCAACGACTCGCGGGATCACGTCACCAGCTTTCTCGATAATGACGGTGTCCCCCTCGCGGAGATCCTTGCGCGCGAGATCCTCCGCGTTGTGCAGCGTCGCCATCGAAATCGTTGAACCCGCAAGGAACACCGGTTCGAGGATGGCGTACGGTGTGTTCGCGCCGGTGCGGCCAACATTGACATCGATCTTCAGCAGCTTCGTGTGCGCCTGCTGGGCTGGAAACTTGAACGCAGTGGCCCACCGCGGAAACTTCGCCGTCGTCCCCAAACGATCGCGAAGCCCGAGATCGTCGACCTTGATGACGACCCCGTCGGTGTCGAACTCGAGGCTGCGGCGGCCGTCGGCCCATTGGTTACAAAAGGCAACGGCGGCGTCGATGTTCTCGCAGCGCTGCCAGTGAGGTTCGACAGGCGCGCCCATCGAGGTGATCCACTCCAAAGTGTCGGCGTGGGTTGACTTCCGCCTAAAGGCGGAAGCCACATGATGTTCATCCTCCTGCGTCTCCTTCCGCCTAAAGGCGGAAGCCACATGTTGTTCAACCTCCTGCGTCTCCTTCCGCCTAAAGGCGGAAGCCACATGTTGTTCAACCTCTTGTTCAACCTCACTGTGGCTTCCG
>Ga0075425_100008365_pt1 | contig 10965 bp, 2 predicted proteins | sample SoiMethybrSBSTD4_FD_75300 | JGI IMG/M metagenome (GOLD analysis project Ga0075425, IMG submission 75300) | Bulk soil microbial communities from a Populus tree surrounding site in Tennessee, USA - Soil MetaG P. TD hybrid SBSTD4 | ecosystem: Environmental > Terrestrial > Soil > Tree plantation...
GTCGCTTCTGAATGGTCAGGTCCGCGATGCGCGTGATCGTGGTCGGATCATTCGCGGTGTTGTTGGCGGAATTGACGTCCGCTCCGCCCGAAACGGACGCCGTGTTCGTGACGCTCGACGACGCGGCCAGCGAAACGCTCACGGAGAGCGAGATGGCCGGAAAAGTCATGGTCGCCCCGAGCGTGTCGCTGCGCGTGCAGGTCACCGCCGCAAGATTACAGTCCCATCCGGAACCGTTGATGTTGGTCGCCGTCAGGCCGGATGGCAGCGTATCGGTGACCGTGACCGTTCCCCGCGTCCCGCCCGTGCCGGGATTCGAGACCACGATCGAATAGCTGCCGCTGCTGCCGGCGACGAAGTTGCCCGCGTGGGTCTTCGCGATCGCGAGATCGGGACATCCGCCGAGAAGGACCGCGACGCCGTCGTAGTAATTCGCGAGCGCCACGTCCGCCTTTCCGTCTCCATTGAAATCGCCGATCACAAACCTCTGCGCGCCGTAGCCGCTCGGGTACTGTCCGCCGGCCTGGAACGTCCCGTCACCGTTGCCTATCAGCACGGACAGGCCGCTATAACTGTCGCTGGACACGATCAGATCGGTCTTGCCGTCACCGTTGATGTCCTCGGCTTCAATGTCGGTGCTGGAGTAGGAAGTCGGGAAGGAAGCACCGGTCGTAAACGTGCCGTCGCCGTTGCCGAGGAGGATCACGCCGCTGTAGTAATAACCGGGCAGAGCGATGTCGAGCTTGCCGTCGCGATTGAAATCCGCAATGGCAAGCGCGTAGACGCTGTAGGCGTTGCCATACAGCACATATGCCTGGAAGGTTCCGTCGCCGTTGCCTTTCAGGACGACCGCTCCGCCAGACCGTGCGGCAACGATGTCGAGCTTGCCGTCAGCATTGAAGTCCGCGAGCTCGACCGCATACGGATAGTCGCCGACGTTCATATAAACGGGACTCTGCAGCGAGCCGGAGCCGGTCCCGAGAAGAACGGCAATCCCGCTGGAATAGGAGCCCATGGCCACGACGACGTCGAGATTACCGTCGCCGTTCACGTCGCCCGCGGCCACACTTCTTGCTCGCTCATTCAAGGCGGTCACGACCTGCGGCGCGAACGCGCCGGCTCCATTCCCGATGAGGATGGAAATGCTGTTGCCGTAATAGTTCGCGACGGCCAGATCGATCAGACCGTCGTTATTGAAGTCTCCCGGGGCGACACCCAGCGGGTTGTCGCCTACCGGATAATTCACCACCGCATTGAACGTGCCGTTGCCGTTGCCGAGAAGGATCCCCACCGTGTCGTTGCTGCTGTTCAGGATTGCGAAATCCGCTTTGCCGTCTCCATTGAAATCGCGGGACACGATGGCCGACGAGCCGTATCCGGCCGGATAGTTGACCGGCGCGCCGAGGCTCGCGCACGTGTCCCTGCTCCAGACTGCCGTCGGATCGCTGCCCGTGTTGTTGCCGGTGTTCGCATCCCCGCCGCCGGCGACGGTCGCGACGTTGGTCACGAGGGTCGGTGCATCCGATGCGACCGCGACGACGAGCGAGATCGGCGGATACGCGCTGGTGGCCCCCAGCACGTCGCTGCGCGTGCAGGTGAGCGATCCGAGAACGCAGTTCCAGCCGGTGCCGCTCATCGAGCTCGGAGTGACACCCGGCGGCAGCACGTCGCTCACGGTCACGGTGCCGCTCGTCGGAAGCCCGCCCGCGTTCTTCGCCATGAGGATCCAGGTCCGCGCGGAATCGCCCTGCGTGAAGCTGCCGGAATGCGTCGAGGTGATGACGAGGTCCGTCACCGGCGCGACGGTCGTCGGGTCGCTGGCGGAGTCATTGATCGTGTTCAGCTCACCGCCGCCCGACACCGTCACTCTGTTCGTCACTGTTGCGGGGGCGGAATTCGTAACGTTCACGGTGACCGTAATCGCGGGCCAGCTCCCGCCCGCCGCGAGAACGTCGCTGCGATTGCAACTCGTGCCGCTGCACGTCCATCCCGTCCCGCTCATCGCCACCGACGTCAGCCCGGCCGGAACGATCTCGCTCACGATGACGGTCCCGGTCGTCGGCGCGAGTCCGGCGTTCGTCACCGTGACCGTGTACGTCTTTCCCGTGTCCGCCTGCGTGAACGTTCCACTATGCGTTTTCGTCACAGTGAGATCCGGGACCGGACACGTGTTCAGCAGGATGGCCACACTCGTCGCACTGCCATTGACCACCGCGAGATCGGGCTTCCCGTCGCGATTGAAATCCGCTGCGGTCACCGCAGTCGGATTGGTCAGCACCGCCGAATTGACGGCACCGGCGAACGCGCCCCCGCCAACGCCGAGGAGCACGGACACATTATTCGAGCCATTGTTCGCAACGGCGAGATCGGGAAGAGCGTCGTCATTGAGATCCGCGATTGTGACCGCCGCGGGAGCGGTGCCGGCCGTGTAATCCGCCGCCGACTGGAACGTCCCGTTGCCATTGCCGATGCGAACCGAAACGCTGTTCGATCCGCTGTTGGCGATGGCGAGATCGATCTTTCCGTCGCCGTCGAGATCCCCCGCGGCGATCGCGACCGGAGCCGTTCCGGCACTGATGTTCGTCGCCGCCTGGAACGTGCCGTCTCCATTGCCGATCAGAATCGAGATGTTGTTCGATCCGAAATTCGCAACGGCGAGATCCGATTTGCCGTCGCGATTGAAATCGCCCGCCGCGACCGCGCGCGGCGTCGTGCCGGCGGCATAGTCGACCGCCGATTGCATCGTGCCGTTGCCATTACCGATCAGGATCGACACATTGTTCGAGCCGCTGTTCGCGACGGCGAGATCGAGCTTGCCGTCGCGATTGAAATCGCCCGCGGCGACGGCTTTCGGCGCCGTGCCCGCGCCGTAGCTCACCCCGGTCTGCAGCGTGCCATTGCCGTTGCCGATCAGAACCGACACATTGTTCGAGCCGACGTTCGCAACGGCGAGATCGAGTTTCCCGTCGCGGTTGAAATCACCGGCCGTGACGGACTCGGGAGCGGTCCCCGCGCCGTAATTCACCGATGCATTGAGAGTCCCGTCGCCGTTGCCGATGAGCACCGAAACGTTGTCCGTCGCATTGTTCGCGACGGCGAGATCGGCCCTGCCGTCGTTGTTGAAGTCACCGCTCACGCTCGAGACGGGCGTACTGCCCACGCCGTAATTCACGGCGCTCGCCAGCGTGTTGCAGTTCTGCGAGCAGAGGCCATTGTTCAGAAACACCGAAAGGTAGTAGGACGAGTAATAGGCATAGACCTCGGCCACGGTCGCGAAATCATTCCGGCCGTCGCCGTTGAAATCGCCGATGACGGCCTGCATGGGACTCGGATCGGTGGGGTAATTGAGCGCCTGCTGAAAGGCGCCGTTGCCCGTTCCGATCAGCACCGAGGCCGTGCTGCCGGTCGTATTCGCCGTGACGAGGTCGAGCCTCGCGTCGTTATTGAAGTCGCCGAACGCGACGGAATTCGGACCGGTGCCCACTGCATACTGAACCGGCGCCTGGAACGTTCCGTCGCCGTTGCCGATCAGAATCGAGAGACCGTTCACATCGGCATTCGTGACGGCGAGATCCAACCGGCCGTCGTTATTGACGTCTCCGGCCGCAACGGCGGACGGACTGCTGCCCGCGGCAAAGTCGGTGTTCGCGCCGAACGTCCCATCGCCGTTGCCCAGGAGAATCGACATTTTGCCGTTGTGGGACGCGGCCACGGCGAGATCCGCGATGCCGTCGGCATTGAAGTCTCCGCTCGTGATCGCGAAGGGACCGCCGATCGTTCCGTACTGGATCGCGGACTGGAAAGTTCCGTCGCCGTTGCCGAGAAGGACCGAGGCCGCGCCGGAGCCGTTGCTGGCGACGGCGATGTCGAGCCTGCCGTCGCGATTGAAGTCGCGCGTCACGACGCCGAACGGAGAGGTGCCGGCGGCGTAATTCACGGCGGATTGCAGGTTTCCATCGCCGACGCCGAGGAGCACCGAGACATTGCCGGAGTTGGAGTTACCGGTCACGACGTCCGGCTTCCCGTCCCCGTTGAAATCACCGACTGCCATCGAAAGCGGCTCGGCTCCGACCGGCTGGAGACCGTAGGTCCCGCTCGTGAATCCGCCCGTGCCGGTGCCGAGGAGCGTGCGCACGTTGCCGTTGACGGCGCTCGCCAGCACGAGATCGGGACGGCCGTCGCGATTCAGATCCACGACCGCGGCGGCGCTGCTGGACAACGAGCCATAGGACATGATTCTCGTCGCGAAGCCGGGGCAGGTGCTGAGCGGCGGAGTGGTCGTGATGTTGATCGTTCCGGAGATCCCGCGCGTCCGGCCTCCGCCGGTCGCGGTGATCGCGAACGTGTATGCATTCGCATAGAGGGCCTCCGTCGTGGAAAGAGTCAGCGTCGAGGTGCTCGTCGTCGATGCGGGATTGAACGATGGGGTGATGCCTGCCGGAAGGCCGGTGATCGCGAGGCTGACCGCGGATGCAAAGCCATTGGCCGGCGTAATGCCGATCGTGTATGTCGCCGACGCTCCGTGCACGACCGTGCGCGACAACGGACTGAGGGTGATGGTGAAGTCGGGCTGCGCGGGAGCTCCCAGCGCGCGCGCCGCATTCAATCGACCGCCGGTCACCGTCCGCCCATAGAGACCGGAGATGGGATCGGTATTGTCGAGAATCGCGGCCTTGACCTGCGCGGTCGTCATTGAGGGGGTCTGTGCGAGCACGAGCGCGGCCACACCCGCCACGTGCGGGCACGCCATCGACGTGCCGCTGAGGGTCCCGTACGCGCCGTTCGGCATCGTCGAATAGACGCTCACGCCGGGTGCACCGAGATGAACGGAGGCCGCACCGTAGTTCGAAAAGTACGCAAGGGCGTCGCGACTGTCGGTCGCAGCGACCGAGATCATGTTCGCCGTCGCATAGCCCGATGGGTACTGCGGCGTCGCATCGGTATTGACGCCGTCATTCCCCGCCGATGCCACGAACAGGATGTCGTTCTCATTGGCCTTGTTGATCTCGTCGAGCAGCGCCTTCGAGAATTCCCCTCCGCCCCAGGAGTTCGACAGAACGCGGACGTTGACGCCGTCGATCTTCGCCTGCACCGCGAAGTCGATGGCGCGGATCGCGTTCGCGGTCGAGCCGTAACCGCCCGAGTCGAGGAACTTCAGTCCCATGATGGAGACCGTCCAGTTCACTCCGGCGACGCCGACGCCGTTGTTGCCGACCGCACCGATCGTCCCGGACACGTGCGTGCCGTGATAGTGGTCGTCCTTCGGGTCGCAGGTCAGCGTGATGGCGTTGAATCCATGCGTGCCGGCGGCGCATTGGGGATTGCCCTTGCCGCCGGGATTGCTCCAGACGTTCGCCGCGAGGTCGGGATGGTTGTAGTCGATGCCGGTGTCGACGACACCGACGACGATCGACGACGATCCGGTCGAGAGATTCCACGCGCCTTCCGCGCTGATGTCCACGCCTGCGAAACCGGCCGTGCTGTTGACGACCTGGCCGGTGTTCTTCAGTCCCCACAGCTGCCCGTACGACGGGTCGTTGGGCGTTGCGGACATCTGAACGACGTAGTTGGGCTCGACATACTCGACGTTCGGATTTTTCTCGAGCGCGGTGATGAGGGCATCGACATTCTTCGAGCGCGAGTGGAGATGCCAGAGCGCGCCCGAGCGCAGCGCGGAGATTTTTTCGACGCGATCGGCATCGGCGAGGTGTTCGAGCGCGGAGACGTCGTTCGCCGACGCGCCGTTCTTCATCCTGATGATGACTTCCCGCTGCGCGGACTCACCGGTGGGCCTGAGCTTCGCCGCAAAGGCGGGAAGGGCGAAGATGATGATGAGAACGGCGATGAAAAGAACGGCGCTTCGACGGGAATGACGCATCGATGATCCTCGGATGACCGGAGTGGTTTGGCTCGTGACCAACGAGCGGATTTCGGACCCCGGCACTATACGGGACGGAAGTCCGTAGGTCACGATTATTTGAACAATGGCGGGTGACGAGGCGCACTGACCGGGAGGCGTGAGACCATGCCGGCATGGAACGCGTACACGTTCTCGCAATGCTCGCGGCGGTCATCATCACGACGGGGCAATGTACGAACGATCGGCCGATCAAAGCGCCCGCGCCGCTCGCTAGATCTGCCGTAATCGTGGACATCGACCTCGGCAAGCTCAGAGGAACCCGCAATCAGGAGATCGATCTCCCTCTGCCCGGCGCCGCCGGCGTGATCAAAGCAGTAGGCATCCGCATTGAACGCGCCGGTAAAGGTTTCGTCTGGATCGGCGAGCTCGCCAATCAGAAGCGCAGTCAGGTGATTCTGTCCGTGCAGGGCGATTACCTGAGCGGCTCCGTGAGAACCGAGGCCGGAGGGATCTACGACATTCATTCGACGGATGGAGGCCGGTTCCTGGTGCGCGAGCTCGACCCGCGTTCCTTCCCGAAGGACGACGTCAACAGCGGTCCGTCGTCGGCCGAGCTCGGACCCTTTCCCGCGTTGGGAAACCCGTGCGGCGGCACGGACTTCGGCAACATGATCGATGTCCTGATAGGCTACACGAGTGCGGCCGCGAATAGCTGCGGGTCGCAGGCGGCACTCGAATCGGAGATCTATGGCGGGGTCGCGGAGGCGAATCAGGCCTTCGCGAACACGGGGATGAGCCAGCGACTGAACATCGTCGGTCTGAACCAAGTCGCCGACGCAGAGACCGGCGATTCGTGCAAGGACCTGGGCCTTCTTCACACCGGCACCGATGGAACGTTCGACGATCTATTCGCGCTTCGCGACACTCATGGGGCAGACGCCGTCGTCCTCGTCGTGAGCCACCCGCTGAAAAGCACTTCGGCGGTCGACACGATCTCTGGTTTGCGCACCGGATGTAACGGGACGACGACGACCGTCAAGGGCGAAGCGTACGGCGTGCTCAACCCGAACGATCTCCGATGGGCACCTCACGCCTTCGCCGTCATCGACGAGAGATTCGTGGGAACCCAATACACGCTCGCTCACGAGCTGGGACATCTGCTCGGCGCGCGCCATCAGTTCGGCGACGACGACACGAAGAAATCGCCGTTCGACGACAATCATGGATTCATCAACACGACGTGCAATGAGCGATCGGTCATGGCCACCGATACGACCGGGGCGACATCACGCGTTGCTTACTGGTCGAACAGGGCTTCGCTCCCCTGCTCTCCTTTCGGTTCGCAGACGGAAAACAACGCTCGGGCCATCAGCGAGTCGGCCCCGGTCGTGGCGAATTTCCGCTGCAGTTCTCCCGATCGCACCGACGTCTGGATGCGCGACACCTGGAACGACACCGGCGTTGAGCCGAACGCATCGAGAGAACCGGTGTGGACCTCGCCTTACATCTGGGTCCGACGGACTCGCGACGTCAACCTCGTCGAGCAGCATCGGGACGAGAGGCCGGATCTCAACTCGTCCGTGTACGTGTACGTCAAGGTTCACAACGGCGGCAGCAGCACGGCGAACGGAAAGCTCGAGTTGTCCTTCGCCGATTCCGGGACCGGCCTCGCGTTTCCCTCTTCCCTGATATGGACGCCCATCGGAACGCAACAACTGCAGATCCCCGCAAGAGACACGAGGATCTTCGAGTTTCCGTGGACCACGCCCGCATCGACGCCGTCCGGATCAGGGCACTTCGTGTTCCTGGCGCGATGGATCTCGACAACCGATCCGATCTCTTACGGCGGCCCGGATGTGGAGAAGATGGCGCGGGAGAGCAACAACGTCGTCCTGCGTAATTTCGCGATGGTCGAGAACCGGATGCACGGTGCTCCGGGAGCCGTGGTCATGGTTCGGAACCTCAGGAAATTCGACGATCGGTTTCCGGCAGGACCGATCACGATCCGCATCGCGCCGCCCGCCAACGAGATCAATGGCTCATTCTTTTACTATGGAAAAGCATTCATCACCCTCGGCCCGGAAATCGCGAAGTCGTGGGTCGAAGCGGGATCGCCGGGAAGCGGCCTGGTCAAAGAAGGGACGCGGTATCGCATCAATGCGCCGGAGGGTGCGTTGCTGACGAAGATCGCGATCGCCGATGAGGACTCGATTGGCATCGACTTCGAGCGGACGCCGTCGACGCCCGCTCGCGCGTTTCATGTCGAAGTCACGCAGCAGCTCGGGGAAAAAGTGGTCGGCGGCATTACGTACGAACTGCCGCCGCCCTGATTCACGGTTTGGGATCGCCGGGATTGGGATCGCCGCCACCTCCGCAGTTGATTCCGGAGACCGGATCCGCCGTCGGCTTTTGAACTACCTCGCAAAACGCCTTGCACGCGTCTGCGGATGCCTGATCACCAACTTCAGCCGGACGCTTGAAAAGAAGATGGGGGACGGGCGGGATCGTCGGCTTCTGTTCGAAAATGTCGTACAACAACTCGTAGTCGTAACCCGCTCCAATGCGCCCGTGGAAGTGGCCGCCTCCCATGGGAACCGGAAGGTTTCGGTACTCCATCGTTGCCTTTGGTTTCGCGTCCTCGAAGACCACGGTGATCGTTTTTCCAGAGCGGAATGGCGTAATGACCAGACAAGGCGCCGTTGCGTTCGGAACAGTCCATGTTGCGCCGTGCGCCGGCTCGAACTCCTGGCCGGATGGTCTGAATTCAGCCCTGGTTTTTGAAGGAGTGTCGTCTTTGAGCGTACCGTCGAGCATCTCCAGCCATCCCGAGACGCGCACGGGATCGATGAATTTGTATTCGCCCTTGCTGGACGGCCGCGCATCATCACTTATGTGAGTGGAGGGGAGTCCGAGCTTTGTGAGGTCAGGCACGTTTTTCAACGACCCTCCTGCTCCCGGTACGTTTCGCGGATCCACTGTGCTGCATTGGTCGTTGGCGAACGTGCCGAGTTGCACTCGTTTGCCAGTGAGCTCGACGACATAGTTTTCTTTTGCCGGATCCAGAGGCAGCGTTGTACCCTCGGGTAGTAATTTCCGAACAGGCTCCGCGCGAATGAGCAGTTCGGCCGAATGCGCCGGGAGATCCACTCCGTAAGTGCCCGGCCGCGCGTTCGCATGGACCGCAACCGCGGCGCCCGTGCCCGTCAACCCATTTTTGTAAACGCCCGACGAGACGAAAAGAATCAATCCCTCAATGAGTACCTCAATGATCATTGCGCTCCTCCTTCAATCGACGACCTGATATGCGGCCCACGTCAGGGCCGATTTGAATCCCTCGCCATTGCGGAGCATCTCGATCTGCGCCGCGCGCAGTGCTTCGGCGGCGGAGAGCCCGCGTTGCAGTGAAGCGTGGAACGCCGCGAGCAGGCGCTCCGAGTCATCGTCATTCGTGTCCCACAGCGTCGCCACGACCGTCTGCGCGCCGGCGCGGATGAACGCGTTCGCGAGACTCAGCGCACCCTGCGCGCTGAAACGCCCGGCGTTGCTGCGGCACGCCGACAGCACGACCAGCCGCGCGCGGTGCAGGTCCATCGCCGCAATCTCCCGCGCGGTGAGAAGTCCGCGATCGCCATCGGTCGCGGCGAGATACAGCGCCGACAAATCCGGATCGTCGAGATTAGCGTCGCCATGCCCCGCGTAGTGAATCAACTCCGCGCGCTGCAACTCGGAGACAACCCGTTGCTTCGTGGCATCGGCGCTGACGAGCAGTGTTGATCCGCGATACCGGCGCGCCACTCCACGCGCTTCGATCTCGGCGAACGGAAGCGCGTCGAGCGGCGGATCGATCGGCCACGGGTTGCCAACCACGACGACATCCTTCGCGTCGTCGACGGCGACGTCGCTGAACAGCGTCCGCACACCGGAACACGACGGCGCCCGCGAGATGACGATCGCATGGTCTTCGACGAGATGGCGCTTCGACTGCTCGTCGAACAACGCGGCGAATGGTACGGCCGCGAGAAAGTCGTCCGGAACGATGACGAGCCGCGCCGGCAGCACGTCGCGCGCCGGAGCGATGAGATGCTCGTACAACGTCGCCAGCGCGGTACGGCACCCGCCGGCGTCCTTTCCCGAACAATCCTCCTCGATCGCGTCGAGTGATGACTGCAGCGTCCGCGTGGACACCTCCGCGAGAAACGGCGTCACGCGGCCCTCGCGGATGACCCAGATGAAGAGACGATCCGCGAGCACGGCGTACTTGACGACGGCCGCGTCCGCGGGCAGCGGCAGATCCGTCAACCGCGCGCCATTGCAAAGCTGTCCATCGAACCGATCGGCGAATTCGAGCGCGCGCTCGTACGCATGTTCCTGGGCGAGGATTTCGAGGCCCGCCTCACGCACGCGGCGCTGGCTGTCGAGATGGGCGCGCCGGCCCGAAAAACCGACGTGCGCATTCAGGAACTCGATCTCCGCGGCAGCGTTCGCAATCGCCTGCTCGGCGGCGGAATAGCGCCCCAGCTGCGCGTTGGAGCGCGCGAGCTCGACGTAGAGATCCGGCAGCAGCGGACGGCTGTCGACGCGGCGAAGATCGTCGATCGTCGTTTCGAGCAGCGTCACCGCCGCAGCAGGATCCGAGGTGCGCGTCAGGTAGACGCGGGTCTGTTTGACGTTTGCAGCCGAACGCTCCCGAATCGCCGCTTCTTTGATCAGGGGCAACGTCGACTCGGCTTCCGCGAGATCGCGCCGAGCGAGGTCGGCGAGGCCGGCATCGGCGAGATAGCGCACGCGATATTGCAGCGCGTTGACGAGAAAGTCGGGCTGCCGCCCCTCACGCGCGAGCTCCAGGATTCTCGTTTGAATGGTCAATGCCGCGAGCGGACAGCCCTCGGCGCTCGCCGCGCGTGCCACGTCGAGAAGAAGGATCTGCGCGCGGCGGCTCGACAGCGGCCGCTGTGCGTTCAGCGCGAGCGCGAGGGCGCGATGGCGCCACGCGTCGCGTTGCTCGCCCATCAGCATGTCGAGAATCGCGATCTGTCCATGCAGCGCCGCGATGCTGTCCACCTCATGTCCGCGATCGAACATGGCAAGCGCGGCCCGATACGACG
>Ga0075425_100008366_pt1 | contig 10965 bp, 5 predicted proteins | sample SoiMethybrSBSTD4_FD_75300 | JGI IMG/M metagenome (GOLD analysis project Ga0075425, IMG submission 75300) | Bulk soil microbial communities from a Populus tree surrounding site in Tennessee, USA - Soil MetaG P. TD hybrid SBSTD4 | ecosystem: Environmental > Terrestrial > Soil > Tree plantation...
ATCCTTAGAATCTCTACCATTCTGTTCTGAACTTGGGGAGAGGTCGCCGCTCGGGCACAGTGGCGACCTCCAATTTTTTTGTCTATCAAATACCAACCCGAATCTCCACAACTAAAGCGCAGGAACTTAGGATTTGGGTTTCAGATGACCGTCAAACCACTCGAGAACCGTGTTGTACCAGAGCTCTGAATTTTGCGGCTTCAAGACCCAGTGCCCTTCGTCGGGATAAACAAGCAGCTTCGACTCAACCCCCTGACGCTGAAGCGCGGTGAACAGCTGCAATCCTTCCCCGATCGGCACTCGATAATCCAGCTCTCCGTGAATGACCAGCAACGGAGTCTTGAAATCCTTTACGAACATGTTTGGCGACCACTTCGAATACATTTCCGGATTCGTCCATGGCATCCCTTTGAATTCCCATTCAGGAAACCAGATTTCTTCCGTCGCGCCGTACATGCTCGTCAGGTTGTACACTCCCGCGTGTGACACCAGCGCGCTGAACTTTACTCGCGGGTCGTTGTTGTGGCCTTCGATCCAGTTGACCATGTAACCGCCGTAACTTCCGCCCGCCGCGCCGATGTGATCCCGATCCACGTAAGGCATCGCCGCTACGTACGCAACACCGTTAAGGATATCGGTGTATACTTTGCCTCCCCAGTCGCCCGAGATCTCATCGACAAATCGCTGACCGTAGCCAAATGAGCCGCGCGGATTTGGAGTGAACACCACGTAGCCCGCGGCGGCGAAAACCTGAGGATTCCAGCGGTAGCTCCAGGCATCATTCCACGAGCCTTGAGGACCACCGTGAATCAACACGACGAGCGGCCATTTCCTCGTGGCGGTAAAATTCGCGGGCTTGGTGATAAATCCCGAGACTTTCGCTCCGGCAGCGCCTTCCCACGTTACTTCTTCAGCCGGCTTCAAGTTGAAATCCGCAAGAAACGCGTCGTTGATTTTTGTGAGCTGAGTTACGCCTGCGCCGATTGAATTCGCTTTGTAAATCTCGACCGGCCGCGCGAGGCTCTGACGGGTGAACACCAGCGTCTTTCCATCGTGGCTCACTTGAAACTCATCATTGAAGCTGTCGTTGATCAGCTTCTTACCCGGGCCTCCGCCCAACGGAAGTTCGTAGATCGGCTGGCGTCCCTGGTCGAGCGCACCGAAATAAACCCGCTGTCCGTCTGGCGCAAAACAGAAACTCTCAATCGACGCATCGAACTGCTCAGTCAAGGCATGACTCTGACCGGTCTTGCGATCGTAGAGCATCAATTTCCAGCGATCGGATTCGAAACCGGGTTTGGATTGAGCTCGATATGCGATATAGCGACCATCCGGTGAATACAACGGCGAGAGATCGTTTGCCGGGTTCTCGTTGGTTATTCGCCGCGCTTCGCCTCCAGTAACCGGGACCACAAAAAGATCTCCATTTGTGGATCGGGCTTGATCCCGATCGGTGTTTCGGGCGAACGCAAGTTCTTTCGAGTCGGGTGAGAACGCGTAGTCGAGCGGCCCGCCGAGACTGAACGGCGGTGCGTCGTAATTTCCCGGAGTCAGGTCTTTGGTCTGGCCGCTCTCAGTCGAAACGACAAACACGTGCGACCTCTTGCCGTCCTTCCAGGTATTCCAATGACGGAACAGCAACTGATCGGCGATCTTCGCTTTGACTTTGGAAGCCGCAGCTTTGTCGGCCATTCTCTTGTTGCAATCGTCGTTGTCACAAGCCGGATAGACCTCTGATGTGAACGCGATCCATTTTCCATCAGGTGACCAGAGAGGCGCGTCGGCACCGGTTGAAATGTTAGTGATCTTTTTAACGGTCCCGGTCTCCGGCTCTATCGTCCAGATTTGAGACTCGCCGTCGCGGGCCGAAATAAAAGCGATTCGCTTTCCATCGGGAGACCATCGGGGTGAAAGAGACGACTGGGGTTCGTTTGTGATCGCGCGCGGATCGCCGCCGTCAGTCGGCAAAAGATAGATTTGGGTCACGCGTGTGTTTGCGGCCTTGTCGGTATCGGCAATAGTGAAGGCGATGGTTTTGCCGTCGGGTGATATTTGTGGATCCGAAACGCGTCGAACTTTGAGAAGGTCATCGATCGTAAACGACCGCGGCGTTTGAGCCGATTTAGCGGCCGCTATCGAAACCAGAGAGATTGCAAGGATACTGAACAACGCGGAAACGCGTTTCATAGAGAGGTCCTCCGGACTGTGCTCCGTCTTGTTGGTCCCGGGGGAAGAACCGCCGACGTAACCTACTATGGAAATTAAGGAAAAATCCGTTGATCGAGCAAGCTAATAGGCTAGCGAACAGCGCTATTGAAGTCAATGCGGTCTCGAACAACGTTAGCCTTAATAGAGTTGCTTTTCGTTAGCGTTGCGGTTGCCAGTAGATGTTAACGATTAAGCCATTTGATGCTTTTTTTTTCGTATGAAAAATGATCGGCCAATCGGAAAGTTGGAGATATTGCACCCCGCTGGGGTGCGGGTGCCACAACCCCCGCATCTACAAATATGCCACCCCGCTGGGGTGGAAAGATGAATTATTATTTCTCAATCAAACTATCGAAAAATCTATCAAGTGTCTGGTACGATCGACTCGATTGACCGCTATCCTGACTCGATCGCCGAGCCGAAACACAGATCGAGTCCGCTGACCTACCAGCCGGTGTTTACGCTCCTGATACTCATAACTGTCATCCACCAACGTCGAGACGTGCACGAGCCCTTCAACAAAAAGCTCCTCCAGCTCTACGTAGAATCCGTATTCCTTCACTCCGGTTATGAACCCGTCGAATTCCTCGCCTACTCGATCCGCCATGAACTCCGCTTTTCTCCAGTCCATCAACTCTCTTTCAGCGTCGGCCGCAATTCTCTCCCTCTCGCTCGAGTGCTCACCCACCACTTCGAGCGCTGCTCGGCGTTCGGTCTCGATCGACTCCTCGAACACCGGCGACGCCAGTCGCTTAATCGCGTGTTTAACCCCGAGATCCAGGTTGCTCAACTCGGGATTCGTCCTTCCCTGCTCGATTACCTCGCGCAGCATACGATGCACGACAAGATCCGGATAGCGACGAATCGGCGAGGTGAAATGCGTGTAGGTCTTCATCGCCAGTCCATAGTGTCCGGCGTTGTGCGGTGAGTAGCGAGCTCGCTGCATCGAACGCAGCATCAGGTAAGAAAGCATACGTTCCTCGGGAGTTCCCTCAATCTGTCTGGCCAGTTGCTGAAACCCCTTCTGCGGCACCGGCCCGTGCATCGAGAACTTGTGACCGAACGACTTCGCAATCTCGGCAAACTCTTCGATCCTTTCCGGATTAGGCTCTTCGTGAATTCGATAAAGAAGCGGCACGTTCAATGATTCGAGATGAGTCGCAACCGTCTCGTTCGCAAGCAACATAAACTCTTCGATCAAACGATGCGCGATGTTGCGCTCCGATCTGACGATCCCGCCGATTTGCCCTTCATCATTAAATCGCAGCTCCGCCTCCGGTAAATCAAAGTCGATCGCCCCTCGCTCTTCTCTTCGCTTAATCAACACCTGAGTCAACCTGTGCATCGCGAGAATCATATCTTTGATGTGCGCATAATCGCGCGCGGTTTGGCCCTCGGTGTCTGTGATGATCTCGTTGACAAGGGTGTAGGTCATTCGTTCGCGACTGTGAATCACCGACGGCGTGAGCCGGTAATCGGCGATACGGCCGTTCTGATGCAATTCTATGAGTCCCGACATTGTGAGCCGATCAACGCGGGGCTTGAGCGAGCAGATATCATTCGACAAGCGCTCGGGAAGCATCGGTATCGCACGTTCCGGGAAATAAACCGATGTTCCGCGCATCAGAGCTTCATCGTCCAACACCGAACCTTCGCGAACGTAGTAGCTTACATCGGCAATATGGACCCCAAGCAGCAGTCGACCGTTTGGCAATTGCTCTAGCGACACTGCGTCGTCGAAGTCTCGCGCGGTCTCGCCGTCGATCGTAATCGTTAATACATTTCGCAAATCCTCTCGGCCGGCGAGATGTCGTTGATCGATGGATTCGTCGATCATTTTTGCTTCGGTGAGCGCGGCTTCCGGGAAGGTGTGACGGATTCGATTCTTTCGAATGACGATTTCGATATCGATGCCAGGTTGGTCGGGAGCGCCGAGGACTTCGATGACTCTGCCACGTGGCGGCTTCCCGGCGAGTGGCGGTCTGGTGATCTCGACGTTCACCAGATCCCCCGTCCTCGCTCCGAGCGTGTCGGTGGCGGCTATCACGATCTCATACAGAAATTTTTCGTCGATCGGTGCGACACTGCTTTCAGTTCTTCGATGCGTTAGAGTGCCTACAACCGTCTGATTTTGGTGAACCAGCACGGCATCGATGCGACCTTCGCGTCCGCGGCCTCGAACACCGGTGATCCTCGCGATAACCGTGTCGCCGTGTAATGCCTCACCCATTCCGCGAGCGTTTATGAACAGGTCACCCTTCTCCCTCTCTTTCGAATCATCGGGGACCACAAAGGCGTGACCGGATCGGGTCCCTCTAAGCGTTCCGATGACGTATCCCGGAGGCGACTTACGCCAAAAACGTCCGGATTTTTTGGCCGCAAGACCTACCCGCACGAACTCGCTGAGCCAGTGACGAACCTGGTCCGCTTTTTCCTCGGGTACGCCAATCGCTTCGATCAGTCGATCAGCGGTGACGGCTCTTTCTCGGAGCCTCGGAAGCGACTGAAGCAACTGTTGCGGAGATAATTTGGTTATGAGCATTCAGGTTGAAGTTGGACCAAGACGGAAAAATTGGGTGCGACTAAAAGGAGACTCACCTTTCGCTAATCCCACTAACGCAGTTGGTGGATCCTTCAGGCTCAGCCTGCAAGCGCGAGACCAACCCGACCCGCTTGAGAAAAACCAGGAGGTCGCCATCTTCGTTTGTAGGTAGAGCCTGAACGATCCACCAACTGCGTTGGTGGGATTTGCCCTTTTTTCACACAGCCTCGCAGTTGGTGGGATTCGCAGAAGGTTAAGTCTCACTTTTCATCACACCCGGCGAGAATCGGAATACGAAATCAATTGACACTGATTGTGAGCGATCGTTAGTATATTTTCGCTTTTGTTGAATCACAAATCGCCGGATGCGGATGTGGCGGAATGGCAGACGCGCAGCGCTCAGGACGCTGTGGGAGCAATCCTGTGGAGGTTCAAGTCCTCTCATCCGCACCAACCTTCTCAACCTCTTCGCTATTCCTCGAACAGATTGGAGTTGTGCTCGCCCCTGGTTATGATCACGACCATTTTCTGTTTGGTAATCGAGACAACAGTCACGAACCCGTAACCTGCAAGGTCATCGGTTTCGAGTCGAAGTAGATTTCACAGTGCTCTCAATTCGAGCGAAACTCACCCTCTGGTACTTCAGCCTCGCGGCATTGGTCCTCATTGCATTCGCCGTCGCGATCTATGTCTATTTCTCGCGCGGGCTGCTCAACACCATCGACGCTTCTCTGAGGAGTCACGCCGAAAGAATAGCCCAGGCAGTCGGGCATCCCTCATCAGTCGAAGAGTTGAATCAGACGGGCGGGCTCGTTCTGGCGCCGCAGTTCGTTTCGGTGCTCGACAAGGATGGCAAAGTCACCGACCAGATACTGGACACCGAAGGCCACGAGGTCCCGATCATCCAGCCCGATCTCGAACGCGCTACCACTACCTGGCGGCCGCAATTCGATGAAGTCTCTCTGTCGGCCTCCGAGCGAGTAAGAATTATTACGCTTCCCGCTCGTGACGAAGACAACGAGATATTCTTTGTAGTGGTCGGGCAATCGCTGCGAGACATTCAACCGGTAGAAAAACAACTGGTGTTGCTTTTGGCAATCGCGAACCCGCTGGCGCTTTTGCTTGCAAGCCTCGGAGGTCTGTGGCTGGCGAACAAAGCTTTGAAGCCAGTCGATCGGCTCACACGAGCCGCCGAACGCATCGGACGTGGAAACCTGAGCGAGCGCGTCGAGGAGCATCAATCTCACGATGAGATCGGCAGGCTCGCGGCAACCTTCAACCAAATGATCAGCCGACTCGAGCAAGCGTTCGAACGCGAACAGCGATTCACTGCCGACGCTTCGCACGAGCTCAAGACTCCACTGGCGGTTCTGCGAGGCGAGCTCGAAGTGGCGCTTCGTCGCGATCGCAGTCCTGAAGAATATCGCCGGGTTCTCCAGTCGAGCCTCGAAGAGATCGCGCGGCTCACAAAACTGACCGAAGACCTGCTGACGCTCGCGCGCTCGGACGCGGGAGAATCGGTACTCGAGCTGGAGCGCGTACCTATTGATCAACTGGCGACCGAAGCCTGCGCTTATATCGGTCCGCTCGCCGACTCCGCAGGGATTGATTTGACTTGCGATGTCCCGGCTAATGAAGTCTCAATCAAAGGCGATCAGAAGCGCTTAAAACAGTTGCTGGTAAATCTTCTGGACAACGCGATCAAATACACGACTTCGGGTGGACGGGTGAGACTGGTTTTGACGACCGATACCACCGGTGCAGTAATCAAAGTCACCGACACTGGCCGAGGCATCCCGGCGGCGTCGCTTCCGCACATCTTCGAACGGTTCTATCGGCAAACCGATCCTCGAGACATCAGGGTAACCGGCTTCGGTCTAGGACTCGCGATTTCAAAATGGATTGTCGATGCGCACGAAGGCTCTATCGATGTTGAAAGCAACGAAGGCGCAGGGTCTACGTTTACGATAAGGCTTCCATTGGATAATTCGGCAAAAACCGGCGATTGAGTCGATCGTAGGGACCGCACGCATCTCGCATGCGTTACTTAACCACTGATCGCGCTTCTCTTGTGCGTCGAACGATAATTCTCTAATGCATTGTCGGCATCACATCGACACAAACTCGCTCCCGTGCAAGAATCCTAAGCGGTATCTAAATAAGGTTCAGGGTTTCGGGTTTATGGTTCCGGGAATATTGATTAGTGAACCCTGAACTCGAAACCCAGAACCCTAAAGTCCTATCCTATGAAGGGAATGAGACTCGTATCTGCTGGAAAGGCTGCTGCGCTGGGTCTGTTTATAACCATCGCCGCAGCGCTCGTAGTCTATCTTGTCATCCGCGGCAAACACATTGAGCCCGATAAAACTCGGCCAAAACTGCAGGGCAAGGTAGTCGCGGTCTTCAGCAATACTCATTACGCCCACGAGGTGAACGGCCAGGTCCGATTCAATATCACCGCTGGGACCGATCGTACTTACCAGGACGGCACTCACGAGCTCGAACAGGTAAAGCTCGAATCTTACGGCTCGGGCGGCAACCGCCACGATACCGTCACCTGCGATCGAGCAAAGGTCAGTGATCCTTCCGACTTGAGTAAGCTCGACGCCGAGTTCATCTCCAATGTCGTGGTGCAAACTTCGGAAGGACTCACGCTCAAAACCAACTACGTCCATTACGATCAGACCAAAAACACGGTCGATACAAAAGAGCCAGTGGCGTTTGAAGGTCGAAACTACTCTGGTACCGCAACCGGCATGATCATCGAAGCCGCCGAAGAAAAGGCGACGCTTCTGAAGGACGTCGATGTCACGATCAAGCCGGAAACCGAAGCCGACCGCGCGGCAAGAACGAAGAACGTTTCAGTCGCAACACCGACTCAACCCGAGGAAACACCCGAAGAGCGAGCGGCTCGCAAGGCTCGCAAGCGGGCTCGCAAAGAACAGCAGAGACGCAACGCCGAAGCTATCGCCGCGACGTCTCCTGCCAATCAATCACAACCCAACTCAAAGCTGGCTGACCAATCCAAAAAACCGTTGGCAAAGAAACCGACGCATATCCGCAGCGAATCTTCGGTCCTCGAAAAGAAGGAACATCGGATCACTTTTGACGGCAACGCGGTCGTCACCCAGGAACAGGATGAACTGCGCGCCGACAAGATGGTGAGCTACACCGACGCCTCTAATCATATCGAAAAGATTGAAGCACGCGGCAATTCATATCTGAAACAAAGTGATAAAGCTGAAATCAAATCGCCGGACATGGACTTCTTTTTTGGCGAGTCTCATCAGCTCGTTCGCGCCGTTTCTTCCGGAGGCGCATCGACTCGCTCGCTTGGTCCTGAACCAGTCAGAGAGGCAAGCGCGGACAACATCGAAGCGACTTTCTCAGAAGGTGTTCCGGCAAATGCGGTCGAATCAATCGTGGCTCGCGGCAACGCGCTGTTGAGGATTCATCCGCCGGCCAACCCCGCTAAAGCAGCGAACCCGACGACTCGCGAACTAACGGCGGATACGGTCGCGCTCCAGTTTCAGACGGACGGACGAAACCTGAAGGATGCAGAAGCAACGGGCAAAGCGGTCCTGACTGTAACTCCTGTTCACGCGGACAAGCGCGCCGACAAAAAAACGATACGTGCTCCGCGCATGGAGGCTTTGTTCTTCAACGAAGGCAACCGCATAAAGACCTACAACGCTTTGGACGGAGTTAGAGTCGAAATCGAAGCAATGGTGGCCGAAGGACATCCGCTTCGAGTCACCACCAGCAAGACCGCCCGGGCGGACTTCCTCGAGGAGGAGCAGGACATTGATAAGGTCGCGCAGGAAGGTAATTTCAAATTCAACGAAGGCGACCGCAACGGAGTGGCCGAGCGCGCAGTCTACGATGGCCAGAAGGACATCCTGAATCTTCGAGGAAAGCGTCCAATGGTGTGGGACTCAAAGGGGCGAACACAGGCTGACGAGATTGACTACGACCGCGAGCGCGACGAAACGCACGCTCGAGGCGACGTTCGCACAACCTACTACAGCCCCAAGTCAACCGGCGAGTCGACTCCGTTCAAAGACACGAAGTCGCCGGTGTTCATCACAGCCGAACGAGCGGATGCCAGAAACGAAGAAGGCATCGCAGTGTACACGATCAACGCTCGGGGGTGGCAGGACGACAACTTCGTAAAGAGCGATCGCATCGAGCTCTATCAGGATGAGAAGCGGATGGTCGCAACCGGGAATGTCGAAAGCGCGCTCTACCAGGCCAAACGCGAGACTTCTCCCGGCAAACGCGAGGTGGTGCCCGGGTTTGCGACCGCCGAGAAGATGACCTACTCGGATGAAGATCGGAAGATACATTACGAAGGCAATGTGAAGGCTCGACAGGGCACCGATCGTATCGAAGCAACATTTGTTGACGTGTATCTGACCCAGGAAACCAACGAAGTCGACCATATGAACGCCGAAGGGAACGTGGTGCTGACGCAGCCCGGGCGTCGAGGCATTGGTGACAAGCTCGCGTACACATCTGAGGACGGAAGGGCCGTTTTGACTGGGAAATCAGCGCGCGTAGACGATGCAGAGAAGGGTGCTACAATGGGCTCTCAATTGACGTTCTATAGTCGCGATGATAGGATTTCCGTCGAGAATCAGCAGGGTACGGGCCGTGTCCGATCAACTCATCGTTTGACAAAGAGCAAACAGAAGTGAAGCGACAAGATGGTAGAAGATGTGTCCGTGATCGAAACGCCGACCGGTGACGCCGATACCCAATCCCCAATCCCTCTGCAACAGACCAGCGTTCTCGCAATCGAAGGCTTACGTAAGTCATATCGCAAGCGTGTAGTGGTCAATAATGTCTCTCTCGATATCCATCAGACAGAGATTGTAGGGCTATTGGGGCCGAACGGCGCCGGAAAGACAACGGTCTTTTATATGATCGTCGGTCTCGAACGACCGGACTCGGGCAAGATCTTTCTCGACCAAAAAGAGATATCTCGCTTCCCGATGTATCTGCGCGCCAGGGACGGCATCAGCTATTTACCTCAGGAAGCATCGGTATTCAGAAAGCTTACGGTCGAGGAAAACATACTGCTGGTGCTTCAGACGCTGCCGATCAGCAAGGCCGAGCGTGAGCATCGCCTCGAGCTCCTGCTGAACGAACTGGACATCGCCTACGTGCGTCATACCAGAGCCTATCAGCTGTCGGGCGGCGAGCGACGTCGGACCGAGATTGCGCGATGCCTGGTGATCGAGCCTCGGTTTATTCTGCTCGATGAACCGTTTGCCGGGATCGATCCAATCGCGGTGATCGACATCCAAAAAATTCTGCAAAAGCTTCGAGAACGCGGCATTGGAGTGCTGATTACCGATCACAATGTGCGAGAGACTCTGGCGATTACAGACAGAGCGTATATAATTAACGACGGAAAGATTTTTCGCGCGGGCACGCCGGACGCACTGACGCGCGATGAAGAAGTGCGACGAGTCTATCTAGGGGAGAATTTCCGGATGTAAGTCATTTTCATAGGCTTTTGCCATTTGTGCCATCTGTCTAAAAAGGATGACAAATGACAATGACAAGCACTGAATGAAGATGATCAAAGAGTTATGTCGGTCAAGCCACATCTCAGTACTAGCCTTTCGCAACGTCTGGTTCTGACGCCGCAGATGCGCCAGCGGATTGAACTGCTGGCAATGACCAAACTCGAACTGGCCGATATGGTCCAGACCGAATTAGCAGCGAATCCAGTGCTGGACGAAGTGGCGCCGGGTGAAGGCGTCGATGACAACTCGCCGCTCGCCGATGAGATTGCCGCGGTTGACGCTACCACCGCCGATTTCACAAGCGCACCAGAACCTGCCCAGGCCCAATCCCCGGCGACCGACGGAAGCTTATCCGAAAGCGTCCCCGAATCTACCCCCGGCGAATTGCCGAGCCTCACCTCCAGTCCTGCCGAAGCCAGCCCGGTCGATGGAGAATCGGAACCCGAAAGGGAAAGAGACTCCTTTGAAGAAGTCGACTTCGGTTCAACTTTTGAAGAATACCTGGATCCCGGTTACAAGACCCACGAATACGAAGCCAAGGATGAGGTCTCGTTTGAGAATATGCTCACCAGGCGAGACTCGCTTTGTGAGCAGCTCATCTGGCAGCTGCATCTGACTGAATGCTCCGATGACGTTCGCGCCGCCGGCGAAGCGATCATTGGAAATCTGGATGAGAATACG
>Ga0075425_100008369_pt1 | contig 10964 bp, 12 predicted proteins | sample SoiMethybrSBSTD4_FD_75300 | JGI IMG/M metagenome (GOLD analysis project Ga0075425, IMG submission 75300) | Bulk soil microbial communities from a Populus tree surrounding site in Tennessee, USA - Soil MetaG P. TD hybrid SBSTD4 | ecosystem: Environmental > Terrestrial > Soil > Tree plantation...
AGCTGCGGGAAGCGAAGGCTGCCCCGAAGCAGGCGGCTAAGACGAGTCGTTCGCAGCCGCAGGAAGCCAAAGGTGCCGTGAAGCAGGCCGCCGCGGCCAGCCGCTCGCAGCCGCGGGAAGCGAAGGCTGCCCCGAAGCAGGCGGCTAAGACGAGTCGTTCGCAGCCGCAGGAAGCGAAGGCTGCCCCGAAGCAGGCGGCCACGGCCAGCCATTCCCGGCCGCAGGAAGCGAAAGCTGCCCCGAACCAGGCGGCTAAGACGAGTCGTTCGCAGCCGCAGGAAGCGAAGGCTGCCCCGAACCAGGCGGCCACGGCCAGCCATTCCCGGCCGCAGAAGGCGAAGGCTGCCCTGAAGCTGGCGGCCGCGGCCAGCCGTTCGCAGCTGCAGAAAGCGAGAGCTGTCTCGAAACAGGCGGCCAAGGCCCGCGGCATGCAGCAGGAGAAAGGCATTTACGTTTACGGGATCCTTCCCGCAGACATCGAGGTGGCCGGCGAAACGCACGGCGTGGGGGAGCATCCGGGCCCGCTGGGAATCGTCTCCTCCGACGGCCTGGCGGCCTTGATCAGCGAGGTGGGCCTTCCCGCGCGGCTGGGGTCACCAGAAGATCTGCGGACCTACAGGGAAATCCTGGACTCCACCGCCGCCGAAGTACCTGTCGTGCCGCTGCGCTTCGGGACGGTCTTCACCGGTGAGGCCTCAGTGACCGACGAGTTGCTCGCGCCCCGCCACGATGAGTTCGCTGCCGCTCTAGAGCAACTCGAGGGCCGCGCGCAGTTCCTTGTCAAGGGCCGCTACGTCGAGGAGGCCCGCACAGCCAGGCGGGAGGAAGACGCACGGGCCTTGCAGCGGGCCATGGAGGGGATCAGCGTGGACAGCGTTGTGCGCGAGCCGGCCAACGAGCGGGAGGCCGTCCATGTCGCGTTTCTCGTCGATGTCGATCAAGAACGCGAAGTGGAGCTGGTGATCGAGGATCTGGCCCGGGAGTGGGCAGGGCGGATCGAAGTTCGGCTGCTGGGGCCCATGGCCGCGTACGACTTCGTGATGACCGATAGCGACTGAGCACCTCGCCCGGTCTCGCAGCGCGGGTTTGGGCGCTCCGGTCCGGGGAAGCCGACCGGGGTCCGCTGGTGCCGGATACGGCACCACGGGAGACGGAAGGAGATTCTGATGAGTAAGCGTGATAAGGCCAGGAACACCGCCGAGGCAGCCAAGGGCAAGGCCAAGAAGGCAACTGGCAAGGCGACCGGCAACCCGTATTCCCAGGCCGAGGGGACCGCGAAGAAGAAGTCGGCCAACGTGAAGCAGGCGGGTGAGAAGCTGAAGGACGCCGCCAAGAAGTAGGGCCGGGAGGCGATGGACCTCACGCAGACGTCCACCACCCAGCGCCGCGGGTGTGAGGCTGCCCGCCCGCGCGCTGGCCTGGCTGGCTGTCTCGCCACCGCTAGCCAGGTGACAGCAGCCGCACGGCAGCTTGGGACAGGTATGTGCCAAAGCACCAGTATCGGTCGCCGTCCGGTCGCGCCGATTGCTGACCGGATCACGGACCCGGTGGTTCTGGAGCTCATCGGCAGCACACATCCGGGGGTTTCGCTATGAGGACCGGTGCGGCTCACGGCCACGTGGGCCACTTCCACGAGGCCGGCTTCTACCGGTCCGACGCCGAGTTCCGCGAGTTCGTCGTGCCGTTCGCTGAAGAGGGCATCGCCGCGGGCGAGCCGGTCATCCTCGGGTACGACGCCCGCAAGAGCGGCCTGTTGCGGTCGTGGCTCACTGACCCGTCCGCTGTGGAGTTCGTCGGTAGTAAGACCATGTATGCGGCCCCGGCGCGGGCGATCAAAAGCTACCGGCGGCTGTTTGAATCTCATGTCGCAAGGGGCGCCGGGCAGATCCGGGTTGCCGGGGAATTGCCCCAGCCGGCCAACGGGGGACGGATCGAGGGATGGGACCGCTACGAAGCGGCCGTCAACACCGTCTGGGACGACCTCCCCGTGTGGGGCCGGTGCCTTTACAACACCACCACCGCACCCGCGGCGGTGCTCGACATGGTTCGGCGAACCCACCCCTACATCGTCTCGCCGACAGGACAGCGCCAGCTGAGCGACCTCTATCAAGACCCCCAGACATTCGAAGGCCTTCCATACGTGCCAGACCCGCTCGAAGGCTCCCCGCCCCTCGCCGAGCTGGTCAACCGGCCCGCAGCCGAGGCCCGGCACGCGCTCGCGCAGATTGCCCGCGGCCGCATCCCCGACGCCACGCTCGAAGACATGCTGATCGGCGTTACCGAGGCGGTCGCCAACGCCCAGCACCACGGCCGCCCGCCTGCCACCGTGCGGGTCTGGGCCGCGCCGGACAGCATCGTGGTCACCGTTCACGACACCGGCCCTGGCCCGGCCGATCGCCTTGCGGGCCTCGTCCCCGCCGCAAGCAGCAACACCTCCGACCGCCGGCTTGGACTTGGGCTCTGGGTCATCCACCAGCTCGACGTCGACGTCACGCTGAGGCGCGCCAGCGACGGGTTCACCGTCAGGCTCAGGCACCTGCCAGACTCTTCGGGATCCGCGACGACGGCGAGGTGACTCGAGCGGCCATCCTGGCCGCGGGGGTGCTCGCGCTTCGATGATCGCGCGTGGCCGCGGTTTGACATCAAACTCACATGCAGATCACGCATCGGCCTGAGGCCCGCACGCGAAGATGTGACTCGTGCCTGGCTCAGGGGTCTTCCGGCTTCCTCGAAACCCTGGCGGTAGGCGAAGCAGAGGGAGGATCGCGTGATACAACTTGGTTCCCCGGCGACGGAGAGCGATCCCAGCGACCACCGTCGGCAGGCGGTACGCGGGTCACGGCTCGCCCGGCGCCGCCGCGCCCTGTTCTGGGTGGCTGGCGGGGCGGCCCTGCTGGCGATCGGCGGGCTGATCGGCGCCTCGTTCGTGAAGTCGCCGCAGCAGATCGCGGCGGATACCGCAGCACCGCCTGCCACGGCGACCACGGCGAAGGTCGTCTCCCAGGTGCTCACCTCGTCGGTCCAGATGCGCGGCGTGGTGTACCCGGGAACGCAGTACGACGTGTACCCGTCCGCTCCGGAATCGGATACGGGAACATCGGGGACCGGTTCCACGGGCGGCAGTTCGCCCACTGGCGGCGGCTCGCAGGGGGCCGTGTACATCTCGAGGCTGGACGTGGCGGCTGGCCAGAGGATCTCCAACGGTAAGAAACTCGCCGAGATCGACGGCGAACCGCTGTTCGCGCTGGCCGGGCGCGTGCCCGCATGGCGGGACATAACGCCGGGTGAGAGCGGACCCGACGTGGCGGAACTGCAGAAGGCGCTTGCATCGCTCGGGTACTACGCCGGCGGTGACACACCCGGGTTCTTCGGCACGGCCACCCAGGACGCGGTGTCCTTGTACTACGAGCACCTGGGGTACACCCCACCGTCCACGGGCGGCGTGCCGCTGACGGACGTCATCTTCCTGCCGTCGCTGCCCGCGAAGGTGATCGCGGTGAACGGCGCCAAGGGCCAGCAGCCCGGCCAGCCGTTCCTCGAACTCGCCGCGCGCGGGTCCCTGGCGCTGACCGGCGAGCTGCCGCCCGCGTACGACGGACAGGTCAAGACCGGCCTGAAGGTGAAGTTGTTCGATGAGGTGACCGGCATCCACGCCACGGGGACCATCTCCGACGTGGGGACAGCGACGACGATCACGCCAGTCGGGGCGATTGTGAACGTCGGCGGCGGCTCGGCGTCAGTGAGCTCCGCGGGGTCCACAGGGCCCGGGTCCACTGGTTCCGGGTCCACCGGTTCCAGCTCTTCGGGGGCGGCCGGCTCGGGCAATTCCGGTAGCTCTCCGAATCCCGGGGGAACGCCGTTCGTTCCGCTGGCCGTGCAGCCCACCAAACCGCTGCCTGCGGCGCTGAATGGCGAGAACGTCCTGGTCACCGTGGAGACCGGGCGGACCGAGGGACCGGTGCTCACGGTGCCGGTCGCGGCGATCGTCACCACCGGGTCCGGCACCAGCTACGTCACCGTAGCTGGCGCGGACGGCAAGCAGACCCAGGTCCCGGTCACGCCGGGCATCTCGGAGAACGGTTACGTCCAGGTGACCCCGGTCTCGGGGCACAAGCTCGCCGCCGGCGACAACGTGGTGGTGAGCGGCTGATGACCGCGCCCGTGATCGAACTGCGCGGACTCGCCCGGACCTACCCAGGGCCGCCCGCGGTCCATGCGCTGCGTCTGGCCGACCTGGTGATCGAGCTGAACGATTACGTCGCGGTCACCGGGCCGTCGGGCTCAGGCAAGTCCACGCTGCTGCACCTGCTCGGGCTGCTTGACTCCCCGACCGCCGGCAGTTACCTGCTGGACGGCCTGGACACGAGCAAGTTGCCCGACCGGGACCGGTCGGCGCTGCGCGGCAGGCGGATCGGGATCGTGTTTCAGGCCTTCCACCTGCTGTCCTACCGGACAGCGCTGGAGAACGTGCTGGTCGCCGAGCTGTACAACCAGACATCGCGGGGCACCAGGCTCCGAGCGGCGATCGACGCGCTCATCGCGGTCGGGCTGGGGCAGCGGCTCGACGCGCTGCCGACCACGCTGTCCGGCGGGGAGTGCCAGCGGGTCGCGATCGCGCGGGCCCTGGTCAACCGGCCGAGCCTGCTGCTGTGCGACGAGCCGACCGGAAACCTGGACTCCCGCAACGCGGCCTCGCTGATGGCACTGCTCGACCAGCTCAACTCCGGCGGCCTCACGATCGTGATCATCACCCACGACCCGGCGGTGGCAGCCCATGCGGGCAGGACCGTGGCGATCAGTGATGGGATACTGTCCGAGCGAACCGGAGCTCCCCATGCCTAGGCCGGGCGCGGGGCTGCCGCCGCCACGGCTGAGCGTCCGGGACGCGGCGGCCGAGGCGGTCGCGGGAATCGTGCAGCGGCCCGGCCGATCCGGGTTGACCATGCTCGGCACAGTGCTGGGAGTGGGTGCGTTCGTCGCCGTGCTCGGCCTCACGGCCACCGGCGCGGGCCAGATCTCCCGCCAGTTCAGCGTGCTGGAGGACACTACGGTCACGGTGGCGGACAACGGCCCCGCCAATGACGTCGCGCCGCCCGGCACCTATCCCACGCCCGGTTTCGCGGCCGACGCGGACGCGATCGCCGACCATATCCACGGCGTGGTCGCCGCGGGTGTCTGGTGGCCGGTTGCGCTCCCCCAGGGGACGAACTTCAGCGCCTCGGAGGCGCTGTCGGGCGTAACCTCCCAGACGGTCAACTTGCTGGCCGCCTCGCCCGGGGCGGTCAAGGCGATGGTTCTCACGATGGTCGCGGGCGCGCGGCTGAGCGCCTATGAGAACGACACCGCGCAGCACGTGGCGATGCTCAACACCACCACGGCCGCCACGCTCGGCATCTCCGCCGCCCGCCTGCCCAGCCACCCCGCCGTGTTCGTCGACGGGATCGCCTACACCGTCGTCGGCATCTACTCCTCCGCGCAGCGCGTGGTCAGCGGCGATAGCGGGATGCTGATCCCGGAGAAGACTGCGCTGGCCGAGTACGGCAACCCCGAGCCGGGCATCGGCAGCTACGAAGAAGCCCAGATGGTCATCGCCACCAAGACCGGCGCCGCAGAGGAGGTGGCACGGGAGATCGCCGCCGCCGAACTGCCGACCGACCCGAAGCGCCTGGTGGTGACGCCGCCGCAGAACCCGCTCAAGCTGCAGGGCGAGGTGAACGGCGACCTGGCCGGCTTGTTCCTGATCCTCGCGCTGATCAGCCTGCTCATCGGGGCAGTCGGGATAGGCAACACCACGCTGGTCGCCGTGCTGGAACGCACCGGGGAGATCGGCGTGCGCCGCTCGGTCGGTGCCCGGCCCCGGCACATCGCCGCGCAGTTCCTCGCCGAATCCACCGCGCTTGGCACGCTCGGCGGGCTGATCGGCACCTGTATCGGCGTCGCGATCGTGGTGATCTTCGCCGCCACCAAGAACTGGACCGCGGTGCTGAACCCGGCCTACACCCTGCCCGCCCCGCTGATCGGCACCGTCGTGGGGCTGCTCGCCGGCGCGTATCCGGCGCTGCGCGCGGCACGGACCAGCCCGCTCGAGGCCCTGAGGTACGCGTGAATGGCAGGACGCCTGGCCTGCCACGGCACGCCGGAAAGGAACGACGATGCGCATCCGCACCGGCTGGTGCCTGCTGATCTGCGCCGCGGCCCTCACCGCGTGCACGGCCTCCGGGCCCAAGGGACCCGCCGCGACCGTGACCACGCCCGCCGTCGGCAGGCCGCCCGCCCCGGCCTCCGTCGCGGCGGCCATGGCCTCAGAGGCGTTCACGCCCTACGCCGCGCTCGGCGCCGCGACCAACGACGGGCTGGCGCCTGGTGATACCTACGACGCCCTGCACACCGCCTGCATGGAGGACGCGGGCTACGGGCAGTACGCCAGCGAGGCGAACTACCCGGTACGCGAGAACAGTGGCCTCGGATTCCCGCAGGCGTACGGGCCGTGGGGTTACGTAGGGACCGCGCTAGCCGCTGAGCAGGGCTTCATGGCCGGAAACAGCGCCAGCCCGGGGAACGGCCCGGGGCCGGGTGGCGGGCCGCTCGGCAACCTGCCCGCCGCGGCGCAGACGGCCGCGGGCAAATGCTTCAACATCCTGGAGAACTTCAACAACGCCACACTCGCCCACTACCTGTCCATCGTCGAGACGCTGAATAACTACATCGGCGCCGACGTGATCAATGATGGCGAGTTCCATGCGGCAATGCGGCGCTGGTCGGCCTGCATGGCCAAGCAAGGCTTCCATGCCTCGGATGCGGACACGTTCTCGCAGCAGGCGGAGGAGATGCTCGGGCTCCGGCCGCCGCCCGGGCAGAATCCCACCAGCCTGCCCGGCCAGCCGACCGCCGCGCAGAACAAGGCGCAGATCGCGATGGCCGTGGCCGACGCGAACTGCACGCTGAGCAGTGACCTGTCCGGGGTCTACTTCGCCGTCCAGGGAAACTACGAGCAGCAGTTCGTCAGCGCCAACCGGCAGGCACTCGACGCCGGCGTCCGGCGGTACAAGGCCGCGTTCGCCAAGGAACTCAAGGAGATGCCCGCCCTGCTCCGGACCACATCGGCCACGCCCAACCTGCTCGGGCCCCGGCCCGGCCACCATGGCGGGCAGCGCAGAACGGCCAAGCCCTCGCCAAGTCAATCCTGACGGGCTTGCAGGCTCACCTTCTCGCGGCGCGGCGCCCCCGTGTCCCGGCGATACCAGAGATACCCGGCGGCGCGTCCCGCTGCTACCGTGCCGCCATGGGTATCCCGCTCAGTGACGCGGCGCTACGGCTGGTCGACGGGAGGAATTACGCGGTGCTGGCCACGGTGAATCCGGACGGCAGCCCGCAGACCTCCGTGATATGGGTCGGCCTCGACGGGGGCGACCTGCTGTTCTCCACGGTCGAAGGGCGCGTGAAGCACCGCAACATGCTGCGTGACCCGCGGGTCAGCATCAGCGTGATCGACTCGGCAGACCCCGAGAACTACGTCGAACTGCGCGGCCGGGCATCGATGACCCCCGATATCGGCCGGCAGCTCGATACCCGGCTCTCCTGGAAGTACGACGGCAAAGACCCCGATCCAGACCGGCCTGGTGCGGTCCGTGTGGTCGTGCGGGTGGTCGTCGAGAAGGCAACCGGGTACGCCGCATAATCCGGCGGCAGAACTCCACGCGCCGCGATCCTGCCTCCCCGCGGGGCGGCAGGCGCAGGCACGCCGGCCACGGTCAGGCGGCGTGCCGGGCCGTGACGCGGCGGGCGAGCCCGGCGATGAGCTCAGCGGTCCGCTCCGGCTGGTCCAGCATCACCCAAGTGCGGCTGTCGGCGATTACCTCCAGCTGCGCGCTGGGGAGGATGGCGGCGAGCCGCCGGGCGTGCTCGACCGGGAAGAACTTGTCGTCGGCGGCCCAGGCGAGCAGCGTGGGCTGGGTGAAAGCGGCCAGTTCGGTGGCGATCTGGTTCATGAAATCGTCGTCGCCGAGCCTTGCGGTGAGCCGCCGCAGGTCGCGGCGCACGCCCTTGTCGGCGAAGTACGCGCCGACCCACTCGTCGATCAGGTCATGCGGCAACTCGCCGTGGGTCAGCCAGCCGTAAGCGTTCGGCAGGGAACGGGCAGGCCGGGCCTTGAGCATCGCGACCATTCCGGTGAGCGCGCCCGCACGGGCTGCGGCGATGAGCGGGCGGAACGGCTTGGGCGGGAAGTTGTCGAAGGCGTCGCCGGTAGCCAGCACGAGGCCGGCGAGCCGCCCGGGGTGGCGGGCCGCAACCACTTGCGCGATGGCCGCACCGCTGTCGTTGCCGACCAGCGTGACATCGCGCAGGTCCAGCGCGTCGAGAAAGCCTGCGACCAGGTCGCCGAGCCCAGCGGCGGTGAGATCGGCGTCGTGCTTCAGCGGGGCCGGGTGCGCGCCGAACGGCAGTTCGGGGACCAGGCAGTGAAACTCCCCGTCCAGCAGGCGCACGACGGGATCCCACAGTCCCGCTCCCATGAGATAGCCGTGCAGGAAGACAACCGGCGCGCCGGTGCCGGACTCCCGGTAATGCAGCGTGCCGTGGGACAGTTCGGTGTGGGGCACTGCGCCTCCTAGGTCCAGAACGAAAAATACAGACCGCCTGTATGATGATTACATACAAGCAGTATGTATGACAAGGGCATGAATCGCATGGCCAAGAGCAAGCATGATCTCCGCTCAGAAGCGACGCGCCGGCTGCTGGTGACTGCCGCGCGCACGCTGTTCGGCGAGCGTGGCTACGCCAGCGTGGGCACCGAGGAAATCGTCCGGGCAGCAGGGGTCACCCGGGGCGCGCTGTACCACCAGTTCCGCGACAAGGCCGACCTGTTCGCCGCGGTGGCCGAGCAGGTCGAAGCGGAGATCGTCAACCGGGTCGCCGAGGGCGCGGCCGGCGCAACCGGCCCGGTGGAGGAGCTGCGCGTGGGCATGCGGCTTTTCCTCGACGCCTGCGCGGAACCCGAGGTAGAGCGGATCATCCTGCTCGACGCACCCGCCGTGCTCGGCTGGGAGGCGTGGCGTGACCTGGCCGGCCGCTACGGTCTCGGCCTGGTCCAGGCCGTACTGCAAGCCGCGATCGAAGCCGGCGCCATCATCCCGCAACCCGTCGTGCCGCTGGCGCACGTCCTGATCGGTGCGCTCGACGAGTGTGCGCTCTACGTGGCACGCGCCGAGGATCCCGGCGTGGCGCGGGGGGAATGCACCGCGATCCTTGACCGGATCGTGCGCAGCATCACCCCGGCCCCCTGACAGCTGCGGCGGCCCTCCACGGCACCACCGGCCCGCCCCGAGTTCGAGACCTGACGGGCGCCGGAGCGGCGGTCCACCGCCACCAATCGCGAACGATCCGGCGGCTAGCTCCTGGTCGGCGGGCTGTGGTCTCTTTGCAGGTAGCCGGCGGTCATCCCGCCATCCACCAGCAGCGTGGTGCCGGTGATGAACTCGGCTTCGCCGCTGGCATAGAACACCGCAGCCGACGCGACGTCATCGGCCTCGCCGATCCTCCCAATCGGGGGCACCGGCCAGCCGCCGCTGTCCTCGTCCTGGTCCTGTCCGCCGGGCGGTCCCATATGCCGCATGCCCGGCCAGATGTCGCCCGGGCACAGCACGTTCGACCGTACGCCGTCCGGGCCGCCGTCCAGCGCGAGCATCTTGCCCAGCATGACCACCGCGGCTTTGGTCACCGAGTAGAGGCCGGTCGCCTGCTCACCCCAGACTCCGGCATCCGAGGCAATGTGGATCATGCAGCCGCGGGACCGGGCCAGGTGTGGATAGGCGTGCTGGGCGTAGAGCAGGTAGCCGCGGACGTTGACGCCCATAACGTGGTCGTAGTCGCCCAGCGGGGTATCGATCAGCCGCGCGGTCACGCCCACCCCGGCGTTGTTCACCAGCACGTCCAGGCCATCCAACTGGTCCGTGGCGGCGCTTACCGACGAGGCAACCGCGTCCGGGTCGCCGGCATCCGCCGCGATGAACCGGGCTCCCGGTCCCAGCACCTGCCTGGCGTGCTCACCAAGATCGCGATCGCGCCCGGTGATCACCACCCGCGCGCCTTCGCGCAGGAACCGCCTTGCGATCGCCAGGCCCAGGCCGGTGGTGCCGCCGGTGACCAGTACGCGCTTCCCCTCCAGCAAGCCCATGGCCGCCCAGTCTAAAAGCCGGGCCGGCCGGGTGTTCGCTGAGCCCGGACCAGCCCGGTCTTAAGCAGTTGCCCGGGAGGGAATAGGGCGTCATCCCGATGCGTGGCGGGGTGCCTTAACGCGAACCTCAATGTTGTACACATCCCTGCGGCGCGGCCGTCATCAATGACTGCCACGCTTGCGCCGATCTCGTTTCGCGCCCATGGAGGATTCAATGACCACCCAGACCCGGCAGGCCACCGTGACCGCCTACTACCTGGGCCGTCCAGCCGCCCTCTGGCGGACCGCCCTGACGCCACGCCCGCCGATCCACGAATCACCTCGTGACTCGTTTGCCGACAAGCGACAGCGACCCGCCGCCAGGTAACACATCAGGCTTCACTCTTTGCTATGACGTTCGGGTTGCTGCCCGGACGTGATCTGCTCCTTCATTCGCTGTGACCACGCATCGATCCACGCCAGCTGGGTCTCCAGCCAGTCCTCTGCCCCGGCCGGCGGCGCGGATGGGGCAGGCGAAGGCTGACCCTCTTCCCGCGCCTGCGGGGCAGGTGAGGGCTGACCGGGGGCGGGGGAAGCGGGCGGGTGCGCACCGTTCTCCTGCGTTTGCGCAGCCGGCGAGGGCGGACCGTCCTCTCGCATCTGGGGGGCGGGTGAGGGCCGGCTGGGGGCGGGCGCCGGCTGGCGGGAACCGGGCGGAGGCTGACCCTCTTCCCGCGCCTGCGGGGCAGGTGAGGGCTGACCGGGGGCGGGGGAAGCGGGCGGGTGCGCACCGTTCTCCTGCGTTTGCGCG
>Ga0075425_100008370_pt1 | contig 10963 bp, 11 predicted proteins | sample SoiMethybrSBSTD4_FD_75300 | JGI IMG/M metagenome (GOLD analysis project Ga0075425, IMG submission 75300) | Bulk soil microbial communities from a Populus tree surrounding site in Tennessee, USA - Soil MetaG P. TD hybrid SBSTD4 | ecosystem: Environmental > Terrestrial > Soil > Tree plantation...
AGCAGTCACGGCGCGTTGGGCGCTGGTCACGGCGAGCGCACGCAGCGAGCCTGCCTTCACGTTGCCAATGACAGCGGAGAGGTTCGCGAAAATGAGATGCAACTGACCGCCGAGGAGATCGTTGATGGCGGGCGCCTCTCCGCGATAGGCGACGTGCACCATCTTGATGCCGGCCTGGATGGAAAAAAGCTCACCTGCCATGTGCGGCGTGGTGCCGACTCCGCCGGAGCCGAAATTGATTGTGCCTGGGTTCCTCTTGGCCCACGCGACGAGATCCGCGACCGATTGGGCGGGCACCGACGGATGAACGACGAGCACCAGCGGCGACACGCCAGCGTTCGCCACCCCGACGAAGTCCCTTGCCGCATCTAGCGCAAACTTACGGTACAGCGCCGGGGCAACGGCCAAAGTGGTCTGGCTCCCCATCATCAGCGTGTATCCGTCGGCGGCCGATTTCGCCACTGCTTCCGCCGCGAGCATCCCGCTTGCGCCCGGACGGTTCTCGACCACGACCGATTGACCCAATACCTCGGTCAACTTCTGCGCCAGAATTCTGGCGGCGACGTCGGTGCCGCCGCCGGCGGCAAAGCCCACCAAAATTTTGATCGGTCGGTCGGGGTAACGTGCCGTCTGATCTTCGCCCGCGCGCGAGGCCGAGGCGAGAGCGAGGCCGAGCAAGAAGCCCAGCAAGATGCGCCACGGTTGCCGCAATGCTGTGTCCTCGTCGCAAGCTCAGCGTTTCGGCTTGTCCTCAAGCGGGACGGCATAAAGCTCGAGCCGATGATCGACCAGCCGGTAGCCGAGGCGCCGCGCGACGTCGGCCTGCAGGCGTTCGATATCTTCCGATTGAAACTCGATCACCTCGCCCGTACGCAAATTGATGAGGTGGTCGTGATGGCTGTCGGGCATCTGCTCGTAACGTGCCCGTCCGTCGCGGAATTCATGCCGCTCGATGATGCCTGCATCTTCGAACAGCTTCACGGTTCGGTAAACGGTGGAGATGGAGATGCGGTCGTCGACGGCGGAGCAGCGCCGGTAAAGCTCCTCGACGTCCGGGTGATCACCGGCCGCAGCGAGCACGCGTGCGATCACGCGGCGCTGTTCGGTCATACGCATGCCCTTGGCGCTGCATAGAGCTTCGATGTCTCTGGGCTTCGGCGCGTTCACGACGCTTCTCCGTCCGATCGCAATATCACGGCGAAGCCGTCGAATCCATTGGGTCCAGGGCAGTGTCGTCCCCGCGCCGACTGTTCCGCGCGGATCATCATCACGGGAGATCCCGGCGCAGAACAAGGGCGGCGGCGCCGTGTTCTGGCGCATAATATCCTTCTCGGCGTCCGACCTCCCGGAACCCCGCGCGGCGGTAGAGTCGGCGCGCCGATATGTTGCCCTCCCCCACCTCGAGAAAAACCGAGCGCGCCCCGAGTGCCGCCAGTCGACGCAGGTTGATATCGAGCAGCTGCCGCGCCAATCCTCGGCCCCGCCGGGCGGACGCAACAGCAATCGACAGGATCTCCGCTTCGTCCTGCACGAGCCGCGACAGGATGAATCCAGCGAGCGCGGCTCCCGCGGTGGCGCGGTGCGCAACGACGTGACGATCTGAGAGCAAACGCTCGAACTCGTCCTCGCTCCATCCGCGATGGAATGACGAAGCATGCAGCGCCGCTAAAGCGCGGGCGTCTGCTGAGCCGGCTTGCGAGACCGAAGCTTCGCGCGCGAACAGACGCGTAATGATCCCGATCATCGGCGGGGTAGACGCGCGCCGTCCTGCGGCTGTGCGTCGGGCTCGCGCAGGTAGAGCGGCTTAGGTGGGCTGTAGCCATCCGTTGCAGCGGCGCCGAGCCGGGCGATCCATTCGATGTCCGGAGCGGCGCGCTGCTCGACCGAGAGCGGCGGCTCGGCTCCTTTCGGCCAAGCAGCCGCCATCTTATTGGCAGCGGAGCCCACGATGCGTGCCGGTGCGGCCATCGCCGCGCGTGCGGCATCGCGCAAGCTTGCCACCCGAGGACCCACAAGCGTTCGGCCGTTGACGCCGAACACTTGCAGAAAGATGTGCTCGTGCCGGGCATCGATTGCCGCCACGACCTGGGTGCCATCGTCGGTGGCGATCAGCGGCGCCGCGAGAGCGGCAAGCGTGGAAAGCCCGACCGCCGGCTTGCCCGCCGCCAGCGCGATGCCGCGCGCGGCCGAAATTCCCACGCGCAGCCCAGTGAAGCTGCCGGGACCGGTCGTAACGGCGATGCGGTCGAGCTGGGCGAATTCGACGCCGGCACCGTTCATCACGCGGGCGATAAGCGGCATTAGCGTCTCGGCGTGGCCACGCGTCATGGCGAGGCTCTCGCTCGCGGTGATCCCGCTGTCGGGGTCGAGCACGGCCGCGGAGCAAGCCTCCAGCGCGGTGTCAATGGCAAGGACGCGCATGACCTACCTTCGCGCCGTGATCCAGGCTCATGGACCACTCGGGTAGACGCCGACGTTTAGTTTTTACCGCGGTTCCATCGAGGTGTTCGGATGCAATCGCCGCTTATCCCATCGGTCTGACTTCGACCACGTCGGGTAAATAATGGCGTAGCAGATTCTCGATGCCGTGACGCAGCGTGGCGGTCGAGGACGGGCAACCGGAGCAGGCGCCCTTCATATCGAGATAAACGATACCGTCCTTAAACCCGCGAAATGTGATGTCGCCGCCGTCATTGGCGACCGCCGGCCGCACCCGTGCTTCGATTAACTCCTTGATCGTTGCGACGGTCTCGGAATCCTTCACTTCGAAGAATTCGTCGCCCTGCGTCGATGCCGCGGCATCGGTACCGCTCACGATCGGCGCCCCGGACATGAAGTGTTCCATGATCGCGCCAAGGATTGCCGGCTTGAGCTGCTGCCATTCTCCGGGGCCCTTGGTGACTGCGATGAAATCCGAGCCGAAGAACACACCGGAGACTCCCGGAATGCCAAACAGGCGCTCGGCCAAAGGCGATTGGGCGGCCGCCTCCTTGTCGCGCATATCGAGCGTACCGCTCGCCAGAACAGCGCGTCCGGGCAGGAACTTGAGCGTTGCCGGATTCGGGGTCGGTTCGGTCTGAATGAACATAGCCTGCTCCTTCCCGCCGCAGGATAAAAGTATTTGTCAGGTCATTCTAATAGGTGGCGCGTCCCGGCGGAAGTTCAACCCATCCTAAGCTCGGCGCGAGGCTAACGAGGGGTTTCGGCGAGACTTTTCGATCCGGGAGTGGTGGATCCGGCCTCAGCGCGCCCTACGACATCGCATCGAGTTCTTCATCGCTGAGATGGCCCGGCACGATAGCGACCGGGATCGGAAAATCGCCGGCGTTCCTGGCGATGCTGGACACCAGCGGCCCCGGCCCCTCTTTGCTCGTTGCGGCGGCGAGTACCAGGATGGCGATGTCTTCGTCGTCCTCAATGAGGTTGAGGACTTCCTGCGCTTTATCGCCTTCAAGGATGACGCGCTGCGGCATCACGCCGGTGATGCTGGAAGAGCGAGCCGCGTGGCGGTCGAGAACTGCATTTGCCTCCTCGTGCGCCTCCGCCCGCATGATATCGGCGACCCCGAGCCATTGTTGGTTGCGGTCGCGGGTCTCGACGACGCGTAGCATGAGCACCGTTGCGCCGATGCGCAACGCACGCCGGCTCGCGAAATAGAGCGCCCTGTCGCATTCCGGCGAATCGTCGATGACGACCATGAATTTCGGTGAGTGTCCCGCCTCGTAGCTGCGGCGCTTCTTGATCATCGGCTCCCCCGGCCGTCACCGGACAACATGTTAGGCGTTTCGCCCGCACCCCGGCTCTTGTCCTGCAAAACCCAAAACCCTGGTATGGTCTTCAGGGGGCGGCACACCCTACCACGGGAAAGGCCTTGCAAGCAGCAGGATGCCGGGTCGCTATCGGGCGCGAACGAACCCGACGATGTCCTCAACCGCTTTCATGGTCTCCGCCGCGATCACGCGCGCGCGGGCGGCGCCATCGGCCAGAACCGAATCGATGTAGACGGGATCGGCGATGAGACGCTTCATCTCGGCGTTGATGGGCGCGAGTTTAGCAACCGCGAGCTCGACGAGCGCGGCCTTGAAAGTGGAGAATTGTGCGCCGGCGAATTCGGCGAGAACATCCGCCTTGCTCTTTCCGGCCAGCGCGGCATGAATGCCGACGAGGTTGTCGGCCTCGGGCCGTTGCTCGAGTCCTTTCTCGTCATTCGGTAGCGGATGTGGATCAGTCTTTGCCCGGCGGATCTTGTGAGCAATCGCATCGGCGTCGTCGGTCAAGTTGATGCGCGACTGGTCCGAAGCATCGGACTTCGACATCTTCTTGGAGCCGTCGCGCAGCGACATCACGCGCGTCGCAGGGCCTTGGATCAAGGGCTCGGGTTGCGGAAAGAATGCGTCCCCGTAGCCGTGCGCCTGGATCGACTTCGCGAAGTCGTTGTTGAATTTCTGCGCGATATCGCGGGAGAGCTCCAAATGCTGCTTCTGGTCCTCTCCTACCGGCACGTGCGTTGCCCGATAAACGAGAATATCGGCGGCCATCAGCGTGGGATAGGCGTAGAGTCCGACCGAGGCGTTCTCGCGGTCTTTGCCCGCTTTTTCCTTGAATTGGGTCATCCGGTTGAGCCAGCCCAGGCGGGCCACGCAGTTGAATACCCAGGCGAGCTCGGCATGCTCGGCAACTTGACTTTGATTGAAGACGATATGTTTTTTCGGATCGATCCCGCAGGCAATGAAGGCGGCGGTCACCTCGCGCGTGTTCTTCGGCAGTTGCTCGGGGCCACCCCAGACCGCCAGCGCTTGGGTAATCGCGTGCAGGTCGACGACGCAATAGATGCACTCGTACCGGTCCTGCAATGCGACGAACTTGGCGATGGCGCCGAGGTAATTCCCGAGATGCAGATTGCCTGTCGGCTGTACGCCGGAAAATACTCGTTCCTTGAAGCCCATGCCCGAACCTCGCCGATGGCGCCGCCAGATGGCACGAGCCACGGCGCAGGCGCAAGTCCGTTCGTCTGCCGTCGCGAGATGCCCGCCGACGCGGTTTGGCCGATCGCCGCGCGTCCTGCCGCGCATCATTGATTCGGGCCGATCGACCGCTATATTGCGCGCGCTTTTAGACGAGAGTTCGCACATGGCCTCCACGCAATTCGACGTTCTCGGTATCGGCAATGCGATTGTCGACGTGATCGCGCGCACCGATGAAGGTTTTCTTGCCCAGCATAAAATGCGCAAGGGCACCATGCAGCTGATCGACGAGGCGCAGGCCGCGCGTCTGTACGACGCGATGGGGCCGGCGGTTGAGGTCTCCGGCGGGTCGGCGGCCAATACCATCGTCGGCGTGGCAAGCCTCGGTGCGCGCGCGGCCTTCATCGGCAAGGTCAAGAACGACGAACTCGGCCGCGTCTTTGCGCACGACATCCGCGCCGCTGGCGTCGCCTTCTCGACACCTCCCGCCTCGGCAGGCCCCTCCACGGCGCGTTGTTATGTGCTGGTCACGCCGGACGGCGAGCGCACCATGAACACCTATCTCGGCGCCGCGCAGGATTTGCATCCGAACGACATCGAGGCAGATGCTATCGCCGCCGCGCAGATCATCTATCTCGAGGGCTATCTCTGGGATCCACCGCGCGCCAAGGAAGCTTTCCTCAAGGCGGCAAAGATCGCGCACGAAGCCGGGCGTGACGTCGCCCTTACTCTGTCCGATGCGTTCTGCGTCGATCGGTATCGTACGGAATTCCTCGAGCTCATTCGCGCCGGCACGGTGGACCTCGTGTTCGCGAACGAGCGCGAGCTGCACAGCCTGTACGAGACCGCCGACTTCGACACGGCGCTCCAGGCGCTGCGCAAGGATGCCCGGCTGGCGGTGGTCACCCGCAGTGAAAAAGGGTGTCTGGTCGTCACACGTGAGCAAACCGAGGCGGTTCCGGCGAGCCCGGTGGAACGCGTGGTCGACGCAACCGGCGCCGGCGATCTCTTTGCGGCGGGATTTCTGGCTGGGATCTCGCGCGGCGCCGATTACCGGTCGGCAGCGCATCTCGCGGCATTGGTCGCTGCGGAGGTGATCCAACATCTAGGGGCGCGACCCGAGACCTCCCTCAAGACATTGGCCCAGGACAACGGCTTCGATCTTTGACTGCAGGCGGTTTAGCCTCCGCTGAAGAGCGTCGCCAAGCTGCGGTGTCGCATGGCAAAATCCCTGCAGCGCGGTTGCGCGCGGGACCGCCTTGTCCACAGTGATTCACAGAAATCGTGGCCGAATGCGGCGCCGTCTCGGAACTGTCGCGCTGGTCTGGCATTGGTGGCGGCAAGTTCCAGGAGGGTTGTTGCTTCCGAGGAGGATTTTGACATGTCCGCGTTCGCAGATGACCTGCCCAGCCGGTTCCCGGTTGGAACTCGCTATGTCATCGAGGGCCGTGCCGGCGGCCGAGGAGCTCTTCGCATCCATTTGCGATATCTCGAATTTCCCGACGGCAGGCACGTCGACTTGCCGGTCGATGTTGCGCATCGCACGCGCATGCAGCGGCGGCGGCGCGCGCAGCGGAGGAGAACCCGAAAATAATTTCGCAGACAGGAAACCCGCGCGCCGACGGAGCGTTGAATTGACAGCGCCGGGTGGAGTGCCCCCAGCCCCCAACCCCTCACCCATCCGGCGAGAGACCCTGGCCCCTTTTGGCGCCGGGGTCTTCCTTTATGGAACCATTGTGGAAACCCGCCGTGACAAGTCGGGCACTCGCTTGCGAGTGCAAGCGTGTGCGCGTTACCCATGCGGCGCTGGTGTCGGCGCCGGGTTGGCGGCCCTCTCCCCTTCGGCACGAAACCCGGCGCGTTTCTTTGTCGGTTGGCGGCCGCCCCGCGCGCGCCAGGTTCGCGGCAGCTAAACCCGCCCCACCACCAGATCATCCCGGTGCACCATCTCCGCGCGGCCGCCGAACCCGAGGATCGAGAGAATGTCGGCGGAGGGGCGGCCTTTGATCTTGAGCGCGTCCTGCGCATCGTAGGCGACGAGGCCGCGGCCGACGTCGAGCCCGTCGGGACCACGGATGACCACGGCATCTCCGCGCGCAAAACTGCCGTCGACTTGGATGACGCCCGCGGGCAGTAGGCTCTTGCCGCTGCGCAACGCGGCAACCGCGCCAGCATCGATCGTCAGGATGCCCTTGGGCTCGAGGGAACCCGCGATCCATTTCTTTCGCGCCGTGATCGGATTGGCCGGCGTGAGAAACCAGGTGCAGCGCACGCCGCTCGCGATCGCCTCGAGTGGATGCGCGATGCGACCGGATGCAATGACCATATGCGTCCCGGCCTGCGTGGCCATTTTGGCGGCCTCGATCTTGGTGTGCATGCCGCCGCGAGAAAGTTCTGAACCGGCGGCGCCTGCCATCGCCTCGATGCCGGGCGTGATGCACTCCACCAGCGGCACTAGCTTCGCCGTGGCATTTTCTGCGGGCGGCGAGTCATAGAGGCCATCGACATCGGATAAGAGCACCAGCAGATCCGCACTGGCCATGGTGGCGACGCGGGCGGCCAGCCGGTCGTTGTCGCCGTAACGGATCTCGTTGGTCGCAACGGTATCGTTCTCGTTGATGACCGGCACGGCCCGCCACTCGAGTAATTTGTCTATGGTCGAGCGCGCATTGAGATAGCGCCGGCGCTCCTCGGTGTCCTGCAGCGTGAGCAAGAGCTGCCCCGCCGTGATGCCTTCCCGGCCGAGCACCTCCGACCACGTGCGCGCCAGCGCGATTTGGCCCACGGCGGCCGCGGCCTGGCTGTCCTCAAGTTTTAGCGGTCCGGCCGGCAGCTTGAGTACGGCGCGCCCGAGCGCGATCGCTCCCGAGGAGACTACGAGCACGTCGCGCTTGCTTCGGTGCAGCTTGGCAATGTCAGCAACGAGCGAGGCGAGCCAAACGTCGTGCAGGCGCCCGCCGTCGCTGTCGACCAGCAGCGAGGAGCCGACCTTCACCACCAAACGGCGGAAATCGGCGAGGGAGGGCGCTTTGCGGGACATACCGAGGGCTTCGTCTGACCGGCAGGGGACAACCATTGTCGCGCTGAGGCGTTGTTTAGCATGCGTCTTCGGGTCGACGCCAAGGCATGACGGCATGAGCAAGGTATTCATCGGTACGTCGGGCTGGACCTATGACGGTTGGCGCGGGCGCTTTTACCTCGAGACTTTGCGAAAAAGCGATTGGCTCACCTGGTACGCCAGCCAGTTTCCAACGACCGAAATCAACGGCTCGTTCTACCGCACCCCGTCATTGGATGCGGTGCGGTCGTGGCGCGATCAGACTCCGCGGGATTTCCTGTTCGCCTGGAAGGCCTCGAAGTTCATCACCCATTGGAAGCGGCTCGGTGAGACATGCCCGAATTCGATCGAATTGATGGAAAGCCGGCTCAAGGCATTGTCGCCGAAGGTCGGCGCAGTCCTATTCCAGCTTCCACCGCAATTTTCGAAGAATCGCGACCGGCTGGCCTCCTTCCTCGAAATGCTCCCGCGCGGCTACCGCTTCGCATTCGAGTTTCGCCACAAGAGCTGGTACGACGATGATGTCTTCACTCTGCTGCACGAGCATGATGTTTCGCTCTGTCTGTCGGACCACCACGACGCGCCGTCCCCATGGCAAGTGACTGCGCGCCATGTGTACGTGCGCGGGCACGGGCCTACCGGGCGGTACAAGGGCAACTATTCGGATCGGACGCTGCGTGCCTGGGCGGACGCTATTGCTGGATGGTGCCGTCAACGCCGACTGGTCTTCGTCTATTTTGACAACGATCAAAAGAGCGCCGCCCCGACCGATGCCCGCAGATTGATAGAAATGCTCAAGCCGCTCCGAGCTGATCGGCGGCGGGGGAGGAGTGGCCAAACGGATTAGTCGCTCAGCCGCCGGGATGCCAGGCTTTGACGGCGCCCCCTGGTCGTTCTTCGTCCTGATCGATGATCCGCAAGAGCGCACGCAGGACCTCGGACACGCCGAGCCCAGTCGCGGCCGAGACGACGAGTGGCGTCGCCTTGGCAGCGCGTTTGAGCCGTTCGCTCTGTCGTTTCAGCTCTTCGGGCGTCAGCGCGTCGGCCTTGCTCAGGGCCACGATCTCGGGCTTCTCCTCAAGTCCCTCCCCATACGCATCGAGCTCCCCACGCACAGTCTTGTAGGCTATTCCGGCATCCTCGATGGTGCCGTCGACGAGATGCAAGAGGACGCGGCAGCGCTCGACATGGCCGAGAAAACGGTCGCCAAGTCCGGCGCCCGCGTGCGCGCCCTCGATGAGACCGGGGATATCAGCGAGCACGAATTCTCGGCCGTCGATCTCGACCACGCCGAGTTGGGGGTGCAGCGTCGTGAACGGATAATCGGCGATCTTCGGTTTGGCGGCGGTCACCACGGAAAGAAAGGTCGATTTGCCTGCGTTGGGCAGCCCGACAATGCCGGCGTCCGCAATCAGCTTAAGACGTAGCCGGATCGTCAGTTCCTCACCGGGTTGACCGGGGTTGGCGCGCCGCGGCGCACGGTTGGTCGAACTTTTGAAATGGGCGTTGCCGAAGCCGCCGTTGCCTCCTCGGGCAATCACCGCGCGCTGACCCGCCTCGGTAAGATCCGCAAGCAAGACCTCACCGTCCTCTTCATAGACCTGCGTTCCTGCCGGGACTTTCAGCACGATATCCTGACCGCTCGCACCGTGGCGGTCCTTGCCCATTCCGGCGCGGCCGTTCTTGGCTTTGAAATGCTGTTGGTAGCGGTAGTCTATGAGCGTGTTGAGACCATCGACCGCCTCTACGACGACGTCGCCACCCTTGCCGCCGTCGCCCCCGTTAGGCCCGCCGAATTCGATGAATTTTTCCCGCCGGAACGATACGCAGCCATTCCCGCCGTCGCCGGAGCGTACATAAACCTTGGCTTCATCGAGAAATTTCATGACGCACGATATGCGATGCCGGGAGCAAAATACGAGAGCCCGCGCGGACGCGCTGCCCGCACGGCACGAACAAAATCCGGCAAAAAAGATGAGATGATGCCGAGTACCCGTCGGGAGGGGCCAGGGCGGGCCATGCCTTACTGATGCGGCCCCAGAGGCCGCTCCCGACGTTACCGTTCGCGAAGTCTGCCGCTACGCCTCGGTCCGAACGCTGCCGCAGCGATCATCGCGGCCAAAATAACCCGGGGGCATTGCACCTCCCTCGGTTGTGAGTGCGTGTCACCCCGACAGTGACCGAACGCGTCATAATCCTGATCACGGCCAACGGCGCTGTCAATGGGCCGCCGTTCGCCGCTGTTCAAATCATGTGTCATCGGGTGTCGTTTCTGACGATCTCGTTTCGCGGCGGCGCGCGCGCAAGACCTCGAACGTCTTCCGCACGGGCTGCAGTGAAGCGCCTAAGAACGTCCTTCCGAGTTGCCACGCCGCGCGCCGACGGCTGCGGCCCACGGCCCGCGCTCGAGCCGGAAACGGTCGAAGGGCGCGGACGAGGCGAGCGATTCGATGCGATAGAGGCCCACCCCCATCCACTGGAACCCGCACTTCTCCAGCACCCGGCGCGAGGCAGCGTTGCTCACCCGCGCGCCGGCGTGGAGCGCCTCGTACCCGAGATGCTCGAAGACGTAATCGACCATCGCGTGCGCGGCTTCAGTCGCGTAACCCCGGCCCCAGAATGGAACGGCGAGCCAATAGCCGATCTCCGGCGGCGCCGCGGGCTGTTCGGCAACTCCACAAGCGCCAAGCACGGTCGTGTCACGCTCGGTGATGAGAAATACGGTCTCGCCGGAATTTGCGTTCGCGCCAGCGATAAACGCTCGCGCATCAGCGATCCCATAAGGATACGGAATGCGCAGCGTATTTTCCGCGATCCGACGGTCGTTGACGAGCGTAGCGATCGTTTTTGCGTCCTCCAAGCGCGGCGCGCGCAGGACGAGCCGCTTCGTGCGTAAGCGCGGAGTACGTCTGTTCCGAAGGGGTTTCGGCGCAATCCGATC
>Ga0075425_100008371_pt1 | contig 10963 bp, 11 predicted proteins | sample SoiMethybrSBSTD4_FD_75300 | JGI IMG/M metagenome (GOLD analysis project Ga0075425, IMG submission 75300) | Bulk soil microbial communities from a Populus tree surrounding site in Tennessee, USA - Soil MetaG P. TD hybrid SBSTD4 | ecosystem: Environmental > Terrestrial > Soil > Tree plantation...
GTGCTCGCGTTCACGCTCAGCCAGCGCACGCGCGAGATCGGCATCCGCATGGCGCTCGGCGCCACGGCCGGCGCCGTCGTCCGCCTGGTGATGGCGCAGTCGGCACGCCTGGCCGGGATCGGCGCGTTGATCGGCCTGGCCGTCGCGTTCGCAGCGATGAAGGTGCTGAGCGCCGTCGTCACGCTCCACGAGGTGTCGTTTCTGAACCTCGTGCCGTTCGCCGGCGGTGCCCTCGTCGTGGCCTTCGCCACCATCGTCGCGGCGTTCTTCCCTGCGCGCCGCGCCACGCACGTCGATCCCGCGGAGACGCTTCGCGCCGAGGCCTGAAGTACTATCGGCGCGATGCGCGTCGCCATCGTCGGCGGACCCGGGATCGGGAAGAGCACGCTCGTGCGGCAGCTCGGCGACCTCTATCACAACGGGTCGTACGGCGAAGGGGAGAAGGGCGTGTGGGATCCGCGCGTCCTGGAAGACATCGAGGCCGGGCGCAACCCGATCGGCGTGACCGCCTACTTCGCCTGGCTCTACGACGCGAATTACCGCGACGCGGCCGCGCATGACGCGCCCGGCAAGGTAATCTTCTTCGAGGGGGCGCGCATCACGCTCGAAGCCCACATTCCCGAGTACCCGGCCGAGTACCACGACGAGTTGCGCAAGGTGCTCGCCGTCGGCGACGCCTGGACGCCCGATCGCACGATCGTGCTGACCTCCAGCACCGACACCATCGACAAGCACATTCGCCTGCGGAACCGGCCGCACGAGACCGCGGACAACATGGTCCGCAGGTTCCGCCTGATCGACGAGGAGTTCCGGCGCCTGGCTCCGCAGTATCCGAACACCGTGGTCGTCAACCGCGACGGCGTGGAATTCCACGACCGCCACGGCCTCATGTCGATTATCACGGCCGCGGGCCTGCCGGCTTTCAGGGAAGTGCCCTATAAGGTCATCGATACGTGGAAATAGGGCGAATGGGTATATGATCGGAAACTGTCCGTAATGGTCCGTCGAGTTCTCCTCTATCTTGTTGCGTTCCTGTCGCTTGCTGCGCCGGCATCGCTCGCCGCGCAGGCCTCGAACCAGACGCTGCAGGTCGCGCCGCTGCCGCGCGACGGCGAGGTCCTGGTTTCTTTCAAGCTGGAAGAGCCGCTCACCGATGAGATCCGCGCCGCGATTCAGAGCGGCCTGACGGTCAAGTTCAACTACAAGGTCGATCTGCTTCGCAGCTCGGCGGCGTGGTTCGACCGCAAGATCGCGTCCGCCACCGTCACCGCCACCGTGAAGTACGACACGTTGACCCGGCGCTATCACGTGTCTCGCGCCGTGGACGGGCGGATGGAGTTTGCCGAGACGACCGACAAAGAGGAAACGGCCTGGAGCACGCTGACGCGCGATTTCGCGCGGCTCTCGCTCTTCCGCGGCGCATCGCTCGAGCCCAACGCCGAGTACTACGTCAAGGTCAGCGCCAACGCCTCTCCGAAGAACTCAACGTTCGTCTGGCCCTGGCGGGGAGACGACGCGGTCGGCTTCGCCAAGTTCACCTTCATCCGGTAGAGCCATGGCGCGCACGAGCCGGATTGGCGTTCTGACGGCCGTTCTCCTGGCGGCCACAGCTGTGCTGAAGGCTCAGCAGCCCTCGATCACGCCCGGCGGCATTCTTCCCGTTCTCGACACCTACCTCGAGTCGCTGCGTCAGCAGGCGGGCATTCCCGGCATGTCGGCGGCGGTGTTGAAGGACGGCGCGATCATCTGGGAAAAGGGCTACGGCTTTGCGAACCTCGCCACGCGCGAGCGGGCCACGCCCGACACGCCGTACCTGGTCGGCGATGTCAGCCAGACGCTGGCGGCGGTGCTGCTGCTGCAGTGCGTCGAGCAGCGCCGCCTCGATCTCGACGATCGCTTCGAGAAGTACGGCCTCACATCCCCAGAGCCCACTGCGACGCTGCGCGGGATGCTCGGGCATGCGGCGCCTGAAGGAATCAGGGAACCGTTCCTCTACAACCCGCAACGCTTCGCGCAGCTCACCCCGCTCATGGAATGGTGCGCGCCGCAGCCGTACCGCAAGAGCGTCGCGCACCGGGTGCTGAATCGTCTCGCCATGCGCGACTCGGTGCCCGGCACCGATCTGCAGAATCCCGATCTCGAGCTGCCCGAGGGGCTGTTTGCGCAGGACGATCTGGATCGCTACCGGCGGGTGCTCACGAAGCTGGCGGTGCCGTACAAGGTGACCGGGCGGAACAGGACCGAACGTACCGAGCTCTCCGCCGTGTCGATGACCGCGGCCGACGGCCTCGTGACCACCGTCCGCGACCTGGCGCGTTTCGACTCGGCGATCGACTCGATCGACACCGCGCCGCTGCTGCAGCCCGAGACGCTGCTCACCGCCTGGAACCCGACAACCGGACGCAACGGCCTGCCGTCGCCGATGGGGCTGGGCTGGTTCGTGCAGTTCTACCGCGGCGAGCGCGTCGTCTGGACCTTCGGCAACGTGCCCAACGCCTACTCGGCGCTGGTCCTGAAGCTGCCGGCGAAGAACACCACGTTCATCCTGCTGGCCAACAGCGACGGGCTCAGCGCGCCGTTCCAGTTGCCCGCCGGAGACGTCACCAAGTCGCTCTTCGCCTCGCTGTTCCTCAAGCTGACGACGTAGCAGGCCGCTGAGAAACGACGGCCTGAATGCCGAATGCCCCATGCCGAGTGCCACAGTCGGCGGCGCGAACGAGCGCAGCGAAGGTGGTCGCGGCGTGCTGTCTGTGCATGGTCGTGTCGCAGCGCGCCGCCTACGCGGAATGGCACTTCACGCCGTTCATCGGGGTGACGTTCAAGGGCAACACCACGATCATCGATCCGGAGCTGGCGACCGGCGACAAGCATGCCTCGTTCGGCGGCACGGTGACGCGGCTGGGCGCCGGCATCCTCGGCGCGGAGGCGGTCTTCGAGATCATCCCCGGGTTCTTCCAGGGGAAGCCCGGCCGCACCGACAGCGCCGGCTCGCCGGTCAACAGCGACGTGATCGAGAGCAGCCGCGTGACCGCGTTGATGGGGAACGTCGTCCTGACGGCGCCGCGAAAATATACCGAGTACTTCCTGCGGCCGTTCGTGTCCGGCGGCTTTGGCCTGCTGCGCGTGGCGAAGACCGAGACGACGGAGCCGCTGTTCCCGCTCGAGGCCAACTTCGCGGGCTTCAACATCGGCGGCGGCGCGATCGGGTTCTTCTCGCAGAACACCGGCGTCCGGTTCGACCTGCGCTATTACAGCACGCTGCACAGCGCCGAGCGCCCCGACCTCTCCACCCTGACCAACGACCCGATTCACCTGCGCTACATGACGCTGAGCGTCGGCGTCGTGATCCGGCGCTGACCGGCGCTATTTTTCCGCCAGCAGTTTCCTGATCTGCTCCGCGAGCTTCGGCTCGTTGGCTTCGTCATAGCCGATCATGATCAGGCGGATGCGCCCCTTGCGATCGATCAGATGGATCTGCGGGATGCCCGAGACCTTGTAGTGGCCGTCGTTGACGTCCACTCCCGCCGACTCGTCGCCGATCGCGACGGGGACGTCGAGCGAGTAGCCCTTGAAGTAGTCGGCGTCGCGCGCGAGCTCCTCGGCGGGGGCGAGCGGCCGCTCGGTCTTGCCGTCCTTCGAAAAGTAGCCCCAGTAACGGGTCACCATCACGACGCGGAAACCCTGTGATGCGAACTGGCTGCGCAGGCGGTTGACGCCCGGGTAGCTCTCGCGGCACGGCCCGCACCAGTGCGCGGTGAACTCGAGCAGCGTGACGGCGCCGTCCATCGGCATCTCTTTCATGTCGGACGGCGCGTTCAGCCAGCGCGGCGCGACGATCGGCGGCGCGGCAGTGCCGACGAGCGAGTAGCGCTCGATCGCCGGCGCGACGTAGCGATCCGCGCCCGGAAGGTCGCTCCATTCCTTCCCCGCCCGCCGCAGCAGCGCCAGCGCCTCGTCGTTCTGCGCCTGCCCGGCGAGCGCTTCGGCCATGTCGATCTGCGCCATCAGGACGTCGCGGCCGTACTTCTGGCGATCGGCGGGAGCGAACGCCTTCGCGGCGGACGCGATCCACGTTGCGTGCTTGATGATCCCGGCGTCGATGTCGTCGCCGCGGTAGTAGCCGAGCAGGCGGCGGTGCGCCAGGAACATCTGGTCGAACGGCGCGTCCTTGATCGCGTCGAGCTCGTCGATCATCTCCTCGAGCCGCGCGTTCCGCTCGTCCCCTTTCGGCTCGGTCAGCGTGACGTTGATCGCCGTGGCCAGCACGCGGCTGCGATCCGCCGGCGGCAGCGGCGCGGCCATCGCGCGGGTCAGCACGGCGCGGGCGCGCTCCGGGTCACCCGCCTGCGTGTAGAGCTCCGAGAGCCCGCCCAGCTGCATCGCCGGCAGCTGGTCTTCCGGAAAGCGGCCGATGCAGGTCTTCGCGAGCGCCGCGCGCTCCGTCTCGACCTGGCGGAGCAGCTGCGCGGTGAACCCCTCGGGCGGCCGCACCTCCTGCTGCCGCTTGCCCACGAACGCCTGCAGCGCCCGAACGCAGTCGGCCGGCGCCGCGGCCGCGGCAATCGCGGCGGCAGCGGCTGACGTCGCGGTCTGTGGCTGGGCGTTCGACGGTGACGGCTGCTGGAGGACGAGGCCCGCAATCAGCATTTCGAGCATGGGGACGCTCCTGCGGCCATGGTAACGCCAAGACTGCATCCGGCATTCGGCATTTGGCATTCGGCGTTGACACCATTCACCGGTGCAGGCGCGCCATTCGCCGGAGGGTCGCTTGATCGCCGGGGGAGCGGACGATACACTGCCCCCCTGACACGGATGAGACATGGCCTGAGCGCCAGGCGGGCGGTATGGCCCAGGCTGGCTGCCGTCCTGCTGATCGCGGGGCTGGTCGCGGCCTGTGACGCGAACGGCCGCCGCGACCGCTCCCGGCGCGCATCCGACGCGCGCGAGGCCGAGTCGAGCGCTCCCTACCAGGCGGAAGTCGAGGAAGGGCTCGGCGCCGCGGTGGCGATTCTCGTCGACACCTCCGGCTCGATGAAGGATCACGCTCCGGGCGACTCGCGCCCGAAGTACCTGGTCGCGCGCGAGTCGCTCGAGGCGATGCTCGACGCCACCGACGCCTTCGTCGCCAAGCGTCCCGACTTTCCCATCAAGATCGGCCTCTACAGCTTCTCGAGCGCGGTGCGCACGCTGCGCGCGATCCAGCCCTACGATCGGACGGCGATGCGCGACGCGCTGGCGCAGCTGCCCGAGCCCGGCGGCGGCACGGCGATCGGCGACGCGATGCGCGAGGCGCGCCCCGATCTCTATCGCGCCGGCGTCTTCCGCAAGTACCTGCTCGTCGTCACCGACGGCGAGAACACGCGCGGCCGCAACCCCGAGGGGGTGGCGCGCGACATCTGGGACCGCAGCGGCCACGCCGTGCAGGTCTACTTCGTCGCCTTCGACACGGGCACCGACAAGTTCGCGTTCCTGAAAGAGGTCGGCGGCGACGTCATCGGCGCCGGCAGCGGTCCGGAACTGCGCACCGCGCTCGACGGTATCTATCAGGGAAAGATCCTGGCGGAGGCGACCGGCGCGGAACGGGAACCTGCCAGGAAGTAACGTCGTTCAAAAGGAGTACGGCCCGTGATTTTTCACAAGCTCTGGTCGGCCTTCGCCGCGCAGATCAACAAGGTGGCGAACCTCTTCTGGGAAGCGGACCCGATCGCGCAGATGCGCTACGAGTACGACCAATCGGTGGAACAGCTGAAGGAAGGGCGGACCGGGCTCGAGCAGTACCGCGGCCTCGTCGAGCGCGTGACGCGGCAGGTCAACGCCAACAAGTCGCACGTGCAGAAGCTCGAGGCGGAAACCAAGGCCTACCTGAAGGCCGGGGATCGGACCACCGCCGCCAAGTTCGCGCTCGAGCTGCAGAAGGCGAAGGGGGAGCTCGCCACCAACGAGGGGCAGCTCTCGATGCACGAGACCGCCTACGGCAACAGTCTCAAGAAGATCCAGCACGCCAACGAGAAGCTGATTGAGCTGCGCGAGAAGATCACCAAGTACGACGCCGAACTGAAGATGAGCTCCGCGGAAGCGGAGATTGCCAAGCTCTCCGAGACCTTCGACGTCAACCTGACCACCGACTTCGGCGAGATCGAGCAGGTGATCCAGCAGCGGATCGATCAGAACCGCGGCAAGGTGCGCGTCGCCGCCGATCTCTCGAACAAGGGGATCGCGGAGATCCAGGCCGAGGAGCGCATGCAGGGCCAGCTCGCCGAGCAGGCGCTCACCGACTTCGAGGTGGAGCTGGGCCTCAAGTCGCCGGAAACGACGCCGGTGGCGCAGACGGCGAAGGATCTCGGTCCCGCGGCGACCGAGCGTGAGAAGACCGCGGACAAGCAGACCAGCTAGGAGCGTCGATCAATGGCGAACGGACAGCCCCGACCAGCGTTTTACGTCGCCGTCCTGCTCGTGGTGCTCGGCCTCGTCGGCTTCGCGCTGTATCGCTTCGGCGCGATCGGGCCGAAGTCGCAGGGCGGGCAGTTCACGGCCGACGAGATGAACAAGATGAAGGGAGGCGCGGAAGCTCCCGACAGCTCGGGCATCACGACGGTCAAGGAATACAACTACGTGGCGGCGTCGCGGCTGCCCGAGGTCAAGGGCATCTCCAGCTACAAGCCGATGGCGGACCGCACCGTCCGCTTCGCGATCAACGTGTGGGCCGGCTGGAGCCCGATCATCTACGCCAACAACGGCTTCAAGCCGGGCAAGGTGTGGAAGGCGCCGGGCGGGAAGGACTTCAAGGTCGAGATCGTCCTCATCGACGATCCCATCGCCATGCGCGACGCCTACGCCGCCGGCAACGTCCACGTCGGCTGGGCGACGCTCGACATGGTGCCGCTCTTCCTCGAGGGGCTGCGCAAGGACTCGCGCGTGATGCCGCGCGTCTACCAGCAGGTCGACTGGTCGAACGGCGGCGACGGCATCGTCGTGCGCGACACCATCAAGACCATCGCCGACCTGCGCGGCAAGACCGTGGTGCTGGCGCAGAACTCGCCGTCGCACTTCTTCATCCTCAACGCGCTGATCAACGCCGGCGTGCAGCCGTCCGAGGTGCAGTTCAAGTTCACCCAGGACGCCTTCCAGGCGGCCGCCGCGTTCAACGCCGACAAGAACATCGCCGGCTGCGTGAGCTGGGCGCCCGACATCTACAACCTGGAGAAGGCCCGCGGCAACCGCATGCTGGTGACCACCTCGACGGCCAACAAGCTGATCGCCGACGTCTGGTTCGCCCGCGCCGACTTCGCCAAGGACAACCCGGAGATCATGGAAGGGATCGTCCGCGGCATCTTCGACGGGATGCAGGATCTGAAGGCGCAGGAGAACCGGCAGAAGGTCGCCAAGCTGATGGCCGCCGGCTACTCGATCCCCGAGAGCGACGCGCTCGGCATGCTCGGCGACGCCCACTCGACCAACTACGCCGAGAACCGCGACTTCTTCCTCAACCAGAACAGCCCGACCAACTTCGAGCGGACGTGGTCCACCGCCTATTTCCTCTACAAGCGGATCAACACCGTCACCGAGCAGACGCCGTTCGACCAGGTGATGGACTTCTCGATCGTCCAGAAGCTGGCCTCCGAGCAGAAGTACGCCAGCCAGAAGAACGAGTACGACGTCCAGTTCGCACCGAGCAGCGCCAGCACGGTGCAGGGTGAGAAGGACGAGATCCTCACCAAGACCGTCGTCATTCACTTCTTCCCGAACTCGTGGGACCTGAACAAGAAGGTGACGCGCACGGTCGACAACAAGGACGTGGAGGAGCTCTACGATCCGAACGTGTCGTTCGTGGTCGAGGAGATCGGCAAGCTGGCCGGCCAGTACGGCGCGGCGCGCATCGTCATCGAGGGGCACACCGACGGATCGATGAAGACGTCGGTGCCGAAGAGCCTGGTGCAGGAGCTGTCGCTCAACCGCGCCAACTCGGTGAAGGAAGCGATCCTGAAGAAGTTCGGATCGCTGCAGCCGAACCAGTTCTCGACCGCCGGCATGGGCTGGGATCGTCCCGCCGACCCGTCGGATCCGGACAACAACGCGAAGAACCGGCGCGTGGAAGTGAAGGTCTACCCGGCGGAAGCGGCGCCGGCCAAGTAGATGGCAGAAGCCGCGAAGCGATCGCTGCTGGCGCTCCGCCTGCCGCCGCCGCGCATGATGCGGCGGCTGATCGGCGCCGGCGCGATGGCGTGCATCGTGCTGCTGTGGTGGCTGGCCACGTCGGGGCTGGGCTCGGAGGATCGCTGGATCTCGCCGGTGATCCTGCCGAGCCCCGGCGAGGTGCTGCGCAGCTTTCCCGTGCTGCTGAACGAGCGCGGCCTGCTCCAGAGCATCGCGGCGACGCTGAAGCGGGTCCTGATCGGGTTCGGCCTGGCGGCGCTGATCGGCGTGCCGCTCGGCATCGTCGCCGGGTCGTGGCGCGTCGTCGAGTCGGCGGCGGCGCCGCTCGCGCTCTTCGGGCGCAACCTGCCGGTCGCGGCGCTGATCCCGCTGACCATCCTGTGGTTCGGCATCGACGAGACGCAGAAGGTGATGTTCATCTTCATCGCCTGCGCGCCGTTCGTCTACTCCGACGCGGTGAGCTCCATCACCAGCGTGCCGGATCGCTACGTCGAGACCGCGCAGACGCTGGGGGCCCGGCCCTGGCAGATCGTGACCAAGGTGCTGGTGCCGCTGGCGCTGCCCGACATCTACAACAGCCTGCGGCACCTGTTCGGGCTGGCCTTCGGCTATATCATGCTCGCCGAGCTGATCAACGCCGAGCACGGCCTCGGCTACCTGCTCATGTCGAGCCAGCGGCGCGGGCTGTCGGAGCACATCATCCTGATCCTGATCATCATCGGCCTGCTCGCCTTCGGGATCGACCGCGTGCTGCTGTTCTTTCAACGCGGATTGTTCCCCTACCGCCAGGTCGAGGACTAGCCGTGTCCGAGCCGGTCAAGGCGGCGCCGGTCGACGCCGCGTCCCGTCCCAACGTTGTCGAATTCACCAACGTCACCAAGCGCTTCGGCGACGTCACCGTCATCCGCGACGTGACCTTCTGCGTGCCCGACCTGCCCGGCGCGGGGGAGTTCATCACCATCCTCGGGCCCTCGGGCTGCGGGAAGTCGACGGTGCTTCGGCTGATCGCCGGGCTGGCGCCGCATCATCCGCCCACCGTGGGCACCGTGCTCGTCGCCGGCAAGCCCGTGGAGCGGCCCGGGCCGGATCGCAGCATGGTCTTCCAGGACTACACCTCGTTCGACAACCGCACCGTCGAGGACAACGTGGCGTTTGGCCTCGAGTGCCGCGGCGTGGCCGCGAAAGAGCGCCGCGAGCGCGCGCGCGAGTGGATCGCCAAGGTTGGCCTGGACGTGAAGCGCGATGCCGGCAAGTACCCCGCCGAGCTGTCCGGGGGCATGCGGCAGCGCGTCGCCATCGCGCGCACCCTGGTCCTCTCGCCGCGCATCATCCTGATGGACGAGCCGTTCGGCGCCCTCGATCCGACGACGCGGCTGCACATGCAGGCGCTGCTGGTCGATCTCTGGCGCGAGGCGGAGGCGACCGTCTTCTTCGTCACCCACTCGATTGAAGAGGCGGTCTACCTCGGCGATCGCGTCTACATCTTTTCGTCGGCGCCGGGTACGATGCTGCGGGAGATGCAGGTGCCCAAGCCGCACCGTCCGCCGAAGGTGATGCAGCGCGAGCCCGAGTTCCTGCAGAAGGTGTTCGAGATTCGCGACATCATCGACAATCTCTCGGCCTCGACGCGGGCGGGCGATGACTAAGCCGGCGCCCGCGCCGCCGCCGGCGCCGCAGGGCGCCGGGATGGCCGACTACCTCAAGGAAGCCTTCCTCTTCCGCTGGAACCTGCTGTTCTTCATCGGCAGCGCGGCGGCCGCGGCGCTGACGCCGATTCCCGATCTGCTGCTGCCGCTCGTCGGCGCGGGGGAGGTGGTGTACCTGACCGGGCTCGTGTCGGTGCCGCGCTTTCGCGCCGCGATCGACGCCAAGGTCCACGCGGCGCGGCAGGGCACGACGTCTGCGCAGCAGAGCGCGCCCGTGCCGGCGGTCTCGGTCGGCGCGATGCTCGCCGGGCTGCCGCCGACCGACCGCAGCCGCTTCGAGCGTCTGCACTCGCGCTGCCGCGAGATGCAGAAGATTGCCGCCGGCGTGCGCGGCGCCGCGGGCGATCAGAAGACGGGCGCCGAGGAGATCACCACGCCGGGGCTCGATCGCCTGCTCTGGCTGTTCCTGCGGCTGCTGCTCTCGCGCACCGCGCTCGATCGCTTCCTGCAGACGATGAACGGGCAGGAGATCTCGGCGCGCCTCGACGAGCTGCGCAAGAGCCTGGCGACGGCGCAGGCCGCCAACGACGAGCGCGTGGTGCGCTCGCTCCAGGACAGCATCGCGATGGGCGAGCTGCGCCTCGACAACTTCGGGCGCGCCAAGAAGAACGCCGACTTCGTGGCGATCGAGCTCGATCGCATCGAGGGAAAGATCCAGGCGCTCGCCGAGATGGCGGTCAACCGGCAGGATCCGGACTTCCTCAGCAGCCAGGTCGACTCCGCGGCCGAGAGCATGCGGCAGACCGAGAAGGCGGTCAGCGAGCTGCAGCACCTCACGGGGCTCGGTGAGCAGCTGGAGGAACCGCCGGCGATCCTCGACACCGATCTGCGCCAGGTGGTGCGCGAATGACGACCGAGCTGACGCATCGCCGCCCCAGCGATTTTCCCACGTGGTTTCCGGCGTGGGCGTCGCAGCTGGCCGACCTCTATTTCTCCGGCACCACGGCGGCGTTCGTGCTGCACGGCAACACCTACGACCTGTTCCGCATCGGCGCCGGCGAAGGGTCGCGCTACAGCGTCCTGGCCGACTTTCTCGCCGAACAGCTGTTCGGGCGCTGGTCGCTGGTGCTGCACTACGACCTCGGCCGCGGCCTGCGCGCCTA
>Ga0075425_100008372_pt1 | contig 10963 bp, 9 predicted proteins | sample SoiMethybrSBSTD4_FD_75300 | JGI IMG/M metagenome (GOLD analysis project Ga0075425, IMG submission 75300) | Bulk soil microbial communities from a Populus tree surrounding site in Tennessee, USA - Soil MetaG P. TD hybrid SBSTD4 | ecosystem: Environmental > Terrestrial > Soil > Tree plantation...
TCCGCCGAGCTGGCTTTCAACGAAAGCAAGGGCGGCAACGCCTTCGAGAGCCGAACGCCGTTGGCAACAGCCGATGATCATCTCAATCGCGGCCATCGTACCCGGTGCCGGCTCGGCATTATCGGCTTCCTCGCGTGTAATTCCGCCTTCCTCCAGGAACTGAAGCATGATGTCGACATGAGTGCGCGGCCCGCCCAACTCTTCCATGAAGTTTTCCAGAACGGTGTTCATCACGGAGTATTCTTTGGCTGCAACCGCGTTGACCGCCATGTATCCGAAGAAAATCGGATTTGTGCGGACTCTCAAATAGTGCTGCACTTCGCCGAGAATGATCTGCTCTCGAGTCCAGCGATGCTTGATGATGCCGTCGAACCACGGATGTTGCTCGGTTGGAACTTCCGCAGCGTAACCCCAGAGCTCTTTGATGAAATCGTCGGGATGCATGAGAGGCATGTTATCACCGCCTATGGACACGAAGCGGCGGTTACCCATCCATCGGGTACGTCACACGGAGTAGGAAAAACACGGCATTCGTTCGTTAATGGATTTCGTGCCGGCGCAAGCGTTTGAACGCAGATTTGGCGCGGCTGAGCTGCAATGTTGATTCCGGTAAACTCGCCTTCAGGAAAAAGTACGTTCACACCACCAAATCCCACGGGAATCGTGCTTGTGACTCGAAGTGAACCCATGAAATCTCCAGGCGCATTCGGTAGAAATTCCTGAACCAGCTGGCTCAAGCGAGCCTGTGGTCCGATCTTCAGCGTGTTGGTCGCGACGAGTCGCCCCGAAAAATCCATGAGGGAAAGGAACACGGTAGCATCCGAGCTTGTCGATGGATTTACGATCGCGAACCCGCTCTTTCGATATGGCCGAATCACGGCGAACGCGCTGAACTTCAATGCCGCAGGGAGCGCCGAAGTTTGAACGCTTGTGACAATGTCGGTCGACGGACGTACGCAGATCGGATGTGGTCCGACGGGCGCATTGATCACCGCCACCTCTGCACTCGCCTGAATCGTCGCGCGCGAATCGTAGGTAAGGCGAACCCAGCCGTTCAACGACGGCACGTCCTCGGCAGTAAATGCTTCCACTGAACCGCCGGCCCCGATTTGAAATACAGTCTTCGTGCCGGTGCGCGTTACCGGAAATAGTTCAAGGATGCGAATCGGCGTACCGTCATTCTGGTATGCCTCGAGCGTTACATCGACGGCCGATGCGGACATGTTCACGATCCGGATGATCGTCTGGTAATGCACCGGCGCGGCCGTATATCCATTCAAGACAACGGGCAGAATTAAATCTTGCGTCTGTGCTGCAGCGGCAATCGGAAATAGCAAAATGGCGGCCAGCATCAAATGTCAGGGCATGTTCTCCTCCTTGGTCAGTCCAGCGATATTGAATCAAATCGCTCGAGGTCTGCGGAAGATTAACCGGAGATTAAGCGAAATTATTTAACAATTAAGAGCTCCACTGGGGCGCTTTCGCGGAAGTATGCTCGCCGGTGTGCAGAGCTCCATTCAACGAAAGCTCACACGGAGGTACGAAATGTTAGCCCCGATTTTGTTCGCGACTCTATTGATGGCAGGACCTCAGGAAATGATGGTCCCTGAAGGAACCATTCTTCCCGTCGTTCTGAATGAGACACTCAGTACTGCAAGGCTTGAGGAAAATGATCCAATTCTGTTTTCACTCGCCGATGATGTGCGTGCCGCGGGTCATCGAGGCCAGGTCTTGATTCCGCGTGGGTCGAACGTTGTGGGGCGGGTTGTCAGATCCGAACGTGCCGGCCATTTCATTGGACGTTCCGAAATCGAGATCCGCATTCAGGAAATCATCACGCCTTCAGGCGAGATCTATGACGGTCTTACGACGAAGATCAGCGATGTCGGAAAAAGCAAAGGCGAAAAGGGTCAAGTGAGGTCGAACGGGGAAATTCAGGGTCCCGTTCACCGCGGGCGCGACACCTTTTTCCTGTTGTTTCCACCGACGACGCTGTTCCAGCTCCTCGCAACACCGAAACGTGGTCCCGACGTGGTGCTTCCCGCAGAAACGCGCCTGTATGTGAAATTGATGAACCCGATCTACGTGCAGGTTTCCGTTCCTGTGGTCACAGCCGCACCTGCGCCCGCGCCGCCCATTTATGTCCCGTCGGCCGTCCCGACGCGAGTTGTACCCCAGTATGTCCGCTAAAAAAGTGAAGCGGCGGCTTCAGACCGCCGCTTCAGTAGGTCGAAGAGAGAAGGTAGCTCTAAGAAGCTCTGGCGGGGACGGCTTTGAATTCCAATTCCCCAGCGCGAGTCGCGTCTGCCATGACGTGCTCGCCGCTCTGGATCTCGCCATCGAGAAGTTTCAGCGCGAGAGGATCCGCCAGCAATTTCTGTATGGCGCGCTTCAGTGGCCGCGCTCCGAATGAAGGATCGTATCCTTCATTGAAGAGAGCTTGGCGAGCAGCGGGCGTCAGTTCGAGCGTGATCTTGCGATCCGCAAGGTGTTTCCGCAGCGTCTCGAGCTGGATCTCGATGATGCGCGAGAGCTCTTCTTTGCCCAGGCTCTTGAAGATGATGATGTCGTCGATGCGGTTCAGAAACTCCGGTTTGAAATGAGCCCGGAGGGCATCGCGCACATTGTCTCCGCCGACGCCAACGTTCGACGTCATGATGATCACAGTGTTCTTGAAGTCCACTGTACGACCTTTGCCGTCGGTCAAACGCCCGTCATCAAAGATCTGAAGCATGATGTTCCAGACATCGGGATGTGCTTTCTCGACTTCATCCAACAAAATTACGGAATAGGGGCGGCGCCGAACAGTTTCGGTCAGGTATCCACCCTCGTCGTATCCGACGTAGCCCGGAGGAGCACCAATCAAACGGGCGACGGAGTGCTTCTCCATGTACTCGGACATATCGATCCGCACCATTGCGCGTTCGTCATCGAACAGAAATTCCGCAAGGGCGCGCGCAGTTTCGGTCTTACCGACACCCGTCGGGCCGAGAAACATGAAGACTCCGATGGGCCGATTCTGATCCTGCAATCCGGCACGTGAACGACGGATGGCGTTTGCCACTGCCTTCAGCGCATCACCCTGACCAACCACACGCCTGGAGAGCAAGTCCTCCATGCGAACAAGTTTCTGGACTTCGCTCTCGAGCATCTTTGAAACAGGAATGCCAGTCCATTTCGCGACGATCTTTGCGACATCCTCTTCATCAACATTTTCTTTAAGGATGCGCTCGGTCTTTTGCATCTCTTCGAGGCGCTCGTTTGCGGCTTTTAATTTCGCTTCCAGCTCCTGGACCTTCCCATATCGGATCTCCGCAACCTTCGCGTAATTCCCTTCGCGCTCCGCCTGCTGCTCTTCAACGTGCGCCTTTTCGATTTGCTCCTTCAGCGAACGAACCGATTGGATCAATTCCTTTTCACGCTGCCACTTCAGTTTCATGACCTGAGATTTTTCGCGGAGCTCGCTCAGTTCCTTTTCGATCAGCGACAGACGATCGCGTGAAGCCGGATCCTCTTCCTTGCTCAACGCCTGCCGCTCAATCTCCAGCTGCACGATCTGACGTTCGACGGCGTCAATGTCGACCGGCAGCGAGTCGATCTCCATACGTAAACTGGCGGCCGCCTCATCGATGAGGTCGATTGCCTTGTCGGGAAGGAACCGATCGGTGATGTACCGGTGCGAGAGCATGGCCGCGGCAATGATGGCCGAGTCCTTGATTTTCACACCGTGATGGATCTCATATTTTTCTTTCAGTCCACGCAAAATCGAAATCGTGTCTTCAACCGTGGGCTCGCCAACGTACGTTTTCTGGAAACGACGTTCGAGTGCCTTGTCCTTTTCGATGTACTTCTGGTACTCGTTCAGCGTGGTCGCACCGATGCATCGGAGATCGCCGCGCGCCAGCGCCGGCTTCAACATGTTCGAGGCATCGATCGCACCCTCAGCGCCGCCGGCACCGACTAGCGTATGAAGTTCGTCGATGAACAAAACAATTCCGCCTTCGGCCTCCTCGACTTCCTTCAAGATAGCCTTCAAGCGATCTTCGAACTCGCCTCGATACTTCGTACCAGCGATCATCGCGCCCAGATCCAGAGCAACAATCCTTTTCCGCTTCAGCGATTCGGGGACGTCGCCCGCGATCACGCGCTGTGCGAGCCCTTCTACGATCGCGGTTTTACCTACACCGGGTTCGCCAATGAGAACCGGATTATTCTTTGTTCGACGGGAAAGAATCTGAATGACGCGTCGGATTTCTTCGTCGCGGCCGATAACGGGGTCGAGCTTTCCTTTGCGTGCAAGCTCGGTCAGGTCCCGCGAATACCGCTGCAGCGCCTGGTACTTTTCTTCCGGATTCTGATCGGTAATCTTTTGAGTCCCGCGAATGGAGACAAGGACCTTCAGGATGGAGTCCTTGGTCACACCTTGAGCATTGAGCACACGAGTGACGCTCTCCCCTTTCGCATTGCTCAACGCAATCAAAAGATGTTCCGTGCTGACGTACTCGTCTTTGAATTGATCCGCCTCTTTGAATGAATCTTCCAGTATCCGATTCAGCGAGGGGCTGAGATACATCTCGGCCTGGCCCTGAACCTTCGGAAGCTTCGCCACAAGATCGGCAAGATCCTGTGCCAGCTTCTGAAGATTGACGCCGAGTTTTTGAAGGACGGGTAATACAACGCCTTCCTTCTGTTCGACGAGGGCCCACAGGAGGTGCTCCGGCGCAACCTGGGGGTTTCCTTTTTCCTGTGCATGCGACTGAGCGGACTGAAGGGCCTCCTGGCCCTTCAGCGTCAGCTTGTCAAAACGGATCATTTCAAATTACCTCACGCAATCTGGATTTGCTTCGGCTTGGCCTGCTCCTTCTTTGGGAGCGCGATCCTCAAAACACCATCTTTATAATCGGCACGGATCTTGTCTTCATCCACGGATGTTGGGATGGAAAAGGAACGGCTGAAGCCACCGTAAGACCGCTCGATTCGATGGTAGTTGTCCTCTTTGGTCTCTTTCTTGAACTGCCGGTCTCCGCGGATAGTCAGCACATTATTTTCAAGGTTTAGCGAAATGTCCTTTCGATCCATGCCCGGCAGCTCCGCCTGAACTACGATTTCCCCTTCCGTTTCATAGATGTCGACGGCCGGGCTCCAAATCGTTGTCGCGGCTGGTTCCTCGCCTCGTCGAATGCCTCGGCCCGTATCTTCAAAAAGCCGGTTCATCCGATCTTGAAGAATATTAAGGTCGCGAAAAGGATCCCACTTAATCACTGCCATGCTCGTTTATGTCCTCCGTAAGGTGAAATATGAGTCGTTGGTAAACATAAAATATGAGTGCCTAGTTGTCAATATCGAATTTCCAAAACAAAGCATTTTAAGTAAAGAGTTTCGGGAACAGTCAAAAGAATGGGGTGGTCGGCGGCCTGGATCCGGCGCTCCAGTACCCTCACCCAGACGTGGGCGTCGTTGGCGGCATCAGCCAGCATTTCAGCGAACAGGCCTTCGCTGACGTGGTGGGAGCAGGTGCATGTTACGAGTACACCTCCGGATCGCAGTAAACGCATGGCGCGGTTGTTGATTTCCTTGTATCCGCGTAGGGCGCCCTGAAGGCTCTCCTTATTCTTGGCAAAAGCCGGGGGGTCGAGAATGATCGTGTCGTATCGAACGCCTTCTTTATCCCGTTCCCTCAGATAATCGAAGGCATTCGCTTCTACGCATCGGACATTATTGAGGTGGTTTCTCTCGGCATTGGCCTGCGCCAGTTCGACGGCCGCTTTGGAAATGTCGACAACCTCGACCTCATCGCAGACATCGCTGATTTGAAGTGCGAAACCGCCGGCATAACTGAACGCATCGAGCGCTCGGCCACGCGCGTAACGGCGAGTAGCCCGGCGGTTCTCCCGCTGATCGAGATATGCGCCGGTTTTCTGGCCGCCGGCAAGAGCAACAGCGATCTTTTTCCCATCGTCGTTCAGGAGGAGCATTTCAGGTACAGGGTCCCCGATGGTTTCCTGTTTGAGTTCAAGACCTTCCAGTTCTCGTACCCTGCTATCATTTCGAAAAAGAATGGATCGCGGCTGATAACGATCCTGAATAATCGATGTAAAGACAGGTTGAAGCGTGTCGGTGGATTGAATCAGGCTTTGAACGACAATCCGGTCTTCGTAGCGATCGACAATCAGTCCCGGCAGGAGGTCGCCTTCGGAATAGATTCGGCGGCTCAGGGTCGGATCGACGCCGAGCCGTTCACGAAGCCGGTCGGCTTCGGCGAATCGGTCACGAAAAAATTCTGCATTGAGAGGTACGTCGGAACGAGTCAGAAAACGAAGCGCGATTTGGGACTTGGAACTATAAAACGCCTTGCCGACGAAATTACCGCGTTCTTCGCGAACTTCGACAATGCCACCGGCTTTAGCTTGCGCGGCATCAGCAATGTCACTGCGATAAATCCACAGATGCCCACGACGAATGCGATCGGCGCCGCGCTTGCGGACGACGACCTGCCCATTTTCGAATGAGTTTCCCATGCACCTTTCCGATTTCGATTATGAATTGCCGCCCGAACTAATAGCGCGAGAGCCCATACGCCCGCGCGATGCTTCACGCATGATGGTGCTGGACAGACAAGCCGGAACGTTCACTGATTCTACGTTTACCGAATTGCCGCGATTCCTGCGCGCTTCCGACGTGCTGGTCCTTAATGATACGCGGGTGATCCGCGCGCGAATCCACGGCAAATTGGAGCCGTTGAGGGGACCCACCCGGCAGGTGGAGCTGCTCTTTGCAGCGCCGGTTGGTGCAAGCAAATGGGAAGTTATGTGCAAACCCGGAAAGCGGATTCGAACCGGAGATCATGTCAAATTCGCGAACGGGGAATTCATCGGCACGTTCGGCGAACTTCGCGACAACGGTCTCCGTTTGCTGCAAATCGATTCCTCAGAGCCGGTTGAGTCACTTCTTGAACGGCACGGCCGCATGCCGCTTCCACCTTATATTAATAGGATAGATACCGCAGCGGACGCCGTGGACTATCAGACCGTATATTCCTCCTCTGCGGGCGCCGTGGCTGCACCGACTGCGGGCCTGCATTTCACACAACCGATGCTCGATCGCGTCACTGCCATCGGAGTAGAAATTTTGAAGATCACCTTGCACGTCGGAATTGGGACTTTTCTGCCCGTTCGTGCAGACGATCCGCGCCAGCACATTCTCCGGCCGGAGCGTTTTGAAATGAGCCGTGAGACCGCGGATCGGTTGAACACAGCACGCAGTAACGGGCGGCGGGTCATCGCCGTTGGCACAACGACGACACGGACACTCGAGCATATGGCGAACACGCACGGTTTGTTTCGGGCTGAAAGCGGCGAGGTCGACTTATACATTCTTCCTGGGTACCAATTCAAGGCAGTTACGGGTCTGCTCACGAATTTTCACTTGCCCAAATCTACGCTATTAATGCTGGTGTCCGCTTTCGCGGATCGTGATCTCATTCTGAACGCATACCGCCATGCCGTTGAGCATCGTTATCGCTTCTACAGCTACGGCGACTGCATGCTGATTTTCTGATTTTTGTTTTCTACATTTTGCGTGTTGGCTTAAGTTGACACCCCGTTTCTTTTATATATAATGCCACCGGTTTAAACTTCGCGTAGTGTTGTAGTTCCCGCCAAAAAACAGATTGGCAGCGAGTTTTAAACAGAAACAGCTTTACGTAAAAGGAGTCGCAGGTAATGAGCAAAGAGCAGGGCAAGGTAAAGTGGTTCAACAACAAAAAAGGATTTGGGTTTATAGAGCGGTCTTCAGGCGGGGACGTGTTTGTCCATTACTCGGCCATCGTCAGCGATGGATACAAGACCCTGAAAGAAGGCGACAGTGTGGAGTTCACCATCACGCAGGGTCCGAAAGGTTTCCAAGCAGAGAACGTGGAGAAGATGGCGTAAGAGTCAATGGACCCTGCGACCATGAAGATCGCAGGGTCTCGTTGTTTTTTGATGCACCTTCGAACGGAACTCGAATTTTCTCCGCAACAGCATCAGGGCAAATCGTTCGTCGTCGTCAAGGATCCAGTTACCTCTCGATATTTCCGCTTCACTGAAACGCAAGCCGCGATTCTCGAATTCCTCAAGGAACCCATCGACACGCCGACGCTCGCTGTGCGCGCGTCAGAGAAGCTTGGCGGTACGTTGCCGCTCGCAACGGTCGAAGGTTTTCTCAAGTCGCTTGAAGACAAGTGGCTGCTGGATACGCCAGCCGTTCAGGAGAAGCTGCTCAGTATCAAGAGTCACAAGCGGGACGACGAAAGCTTTCTCTATTGGAAGCTGATTTCATTCAATCCGGAAAAGATCTTCAAGTTTTTGTTGCCGCGAATGCGCTGGGTTTTCACCCCGGCGTTCCATGTTGTTGCGGCGCTGTCCATCGTGACGGGCTTCATCATGGCCTGGCTGCATTGGGACCGGTTCACAGGCGGCGTGTCGGGTTTGCTCAATCTGCATGGCCTTTTGTTCGTATGGATCGTCGCATTCAGTGTTTCGACAATGCATGAATTCGCGCACGGTCTGACCTGCTGTTATTTTGGCGGAAAGGTGAAGGAAGTGGGTTTCATGCTCATTTACTTCAATCCGGCGTTTTATTGCGACGTCAGCGATTCCTGGATGTTTCCGTCGAAACGGCAGCGCATGTGGGTAACGTTTGCAGGCGGATACTTTCAGCTCATCTTTTGGGGTTTGTGTACGGCCGTATGGCGGATCACCGACGATCATACCTTTATTAATGACATCGTCCTTGTCGTCATCGTGTATGCGGGCTTGCAGACGCTGTTCAATTTCAATCCGCTGATCAAGCTCGATGGCTACTACATGCTGAGCGATTACCTTGAGATTCCAAATCTCCGCAACAGGTCAACCGCAGCATTCACGAAGTGGCTTGCCCGAAACCACCCATCGAACCGCCCCTGGCGGGAGGATCGGGCTCAGCTTGTGTACGCAGTCGCCTCCATTATATTTTCCGCAACCTTTTTAATTTACGTTTATGCCGCGTTGTACACTTGGTCCACGTCCCGGTGGAAGTTTGCCGGGCTCGTTGGCTTTATGTTGTTTTCAACTATAACGTTGCGAAAAACGGCCGTGGAGTCCTGGAGCGGGATACGTGCGGTCGCAACGCGCGCATCGTACAAGAAATACCGGAATCTAGGCATCGCGGCTGCAGCGATTCTGATAGCCTTCGTCGGGCACTGGGAACTTACCATCCCGGCAGAATTCAAGGTGCTGGCACGAAACGAAAGCACCGTCCGCACGGAAACTGAAGGCGTCATAGTCGAAGTTCTGGTGCACGAAGGAAGCCGTGTCGCCAAGGGCGACGTCCTGGCCAGGCTGCGCGACTTCGAGAAGCAACAACAGATTTCTGAAATTGCCGGCAATCTGGAAAGCAAGCGTAGCGAGCTCGCACTGTTGCGCGCCGGCGCCCGCTCGGAGGAAATCGATCGTAAGGAGAAGCTGGTCGAAACGAAACGGGTTGAGTTGGCCAATGCGCGGCGCAATCAGGAACAGCGGAATCAGCTGATGCAAACGCTTGAACGCAAGCGATCCGAGCTGCAGCTGGAGCAGCAGACGTTAAAACGAACTCGTGAACTTGTAGAGAACGGTCTGGTCGCCCGAGCCGAGTTGGAGAAGGCGGACACAGCGGTAAGCGTCAAAGAACGTGAACTGGCGGAGACCGAAGCTTCGATCCGTGTGATTTCGGAAACATCGGATCGCGAGGCAGACCTGAAGGGTAGAGAACTGGCTGAAGCAGAGAGCGAACTACGGCTGATGAAAGCAGGGAACCGGCCGGAGCAAATCCGTCAGTCGGAAGCCGACGTTAACAGTCTGGCGAAGCAGCTCGAAATCTTCGATCAGGAGCTGGGGAAGACAGAGATCCATGCACCCATCGATGGCGTGATCGCAACACCGTTTATCGAACGAAAACTGAATCAACATCTGGACCCTGGAGAAGAACTCGCGCGCATCGTCGATCTGTCGCGCGTGACGATTGAGATGCAGATTTCTGAAAAGGAACTGGCTGACGTTCGGCCAGGTAATCCGGTAACAATGAAAGCGCGGAGCCTGCCGGCATCCGACTTCGACGGACGGGTGGACTTCATCGCGCCGGTCGCGCAAACCGTCAATGGGCAGCAGACGGTTGTTGTTCGAAGCGAGCTGGACAACCCGGATCTCGTGCTCAAGCCGGAGATGACCGGAGTAGCAAAGATCTACTGCGGCGAGCGTCGGATTTTTGATCTGGCGACCCGACGAATGGTGCGATGGGTCCGAACGGAATTCTGGGATCTGCTCCCCTGAAACGGACTGCCTACGTTCTTCCATTTCCCCGGCGTTAACATGGGGCCACAAGATTTGTAGGATTTTTTTTCGAATTCTGTATTTTTTTCAGCTTTTACGTCCTCTCCTAGCCGACGAGCTGAAAAAACCCCTTTGAGCCAGGGCAAACCCGGTGAAAACCGGGGACGCAAAGCTACGAGGCTAAGGTCTCTCCCATAAGACCATGCCGGTTGAGCCGCCAAGGGCAGCAGGAGGCTAGGCGGAACAATCTTCATCGGTCCTGCCCGACCTCCCCCGAGAAATACCTGCTGATAAAGGCAAACCCGCCGAAAGGCGGCGACGCAAAGCTGCGAGACTAACATTCGGGGACACCGTCCTTGAACCACGTCAGTCGGGCTGCCGGAGGCGATTGGCCCTCGGGCAGCCCGTTTCGTTTTTGCCACCGTTTTACAAATTCGACAGGGAGAAAGAACATGGACGAGAACGTTACCGTGATCTGGACCGATGAAATAACCCAGATCGAGGAGCTCGAGGAGAAGATTGCCCCGGGCGGCCTAGGCTGGGACGACTAACCATCGACTAGCGTCGAAACTCTAAGGGACGCTTGAATATTCGGCGTCCCTCGGTTAGGTTCTCCAGGCGCCCCGCGGGTGCGGGAG
>Ga0075425_100008373_pt1 | contig 10961 bp, 10 predicted proteins | sample SoiMethybrSBSTD4_FD_75300 | JGI IMG/M metagenome (GOLD analysis project Ga0075425, IMG submission 75300) | Bulk soil microbial communities from a Populus tree surrounding site in Tennessee, USA - Soil MetaG P. TD hybrid SBSTD4 | ecosystem: Environmental > Terrestrial > Soil > Tree plantation...
ATATCGCAGCTGCCTCATTCTCGCGCATGGATGCCGCCCAGGAAGTAGATGCCCGGACGGCCGCTTTGAGTGCCATTCGCGATCTTGATGGCGTGGCACTCTCGTCCTTCCCAGGTTTTGTTGGGGAGCTTAATAAGCTGTGTGAAGCCCGCGTTGGGACCGGAGGCTGCCGCAGCCAGTGAGTTCTCGACATCATTGACATTGAGATAGTGGGTCGCGGTCGCAACGTTCCTGGTCAGAGCGCGTACAGCCGATGATCCGACTTCCAGTTGCCGCTTCTTGCCGGCTTCCTGCACATCCTCCCGCACATCGACCTTATAGCCTTCCGACCGCAGGCCCTCGATCTGGTCTGAATCTGCAAACGCATCGACAACAAAGCGGCTCCGGCCGGCTTTCTTGCCGGTGTGTCCGGCAATATTGAGCTTATGCTTGCGGACAAGATCGGCCATTGCATCATAGGTCTTTCCGCTAATGGAGACGCGCTAGCGAGGCATAAAGTATTATCCCGTCACTTTGAAGAAAAACGGATCGATCGATGGGTCAATGGGCGTTGTATTGTCCATGTCGAGCAACGTGTGCGTGGTGAAATTCGCGTTACGTTGGTAAACAACGCCTTTGGGAAAGTTGGATTTGTTGGGCGTGTTGTTGGCGCAAAAGATGCCGTAAAAATCTGTTCCGACCGACATCAGGTGATCGTAATCACCGAGGTACGGATCGAACACCTTCGCGGGTATATTGGCCGGTACCGTCGCGAGCGTGATGGCGCTCCACGTTGTGCCGTTCACGGACGATTCGAATTTGGTAACCCACCGCTGGCTGGCGCCTGAGCCCGTCAATTGTTGATAAAGAAGGCCGACTTTGCCTGCGTTGTTGACCGCGAGCGCGGGATTGAGCGCGTTATTTACAGTTCGCAGGTCACCGGACCAGGTCTTGCCGCGATCCGTTGAGCGCAATACATGGAGCACGTAGTTGGAGCCGATGTCATCGTTATATGCGACATAGACATTGGCGCTGTTGGTTGGATCGACGGCAATCGAAACATCTCCTCCGGTACGCTGCAATCCGAGAAATCCGTCAAAGTTGAATTTGACGCTTTTCACCACCCGCATGCCCGCACTACCGTCCCCTGGGTCTGTGAGAGACTGGAATTTGGTTGTGCCGCTCCCGCCGTTATCGTCCCGGACGACCACGACATCGGCTGTGCCTTCGCCACTATTTTCGAATGTACGCCACGAGTGGAAGACGGCATAAACCGTCCCATCCGGGTGGATCGCTGGACGAATCGGTGGTCCATCCTGACCCGCAGTCGTGCGCTTTTCGATACGCACCGAAGTGAAACTGGGGGTGGTCTTTCCGGCGTCGAGGGACTGATCGATCGTTGCCGACTTTGGTGTGGCATTGAAGTCGTTGTCGCCGACATACACTCTGTCTTTACCTTGATTCGGGCCGCTCGCGACTGTGGCTGCCTGCACATAAGGTTGATCGACACCGCTGCCGGTGCGATCGACCAGCACTTTCATTGTCGCTGCGCTCTGGAAATCGTTCGTTCGAAGGATGTTGAGTCGAGGACGATTCGGCGGAAACGGCAGGCGGATGATTCCCGCGTAGAGCCTGTTACCCTTTGTGCCGAACGATACGGTGATGTCCGCCGTTGCTGAACCGTCTGCGGCGCTGCTGGGGACGATAGATTTGAGACTCCACGTATTGCCGCCGTCGATTGAGGTGAACATCGGCGCAAGATTCCCACCTCCCGGGTCCGGAGTGAAGGCGGTCGCAGCGATTTGCTTAGGATTCGAAGGATTCACAGCAAGCGTCGGTTCGCTGTCCTGATTGGATTCGCCGCTCAACGAGCGGGGAATTATGTTTACGAGGAGAACCTGATTCGCCGCTTTCGTCGCAGACTTTTTCTTCTTCGGGGTTCTGGCCGTTTTTCTGGAAGTGGTCTTCGCCATTTCTGGTCCCTTTCCGGACGGAGCAGTCGGTGTCCTATCGGATCATCGATTTGATGACGGGTTGTTGGCTGAGCGGATGCACATCGTTAGGATTCATGGCCGTGTACACTTCGACTTCCGGCGGTCCCTCTTTCGCCGCCAATCCGCGCAGCTCGGGATGTTCATCGGTCTTGATCTTCGTTTTATGAAGGACAAAAAGGCCTTTCTGGCCGGCCTGAAATTTCGGCGCCCTGTACCAGCGCACATCCGTACTGGCGGGGAACAGCACAGTCACTTGCTTGGACTCGTGCACGCCTTTGTGAGTCTGATCCACTTGAATCACGGCCTGACGCCATTTGGGATCATGTTCGCTGACCGGCATCGAGGGGGGAGCTGCCGCTGCCGCAGCCAACGCATGTTCCGCGGTCTCCGGCGGAGGAACCGTAACTGCGGTAACTTTGCCTGACACGACGAGGTCGGCTGCATCGATGCGTTCCTGTAATTGCCGAGACTTCCTGTGCTGCATCGGATCCCCGCCACGACTCAGGAGCGCGGAGTGCGTCTTTGTCACTCGTTCCTGGCCGACCGCTCGCACAGCAACGCTATCCCCGAAAATCCAACTATTCGTATGAAAGATGAGTTCATCGCCTGCGGCTACTTTCTTGTTGCCCGCGAGCTCGACCGTAATGTCCTTGCCCTCATAATGAGCAAAACTCTTCGGCGCCTCGAGCACTTGCTCCACGTGCACAACGGCGGTGCGGTCGGTTATGGGAACCTCTTTCATGGTGGCGGATCGGACCTTTTTTACAGCGCCTCTAAACACGAACGCCGGCGGCGCCTCCGGCGCAACGCTGCGTTTCATCTTTGCCATATGTCGTTCCTCTTTCTTGGGGTCTTAAGTCCGGTGTCGACGATTGCGCCACACGCGCAAGAGTAAGATGCCGGCGAGCGGGATAAGAAAGAGCAGTAGTTCGAATGTACCGTTTCCGCCGTCCGGGGCTATGCCGAAAAGCTTTTCGAAGAAGTCCACAGACATCTCCTTTCCGGGAGATCAACTCAAATCGTACAAGATTCTCTTTAGTCTAAGTCAAACGGAACCGCTGTTCGATATCCGTATCGGGCAGGGGGGCCAAAAAGCGCTTTTTTGGAAAAACCTATCGCGCGACAGGACGCACACCAGAACAACAAACACAAGAAGTTTCACTAGGACGACTTGGAGTATGGCTTGACAGCCAAGACTCCTTGGAGTTGAAGTGTGTGTGCCGAGTGCGTGTAGCGCCTGAGTTTTATGCGTTCCATGCGTTCACTGCGTTATAAAGTCTGTAAGTTGCGGAAACACAGTGGGCTTGAAAGTTCAAGTCTCCCTCCGGCATGTATTTCATTCTAATAGACTTAATCAGTGCCTCCGAGATTAATCCGAGTTCCTATTTCCATTCATAATGCCGGAGGGGATTTCGAATTCAACGTAGTCATCGCCTGTGTCAAACGAACGGCGTTCGATGAGCAAATCACGCCAGGATGCCGCATCGCATCCATCGTTGTTGGGGGGACTGGAAATCGTCACGTTTCAATTGGTTATTCCACTCTTTCTACGACTGCGAGCCGTGTTGTAGCATTACCGGCATGTTGACGAACACACTTTATCGTGTGAGCTGTGAGGTAGGGTTGAAACGACTTCAAAAACGCGGCGAAGGCGAAGCTCGCGAGATGACGAGCTGGCGGCTTTATCTTGAGAACAACGAACGAGAGCGGTATTTCAATGATGCCGAAGAGACCATACTAGTCCTTCAGCAGGGAGCAGGAGTTTTGTCGGCGGCCGGATCAGATTGGCGGGTCAGCCGATCCAGTGTTTTTACGGATCGCGCAACGGCGCTGTATTTGCCACCGGGAATCGACCTCGTGGTTACTGGTGAACCTCAGATCGAGGCGGTTCTTGTTTCTACTCCGGCTAAAGGAGGTGGGTCGCCTGCTCTCATGACACCCGCCGATGTTGTTGTGAACAAGCGAGGGAAAGGAACATACACTCGCGAAGTACACGACATATTTGTACGCGATCCTTATGTAAGCCGGTTGATGGTTGGCGAAACATTCAACCCGCCGGGTCATTGGAGCAGTTTCCCGCCTCACAAACACGACGGCCGTAACGGGGAACCGAAACTTGAAGAGGTGTATCACTTCCGGATCGATCCACCACAGGGGTTTGGATATCAGACGATCTACACCAGTGACGGCGAATCAGTCACACACCTGGTGCGAGACAGAGATGCTGTGCTGTTGCCCTACGGTTATCATCCTGTCGCGGCCGCACCAGGCTATCGTCTTTATTACCTTTGGGCAATGGCTGGCGAACAACGTGCACTAGCGTTGTATGAAGACCCGGCGCACAAATGGATTCATGACAATTGACAATCTACTTTGAGGTTGCCCACACCGACCCGTTGGGAAATTGATAGGCTGCACGCGATTCCGGTTTGATTTCGATGCTGTAGCCAGGACGGCCGGGAGGCATGTAACGGGCATTTCGAATGATGACAGGGTCCACGAAATGTTCGTGAAGATGATCGACGTATTCGGCGACACGGTCTTCCATTGAAGCGGAAACGGCGATGTAATCGAACATCGAAAGGTGTTGCACGTATTCGCAAAGGCCCACGCCGCCGGCATGCGGGCACACGGGCAAGCCGAATTTCGCGGCCATCAGGATGACCGCGAGATTCTCATTTACTCCGCCAAGGCGGCAGCTATCGATTTGCACGAAATCGATCCCGCCGGCCTGCATGAGCTGCTTGAAGAGGATTCGATTGGCGCAGTTTTCGCCGGTTGCGACACGTACGGGATGAATGGCCTTGGCGATCGTAGCATGGCCCAGCACATCGTCAGGGTTCGTTGGTTCCTCGATCCACCATGGGCTGAATTCCGAAAGCGCCTTCATGGCGGTGATGGCTTCGCCCACGTCCCATCGCTGATTGGCGTCCATCATAAGTTTGTTGTGCGGCCCGATTTCGCGGCGCACGATTGCAGCGCGGCGAACATCATCGTTGATATCGCCGCCGACCTTCATTTTGAAATTTGTCCAACCTGACGCGAGTGCCTCGCGGCACAAGCCGCGAACCTTCTCATTGGAATATCCCAGCCACCCGATAGATGTCGTGTATGCAGGATAGCCGTCTCTCAGCAGTTCGGCTTCGCGTGCGGCTTTTGTCGATTCGTTTTTCTCGAGGATCGCGATGGCCTCATCGGGCGTGAGCGCATCAGTAATGTAACGAAAGTCGATCGCGGCCACGATTTCACGCGGTGTCATATCGGCGAGCAGCTTCCACAAAGGCTTGTCTTCCGATTTCGCATAAAGATCCCATATGGCATTGATGATGGCTGCCATCGCCATGTGAGTGACGCCCTTTTCCGGACCCAGCCACCGAATCTGCGTTTCGCAGGCAAGCTGTTTCCAAAATGTTGCGAAATCGGATGTGATGTTGTCTAACCGCCGCCCAATAACCAAATGCGCGAACGCGCGCACCGCCGCGACGCAAATTTCGTTGCCACGGCCGTTGGTGAAAGCGAGTCCGTGTCCGTCGAGGCCGGAATCCGTTTTGAGAATGACGTATGTTGCGGAGTAGTCGGGATCCTTGTTCATCGCGTCGGATCCGTCCAATGTCCGTGACGTCGGAAAGCGCAGGTCGAGAACTTCAATGTCGCGAATGATTGTGGGCATGTTGTCTCCAATGATCGAGAGCCACAGCAAGAATGATGATGGCTCCAGTCACGATCTGCTGCACCCAGTTCGCCAACCCTCGTTGAGAAGAACCGAGTTGAATCACAGCCATGATGGTGGCTCCAACCAACGTTCCGAATACCGAACCCCTTCCGCCGAGCAAACTGCCTCCGCCGATGATGACTGCGGCAATCACATCCAGCTCGAGACCGGCGGCCACGGTCGGATCGCCGACTGACAGCTTCGAGAACTGCATCACTCCGGCCAGACCAGCGAAGCCGGCGCCGATCGAATAAACCGCCAGCTTGCAGGCATCGATGCGCACGCCGCAAAGGCGCGCTGTCCGCTCGTTGGAACCGATGGCGAAGATATGTCGGCCGAATCGGGTGTATTCCAGCATTGCACCAGTCGTCAGCGACAGCACGATGATGATCCAAACGCCGGCCGGCAATAGCAGCCAGCTTTCAGTCCCGGCGGGCGAGCGGAGGAGATTGTTAATCCATGTGATCGGCGCTTCCACGCGTTGTTCATCTGCAAGGCCTTTCGCCGCGCCACGGACCACGAGCATCATTCCGAGCGTGACGATGAATGGTAGAAGACAGAGGCGCGTCACAAGCAGACCAACAATCGCCCCACACAGCACCCCAACGGCTACCGCCGCCAGAACGGCTGCAAGCGGCGGGACGCCCGATCGAAGGAGCAGCGCGATGACAACAGTGCTCAACGAGACGACAGAACCCACGGACAGATCGATGCCCGCCGACGCAATCACGACCGTCATGCCTAGCGACGCAACCGCCACAATCGCCGTTTGACGCGCAATAAGCTCGAGATTGCCTGTGCGGAAGAATTGCGGTCCGACGAGGAAGCCGAAGATAAGACACACAAGAAACAACCCCAGCACCGGCCCGGAACGGCTCAGCCATTTATTCGCCTTTTCTTCGCTGGCTTTGAATTCTCTTGTTGTTTTTTCAACGCGAGTCATGGTGTTCATGCGAGTCATCAAGCCCGCTACAGGCCTCCAGCATCAACTGATGTTCATCAACCTCCGAAACGGGACGCGGAGCGCTAAGTTGTCCGCGGTGCATCACCGCGACGCGATCGCAAATACCGATAAGCTCCGGGAAATAACTGCTGACGATCAAGACTGCTTTTCCGTTGGTGACAAGCTGATCGATCAATTCGTAAATCTGCGCCTTGCTCCCGACATCGATGCCGCGAGTGGGTTCGTCGAGCAGAAGCACGTCGACATCACAATAAAGCAGCCGCGCGAGCGCCACCTTTTGCTGATTACCGCCGGATAATTCGGAAATCTCCTGCCGGTCGTCGTGGCACCGGATTTCCAAATCCTGAATCCATCGTCGCGCCAGGGCGCTCTGCTTCGACGGACTCACCCATCCGGTCAATCGGGGCAATGTCAAATTGTCCGTAACGGTCATGCCCATGGCGAGACCTTCGCCTTTGCGATCCTCACTAACCATTCCCACTGACTTCCACGACGACTCCAGTGCAAAAAGTCTTCGAAGCAATCGGGTTCGCCCTGCTCCAACGAGTCCTGCAATTCCCAGCACCTCACCGCGACGCAGCGCTATGCCTGGAGCAATGTCGAGAATCGCTTCGGCGGGACTTCGCGACGTTCGAGGATAAAGCTCTTCCATTGACCGGCCGACCATCATCTCGACGATTTCCTTACGCGTTGCAGATCGAACCTCGCCGCCTCCCGCGTTCCGTCCATCGCGAAGGACAGCAAAGCGGTCCGCGACTTCTTTCACCTCATCGATGAAATGAGAAATGTAAACCACGGCGTGCCCCTGGGCCTTGAGCCGGCCGATGATTTCAAACAGTCTCTCGACGTCCGCACGAGCGATGCTGCTCGTCGGTTCGTCAAGGACGAGGACACGGCAGCCGATGGCGAGAGCACGCGCGATTTCGACGAGCTGCTGCTCGGCCACGGAGAGCTGACCCGCCGGCGTTGTTGGGGAAATCTCGGAATGATGAAGCTGCCGAAGAACGTCCTCGGCCTTTGCGCGAATTTCCGCGCGGCGCACGATGCCGTATGGCGCCGGCTCCATGCCAAGAACAATGTTCTCCTCCACGGAAAGATCGGGCGCAAGAGACAGCTCTTGATGGATCATCGCGACCCCCGATCGCCGCGCTTCGAGGGGATTACGAGGGTGATAGGACACTCCATCAAGCATCATCGTGCCGGTATCCGGTTGCGCCGCGCCCGATAGGATGTTCATCAACGTACTTTTGCCCGCGCCATTTTGACCGACGAGCGCGCAGACTTCACCGGCGACGACTTTGAGATTCACATCTTTCAGTGCCGTGGTTGCCCCAAACGATTTCGAGATGCCGGTCATCTCGAACCGGACCGCATAGTTTACTGCTTCAGCCATTTCGTTAAGTCCGGTTCGAGCAGATCTTTTATCGCAGGCTGGTCGAGGTTCTCGTGAGTGACGAGCGTCACACCAGTATCGATCCGCTTGTCCACTTTTTCTCCGTGAATATGCGCCACGATCGTTTTCACACCGAGATAGCCCATCTTCATCGGATCCTGCAACACGAGACCATCGATGTGGCCATCACGCAATCCCTTCACCAGGATTCCCGACGAATCGAAGCCGACGAAACGCACTTTGCCTGCGCGCCCGTTGTCTTCCAAGGCACGCAGCATCCCGATGGTGGTCGATTCATTCGGACAGAAGACACCATCGATAACCTGACTTCCATCCGAGTCCTTAAAGCGGCTCAGCAAAGCTTCGCTTTTCTTGTAAGCGCCTTCGACATCGGCCCCGCCATATTGATTGGAACTCACGACCTCGATTCCGGGATTCTCCTTCATCGCGTCCAAGAACCCCTGTTCACGCAGGCTGGTGCTGTTGCTTCCTTCGGCATACCGCAACATCGCCACTTTCCCCTTGCCGTTGAGTAGTCTCGCGAGGTGCTCGCCTGCGAGGCGTCCGCCTTTGAGATTATCGGTCGCGACGAAGCTGACATAGTCCTCGCCCTTCAGCCCCGAATCGAAAATCACGACCGGAATTTTGCTGCGCACGGCGTTGGATACGGGGGTGACGAGTGCGGACTCATCCAGAGGCGCTAGGACAATTCCGGTTATGCCGCGGCTCACGAAGCCTTCAACCTCTGAAACCTGTGAGTCGCGATCGTCCTCGCGCAGCGGGCCACGCCACACTATACCCACTCCGAGTTCCGTCGCGGCCTTCTGCGCCCCTGCATGAACGCTTTGCCAAAACAGGTGCGAGGTCCCCTTGGGGATGACGGCGATCGTCAGCTTGTCTGGTTGCGGGCCGGTATCTTTTGGTGCGCACGCGGAGCAAAGCAGTATCAGACCCCACCAAATCAACTTTCGCATAGCCTGTACACCTCTCTCGCCGTCTCTCCAAGGACTGCTTCCCTGACCTCCGTTGGAAACTTCTGCAAATAGTTCTTCACCACATCCACAACGCGTGAATAATTCCCCGCCACCGTGCAAACCGGCCAGTCGGAACCAATCATCAATCGCGCCGCACCGAAGCATTCGAACGCCACATCCAGATACGGTATGAAATCCTCTTCCGTCCAGTTATCCCAATCAGCTTCGGTAACCAGGCCCGAGAGCTTGCAGTAGACGTTCTGAAACTTTGCCAATTCGCGAAGGTCTTGCGACCACATGGCCAGCTCGCGACCCCGTATATCCGGCTTCGCGAGATGATCCAGAACGAAGCGCTGGCGCTCGAAACCAGCCACGAATTCCGCTGATACCGGCAGATGCCGCGTATATATAAGGATGTCGTACGTAAGGTTGAATTCCTCGAGCATCGCGATTCCCGCCAGGAAATCAGACCGCATCAGGAACCGATCGTCGGGCTCGCTCTGGGCAATATGCCGAATGCCGGTCAGCTTTGAATTGCCGCAGAGAGATTCCAGTTGAACCCGGAGTTCGGGCGACTTTAAGTCCACCCATCCGACAACAGCTTTAACAAAAGGATGCCGGCTGGCCAATTCCAGCAGCCATCGCGTTTCTTGGAGCGTCTGCCGAGCCTGCACGGCGACACATCCATCAAAACCATTCCGTTCCAGTTCCGGCTCGAGATCCTCCGGCATGAAGTTGCGGCGAAGCGATTTCATCGAATCGTTGATCCAGCCGTATTCCCCGGCATCGTACTTCCAGAAATGCTGGTGAGAGTCGATGTGCATCATAAGGAGTCACAGCTCGGGAATCGGTGTTGTGGGACGGCTGCTCGAATCGTAACAGGCTTCTACCAATGCCATCGTGCGAATCGCATCGTCGCCGTTTGTGATGAGAACGTCATCTTCGCCGGCAACGAATCGCTGCAAGTTCGACATCGGTCCCTCAAATGCTTCGGTAAACCACGAACCTCGAAGCGGAAGTGCTTGCCAGTCGGAGGTGCCGAGTGCGACTTCCAAGGTGTCGGGCTTTCCAGCCGGATAATCGAGGTTGACTCCCATAGTCAGGAACGCTGCTCCCGCAGTCCCTTCGACTTTGAACTCCGAAGCTTGATGCTTCTCATTGTGCCGATGCGCGTGATTCAACGTCAGGCTGCATCGAATCCTGTTGCCATAATCAAGGATGATCGTGCTTCGCGTATCCCGGAACTCAGCCATCTCGGGATGCGCGATGGCTTTGCAATAAACTCCCTCCGGCTCGCCAAACAGAAACCGGATCGCATCGAGATAATGAATCGAATGATAGAGAACCTCGAGCCGCAGCGCACCCTTGAGGAACGGCCAAAGTTGCCAGGGTTGCCGATCGACAAGGCGAACCTCGATGTCTGTCACAGCGCCTAGCCCATTCTGCGCAAGCAAGTCGCGCAGCGCCAGCATGTTTGGACTGAAGCGTAATTGGAAGTTGATTGCCGCCTTCAGCTTCTTCATGTGGCAAAGGTCCAGAATCTTTCGAGCCTCTTCCAGGCTCTCGCCCATGGGTTTTTGAATCAGCGCGGCGGCGCCATCCGGAAGATGCTCGAGCACACTCAGAATCTGATTGCCGGGCACGGCAATATCAAATACCGCGCCGGGCAGATTGGCCACCTCGTCGATGCTGGAGAAAATTACTCCGATTCCAAACGTGGCCGCTGTCTCCACGGCAGCGTCCCGGCGAATGTCATAAACACCTGCAATCGGGTATTCGAGTTTTCGATACGCCGGAATGTGTGCCGTGCGCACGATACCGCCTGCGCCGACGATTACGATCGGGCGAGGATTCGAGGCCCGCTTCCATGACTGATTCAATTTCAAGCGACCAGCACCCCGCCGTCGATCGGATAAGCCTGCCCCGTTACAAATGACGCTTCATC
>Ga0075425_100008374_pt1 | contig 10961 bp, 8 predicted proteins | sample SoiMethybrSBSTD4_FD_75300 | JGI IMG/M metagenome (GOLD analysis project Ga0075425, IMG submission 75300) | Bulk soil microbial communities from a Populus tree surrounding site in Tennessee, USA - Soil MetaG P. TD hybrid SBSTD4 | ecosystem: Environmental > Terrestrial > Soil > Tree plantation...
CGCGGATCGAGTAGGCGATGTCGGTCTCTCCGCGCTTGAGCATGGCCAGCCGGGTGGTTTCGTCGACAACCGACTTGAAGACCAGGCGCCTCACGCTCGGGGCTTTGCGCCAGTACTGCTCGTAGGCCTCGAGGACGAGCTCGACGCCGGGGTTGAACGAGACGAACTTGTAGGGGCCGGCTCCCACGGGCGCTTTCTTGAACGCCTCGTCGCCGACCTTCTCCACGTACTTCTTGGGCACGATCCAGGCTGCCCCGGTGGCCGGCGTCCCGAAGAAGGTCATGAAGTCGGCCCACGGCTGCTTGAGCCGGAAGCGAACACGGTAGGGGTCCACGACCTCGACGGCCGCCATGCGCGCCTTCATCATCGTCGCGGCGGCGCCGCGGTACCGGTCGAACGAGAACTTCACGTCCTCCGCGGTGACCGGGTCGCCGTTGTGAAACTTCACGCCCTGACGCAGCACGAACTCGTAGACGAGGCCATCCGGCGAGACACTCCAGGACTCGGCCAGGCTCCCGGCTTGCGGCTTGCCCGGCATGGGCTTCACGAGCGCGTCGTGGAGCGCGTACAGGACCAGGAACGGCGTGATGAGCCCCGGGGTCTCCGCAGGATCGAAGAAGGTCGGCGCGAGGGAGAAGTGGACCGCCCAGGTCATCTGTCCCGAGGGCGCTTCGGAGCGCGACGGAGCTTGCGCGAGAGCCCCCGGGACGGGGGCGGTGAGCCCGAACACGAGCGTCGCGACGAGCACCACCGAGAAGACGCCGGAAAGACACCGGGCGCATTTCATGGGCCGTTGCCTCCAACGGATCCGATTCGTTCGCGACCGCGACTCCAACGGGAGCTCTGCCGGAGCACGCGGATTATAGTCTTACTCCAGGCCGTACTCCCCCCAGTGCGCGTCGACGCGGTCCAGGTCTTCCTTCGGCGGCACCGAGCGCGCCGGGAACCGATGCTTCCGGGTCGCGTCGACGCCGACCTTGGACGAGAGCACCGTCTTGCGCTCGAGCTGGTCCACGTCCTCCTCGGCGGTCGACGGATCGAGCGCGACACCGGCCGTGGCGCGATTCACGTAGAGGTCGTGCTCGGGCTGGACGTGCCAGGACATCGCCCAGAGGACCTGGAAGTAGTCGCGGATGTCGATGTCCTCGTCGACGACGACCACCCACTTGGAAAACGACGGATCGTACGCCCAGACCGCCCACATCGCGCGCTGGGGCAGGGCGGGATGCTCGCGGCGCAGTGAAATCGCCAGAAATGCGGCCCCGCCACCGGCTTCGAGCAGGTGGACGTCGCGCACGGGAAGCCGTAGATCCCGGCGCAGATGCTGGAGCAGCGCGACGTCGCGCCCGGTGCCGCGGATGCAGCTCGACTCGCTCGGCGGCATCTGGCTGAAGAAGGCCTGGTAGATCGGATCGGCGCGATGGGTGATCGCGGTGACCTCGATCACGAAGCTCGGCCCCGACGAGCCCATGTAGCCCGTGTACTCGCCGAACGGCCCCTCGTGCTCGCGTACGCCGGGCGGCACGAAGCCCTCGATCACGATCTCGGCGTGCGCCGGGACCTCGAGGTCGTTCGTCTCACACTTCACGACCTCGAGCGGCTCGCCGCGCAAGGCGCCGGCGACCCCCAGCTCGTCGCCGCGGATCCGCGCGACCGAGGTGAGCGGCACCGGCGGATCGCAGCCGATCACGACGGCGCACGGCGTCGGGTTGCCCTTGCGCTCGTTCTTCATGATGTGCGCGTACATGTCGCGCCAGGTTGTGCTCAGGAAGAGGCCGAACTTCCGCGGCCCCTTCAGCATGAGGCGGTAGGTGCCCATGTTGCGCTCGCCGGTCTCCGGGTCGTGGGAGATCACGCACGGTCCGGTGACGTACGGGGCCGGGTCCTGGTCGCGCGTCCACAGGCAGAGCGGAAGCGCCGTCGCGTCGATCCGGTCACCGGTCTGGATCACGTCCTTCACCGGGCCCATCTTCACGCGGACCGGAGGAATCGGATGGCTCTGAGCCCGGGACCACTTGTCGGCGATCTGGTCGACGGTGGTCTCCAGGGCGAGCGCGTAGACCTCCGGCGAAGCGCCGAGGACTCCGGCAACCAGCGGCATCCGATGGCCCTTGACGTGCTCGAACATGACCGCGGGCCGCCGCGCCGGGGGAATTCGCTGGAAAACCCGGCGGATGACGGCCGCGACCTCCCAGTTCGGATCAACTTCCTTCTTCACGTGGTGGAGCTTGCCGCGAACTTCCAGGGCGGCGAGATACTCGCGGAGATCCTTGTAGGCCATGTCTCATACCCTCATGAAATCTTTCCGGGCCGGTAAGGGTGCTGGTCGATCCAGTGCCGCGCGATGTCGATCCGGCGGCAGATCCACACGTGCTCGTGGCGCTCGACGTAGTCGAGGAAGCGCGTGAGCGCCGCGGCGCGCCCGGGCCGGCCCATGAGCCGCATGTGCAGGCCGAGCGACATCATCTTCGGTCGGTCGGCGCCCTCCGCATAGAGGACGTCGAAGGCGTCCCGAACGTGGGCAAGCCACTCGTCGCCGGTGGCGAAGCCGCCGGGCAGCCCGAACTTCATGTCGTTGTTGTCGAGGGTGTAGGGAACGACGAGGTGCGGCTTGCCCGACACGAGGGTCCAGTATGGCAGGTCGTCGTTGTAGGCGTCGGCGTCGTAGAGAAATCCGCCTTCCTCGACGACCAGGCGGCGCGTGTTGGGACTGAGCCGGCCGGTGTACCAGCCGAGCGGTCGGCTCCCTGTCGCGCGCGTGAGGCTCGCGACGGCGCGTCGGATGTGCGCGCGCTCGACCTTCTCGCTCACGAACTGGTAGTCGATCCAGCGCCAGCCATGGCTCACGACCTCGTGGCCCGCTTCCACGATCGCCGCGGCGGCCTCCGGGTGGCGCTCGAGCGCCATCGCGACGGCGAAGACGCTGATCTTGATGCCGTGCTGGGCGAACGTGCGCATGAGGCGCCAGAACCCGGCGCGGCTTCCGTACTCGTACATCGACTCGACCTGAAGATTGCGCACACCCCGGAGCGCCGGCAGGCCGACGACTTCTTGCAGGTACGCCTCGGCCTCGGCGTCCCCGTGCAGCACGGAGCGCTCACCACCCTCCTCGTAGTTCATGACGATCTGCAGGGCCAGCCGCGCGCCGCCCGGCCACTTCGGATCGGGCGACGTCTTGCCGTACCCGACGAGATCGCGCGGATAGTCTACTCGGAGGGGGGCTTCGCCCCCCTTCCGACGGGCGGAGCGGGCCTGCGGCCCGCTCTTGCCCTGCCTCCCCCCAGGATTCGATTGCGGCGGCAAAGCCGCCGCTCGAAAGCGTTGGCTCGTACGCTTCCGGAGGCTCATAGGCGGCCGATGCCGGTGGCGCCGAGGTTGTCGGTGGTGTCGTGGGAGCCGGCGGCGCCCGCGGAGGCGTAGTGGGCCAGGGCCGCGTCGACGGCGGCGCCGGCGGGGGCGCGGTGGCCTTCGCGGCGGAGCACGTCCTCGAGCGCTACGAGGCAAAGGAGCACGAGCTGGCGCTGGGCCGAGTAGCCCATGGTGCCGATGCGCCAGATCTTTCCCTGTAGCTGGCCGAACGCGGCGCCGATCTCGACGCCGAAGTCCTCCACGAGCCGGCGCCGCACGCGCAGCTCGTCGACGCCCTCCGGCACGACGACGGGCGTCAGGAAAGGGAGCCGATGCTCGCGCGGCTCCTTGCCGAAGAGCGACAGCCCCGAGGCGTCGAGCCCGGCACGCAGCGCGTCGCCGTGCAGGCGGTGTCGCGCGAAGCGCGCCTCGAGGCCCTCGTCGTGCACGGCGCGGAGTGCTTCGCGTAAGCCGTACACCATTGCCGTGGGTGCCGTGTGATGGTTGAAGCGCGCCGGGCTCCAGTAGTCGGCGAGCTGCCCGAGGTCGAGGTAGTTGCTCTGCACCCTGGTCCGCCGGCCCCTGATGACGGCCTCGGCCCGTGCGTTGTAGGTGATCGGCGCCAGCCCCGACGGGCAGCTCAGACACTTCTGGGCCCCGGCGATCGCGACATCGACGTCCCACCGATCGACGGCGACCTCGCACCCGCCGAGCGTCACGACGCAATCGGCGACCAGGAGCGCTCCGTGATCGTGAGCCAGACGCGCGATCTCGGCGAGGGGCTGGAGGGTACCGGTCGAGGTCTCGCCGTGGACGATCGCGACCAGCTTGGTCCGCCCGGCCCTGAGCGCGCCCTCGACGGCGCCGGGGTCGATCAGCCGCCCCCATTCGCCGCGCACCGCGACCACTTCGGCGCCGCACCGCTCCGCGATCTCGATCAGCAACAGGCCGAAGCGACCGAACTCGGCGACGACCACCCGGTCGCCGGGCTCGATCAGCGAGGCGAGCGCCGCCTCGAGGCCGGCTCGGCCGGTGCCGGGCACGGGAAACGCGCGCGCGTTGGTGGTCTGGAACGCGAACCGCGTGAGCTCCATGACCTCGTTCATGATCTGCGTGAACTCCGGGTCGAACTGACCCAGGAGCGGTATCGACATCGCGCGCAGCACGCGCGGGTCCGCCATGGCCGGCCCGGGGCCCAGGAGGACGCGCGGACTGGGAAGGAGATCGCCGAAGGACATGCCGCCGGGAATTATAATTGAGCCCCGCGGCGGACCACGTGCCCGACAAATTCACCGGCCGGCCCATGAGGCGCCTCGAGGATCCGCGGCTGCTGCGCGGCCAGGCCCTCTATGTCGATGACCTGCGCTTGCCGGGGACCCTCCACGTGGCGTTCGCGCGCAGCATCTACCCGCACGCGGGCTTCCAGGTCGACGCGAGCGCCGCGCGCGCGGTCGCGGACGTCGTCGGCGTGTTCACGGCGGCCGACCTGTCGGCGGAGCGCGGCTTCCGCGAGATCCCGGGTGTCATCGACCATCCGGCGCTCCGACCGTGCCGGCAGCTTCCGCTGGCGCGCGGGAAGGTGCGCTACGTCGGCGAGCCGACCGTCGCGGTGGTGGCCACGAGCCGTTATGCCGCCCAGGACGGCGTCGAGGCTCTGCAGATCGCCTACGACCCGTTCGACGCCGTGCCCGACGCGCGCGCCGCCGTCGCTTCGGGCGCGGCACTCTTGCACGACGGGGTTCCGGGCAACGTCGCCGCCGATTTCGTCGTGAAGGCCGGCGACGCGGACCGTGCGTTTCGCTCGGCCGAGATCGTGACGCGCGGACGCTACTACGTCCATCGCTACACCGGAATGCCGCTGGAGACCCGCGGAGTCCTGGCCGACTACGAGCGTGGCACGCGCTGTCTCACCGTGCGGTCGTCCACCCAGTGGCCCCACACCTTGCGCGACGCGCTCCGCGAGATGCTCGGGCTGGCCGAGCACCAGGTTCGCGTGATCGCGCCCGACGTGGGCGGCGGATTCGGCGTGAAGCAGGAGATCTACCCGGAGGAGATCCTGCTCGCGCTCCTGGCGATGCGCCTCTCCTCGCCGGTGAAGTGGATCGAGACGCGTCACGAGCACCTGACCAACGCCGCGCACGCGCGCGAGCAATGGCACGACATCGAGCTCGCGGCGCGCCGCGACGGCACGATCGTCGGGATGCGCGCCGAGCTGCTCGCGGATGCCGGCGCCTACACGCGAAGCCTCGGGGTGCTCTGCCCGTCGATCACTGCCGCCAGCTTGCCCGGGCCTTACCGGATCCGCGACTACACGTGCCGGGTTCGCGCGGCGCTCACGTGCAAGGCGCCGGCGGCCGCCTACCGCGGCGCCGGCCAGCCCGAGGCCGTCTTCGCCATCGAGCGAGCTCTCGACGGGCTGGCGCACGAGCTCGGGATGGATCCGGCCGAGGTCCGCAGGAAGAATTTCATCCGTCGCGACGAGTTCCCGTGGGAGCTCGGGATCTCGTCGGCCCAGGTCCCGGTGGTCTACGACAGCGGCGACTACGAGGCGGCCCTCGACGCCGCGCTGACCCTGGCCCGCTATGCCGAGCGCCGCGCCGAGCAAGCCTCGGAGCGCGCGAAGGGCGAGCGGGGCCGCCTGCTGGGCATCGGCGTCGCCGCCTACGTGCTGCTCACCGGGCTCGGGCCTCACGAGGGCGCGGTGCTACGTGTGGATCCGACGGGACACGCGCTGCTCGTCACGGGCGCCTCGCCTCACGGCCAGGGAACAGCGACAGCGCTGGCACAGGTTGTGGCAGACGAGCTCGGGATCGAGCCCCGCGAGGTGACCGTGCGGCACGGCGACACCGCGATGATCCCGTTCGGCGTCGGGACCTACGCCAGCCGTAACGCCGTTGTCGCCGGCAGCGCCGCGCTCGTCGCGGCTCGGGCCGTCGCGGAGAAGGCGCGCCGCCTGGCCTCGCATCGGCTCGAGGTCGCCGAGGGCGATCTCGAGCTCGCCGACGGGGTCGTCCGCGTCGTCGGAGCTCCGCACCGCCGGCTCTCGCTCGGCGAGCTCGCGCTCGCGAGCGCGCCCGGCTCGCCGCTGCCGGAAGGCATGAGCCCCGGCCTCGAGGCCACGCACTATTTCCTGGCGCCGCGGCCGACCTTCGCGAGCGGGGTGCACGTGGCCGTCGTCGACGTCGAGCGCGAGACCGGGCGGGTCGAGATCGTCGACTACATCGCCGCCAGCGACGCGGGGCGGCTGATCAACCCGCTCATCGTCGAGGGCCAGATCCACGGCGGCGTCGCCCAGGGCGTCGGCGGCGCGCTCTACGAGGAGCTCGCCTACGACGAGCATGGGCAGCCGCGCGCCCAATCGCTGATGGAGTACACGATGCCGAGCGCCGGCCAGATTCCCGCGGTCAAGATCGTCAACCTCGTCACGCCGAGCCCGCTCAATCCCCTCGGCGTGAAGGGAGTCGGCGAGGGCGGGACGCTGGCGCCGCCGGCGGCGATCACCGCCGCCGTCGAGGACGCGCTGCGACCCTTCGGTGCCCGCATCCTGGGCACACCGATCCGGGCCGAGGACGTGCTCAGACTGATTCGCCGGTCTTGACGCCGGCTGGCAGTCGGTCTTAGGTTGCTGAACGATGATCTCTCGGACCACCGCGGCTCAAGGGGGGCTCATGAAGACCAGGACCGTGTGGCTCATCGCCCTGCTGCTGCTCGCGCTGCCGCCGTGGCTCTCGAGCGCCGTGGCTCAGACGAAGGTCCGGTTCGCGCTCGACTGGCAGATCCAGGGCCCGCAGGCTCCCTTCATCACCGCCAAGGCGCTCGGCGCGTTCGCCACCCACGGTCTCGACGTCACGATCGATCGTGGCACCGGCTCGCAGAAGACGATCGAGCAAGTGGCGACGGGGACCTACGACCTCGGCTACGGCGACATCAACTCGATGATCGAGTACAACGTCAAAAATCCACAGACGCCGCTCATCGCCGTCGGCATGGTGCTGAACTCGCCACCCTTCGCGTTGCTCTCGCTCAAGCGGTACGGGATCCGCGAGCCGAAGGACCTCAAGGGCGCCAGCATCGGCGCGCCGGCCGGCGACGCGCCGCGGCGGCTCTGGCCGATCTTCGCCAAGAACGTCGGGCTGCCCGCCGACAGCGTGACCTGGACCAACATGGCGCCGCCGCTCCGGGAGCCGGCGCTGGTGAAGGGCGACGTCAAGGCCATCTCCGGCTTCTACTTCACCGGGTTTCTCAACCTGACCGAAAACCTGAAAGTGCCCGAGGCCGACGTGGTCGCGTTCAAGTACAGCGAGCACGGCATCGACCTCTACGGCAACGCCGTGGTGGTGCGGGTCGACTGGCTCAAGGGCAACGAGGAGACCGTGCGCCGCTTCCTCGCCGCGCTCAACACCGGCTTCAAGGCGGCCCTCAAGGATCCCAAGGCCGCGATCGCGCACATCCGCGCGGCCGAGCCATTGACGAACGAGAGCACCGAGCTCAAGCGCCTGCAGCTCGCGATCAGCGCGAACATGATCAACGACGAGGTGCGGAAGAACGGTCTCCTGGCCATCGACCCGGCCCGGATGAGCCGCGCGATCGAGCAGGTCGTCGCAGCGTTCGAGCTCGGGGCGAAGCCCACCGTCGCGCAGGTGTTCACGGGCGCCTACCTACCGCCCGCGTCGGAACGGAAGCTGGATTAGCACGCGACCGGAGCAGGAGGCCAGCTTCGTGAGCCCGGGCGCCCAAAGGGTGGAAGCTGCCTTCAACCCGGTTCCAAACGGAAGCTGGACTAGCCCGAGGCTGGGGAAGGAGGCCCGCTTCGTGAGCCCTAGCGCGGACAGGGTGAAAGCCACCTTCAACGCGGATCGAAGCGGTGGGGGGGCTTGGGGGAGGAGCGCCACGCTCCCCCCCATGTACATCTGAACCCCCAGGCGGTCGCGATCCGCGGCGTCTCCTACGACTACGTGACCGGCGGCCGCGTCACTCGCGCGCTCGCCGATGTGACGCTCGACGTGCCGCGCGGGTCGACGGTCGCGTTCGTGGGGCCGAGCGGCTGCGGCAAGTCGACCTTGCTCAAGCTGATCGCGGGCCTGCTGAAATCGACGGACGGCGTCATCGCGGTCGACGGCCGCTCGGTCGTGGGGCCGCTGAAGAACGTCGGCATGGCGTTTCAGAACCCCGTGCTCCTGCCCTGGCGCAGCGTCCTCGACAATCTCTTGTTGCCGCTCGAGATCCTCCGCGAGAACGGGGACCCGCGCGCGCCCGACCGCGTGCTCTGGCGCGACAAGGCGATCGCGCTGCTGGGCACCGTCGGGCTCGCGGGCGCCGAGCATCGCCAGCCGCGCGAGCTGTCCGGCGGCATGCGCCAGCGGGTGAGTCTCTGCCGGGCGCTCATCCACGAGCCGGCGCTCTTGCTGCTCGACGAGCCGTTCGCGGCGCTGGATGCCTTCACGCGCGAAGAGATGTGGGAGCTCCACCAAAAGCTCCGGCTCGAGCGCGAGTTCACCGGGGTGCTGGTGACCCACGACCTGCGGGAGGCGATGTTCCTCGCCCAGACCATCTTCGTGATGTCGGCGAACCCCGGGCGCATCGCCCACGTCCATCAGGTGAGGCTCGGCGTCCCGAGAACCCTGGAGCAGCTCTACAGCCCCGAGGCGACGGCGCTCATGCGGACGATGCGGGAGCAGATCCGGCCGAGCCGACAGGCCGTGGCGTGACGGCGCGCTTGCGACGGCTCGTCCTGCCGCTCGGGGTCTTCGCGGGGCTGGTTCTCGTCTGGGAGCTCGCGGTGCCCGCATTCCGGATCCAGCAGATCGTGCTGCCGGCGCCGAGCGGGATCGTGCGAACGATGGTGCAGATGGCCGGGCCGATCGCCTTTCACGCCCGGCACACGCTCGTGACGACGTTGATCGGCTTCGGCGCGGCGGTCGGCCTCGGCCTGCTGCTCGGCTTCCTCATCGGGGCTTCGGTCACCGCGCGCGACGCGCTCTATCCCTTGCTGGTCGGCTTCAACAGCATTCCGAAGGCGGCGGTGGTGCCGATGCTCGTGATGTGGTTCGGCATCGGCGCGGTGCCGGCGGTGCTCACGGCGTTCCTGCTCGCGTTCTTCCCGGTCGCGGTCAACGTCGCCCTCGGGCTCGCGACGCTCGAGGCCGAGCTGCGCGACGTGCTGCGGGTCCTCGGCGCCTCTCGCTGGCAGATCTTTCGTAAGGTCGGCGTGCCGCGAACCATGCCGCTGTTCTTCGCGTCGCTGAAGGTCGCGGTCTCCTCGGCGTTCGTGGGCTCGGTCATCTCCGAGACCGTCGCGTCGAACGCCGGGATCGGCTATCTGATGGCGGTAGCGGCGTCCGACTTCAATACGCGACTCGCCTTCGGGGGCCTGTTCGTCCTGGCCGCGATGGGCGTGGCCCTCTACGGGGTCTTCGCGGCCATCGAGCGCCGGGTGACGGGCTGGGCCTATGCGGAGTAGGGTAGTGTGCGCTGCAGGCCGGCGCGGGGCTGGGGCCCCGCCGGCCGAGGCGCACCCGTAAATTGTAGTGCTCCGGGGAGACCGACCATCGACCTCCTGATCCTCGACTGGCTGAACATCGGCCTTCGCTGGGTGCACCTGATCGCCGGGATCGGGTGGATCGGCACCTCGCTCTATTTCATGTGGCTCGACGCCGCCTTGATCCGCGCCGACCCGCCTCGAGGCGACGTCGAGGGCCACACGTGGCTCCTCCACAGCGGCGGCTTCTATCTGGTCGAGCGGCGCAAGCTTCCGCCGGGCCAGCTTCCGTCGCCGATCCACTGGTTCAAGTGGGAAGCCGCGATGACGTGGCTGACGGGCTTTCCGCTCCTCGTGCTCGTCTACTACCTGACCCGCGGCGTCTATCTCGTCGATCCCACGGTGTCCGCGATCACGCCGGGCCAGGCGGTCGCACTCGGGATCGGCGTCCTGATCGTCGGCTGGGCGGTCTACGATCTCCTGTGGAGCTCGCCGCTCGCTCGCGGCCCCGGGCGCGCGGCCGTCATCGTGTCCTGGGTGCTCCTGATGGCGGTCGTCTACGCGCTGACGCACGTGCTGAGCGGACGAGCCGCCTACATCCACACCGGCGCGATGCTCGGAACGATCATGGTGGCGAACGTGTGGATGCGGATCGTGCCGGCGCAGCGTGAGCTCATCGCGGCCGCGACGGCCGGGCGGACTCCCGACGCGACGCTCTCTCGACGGGCCAAGCAGCGCTCCACGCACAACAGCTACGTCACGTTCCCCGTGATCTTCATGATGCTCTCGAACCATTACCCGGTGACGTACGCGCACCCGCTCAACTGGCTCGTGCTCTCGCTGCTGATCGTGGTCGGCGTCGGCGTGCGGCAGGTGATGCTCGCGCGCGACAAGGGCACGCCGACCGATTGGTGGCTCGTGCCATCGGCGGCGGCCCTGGCCATCGCAGTCTACCTGACGTCGCCCGCGTGGCTCGGTCGTGGCGGCTCCGGCGGAGGAGACCACGTCGCGTTCAGCGCGGTCAGGGGTGTGATCGAGCGCCGCTGCGTCTCCTGCCATTCGCGGACGCCCACCGACGCCATCTTCCGCAGCGCGCCTAACGGTGTGACATTCGACGCGCCCGAGAGCATCCGCG
>Ga0075425_100008378_pt1 | contig 10960 bp, 12 predicted proteins | sample SoiMethybrSBSTD4_FD_75300 | JGI IMG/M metagenome (GOLD analysis project Ga0075425, IMG submission 75300) | Bulk soil microbial communities from a Populus tree surrounding site in Tennessee, USA - Soil MetaG P. TD hybrid SBSTD4 | ecosystem: Environmental > Terrestrial > Soil > Tree plantation...
ACGCGGGCTGGATCGCTTCGCCGCAAGTCGGTATATTGCGAAGAGTTCAGGAATAACTTCAGACCTCGCAAAAACATAAAACCGAGAGATAATCTAGTGCCCCCGCAGGGATTCGAACACCGAACCAACAGATTATGAGTCTCGCAAAGCGAGTTTGTGTGCGTTCGACTGCGTATCGATCCGTGCGGATTCTTTAGCATTCTACATCTTTTGAATCGTCTCTCTGCAACTTGAGGATCGCCACGATGGGCTGAGTTGGCACACAACTGGCACACAAAGGTTGGGCCAGGGCGGGGGCGGTGCTCTGCTGCCGGGGCCGGTGACGGTTGCCCTGAAAGACCAGTACTCTAAATCCGTTAAAGGGTGAAACCGAAAAACCAATGAATTGACTAAGGTTGTCAATTAACAAGAAGCAAGCAATAAAATTCATAAAGGCGGACTGAAATACATTAGTGATGTTCAGCAGCCGGCTGTGGTTTTATTTGAGATGTCAAGTTTACTCTCAATAGAGTAACCCTGGCTCCTCTAGACACGTTAAACTCACCGGTACTTTGCTCGTCAGTAAACGCGCCTTTAGCAACAACTTCGTGTCTGTAAGTCCCACTTTTTTGCCATACATAAAAGGTATACAGACCATCCTTTCCAGATTCCTTCCGCTTTAAAAGCTTACGCATTTTCTGTCCACTCTGATCATGAACGTGGTAGAGGAAAACAGCAGTATATCTACCTGGAGATCCATCAATGCTGATCTCTCCTGTAATGATTGCTTGGAATTTACTAGCAAGGAATAAATACATGCTGGCGAAAAAACCGTAGAGAGTGTATGGGATCGCTGCCGACGCAAAAATTAAGAAATCAATTTTCTTCGCCAGAACAAACGCAAAATACGCGGTGAGTCCAAGAATTAGAAGAGATAGAAACAAAACTCCAATCGACCACAGAATATTTCTTTCTCTAAAGCCTGGGATCTGAAAGACTTAACGCTTGTCGGCGCTTTTGTTCGCTTTCGCCGCCTCACACTCCAGAGTCTTGAGTGCGAGGTGTAGAAAGCCAGGGATCGCCATCTCGTCACGTTCCCACCGTGCAACGGTGTTTCTACTCACCTTGAGCTTGCTTGCAAGCGCCGGCTGAGTTAAGCCCGACGCCAGTTCGCCGCTCTCGAAGTTTAACGCCCTTCATGGGCCATTATTCTAACACGTCAGAATGATACATTGCGTATCATCGATTATATGCAAAAAGCGGCCACGGAAAAGCTTGAAAACATCCTCTTTAAACGCACTGGCACACTATAGGCACGCAAGACAGAAATGGGCAGCTTCATCGCTGCCCGTAACTGTTTGATTCCATTGGTGCCCCCGCAGGGATTCGAACCCCGAACCAACAGATTATGAGTCTGCTGCTCTAACCGTTGAGCTACAGGGGCACAACAACTTATGAGCGGTCGACTTTGGACTGTAGCGGAAACTGTAGCGACTCCGTGTCGTTTTCCGCTTTTTCGACCGCCTCTCGGTTCAGATTAGCGAAGCGCTCGAAGGCGCGTTCCTGCCCTTCAGGTGTCGGGTGGATGTAGCGTTCTGAGATCGTAACGCTGCTATGACCCGCAACCTTCTTTATAGTGAAGGCGTCGGCACCAGTCTCACCGAACCTCGTCAAAAACGTGTGACGCAATGAGTGTATCACGCAGTCATTTGGAAGCTGCAAATCGTCCCTGAGCTTCTTATGGAGATGATCAAGCGAGGTTACCAAGTAAGGATTGCCGGCTTGGTTTGCGAACACGTATTCTGACTTACTCTCCAGCGATCGATTAACAAGCATCTCCTGAGCTCGCGGAGTCAGACTCACGTGTCGCCTTGCATTCTTCGACTTCCCTTCCCGGACAAAGAGGTACCCGAGCTTCTTTCCGTTCGCCGCATCAAGTTCAATATCGGACCACTTGAGCGCGAGTGCCTCACCCAAACGTAGTCCGGTCTCCAGCAGCAGAATAGCAACATCCTTCAGGGGCTGAGTCGCAGCTTCGAGGTAGGTTTTCTCCTGTTGATGCGAGAAAACAAAATCGCGATTACGTTCTCCTTTGAGCATCTTTACTCTGGGTACGGCAGCGATCTCATTCCAATCATGGGCCAGGTAAAGAATGCGTCTCAAGGTTGCCAGCTCGCGATTGATCGTCGCGACGGCAACTTTGCCGTGTCGGTTCTGCACATAACTTGCTATCAATGACTTGTTGATTTTGTCGAGTGGTGCAGATGCGAGAGGCGTGAACTCAAGTAGGCGCATCAGCTTCTGTTCCCAGAACGCGATCGTTCTGGGCTTGCCAGCGCAGTGAACTTTGATTTCGGCTTTGAACTTAGGACCAAATTCGGCCAGCGTCGGAACTTTCCTTGGTGCTTCAATACCCACTTCACCTTTAGCAAGTCTTGTTCTGTGTGCCGCTTCAATCTGACGCGCAACGCGAGCGTTACCTTGCTTGCTGGAGCATTGGATACGTTTGTTATTGAAAACGAACTGATACCAGTACACATTGCCGCGCTTGTATATAGCCATGCGTTCTTACCTTTCAATTTACTGTTATGCTGTTCAGCAGGTTAGGTTCTTGTGTTTTCTCCGAGTGGTCTAAGTTCCTTTTGCTCCTTGGTAATAACCTTGCGCATACCTTTGTCTTGTAAGTCGGCTGTGTCGAGCGTGATTGCAAGCAGGCGTGCAACACACTTGGTCTTTTCGCCCAGCCCAAAAAATTTTCTTGCAGTTGTCGCAAGTCCGAATACGCGTGACATCCACATTGTCATCTTCGAAAGCATCAGTGAAGGGATTGCTGCGTTGGACAAATCGACCTTGATCATCGACTGAGTATTCCTGACTTATCACGATCGGATATAGAACTTGAGAGAAATTAAGTCGGTCGGCTGGAGCCAATGCAACAATCTCCATGACTTTAGTAAGATTAATTCGATATTCACGCAGACGAATGTACCTTTTGGCGAGACCGTAAAACGCCCAGAAATAGAGTCTTGCATTATCTAGACTCTGAGCCACAAACTCCGACAGAAATAAAGATTGATCCAATGCATCATTAGCAAGGCATGGCGCGAGCTCCCGAGCTAAATGTGTTTGTTTTGCTAAGGCGTCATCCGACAATTCACCGCTCGGTCCGTAATTTTTATCGGGGAGGCGATCGGGCATTAAAGCTTCCTCCCAAAATCGAACGCGTGCATCCTCCGCGAACGCTTCCAGCGCCGTAGTCATGACGTGGTGGTAATAAAGCAACCGATCGATCCACTCATCCGCACTGCGTTGATCGATCCTCAGACCGAAATCCATTTCGGCCTCATGGTCTTCGCTTCCATTAAATCTCTTCCGAAACTGTAAGAACTCTTCATCTAAATTTGGAATGTTTAGGGCCAAGTCCAAAAGATCAATTTGAGGGGGCGCTTCATTGACGAAGGCAATGATCCTTTCCAAGGCAACGGGACATGGTGTCAGGCGCGAACGCTTAGCCTCTACATGGTTGCGTGTTACTTGTCGGCTGTTCATTGCTTGAAACTCTTGGGAAAAAGAAATTGACGTGACACGGCTGCCGACTCTAGCATAAATGCCACCGAGTACCCAAGTCACTTTCGTTAAGTTGCGAAAGGAGCCGCCAGGCAATGGAAGCATTAACGAAATCGAAGATGGCGTGGAGCCTAGAGGAGATCTCGAATTTCACCGGCTTGTCTGTCGCATTTCTTCGGAACGAGATAAGGGCGAAAAGGCTGCCATTCAAAAAATTCGGTCGCAGGGTCCTTATCCTTCATGAAGATTTGCAGAGCTATCTGGCAAACGGCAGTCCGGGAAGCCCAACGCAAGGTCGAGAGAGAGATTTGAAATCTTCCCGTCACTTCGATCAATGAGGAGACCGTGAACAGCAATACGGCTAACTGTCACTGCATTCACTACGGCAGTTCCGAGAGTCGCAAGTATTACAGAGACCTAAAACCAGAACGCGCAATGGTTAGCAGCCCCTAAGCCTACCGTTTTGCTAAGCATCCATCAATTAAACAGGTTGCAGCCAGCAAGGATTTGATCGGTTTCCAGTTTCGTTACAGTTCGTGACCCATATTTCAGAGTCGTTGTCGGTTTCTTCGGCCACAAAAATTTGGCCACAATGCGTCGAAATTTGGTCGTGGACATCCGAGTAAAATTGGGTGGCAGTTGCAAGACTAGAAAAGCAGCCTCGTCGGCGCACACGCTTTAGTCGGGTTCACGACCGGTTACTTTTTGGCACGGCCCTGCAATTTCAAGTTTCATTTGGTTTCAAATGGTTCCAATGAGCCACTCCGATGACAGGGTTGAGCAGGCAATCACCGCGCTCTTAGCTTGCCCACGAGTAGAAGATGCTGCGCGCCAGTGTGGCATGAGTCGAACGACATTATGGCGTATGAGCCAAGACCCCGAGTTTAAGCTTCGTTTGCAGGAAGCGCGGGCTCGACTCAGCGAAGAAATTGTCGTAAGCCTACAGGCCAATACTCTCGAGGCTGTTAACACTTTGCGCAGCATCATGCTTGATAAGCAGACGTCCGCGTCAGTCAGAATGTCAGCTGCCGGTAAGCTGATCGACCTCTCGTTGCGAGCGAAACAACAGCTTGACGTAGAGCAGCGATTGGCAAGTGTCGAATTGGCCCTACGCGCACGAAAGAGAGGAAGCAGTGAACCCTCACGATAACTATAATCTACTCACGAGAGATGAGCGTTTGATCCTTTTCTTACAAGCCATTTCGCGGGGTGATAAGCAAACATCTCAAGCCGTGATAGACGCTTCTCCAAGCAGCGAGGTCAAGATGATCGACTTTTGGAGTAGCGTGCACGCGCTAATGTTTACAACGCTCTTGCATTGCCTGCGTCAAGTAAACTTGATACAGGGTATTAAGGACCTCTGGGATGACCAGGCAAATGATGAATCTTTTCTGTGCGCGCGGTTGCTTGCGACCCATTGTGTTGTGGAAGAGGAAGCTTGGAGTGCAATCTCCAGAGAGTACGGCTTTGATTATGAGAAGTTCCTGATCAGTTGCGCTCATTTTTTGGACGTGAACAGCAATCGGTTGTGGATCGATTGGTTGAAGAAACTTGCATTGACCAAGACTAAATATGAGGTTAGCCCAGGTACGTTTGTGGTCTTTAAAATACCAACTGTAGAGGACAAGATAAGCGAATTTCGCAAAGCCATCGCTCTCATTGAAGGGACATTCGGTCGTGATGATTAGAGATGGACTGTTGACCGAGGGCTCCTGTTTAGCGACGAATGATTCAAAATAGACCCCCAAATTGGTGTCAAAACAATTTCTTGACGCCTGCCCGCTTTTGCTAAGACATCACGCGTATCGAACCCTAAACCCGCCCCAACTGTCGAGTCGTGCTTGAAGGGCTAGATCGAAATTGCTTGACAGGTGGAATCTTAACAGTGGAGAATCCGGCTGTTTTCGAGCTATTTCACGAGACTGTGGCTTCGGTCGCCGTCCGGAAGCTTTTGGAAAGTCTTTACAACGCTGTTCGACTCCTTTAATCTTGGGAAGCCGCCCTTCAGCGGCATCTAGTCCTTTAACAAGTCGGGTCCATGTCTTGTCGAAGCGACCCTACTTCACCCAAGCAATCGAAGGAGAAAAACGTGTCAAGTCGAACAACACCTCAAGGGATTATTGCGTCTCATAAGAACACGGAAGTGGAGAGCAGAAAGGCGGAGCGAGCCGTGGCAAACGTACACCAAGCGGTTAAAAGGGCGCCAGAAGTTAGAAGAGACGTGCAGGCTCCCCCTCGAAACGTTGGCATACGGTTCTTGGATCGCGATGCCTTTGGCCGTTTTTGCCTATCATTGCAGGAAGACAAGGTTCCGTTCAGTGTCGGGGGTAAGCTGTCAGTTTTTCTCTTTAGTATGATGCCGCGCAGCCTTCCTAGGAAGTCGCGAAGGGTCTATGAGCGGTACTTACGTGACGGTTTAGCCTCGGTGTATGATGCAAGTAAGACCGGTAGACGGCGAATACCAACTCCTGAAGAGGCCAAAACTACACTTAACGAACTCACGACCGAGTTACGTGCGCGCCGAATGGCGCGCGAATAGCCACGCTAACAGTTAGCGGGCTAGCGGTAAACTATGCCTCCCCAACCGCTCACTCGCATCACAATCCTCCTCCCCTTTCCTACAACCCTCGAACAGTACTTTGTCGTAAACGACGTTGTCGAAAGCCTAGCGAAGTTCAGTGGGGGCGTGACTTCTAGCCTAGAGTCAGAACCCCAGTTCAGGGGTAGCTGGTATGATGAGGAGGATGAAGAAATCAAAGGCGATCTTAATCTTCTGTTGTTTTCGGATGCGCCGCTAGCCGTGAACTCCGAGTTGATTAGCTACCTTGAAGAACTCAAGCTTGATTGCCAGTATCGGCTGCAGGAAAAGATCATTTGGATCACCTTACACAACGTTGATCGGATTGTTGAAGGTGACTATCAAATCTAGCTAAGCCCTATAGAACAAACATCGTCAGCCACGAACCTAATGGTCGTGGCATTTTTGTTCTAACTCGGCTTGTGCTGATCTGCGTATTGGTAGGTTTGCTCTCATTAATGTCGTATATGGCTTCAATCGGATAGTCTGCCGTCGTCCGCAAAATCAACATAGTAGGCGGAACCAGTGGATGCGATTGTGGAGTCAGTTATGGTCAAATGTTGCTTAATATTTCGGGAAAGAACCGTAAGATTGCACGGGTTATACGCGAAAATTTTTTAGAAAACTTGCCCTATCTCGCGCGATCGCCGTCTCGCCTTCAGGCGTACCATAAAACGAGAACAACTTCATTATGGGTGATTATCATGACAACTATCGCTTGGAGCCGGTACCAATCGGTGACGGCGGCCAGGCTGAAGTATTCCGAGCGAAGGATAGAAAAACCGGAGCGATCGTTGCTTTAAAACGACGAAAGACTGGTTTCGAAGAGGCCACAGATCGAATGCGTCGTGAAATCGAAATTCAGTCATCCATAACACACGCTCACGTAATGCCGATCTTGGATTTTGATCCAGATGAATGGCAATGGTTTACGATGCCGCTGGCCATTAAGACACTAGAGAAGGTCGACATTCCAATTGAGTCGGCCGCCCTATTTACGATATTGCGCGATGCGGTGCTCGGGCTGCAGGCCGCTCATGAAAAGGGCTTTGTTCATCGTGATATAAAGCCAAGCAATCTTCTGCTTCTGGGAAACGGAGAGTGGGTGGTTGCGGACTGGGGTTTAGTCCGTCGCCCTCACGGGCTTACTACAGCGAGACATACGCGCACTGGCGTGTTCCTGGGAACGGAAGGGTTCGCGCCTCCTGAGGCACATGATTCAGCGCACTCCGCCACCGCAGCTTGGGATAGCTACAGTTTGGGCCGTGTCGCGGCGTGGGCACTCACGGGAAAATGGCCGGCGCCGAATATAGAATTGCCTGCCCCGGAGCCGTGGCGGCGCTTCGTGCGAGTGCTGACTGAGTCTGACCCAACCCGCCGCCCACATGATATGACCCTTGTACTTGAACTGCTGGAGAGAGTGGGCACTGAACCGCCCGCTGTCTCAGGCGTATCGCCGACTCTGCTCGAAGCCGCAAAGCAAGGCGATAATGATGCCACTGTGGAAGTTCTAAAAGCCGCCGAGGAGAGTCCTGACGATGAAGACTTCTTCATAGACGAAGTAGCTCAATTAACCGGAAGTGGCCTGGATCGATTCGTGAAGGAATATCCAGCAGAAAGTCGTAAGCTGCTACGTTCCATGGACAAGCATTTTTCAGAAGGTGATTGGGGTAATAGAGACTTCGATTATCTCAATCAACCTTTACATTGGCTTCAACGGGTTGCGGAGGCGGCCGGCAACGCTGGCGACTTTGACCTTCTTGAGGACGCATGCGAGTGCCTATTTCGACAAGAGCCGCCTCGCGATCGTTGGTCACAAGCGGCACGAAGTCGCGCTTGGTTGGAATCACTCGAAGGACCGGCAGCTGTTCGAGTTGCGCAGGTACTTCGAGACCACGTCGAGGCTGCGCAGTACTATGGCGCTCTCAAAACACGCGATCCGAAAATCCGCGCCGTTTTACGAGAGGCGCGCATCGTCAGACATTCTGGAAGGTAATGCTTTGCACTAAACTCTTTCTCCTGGCCGCAGTAAACACACTTGCCCATCTTGAGCATGACTCGGTTCTTGATCTTGACCATTGCCATAACAACGAAATCCTATCACTTTGTTGGCCATTGGCTCGTGTCATGTGGCGCGGGTAACATTTCATTCGTCACTCATAGCTGGTCGACAGCAGCGAGTAACTCGGTGACTGAATCGGTACCCAATTCGGAAAAGAAGTTCTTTGCCTTCGCCATCACCGCCACGCTTCTGGGAGTATCAGCATCCAGCTCTTCTGTAAAAGCCAAAACGCCATCGCGCCAAGCAGCAAATAGTTTTTCGACCTTGACAACCACATAGTCATTTCCGGTTTTTGCCAGGTCGATTGTCCTTTGAAGGTCTTCGGCCCGAGATTTTCCCCAGGCGTAGCAAATGCGTCGCGAACTTTTATCGCTGCTCAACTTTGAATTTGGCGTGAACGTGTGCAAAAGGCCGCAACGTGCGGCATAGAGATCAACGGCCGCACAAGACAGGGCGTTGGTTGATAAGAGGTATCGATTTGTCCAACCAACAAAGCTGTTGCGCGTTGCAAATTGGTCGTTACTGTCAAGCCAGCCAGCTGTATCGATTGCGGAGTAGATCAGGATAAGGGCTGGGCCAATGAGCTTGTTATCAAGGCAAGCGTCCACTCCCTTACTCAGGGACATAAGGTTTCGTATAATTTATGTCCACTCATGGCAACATTATGCACGGTGCCTCAAGTAAACGCTCAGTCTCCTTTGGGCTGCACCAGGACGCGATGCTGGTTTGTTGGGTGCCGCACTTGACACAAAAAATGTGCAGAATTAAGCTGTTGTCTCTCGATAGTAGGTCTTGAGTTAATAGCGCCACTGATGGTGGCAGAGTATATGAAACCTACTATCGACATCTATCATGGCGCTCTGAGCAACGTAGCCTCGGAGCAAACCTTCCTTACGCGGCTTTCTTCTGACCTTAAGAACCGGCGAGAATCCGCTCTAATCTTCGTCAACTTCTTCGCGGGGAAAAATTCTCGGCAGATAGATTTCTTTGTGATTACCGAGAAGTGTGCCTGCCACGTCGAGCTAAAAAATTACACGCTGCGCGTCATTGGGTATAAAAATGGGCCGTGGAAATTGAAGCAGCCTGACGGCGAACTTTTGGTGTTGCACAGTCAACAGAATCCTTACCATCAAGCTCGCGATGGCAAATACGCACTCAGCGATGAGATGCGTAGCCTCACCTTGAAAGATCCGAACCTGCCGCGACCGCACCAAGGCCAGAAATTCTACCAATCGATTGAAAGCGTGATTTGCGTTTACCCAGAACTCTTCCCGGGCTCGCAGGTGCCAAGCGATCACATAGTTTCAACCAAGAGTTACGACGAGCTGCTGAGCTTCTTGTCGGCCAATGAGCGGAACCCAGGCTGGACCATCGACAATTGGCGGTCCTTCGCCATGCATCTTAGTCTCACGCGGACCTCAGGCAGCGACGACCTTAAGCCTGCACTGGCTGCGGCGCAGAAATCCGTCCGCGACTATCACCAGCGATTCAAGGATTTTTGTGGCAAGGATTTGTCCGCGCTCGTGGCTACGAGAATCGAGTCAAGCGGAAAGGAAGTAGATACCGTCGAACTGCTCGCCTTTCTTTCGACTGGGCGACACGGTTTGCTGGTTGGTTCGTCCGGTGCCGGCAAGAGTCATCACGTCAGGCACATGATGTTGGATGCCATAGAGCATGGCTGGTTACCAATCCTTCTGAGAGCTCAAAACTTTGATGGCAAGTTGGTGACGCTCCTCGACCGGAGTGTCGCCCATTTACATCCGTCAACTAGTCGCAGTCTTCTCGCGGCTGCGACGAAATCAGGCCTGCCAGTAGTTCTTGTCGTAGATGGCTTCAATGAGTGTCCTGAAGATCTAAAGGGCGATTTATTGGAGACTCTGCAGGCGTTCTTCCTGAGGCGAGGAGTCCCAATCTTGATTACTTCTCAACAGCGGCCGACTCTACCCGAGAAGCTGAAGGGCCAAGAGTTTGAGCTGAGGGAGTTGACGGCAAACGAGAAAGAAGCCGTTTTTAGAGCATATTGCAAACAGGAAATAAGTGGGGACCGTGTGAGGGCACTGACCGAGGCTTTTCGCACTCCATACGAAATCAGTCTCGCCGCAGAAGGTATTTCCCAGTTCGCTGGCGCAATCACGCGGGTCGAACTATTCGAAGCTTACGTGACCCGGCGCTGTATAGCCATGACCAGCTCAGCCACTGCGAGACGCTTGTTTTCCGAGCTTGCACTGGCGATGAGTCAGCAATTCCTGAGCAGCTTACCGGCGTGGGAAGCCGTTAATATTTGCGACAAGATGCTGCTTGAGCAAAATGCCCCCGCGAGTTTGATCGATGAGATTTCTCGCACGGGACTACTGGATATTGGCCAAGGCTTCTGGACGTTTCGTCACGAGCTGATCGGGCAATTCTTCGCTGCGATTGCTCTGAAACGCACAGCCGCCCATTCCGGTCTGGCGTTGGAACTGGCCAGACCGCGCAACCGGAATCTGGCAGAATTCACAATCTCGCTGATACGGGATGCGGAACTAGTTCTTGAATGCTTCAAGGCTCTGATTGATCCCCGCCTGATGAGCGCGGCTCTCGACGGGAGTGTCGGCCAGACGGCGAAGCGGGTCGCCGAGGCCGAAATTCTGAGTATGTTCCAGACGATCACTGATGACCTTAATGTATTGCGTCTGGAATTGAAGTTTCCTGAGAACGATTTTCCTGATGCTTACCCGCTCCTGCGAATTACGAACGGCTGCCAGTGGTCCGAATATCAAATGTCCATCCTTAGA
>Ga0075425_100008379_pt1 | contig 10959 bp, 12 predicted proteins | sample SoiMethybrSBSTD4_FD_75300 | JGI IMG/M metagenome (GOLD analysis project Ga0075425, IMG submission 75300) | Bulk soil microbial communities from a Populus tree surrounding site in Tennessee, USA - Soil MetaG P. TD hybrid SBSTD4 | ecosystem: Environmental > Terrestrial > Soil > Tree plantation...
CAGTGGTTACTAGAGCAGCAAGATTGTATACTAGTAATACAACAGCTACCACCATTACTGAATCACTAAATGCTATTAGTCGGCTTGTCTTAACACGTTGCATCTTCTTATAGCAAGTAAGATTACCCGCATAAAAAAGCTAGTTGATTTCTCATACTTTGGGGTTGTTGATTGCTAGAAACAAAGATAATCAGTACCATCTAAATCAGTCACTTTATTGTTCGATTCGTTGTTGGTGTTGTCTGCATCGTTGCAACTAATAATAATCAAAATAGAAACGGCTATGGATGGCATAAGCCACTTTCAACCCTCATCGAACAAGATCATATTGACAAGAGGAATGTTAGGCACTACAGTCAATAAAAAGTTAAAATCTTTACATAACTATACATTAATCCATATTGTCGTCCAGAGCCACATCAATTTTTTCGGTGCCATAATACTTTTACATATTGCATCATTTTTTATGAGATAGACCTCCGTAGAAAAAAATTGTGAAAATATAAATACTACAGCAAGCTACCACAATCTAGATTTGATAAACATCAACAATCGCGACAAAATCATGACAAATCATTCAAAGATCCGAATAACTCCAATTACGACAAGAGCAATGCTTGTGATTGCTCTAGCTATTCCTTTAGTTCTAGTCATTGTTGCAGGTACTGTTCCACATCAGGTAGCAAATGCACAGCTTACCCCTGCGCAGCAACAGGCTCTACAGAGCCTAGCAACAACAGGCTTTACTAATAAGCAGCCCATTACTGTCGGCCAACAGAGCTTCACGGTTCCCTATAGTATCAAGGAAGGTCAAGTTGTTGCCATAGTACCCGCTCCACCCACAACTAGCCTAGACGTTATCATTGCCCCCACGCAGTTTGCTAAAAATGTTGGAGTATTCACCATACAGATACCCAGACACTTGTTAGATTCGAAAAATCCAGATAATTCGGATAAACCATTTCGTGTAACGTTAGATGGACATGGCCTATCCTGGAAACAATTGTCAAGTACCAATACAGATAGAACAATAGGTGTTTACTTTGGTGGCAGCAATGGCTTCCTACAAATATTTGGTACCCAAATAGCCTAGAATCGATCAAATAATGGATGTCCATTATTTCATTACTTTTTATTTAGATAATCTGTCTGACTGACCTTTTCTGCTCTACCGAAGGTAAATTTAAACTTGAATATTTGTTTAGATTTCTGGGTAGTCCCTATGAATTGAGTTAGAAATTTTACCTTTTGTTACTTTCCCTTTGACTGAAAAATTAATTCAACTTTAACTGTCAAGATCAGTTGTGAACACCTTGTCGTCCAATCTAATGTCAGTTTTAACCCCTTAATGATTCGTCAGTTGTTCTAATCAAGATATATACGATCAATGCTCTAAATCTACATGATATAATCAATAATAAATTACTATCGACCAAACATATTAGAAACCAGTAACATTAAGATCTGATAGATTATTTAAGACTAGCTTTCCAAAGCCAGGCTTGTACAAGCCATGGGGACAATTCCAATATCAAGGAATAGTAATTACTTCTACAGGATTTGTCCTAAAAATTGCCTAAAATTTATTTACGACTCTTCAGCGATGAAATCAAATGAGAATAGTATTATCTGAAATTCGAAGAAGTATAGGAAGAACTATGATGATAATTACAGTGCCAACGCTGCTGTATGCCATAACTACTGTTTTGTTGATATCTACATCAGTTAGTACTTTTACATATTATTTGTCCCCCATAAGTGCATATTCTCAGTTAGAGCCATTCCCTTCAAATCCTCTATACAAGAGTGTTGTTAGCGATAACAGCAGCGAACAACAACAACAACAAATACAGCAGCAGCCGCAATCTAAAGTGATAGAAGCGTCAGGTCATTTTGCAAATAATCAGGTAGAAAATGATTCAGTAAGCTGGATACAAGGCGGCCTATGGCATCTGATGGTATACAACTCTTCTTCTTCACCCACATCGACTCCGAATAGTACTACTGGAGCTAGAGCTATATTTTCAGGTAATTTTACTATGGTAAAGCCTGATGGATCACAAACCCATGAACATTCTGTCAGGGATTTCAGATCTAATAATGTGATAATAGCAGGTGGTGATATGGTTATAACAGGAGTTGGAAATATCTATGAGAACGCTGCATTAAAGTATAGACAAGTTCCAATTACGGTACATCTTATGGGAAAAGATCATGTGCTTGGTTTGATCATAGATACGGTGAAAACTAATAGACATTTTGTAAGCAACCATGAAATGTTTGGCACCTTGATCAAAGGTACTGGCCTTGAGAAAATAGAAAAGACATTGATATCATCAGCACCACAGCAGCAGAAAAACAGTAAAAGTATGAATGTGAATAGGATGGCTATGTAGGATACATGACGAATACATACGATATATCCTTCTTCATATTCATTATGGATTTTTTACTTAGAGTTAGTATTTCTTAGCTCGATAGTGATTGTGTAAATATTATAGTTAGTCAAGATTTAATAAAACTATTTTTTGTATACTGACTATCGTGGCTTACAGTTGCAAGAACCAACTGGTCTTATATCATGTTATTTATGTTATTTTCTATAATAATATGGATACTCTAGCTTCATCTACTTTCTATATCTGCCATGTGTCATTCACATAGGAACATGCGCGTATCTAGGAGGAATAATGCAGTATGCTTTTAGATCCTCTCTTACTAAAACATGATTCTCCTTACTGTCATAACCCTTGTCAGGTACTACTGCTACGGATAGCGGCTTGATTTCCGATGCTCTTGTTATAATGGATTTAAAATCTATATTATCATGTTTTGTAGGAGCTCTCTTTATCTTGATAGTACATATTATCTCCTTTAGTACATCAGCCCCAATCGACAACTTTTTCATCCATTTCTTTCTTAGTCTAGTTCTTTCAGCATAGTACTGTGATGAATGGGTTGACTTGAATCCAGTCGAATCTATTCCAGTAAATATTTTTCTGATATTGTCAAGTAATAATATGAATGAGGAAATTATCTTCTCCAATAGCGTACCATTTATTCTCGCAGCAAACTTCTGAAGAGTAGTTAATGTGGAGTATGTGACATCTGGAGAAACATTCTGAGATAATAGGCTTCAAATAACCACTCTGCAAATATTCTAAACTCTTACCTTCATACTGTCTTATTATGAGCAATACTAAATGCTGCCATATAGTAAAGACATGGTTGCTCTTTCGGTGAAGAAAGAGTGGTATTCTTGAATTTCTTAAAACGCGATATATTGTGGATGCTAGTCTAACGTACTTAGATTCCTTCAATATGCATAGTGTATTATGCTTCTAGAAAGCTTTGACTGAATCTATCAAAAAGCATGTTTTCTACAAAGCCTAATTCTATATAAATGAGCACAATTGCCTAAAATAAGCTAAGATAATAATTCGTTAGAAAAAAAGAATTTGAGTCTATTGTCTCAGTATCTAATCAGAATAACGATCAGGATTTTAAGATACGCTTACTTCGTCGCATTTGTCATGTTGCCGCCAGGACTAGTATTATTAATTTTTTGTATCTTACCGATAGTAACGCCGGTCGTCGGGTTGGTCATAGTTACCACCTTTGCCTTACTGGCATTCGCATTAGTATTATTGCCGCCGCCAGCACCAGTACTATTGCTTTGTGCATTCACTGCATTAATAGTATAGAGTGCTGAGGCAACGGCTGCTGTCAATAATATTGCTGCTGTTATTATGAAGGTTGTTTCTTTATGCATCAGATTGAGTATGGTAGAGAAGTATATATCATTTTGCAATTTGGTATTTACATCAGAATGTTCTATATTAGACTGACCAGATAAATATAATGAACATCACAAAACCATTGCAACTCTAGAGATAGATGGAAGCAATAATACAAAATACAAATTGACAGCAGAAAGAGAAGATAATAATGGAGGGGGCTTGACGATATGAAAGATCAGCCAATTTACAGAGAATTACAAATACGGACTGATAAACCGAGCGAGTTCCTCAAAAGAGGTAGAAGTGCGTGGAGAATCATAGAGATTATAGAGCTGACTTTTTGGTACTAAATTGGGTCTATGATAATACATTCACAAACGATGTCTTTTCTACTAGATCTCGTGCTTTTTTAGGCAATCTTTCTATGTCTATTTTTTCATTTTGTTCTTTAGCTATAATGATTTGATTTAGTGTTTGATCCTTCGCAGGATGCCAATATAGTAACTGATTTTGTCTATCCCATTCTATTTCTTTACTTGTTGCCCATACTCTAAATTCTGGTGAATAATGGAATTCATATGGAATATATAGAATTGTGGGCGCATCGACTGCAAGTCCTTCAAGAATTAACGTAGCATATGAGGATTTTAAGTCGAAAAATAGCAGTATAGGTTTGGCCGAGCTGCGTAGGGGATAAGGGCGAGCCATCACGTCTATATTTCTTGGCCTTCTGCCTGGCCCAAGCAAGGAGAAGTTTTCAAGGTTCCAATTATCCTTGCCATCAGTAGTGTTGTAGAGGTCGTAGTTCCAATACGTAGAGTTGAGAAGAAATGTTTCTATTTGCATATAATGAAGGTTGATGTAATCATGAATTAGCTCTGCATCTTGAACTCCGCCAAACTCAGTCAGAAATGGTACAAGCCCACGCTGCTCTGCAGCTTTGATTAATTGAGCAAAGATGTTAGGCCATTGATTAGCGTATCTGTACATATTATCGGGGATCTTCAGAAATGACTCGGTGATGGCTATAGGATCATAGTAATGAAACGACAATACACTGCGCCCTCCTATCTTATCAAGTGACACACGATCAGAAGGAAGATAGCTAACTATTTGTTGTCCTGCTTGAGGATCCATGTTTCCTTCGATCATAGCATCACGCACAAAATTGAGATGAAGAGTACGACGTAGGTTAAAAGGAGAAGGACCTAACTTTGATTTTTCACCACCTCCCTGAAGGGACATGGTCCAGTCCACACGTGGCTCTACAAATAAAAATATCTTGTCATCAAATTTCCTTATTTCAGATTCAACATTCTGATAATACTGATATAAGAGTATTGACTCAAATTTATCAGGCGGGATTCCAGCAGGATGGGGCTCATTGAAAGGCTCAATACCTAGAATGGCAGGGTGTCCGCGGCCGTCGTTTAGTGACTTAAAGAAGTTAACTGTCTGGCCTATAGTCTTCTCAAGATGAGTTCTCACAGGAAAATTTTGCAGGCCAAATTCTTTGTTAGTAAGATCATTCTTCCAAAATGACGCCAGAGTGTTTTTTACTAGCTTATTTATCATGTAAGCCATCTGCCATTTCCTATCCTTGAGATTAGACGCCTTTGGCCGTTTATGTTCTTCATCTATTGCTAATGCCCAATCTGGGAATCCATCTCCACCGTAGACTTCGTGTGCTATGTCTTGGTGAAAATCTAAAATGATGTACAAGTCACGGCTATATAGAGCATCTATTATTTGATTTACCAGGGAAAGGTACTTTTGGCCTTGAGCCATAATCTCACTTAAGTTTGGATTAGGCGTAGGTTCGATCGCCTTCCATGATATTAACAATCGAATGATATTAAACCCCAGTTTCTTTAGAAGATCTAGCTCTGATTTAACGGATTCAATTTCTTGCTTTAGACTGGACTCATCGATGTTTTCCATATGGAGAGGAGCAATGGGAAGATAAGGCGGTAATTTGCTGCGAGATGCGAAGTTTACTCCCCGAAAAAGGAGATATCGGCCTTCCGAATCACGGAACCACATGCCATCTTTAGATAGGTCGAGCACAGTCTTGATATTTTTGGCCGTGTCAGTCAAGTTATTTTCAATATTGATTACTAATTATACTTAAACTTATTTACCCACTTAAGGACATAGAAGTCTTGTCGGAAATTTCAGCAACTCTGATAGAAGCGATGCAAAATATAAAAATGCTGCAGGGAAAACCAAGAACCTCTATATCCAAGAATGCAGAAATACAAAATCATTTTTGGAAGGTGAGCAAGTTATGCTTGCTAAACATGGTGGAGGAGAAAGGTGAGAACCAGGACAATGTAAATAAGCGATTATGGTCTGATCTTCGAGCCGGTGCTTTGGAAGAGATATCATTGTCTCATCAGCGTAAGATAAGTAGATGCAAAAGATATGTTGGGCTTTAACCCTGCAGTCCTCTCTCCCAAAAACCTTGGCGTATGCTTTTCTTGTCATTGTATTGAATATGACATGAATATGACATACTTCGTCTAGTGTCAAAGGAATATGGGAGACTAAAGTTCCAAATTGATAAGACCTTTTATATTAATAACTAAACAACACGAATAACAGCTATCACATGGTTCGAACAACCTACCCGAAAGCATTTTTCCACTGTTGATTTTCTATATTGACATCATTGTGAACCTATGAAGAGGTTGATTACATAGTTAAGCTTCTTGGAGAAACTTGTTATCTACTATAATCCTACCACACAATTGACAAAAACAAGTTTCAGAGCTGAGACATTGTACAAAATCATTTTTACCGTCCGCAATCCTAATAGGCACAAGCTCATGTTCATACACTAAACATTCATCTACTAACAGCGGATTCAGAGATAATTTGTGGCCGTCCTTTTCTGTGGTTGCTTTGTATTTGAAGAAAATTTCAACATAATCTAAATCTAAAATGACTCTATTGTCAATTGATGTTATCATCTTGCATTTTGGTATCTAAATCGACCATGATCTTCACAACCTTCTGACACTATCACGATTTTATCATTAGTTTCTCTGTTTGTGGCTGCCACAAACTTATCGTCAAGAGATACAATACCTTTACTAAAACCATTATTGTCGTTTAGTGATCCGCTTGCATTTGCAATTTCCCTTTTTAAAGGTAACAAATATTGAATGATACTTTGCATTTTATTACTGCCATTTTTGCCATTTTCTGTCTCCTTTACTTTTCCTTTTAATAAAAGACAATTCTATCACGTATGATTTTGGAACGAAACCGGATCCAACTAAGAAAAGTGATTCAAATATTTCCAAGACCACGTGATCTTTTATTATCTGCCCAGCTTGTTTAAGGCTGCTAACTAATTGATTGAATTTATAATAACATTTCTATATTGATTAGTATCAGACTTAAATAATCAATAATCCGTTCAATCTAAATTAACAACTAATTCGAAAAGGATATAATTATTATATTCTAGCTTTGCATACTAAGTTTATTATTATGAGGTACCTATGGATCCTACCGGTTGGACTTACAGGGCCGATAATCGCGGGTGTGTTAATTTTACTCGATTAGAACCAGCTAATGAGAAGGTAGTAGCGCTCTATCGAACAAAATATTTCAAGTTGGATATAACAAAGTAGTGTCTTTCCTAAGCATAACGACTTCGGAAAATAATAATATTATCAGATTTGCTTGCTTTACTTCTATATCCCTCTTTCTAATTAGAGTTAGTAAAAACCAGTATAGTTGGAAGTACCGCTGTTTCTATCCATTATCATTTTTTTACTATGATGATTTAGTAAATCTTGCTTTTGTTCCTCTGTAAGATAATCATTAAAATCTGATCCATTGTAGCAACAAAACGCTTTTAGTTTCAAGTCAAACTTTGGGGGTAAAGTAGTTTCGTGTTCAATAAGCTGTTGTATTTTATTAAGATAAAAAAATGCACCCATGTCAGCTATTACACAAACACCAGTCTTTTCAGAATGTTTTGTATGCTCTATTAACATTCCTACAAATACCTTGATATCTACTGCTTTGGAACCAAAATATGCTTTCTTGGAATCTACAATTACAAGAGAGCCTTCTTTTTCATACTTCCTTATATCGGAGATACTGATACGATCATTACAAAAACCAAGACTAACATCATCGCTAGTTGACAGAATTTTTCTAACAGATTCAGTAGTTTCATAAAATGGAAGAAGCAAAATGATATCATTTTTATTTTCTAGTTGCATTTTTGAATAATTACTATAAATCTTCCTCAAAGTGAGTAAATCTGGATATACGATAATGTAGTGGGAGCCATATTCTGCTTGTAGCATAGTTTCCAAGATATCATTAATGGCATAACGATCACTATTTGTGACATGAATAATGTTATTTTTATCATTAGTCAAATGCTGAGTATCATCTCCTTCTTCTTACTACTTTCGACAAAATGATATAAAAGGCTATTATAAGGTCTTTATGTAATTCCTCTTATATTTAGCAACTTTTCTATTGTTATGTGCTTGTTTTCTATTGTTATATGCTTGTATTGTAATAATTTCCAACATTGCTAACGATATGCCTTTGAATAATACTAGTTAACTGCCTAGGAGATACTGGTTTTTGTACAAAATCATCTATCATAATCGATCCTAAAGCCATTGACAATTCAGTATCATCAATCTCGAATGCAGACATGAGCAAAACTTTGGTTGTAGGATCTATCTGCTTAATCCTTTTTATGAATTCAAATCCGGTCATCCCCGGCATTCTCATGTCAGAAAGAACAATAGCACAGCTGTTGTAATTTAACTTGAAATGTTCTAATGCTAATAATGGCCTAGTAAAAGCATAAACCTGACCAATACCTACTTCTACTTCAAGTGATTGTTTAATTACGTGAAGTATATCGGGTTCATCATCAACTACTAATACAAATTTTTGATCTAATGCCATACCTCAGGCAGCTGTAAGTTATTATATTATAGTACTATTTAAGCAAACTTTTTGAGTATTAGCATCATCACTTACGTTCAGCAGATGAGAATAGTATCATTATGGAAAGGACGATACAATACATAAAGGATAGAGCTGAAAATTCTGATGATTATTACCCTTGCAAGAAGAAACCGGATTACAACTTGAATCACGTGTACCGTTGGTTCATGTTATTCAAATTGCTGTACAATCTATCAAAATTATCGTCTAATTCGATTAACCAATTAGTAGGAGGTGATAAAGCCTAACCCGACAGGACCGATCGGCAATTCAATATCTATAAATAGACACCCATCATAACCGAGAGATCTGAAGTCAGAATGAGGACATCGGGAGAGATCATTAGCCCAAAATGGCTTAGGTTTTTCCAAGTTGCTGTAGGGCTAATATGTATCGGAATATCGATATATATTATGCTCGGCTCAGATAAACTCGGAGCTTATTCGCTTATTTTTCTAGCTTCTACAGCATTTATTATAATAGGAATAGAACGGATAGTCACCGGAATAAGAGCAACTTCTCTAAAGAGATCATCTAGGCTCATTAGCATAGGAATAGGGGTGGCAATAGTCGTGTACTTTGGTTCAGCGTACTTTGCGCCAGTGTTCGTTAGTAAGCTATATGTATTGATTCTTGGTTTTGGTCTTTTAGCTACGGGAGCGGTAAGAATCATTGATGGCATAAAGAATAGTACTTACGGGAGATCCTCGAAGATCTTTACCGTAGGTACAGGCATCATATGTGCTGCGGTGGCACTACTTGTATTCTCGCATCCTGAGTTTGGCTTCTTTTTATTGTTGTTAATTGTTTCTATAGTTCTTCTGATTAATGGTATACAGATAGCATTTGTGGGAATAACAGGAAGGAGGCTGACCAGGTTACGTTCATGAACCACATAATCCGCTTGATTAGATACAGTGGTCTAGGAGGTGCTCTTATCTATTAGTACTGTTGCAAACTGTAGCCTGCTTTGAAAGTAACTCCGAAAATTGAATGCCTCTACGTTTTCACTCGAATTATCACAGATTTAGACATCGTATAATTTTGTTTTTGTTTCCAAAGATATTATTATTCTATTGTCATTGCCTCGTTAGCTGTATATAAATAACAAAAAGCTTTGCTGGTAACGGTAAATCAATCATTTGCACACGGAGGAGGGTACGCAGTACTCATAGGAGGCAACATAGGGATTATGCTAATCGAAGGTCTGATAGTATACATTCAGACTATCAGACTGCATCTGTATGAATGGTCTCCAAAATGGTACGTGGGAGAGGGCATAGAATTCAAAAAGATCGTGCCAAGGATGCTATATTCTAACCTTATCTGGAAAGGCAATGGGATTCAGGTTGGGAAAAAGCCGCTCATAACACTTGAAGAGAAGAGCAATGTATGAGGCGGCCGTGGCGGCGGCAAGACAAATTCTTAAATTACTAAAAAACTGACTAATATTATTTTATGCAGGATGTTTCTCAAGAAAAGAAGGAAGTCGTGATGAATCTCTATGTATCCAGTATAGGCGAAGAATTCATTGCAATGCAACTTGACTTGGAAATTCCGTTGGTGATAAGCATTCTAAAGGAATTACAGGCCCTGTTCACTTAAGACACAATTCTTTGTTATGGAAACCTCCCATGTTTTCTAAACGTATATTACTAAAGATTTACATAAAAAAGAAATAAAAATTAACTATGATTATTGGTAGATAAATGAGCACAGAAGGCATCTGACGCCTATTTGACGATGATCTGACGGCCATTTGACTTTGGTTTGACGATGATCTGACGAACATCTGACCACCTTGATCAGTGTGTATGACGGAAAAAAAGATGTGGAATTATTAGTAAAGTAATTCAAGCCCTAACGATTTCTCAAGTCTCAGGGCCATCCAAATAGAAATCATTACTCTGTCTTCACAAAAAGAAAAATTAGCTAAGTAAACTGATTCACTAGAGAAAGAGCTTTGTTCATAACCCTCGATGCATGTATGTGTGTACTATTATATTATCCGCCCTCATTCCGCTGTTATCACTCGGGTCTAATAAGCCGAGATGCAATGGTTTCAGTGGGAACCTTTTGTTCTATTCCAGAGGCTATGGCAGACAAGTTTCTGACTTCTATCATCATCAGCTTTAGGGCACCAAGCATAATTCCGACGCTGAACATCGTTCTAAATGAGCCGATAACGCGCTTCAATCCTATAGCCTCAAAACTGGATTCTAATTGC
>Ga0075425_100008382_pt1 | contig 10957 bp, 12 predicted proteins | sample SoiMethybrSBSTD4_FD_75300 | JGI IMG/M metagenome (GOLD analysis project Ga0075425, IMG submission 75300) | Bulk soil microbial communities from a Populus tree surrounding site in Tennessee, USA - Soil MetaG P. TD hybrid SBSTD4 | ecosystem: Environmental > Terrestrial > Soil > Tree plantation...
GAGCCGCATGAAGGTGCCACTCGGCACCATGAAGAGCTGGATCCGGCGCGCAATGATCAAACTCAAGGCATGTCTTGAGCAATGAGCGATACGTTCGACCATAACGCGACGCACGATGACGACTTGCTCGCCGCGGAGTACGCATTGGGCGTGCTCGCCGGGGCGGAGCGTGCCGCCGCGGAGCAGCGCGTCGCGCGCGAGCCCGCCTTTGCCCGGCTTGTGACGGACTGGGCGCAACGCCTTGCGCCCTTGGCGGCGGAAATCGCCGAAGTCGCTCCGCCGCCGCAGCTGTGGGACAGGATTGCGGACGCCCTGCCCGCACAGACGCAACGCGGCGGATTATGGCAAAGCATCGCGTTCTGGCGCGGCCTGAGCTTTGCGGCTGGCGCGCTCGCCGCCGCGTGTCTCGCGGGGCTGATTTACCTTGGCGCCTTCACGCAACAACAGGCCCTGGTTGCGACTATCGAAGGTGGCGGAAATCGCCAATTCGTGGCCACCATCGACACCAGGCGTGGCACGGTTGCCGTGGTTCCCGCGGCATTCAGCGCCGACGCAACCCGCGTTCCGGAGCTGTGGCTCATTCCGCCGGATGGGAGGCCGCGGTCGGTTGGCTTGCTGCGCCCCGACCAGAGCGTGACGCTGACCCTGTCGCCGGAACTCGCGGCATTGGCAAAAGACAACGCGGTATTGGCGGTTTCGCTCGAGCCGCCGGGCGGTTCGACGACCGGACTGCCGACCGGACCGGTCATCGCAACCGGCAAGCTCACGTCTCTGTGACCGTGCATCCGTATTCGCGCGGGCTGCGTAGCTCCGAAGTCTCCGAGGTCGGGGACGTCACACAGCAACGGAGTTACAGCCATGAAACGCATCACCACCATCGCGCTGGCCGGCTTTGCCGCGGCAGCGCTCGCGATCAGCCTGGGCGGCATCGGTTCTGCCTCCGCTGAAATGAAGGAAAAGACCGTCACCGTCGGCGGCGCGCCGATGTATCCGTCCAAGAACATCGTGCAGAACGCGGTGAATTCGAAGGATCACACCACGCTGGTTGCCGCTGTGAAGGCGGCCGGCCTGGTCGACACCCTGCAATCCCCCGGTCCATTCACCGTGTTTGCGCCGACCAACAACGCCTTCGCGAAGTTGCCGGCCGGCACCGTCGACACCCTGCTCAAGCCCGAGAACAAGAAAACGCTCACCAACGTCCTCACCTATCACGTCGTGCCCGGGCGTTTGAGCGCAAAGGACTTGATGGAAAAGATCAGGGCCGGAAATGGCAAGGCCATGCTCAAGACCGTCGAAGGCGCCGATCTCACCTTCGCCGAGAAGGACGGCAGGCTCTGGATTTGGGACGCCAAGGGTGGCTCCGCTCAGGTCACCATCCGAAACGTGAACCAGTCGAACGGCGTCATTCACGTGATCGACACGGTCCTGTTGCCGGGCTGAAAGTCCTCTAGTGCCGGCAACAGCGGCGCTGCGTAAGCGCCCCCGAGGGTCCTCTCCCTTGTCCCCGAGGGAGAGGACTGCCGCGTTTGCAGGGTCACGCGGCACGTTAACCGCCCGCTAACCATGCAATGGGCAAATATTGCCGGGTGTAATTTCCCACCGCGGCTCTGTACTCAGGCACCGGCAATGGTGCTGGCGTCCGGTTTCCTGACCTTTGTTTTGTCTTCGCGTCCGCGCCGCCGGGGGAACGGCGGTGCGCGCATGATCCCGAAAAGTGGTCACCGGTTTTCGGAAAAGATCATGCGCCAAGTGAGTCGAACATGAGCGACATCACCGCCGCTCCGGCCAACGCCGTCAGCGGCATCAAGCTACCGGGCCTCGACGAGATTGGCGCCTTTTTTCAAGCGCGGCGATATCGCGCTTGCAATCGGGGTTCTCACCATCCTGGTGGTGCTGATCCTGCCGCTGCCGCCACTGCTGCTCGATTTCTCGCTCCGATTTCCATCATCTTTTCAGTGTTGATCCTCATGACGGCGCTGTTCATCCACACGCCGCTTGAATTCTCCGCTTTCCCGACCGTGCTACTGATCGCGACGATGCTGCGGCTCGCGCTCAACCTCGCCTCCACCCGCCTGATCCTGTCGCGCGGCCACGAAGGAACCGACGCCGCCGGACACGTGATCGAGCGTTCGGCAATTTCGTGATGAGCGGCAACTTCGTCATCGGGATCATCGTGTTCACAATCCTGATCATCGTGAACTTCGTCGTCATAACGAAAGGCTCGGGGCGCATCGCTGAAGTCGCTGCGCGCTTCCACCTTGACGCCATGCCCGGCAAGCAGATGGCGATCGATGCGGACCTTTCGGCGGGCCTCATCGACGAAAAAGAAGCGCGCCGCCGCCGTCAGAGGCTGGAAGACGAAGGCGGCTTCTTCGGCGCCATGGACGGCGCCTCCAAATTCGTTCGCGGCGACGCCATCGCCGGCCTGCTGGTCGTGTTCATCAACGTCATCGGCGGCATGATCATCGGCATCGTGCAAGGGTCTTTCGTTCGCGGATGCCGCGCATTCGTACATGATCCTCACGGTGGGCGACGGCCTGGTCACGCAAATCCCCGCGCTGATCGGTTCCACCGCGGCCGGCTTGCTTGTCTCCAAGGCGGGCGTGGCCGGCGCGGCAGACAAGGCGTTGCTGGGGCAACTTTCGGGTTACCCCAAGGCTCTCGGCATGTCGGGGGCCGTGATGATTGTGATGGCGCTGCTGCCCGGAATTCCGATGATCCCGTTCCTCGCGCTCGGCAGCGGCGCCAGCGCGCTCGCCTTCATCGTCGACAGGCGCATGAAGCTCGCCGCGGCAGCGGAGGTCAGGAAAACCGAGGCGGCAATCAAAGCCGATGCCGCCGACGAGCCCATCTCCACTGCGCTGAAGATGGATGACCTCAAGGTCGAGCTCGGCTACGCGCTTCTGCCGCTGGTCAATGCGCCTGACGGCAGCGACCGGCTGACCGAGCAGATCAAGGCGCTTCGGCGCTCGCTGGCGGTCGAAATGGGCTTCGTGATGCCGGCCGTGCAGCTTCTCGACAATGTGCAGCTCGACGCGAATTCCTACGTCATCAAGATCAAGGAAGTGGAGGCCGGCAGCGGCAAGGTGTGGGCGGGCCAGTACATGGTCATGGACCCCGCCGGCGGGCAGGTAAAGCTGCCGGGCACACATACAACCGAACCGACCTTCGGCCTTCCGGCGACCTGGATCGATGGCGCGCTCAAGGAGGAAGCCTCGATGAAGGGCTACACGGTGGTCGATGCTGCCACCGTGCTCTCCACCCATCTTACCGAGCTGCTCAAGAACAACATGGCGGAGCTGCTCTCGTACGCCGAGGTGCAAAAACTGCTCAAGGAATTGCCGAAAGAGCAGGCCGACCTGGTCAAGGATCTTGTGCCGAACCTGATCACGGTCTCCGGCATCCAGCGGGTGCTCCAGATGCTTCTGGCCGAGCGCGTCTCCATTCGCGACCTTGCCACCATTCTGGAAGGCATTGCCGGCTCGCGCAATCCGGTCACGCTCACCGAGCACGTCCGCGCGCGACTGTCGCGCCACTTTGCGCCCAATACACCAGCCCGAGCGGTTATTTGCCGCTGATCGCGCTTTCGGCCAAATGGGAACAGGCATTTGCCGACTCCTTGGTCGGCCAGGGTGACGAGCGCCAGCTGGCGATGCAGCCTTCGCGGCTGTCGGAATTCATTACGTTGGTGCGTGAGCGTTTCGAGGAGGCGGCGCGCGAGGGCGAGGCGCCGGTGCTCGTGACCTCATCGAGCATTCGGCCCTTCGTTCGCGGCATCGTCGAGCGTTTCCGCGCGCAGACGCCGGTCCTGTCCCAGGGCGAAGTGCATCCCCGCGCACGTCTCAAGACTGTCGGTAGCATCTAGTCGGCTGTTGCGTGCGGCCGCGGCAGAACGTCATCACGCGGCCGAAACCGCACCGAACTGTCGGAAAAGTCAGGAGAAATTCGGATATTCACAAGGATTCAACGTTCCGTGAAAGGTCCTTGGGAACCCGCAAGCAATACCTACGTTATTCGGACGAACGGGTGAACTTTTTTCGGGACGGGGCGACCAAGGAGTGGAGCCCGGAGGATGTCATGAACTGGTCCCTTTATCGGGCAGACCGCACCACACACCTCAAGATCGTGGTTGTTGGGCTTGTCGCCGCGCTGTTGATCGCCGTGATTGGCATCTCGGCGCGCCAACTTAATCTTGGCACGGACATCATGACGGCGCAGAACCCGACCGTCATCAAGGCCGGCGGGCCGGTTGTATTCACCGACCGGAGCGGTCCAATCGTCCGATAGCCTGTCACCTATTCCTTTTGTCCGGCGCGCCGCATTTGCGGCGCGTCTTTTTGTAAAGTAGTCGAATCAAGCGAAATGGCCGAGAACAGCCGGACATGAGGACCTGTCTGCTCAGTTTGCGCGCGACCAGCCTGATAGCGGCCGGTTTGCTGCTGGCGGCGCAGGTTGTGCATGCGCAGCCACCGGCCATGACGACGGCCGACTACCAGGCCCGGCTCGCCCAGTATCAGGCGGCGCGAAGTGCATATGAAGCCGAGGCGACCGCCTATTGGGATGCCGTCGGTGAGAAGCGCCGTGAGCGCAATGCGAAGCGCCGCGACCATCTTCCGATCAGCATTGACGACTACGTCCTCACCCAGCCACCCATCTATACGGGTCCGCCACGACCGGTCGATCCGAACGTACCCGCACCGCCGCCTGCCGAGCGGCCGGAGATTCCCGTGGTTGCGGACTTCCTCAAGAATGCCGCCGAGCAATTCGGCTTCGTTCCGGACCGGCCGGCGAGCGACTTCGATTTCAAGCGGGCTTATGCAAAGGCTGCACTTGCGGCGGGATTAACTCGCGAGCAGATCGTCGGCGTCTATGCGTTCGAGACGGGAGGAAACGGTACGTACGACTCGCAGGCCGGGCTTGTGCCTTACCGCCCCGGCGCCCGGGCGATCTCGCCGGCCGTTGGCTACAACCAGTTGCTCAGCACGAATACGGTGTCGCTCCTCGCCGAAGACGGCAACAACTATCTCCAGGCGCTGCGCCAGAAAGCGAAAGGACTGTCCGGCCCGGGGAAGCTCGCGATGGAGCGAAAGATCGAGGGGCTCAAGCGCATGATCGCCTACAGCCGTTCGGTCCCGAACCGGTGGAGCGATCACGATCGCCTGGCCAAGACCACTTTGGGCGGTTTCGGCATCCACGCCGCGGTGCTTGATCTCGATCTTGGGCCAATTCTCCAAGTGCAAAAGCTCACGAACTCCGTTCGCTTTGCCCGCGTCAAGGGCTATGCGCCTGCGCTGACCGCCGCCGAACTCGAATTGATGAACCTGACGGGCGACGGCAACGGGTTCGACATGGTGACGATGCCGCAAGCGCTGCGCGCGCGCGTTCCGACGTCGAATTTCTTCCAGCGGGAAGGATACGAACGCAACCCGGTCGCCCGCCGCACTGGCACTGTGGCCAATCTTATCGCCGACATCGAAGCCAAGATGAACCGCGGCGCGCAGGCGCAAGGCGCACGCGAAATGGCGTCGGCGTTTTAGCGGTTGCCGGCCGCGCGCTGTGCCGCCAGTTGATCCAATTTGGCGATGAGTTGCACTGTTTCTTCCGCGCTCTTGGATATCAGATCCCTTGTTTCTTCAGCGCTAGATAACCCGCTCACGCATAGCTTAGCGTCGCCGTAACGTTCAGGGTTTGAGCCTGAGTTCGCATCATTTGCCTTGCTCCAAGCGTCTACATTCCTGAGTGCCGCCTGGTTGGCTTGAGAAATTAGATTGTCAACGCCGCGTTTCTCTTCCGCGCTGAGCCCTTTGCCTTGATCCTTCAATCGGCCTTCAAGTCTATTTTTCAGCGTCGGTTTCCGCAAACCCCTGCTGAGTTTGCAAAGCCCGACGTGCCAACCACCGCGCGCCCGCAATCTTTTCGCGGTTTGATGGGATCGACTGCTCCTGCCGGTGCAAATTTGCTTCGGTAGCGCAGATCGCGGCGTTTTGGAGGATCTTGACCCGCGCATCATCGCCGGCGGGCTGAGCTTTTTCCTTTAGAAATGCATCGACCGCATTCCGTGCCCTGCCCTCCAACTCGTCCAACGAAAAAGTTCTTTGACCGGTTGCGGGAGCGACCGAAGAAGGAGGCGACGTCTGCCCAGAAATGCCGGGCGATGGTGACTGTCTGGCGGACACAGAGGGAGGCGTCGTGTCAGCGACATCGTTGACCGGACACTGAGTCACTGTAGATGTGCTTGATACTTCACCCACGACACAATTCCTAATAGGGGAACATTTTCGCGCTGACTTGATACTGCAAGTCCACCGCCCGCCGTGTGCTGAATGTTACAATGAAGGCGCGATTTTGAGCGTCGTCGCTGTCAGCATCATTGCTGACATCAAAAACAAATGAGTCGCGACGCGCAGGCGCAAGCGCACGCAATTAACAGCGGCGTTCTGGAAATTTTCGGGAACGGGTGTAGCGCCGGCTAGCGTTGCTCGCCGGCGATCTCTTCGACCAGATCAACCACCCGCCGGCGCAGCCGGGAGTCCTTGATGTTGGTGAACGCCCGGGTCAGTGCCAGACCGTCAGAGCTCGAGAGAAAATCCGACACGTAGTCGGCGACCGGCGGTTTCGCCGACCCGTCCTCGGCCGGCTTGGCCACCGCACCGTCGAAAAAGAATGCCACCGGCACCTTCAGAATTTGGGCGATGTGCTGGAGCCGGCTCGCGCCGATGCGGTTCGTGCCCTTCTCGTATTTCTGGACCTGCTGGAACGTGAGGCCCAGCTTTTCGCCCAGCTTTTCCTGGCTCATTCCCAACATCAGGCGCCGCATGCGCACGCGAGACCCTACGTACTTGTCGGTCGGATTCGGTGATTTCTTTGCCATCATCTGGATATGCCCCCGCAACGTCAGGTTGGACAAAGCGCAGTCCGGATCAGAAATGGCGAAACAAGGCTAAGTTGCGCCGACGGAAAGTACATCGCAGCGGGGGTGGCCTGTCATTAAAGCGCGGCCACGGTTTTATTAGATGATATCTAATATGTTTTGCCGCCTCAATGGGCCGCAGCCTTGCCGCCTCACACCGGAATCGCTACATCGAATGGCAAAAGCGGCGCCGTCGCCGGCGGTCAGACCGCCGACGCTTAAGCCGGAGCACCGCCGGTGTTGAACCGCAGGCTGGCAATGCGATCGAGCTCGGCCTGCTCGCGCGCATTCTCCTCGGCCCTTTCACGCTGCTGGTCGCGCTCGTCGAGCATCTCGACCTTCTTGAGCTCCTCGAAAGCCTCGCCCAGGGCGACCTTCGCGTCCTCGAGCTGCACGCGCAGCTCATCGGTCGAGTGCTTGAGATTTTCCCGCCGCGCGGTCGCGGCCTTCGCGTAGGTCGGATAGGCGAAGTGAGCCGGATCATGGATGCCGGCGCGGTCCTGCTCGATCTTGATCTCGCGCTCCAGTTCGGTGGCAATCCGATCGAATTCGGCGATCATCGCCTCGATCTGCGCCACCTTGCGGCGCTTCTCGTCGACCTGAAACTTCTTTAGACGGATGAGGGTTTCACGTGACTTCATCGACTAGATACTCCCCGAAGCCCCCGAATGCGTTGCCCGGCGCCTGACAAGAGTTCCCGGGCCGGACCCACGTGGTGAACCATTCCGTACCGACTGTGCCGCAATAAGGTTAGGATTGTGTTTCTTCGCCCCGAAGGATGCGGTCCAGCCGTAGCCCAGGCGCGGCAGCTCCACGAAAACGGTGGGCATGTACCCCTTGGCCGTCGGCGGCTCGCACGGCGAAGAGGCCGATCTCGCGCTGCGCCATTGCGAAGCGGGTAACCGAATCCATCAGCACCACCAGCACGTGCTTGCCGAGATCGCGGAAATACTCCGCGATCGCCAGGGTCAGGTAGGCCGCCTGAGCGCCGGTTCGTCGGAGGTCGACACGACCACCACCGAACGCGCCAGGCCGGCGACGCCGAGAACCTGCGACTTCCATCAGCCCGCGCACCAACCGAACGAGTCCGTAAATCTCGACGTCGATGTCGACGATTTGTTCATTCGGACCGCGCGTTCGGCGCGCCGCTACGACACGGCAATCCCGGCCATAAACCTGCCCTTAGGCTTACCGGTTCATTGACTACATTAACTCGGTGTTTACCCGCATCGTTAATCATTGGGTCATTCGTCCGCGGGACTAAGGCTTGAGAATCGCCCAGCCAGGACGGAAGGGGCGAGTCGCTAGAATCGGTTAAGTCCGATTCTTAAACTGAGACATGAGACTGGACGTGGCCAAAAAATCACTTTCGAGCAACATCTTGTGCCAATTCGGACGTGCCTGCCTACGGCGGACTTGCGCGAGAGAATCAGGTTTTGTTAACCATGGCTAGATATTGTCGAATCGGTTTGTCCCACCGCGTTTTTTTTACACTCGCCGCCTATGCGGCGCTGACCCGCAAGCCCGGCTGCGGCGAGAAGGGGACTTAAATGCGTGTTCTACTTATTGAAGACGACAGCGCGACCGCACAATCCATCGAGCTGATGCTCAAGTCCGAGAGTTTCAACGCCTACACGACGGACCTCGGCGAAGAAGGCGTCGACCTCGGCAAGCTCTACGACTATGACATCATCCTGCTCGACTTGAATCTCCCCGACATGTCGGGTTTCGAGGTTCTACGCTCACTGCGTGTCTCAAAGGTTAAGACGCCGATCCTGATCCTCTCCGGCCTCGCCGGCACCGAAGACAAGGTAAAGGGTCTCGGTTTCGGCGCCGATGACTACATGACCAAGCCGTTCCACAAGGACGAGCTGGTCGCGCGCATTCATGCCATCGTTCGCCGCTCCAAGGGGCACGCGCAATCAGTCATCAATACCGGCGATCTGGTGGTCAATCTCGATACCAAGACCGTGGAGGTCGGCGGTCAGCGGGTACATCTGACGGGCAAGGAATACCAGATGCTCGAGCTGCTCTCGCTGCGCAAAGGGACGACGCTCACCAAGGAGATGTTCCTCAATCATCTGTATGGCGGTATGGACGAGCCGGAGCTGAAAATCATCGACGTCTTCATCTGCAAGCTGCGCAAGAAGCTCGCCAACGCATCATCCGGAAAGAACTACATCGAGACGGTATGGGGCCGCGGCTATGTGCTGCGAGAACCAACGGATGCGGACGAACGGATCCCCGCCTAGCGCCAGGGTTTTTCCCCGCGTTGCGTTTGTGTGATGTGAGCCATTGGCTCTCTCCCATCGTACTTAACCCCGCCGGAAACGACGGGGTCTTTTTATCGCTTGGAATTTCGCTAATGGGCAGCGCCGAAGGCAACTACCGCCGACGCTACGGCTTGATGTGAACGATCTTCCACCCGCGCTTGCCGATTTCGGCAGCGGCGAGCGGCGTCACTGCACCGGTCGTGGCCAGCACAGGCGTGGCGCCCGGTTTTGCTCGCTGGATTTCAGCCGTAGCCGCAACGAAGGTTCGTTGCTGGACCTCGGTCCACGCTATGTCGTCGACCGTAAACGCCGCGACAACATTGCCGTTGCGCGCGACATTGATCGGCTGGGCCCCAAACGTCACGAACGAGACGATGCCGCCCAGTTCGTTACTGCGCGCGGCCAGGATCTGCGCGCGCCGGCGATGGTAAAAAGCCACATTGCGTGAGCCGGCTCCGGACGCATGGTCGACGAAATCCGTGGTGTTCTGTGCATTAAGCTGTTTCAGCGCGCGCGCCATGATCAGGAGGTCGGCGGGCGTATAATTCCGGTTCTCGACAAGGCGGCTTGCGCTTTCGTCCGACACGCCAAGGGATGCAAGCGTGGCCCGAGCCTCGGCAATAACCTGCGCCGCGGTCTTGTCGCGCAGCGTGTCTTTCGCGCTGCTTACTGTCGCCACGGATGAAACGGCGATCCCGGCGCCGCCAGGGACGAAAGACAAGCCGGCCCTCACAGGCAGGCCGCCTCCTGCCATGATGTTGGCCATTTCCTTCAGTCGCTGCGCAAGCGGCGGAAAATCGGTGTAAGGGTCTACATCGAGCGAAACCGCGAGCTCGCGTTGCGTGTCGCTGACACCAAGCAGGCTTTCGACCACATTGTCGCGGTCAGCGCGGGTGTTCGACAGTCCGGCGCCGATACGATCGAACATGTTGCCGATACCGCTCAGGGATCGTTCGACTGTATCGACCGGCTTGGTAATCAGGTCGGCGCCGAATTTGATCGGCCCCAGCGCGGCCCGCCCGAAGGCCTGTCCGAACGCTTCGGATTGAGACATTTTCTCGATGGCGGCGACGGCATCGAGCTCGTGAAGGCGCAGCTTGGTGAATTCGACGCCGTCAAAGGCAAACTTTCCATAGGGCGTGTCGACGTCGAAGATGCGCATGACGCCGTCGCTGCGCACGATCGGCTGCACGGTGTAGTTCGCGCCGGCCGCGGACTTACCGAGATATTTTTCTACCGGCTGGGGCTTTGGCAGCTCGAGCGCATCCGTGCTCGAGGCGGTAGTAACGGAAACTACGCATGCAGCAATGAATAGCGTGAAAAGGCCCCGGCGCATCCCCAACCCTCCCCGTGATCGGGTTAAATCCTACCATCTGGAAGGGCACCATGCAGCCATAGGCGAACGTGGCTGTCGCACTTACAATTGCGGTCTAACCGACATCCTCGCGTCGTTGAAAACATGAGCGAATTTGGCTTCGTTCTGCCAAATCGTATTCGACTTAGGATTATATTCCTGAATCAGATGCCTTTCGGTTCGCTGGCCTTGAACTTAATTGAGTTAGTGCTCAGGTCGTCGGGTGAAGGCCCTACCATGGCCTCATTCGGCGGCGCGAGCGAGCGAGCATCGAACTTGGTACTGCTCGTCGCTGATCAGCCTTCACGCAATCGCAAATACCCTCAGAAACTTCATCTCTCATGAAGTGTTTCCTGCCGATAGCGAAGCAGCGGCGACAGAAGATAGCTCAGGATCGTGCGTGATCCAGTCTTTATTTCT
>Ga0075425_100008384_pt1 | contig 10956 bp, 8 predicted proteins | sample SoiMethybrSBSTD4_FD_75300 | JGI IMG/M metagenome (GOLD analysis project Ga0075425, IMG submission 75300) | Bulk soil microbial communities from a Populus tree surrounding site in Tennessee, USA - Soil MetaG P. TD hybrid SBSTD4 | ecosystem: Environmental > Terrestrial > Soil > Tree plantation...
TTCCGAGGAATTCCTGTGTTACCGCCTTTGCCGTGTGGCCAGCCAGCCCGAACGCGAGGCTCGACAAGACCAGACGCCCGCCGCGTTCGCGGCCCGGGTAATAGGCGTTCGATAGCCCCGCGGCGCCGAGGTTGCCGAGCAAGTAGGCATAGTTCGGCATCAGCGTGCCGCGGTCGCTGCGGGCGACGAACGCGCTGCTTAAGGCGTGGAGGAGGCGCGACTGCGCGCTGCCCGTGCCCTGATAGAAGTAGCGCGGGTCCTGATGAAACAACGATGCAAACGCGTAGTGGGTCAGGACGTCGCCGGTCCGGTTATCCGCAAAAATTGCCGCCCACCGTTTGGCGTATCCCGATGCGCCGTCTCCGAAGCCGGGATGGGCAGACGTGGACTGATCGATCGCCGCAGCGACCGAGGCGCCGGCAAATGCCGTCCAGTCGAAGGTCTCGTGGGCGGCGAGCGAGAACTTCTGCCGTGACGTCAACGGCGCGGCGTCCGGAACGTAGCTGACGTAGAAATTTGGAAACGCGCCGAGCAGCCGCTGGCGTTCCTGGTTCTTGATCTGCTCTTCGGCGACCGCTTCGGTGGACCGGACGGTGATCGATGTCGAGAAGGTACCGACAGTCAGCACGATGCGCGGCAGTATCAGTGCTCGCGTGTCGGCGCTGACGGTGACGGCGCCGGACGAGAACGGCGTGAATCCCGCCACCTCGACACGTACGACGTACGATCCCAGCGCCACGTCGGAAAATGAGAAGGCGCCCCGCGCGTCTGTCGTCGCGTTTCGCAGCGTCGCGCCATCGCGGATCGTCATCGTGACCGCCGCGTCGGCGACGGCAGCGCCGACTTCATCGACGACCGTTCCTGACACGATCGGTGGTGGCAGCGCCTGCGCCGCCGCGCCCACGGACCAGGACCACAGGACGAGGACAGCACACGTGACGATGACGCGCATCGCCGCAACCCCTTCTTTTTCTTGCGGTCGCCAACCGGGTACGCGCGCCTGTACGCCCATCGCCAATCGAAGCAGCCGGAACGCTCGATTTTTCAAAGGAGCACGACCGAACTACGGCGCAGGGCTGGGCGAGAGAGTCACAACGGTACAGTGCTCGATCCGGTTCACGCTGAACTCGGCGACGCTGCCACGCAGAGAGACGTGAGACACGTGAGGCTGGGCCGCGTCCGGCGAAAGAGCGTTCACCACCCAGCGGCTCACGTCCGCGACCAGTCCGCTCAGGTCTAGCCGCACGGTCATGTTCTCTGCCGGGACCTGGTGATCGTAGTTGAGCAAGTGGAGAATCAAAGTGTGACCGTCGCGCTTCCGAGTCAACTGGGCCAACACGTGACCACGTGGTTCGAGGCGGAGGCGAGGCCCTCCGACCGCGGCTTCGGCGCGCGCCGCTACTCCCGGCTCCGCCTTTCCGACTCTGATGACGACGCCCCCGCCGGCAGTGAACGTATTCAACCGGGCCTTTTGCTCGGCGGTGAGCTTGGGCAGATCTGTCGGCATCACGAGCACCTTGAACCGCTCCAAGGGGACTCCCTTGTCCAGGTGCGCAAGCACTTTCGTCTCGAAGAAGACGCTCTGCTTGAGGAACTCGTCGGCCAGCGGGTTCAGCGGCTCCGCGGAGATCAAGGCGATCCGCGCCGCCGGCGCCGCGTCCTGGTATAGCTCCCGATGCTCGACCAGGAAATGGTTGTATTGAGCGATGGCCGTCCAGGCTTCCCGGGCCTCCGGCTCCCCCTTGATCAGCGCTGAGAGGAATCGGCCTTCGATGTTGCGCGAGGTGGCCGCCCCGAACGCATAGGCTTCTGCGATCGCAAGCTTCTGCTCAGCGGGGCTGGGAATGCAGCGTTCACGCGGACCGCAGTGGTAAACATCGTTCTCGTATTTCAGAGGCTGCCACCACTGCTTCTCGCCGCTCAGGAACTTGATCTTGCGCGCGTTGTCCACCTGCCAATGACCGTTCCAAACTCCCGGAGTGTCCTTGCCATCCTCCTCCCAGATCACCTCGTTGATGTCGTTCATCCCAAACCGGTCCGGCGGAATATGGATATTGGCGGACACCAAGACCTTGGGCCGACCGGCTTCGCGCGCCTTCCGCTCTGCGAGTCGCTGGGTGTCGTCGAGCAACTGGGCCAGGCCGTCCCCGTAACCGATCATGTTGTCCCACGTGATTGCGTCCGCTCCCGCATCCACCGCCAGCTCCGCCTTCTTTAAGAGATAGGCTCGCCAGCCGGCCTTGCGCGCGTCGGCCAGACGGCGAGCCCAGGCGATGTGCGGACGGCTCCTGGTCGGGGCTGCGTAGAACATCGGGATGCCGTATCTCCATAGGCCGTACTGCTTCGTCTCCGGATCGTCACGGTAGGCGCTTTCGCTGAACATGTTGGAAGCCGAGAGGTACGCGGACACGTGGATGCCGTTCTCGTGACAGCGGGCGATGACCTTTTTCAGGTTCTCCCGGTTCTCCTCCTCGTCCTTCAGCGACCAGCCGCTGCTCCAGGTGACCCAGATCCAGTTGAACTCCGCCTGCTTGAGCAAGCCAAGCATTTGCTCGAAATCGCGGTCGTAGATATGCGTCAGCACCTCCTTCTCTTCGGCGCTGAACTTGTTACCCCACCAGGTCCGCTCGGCCTTCCAGCTCTCGATTTGTCCGCCGTCCAGCCGGATGAAACGAAAATTCCCCTGCTCCGCCCACGGCGGCACGTCCTCCGGCCTGGCGCGATACAGTTTCGGCGCCGGCTGAAAAGACTGAGCGGAAGAGAGCAGCAGGGATGCCGCAACCAAACCCAGTCCAATGCTTTTGGCGATTCGGACACGCTGCATGATTCACTCGGACCGCACGACGAGAGCGACACACGCGACGCGCATCGCCGCAACCTGGCGTCGATCGATAATCAATTCGACGGTCTTGTCTGCCATGAACACGTACTCGGCCCGACGACTCCGATACCCGCCTCGAGAGGCGCGACCGCAAGATGAATTTCCACCTCCACCGTCTCGGCGGGCGGCACGACGACAGTCGTCGCCACCGTGCCGAACCCCTGCAACTCGGCGGTGAGCGAACAACGGCCCGGTCGAACATCTGCGAATCGGAAGACGCCGTGTTCGTTGGTCGCCGCGGATTGTGGCTCGTCCGGCGTCGGCGCGCAGGCAAGTGCGAGGTCGACGCCAGGTGCGTCGAACGCCTCGCCGCGCGCATCGGTCAACGTGACCGTGCCCACGACGGTGGAGTGCGAATCGCCGCCGGGCGTGGCTGGTTCGGCGGCGACGATCGATCCGATAAGAACGGCTGCGAGGGCGAACAGCATGACGACCTCACGCGGCGACGGCGACCGGCACGGTGCCGGACGCGCCGAGGCGGATGACCGACGGCTGTGCGCCCTCGAGCGCGCGGCCGATCGCGTTCCGGGTGTCGACGATGCTCCGGCTGTGCGCGACGATCAGCGCGTAATCGAATTGACTATGGTCGGTGGTGATCACGACGCAGTCGAATGACGCGACGGCCGCGGCGTCGACAGCAACCGCCTGCAGCGCACGCGGTCCGTGCCACGCTTCGGCGGCGAGGAACGGCACGTGCGGATCGGCGTACTCGACGTTCGCACCCTTCTCGGCGAGCAGCTTCATGACGTCGAGCGCCGGCGACTCGCGCACGTCGTCGATGTCCTTCTTGTAGGCAACACCGAGCACGAGCACGCGTGAGCCGTTCACCGCCTTGCGGGCGTCGTTGAGCGCCGAGGTGACCTTCGACAACACGTACTCCGGCATGTGGCCGTTGATCTCGCCGGCCAGCTCGATGAAGCGCGCGTCGAAGCCGTTCTGCTTTGCCTTCCAGCTCAGATAGAACGGGTCGATCGGGATGCAGTGGCCGCCCAGACCGGGGCCCGGGTAGAACGGCATGAACCCGAACGGCTTGGTCGCGGCGGCGTCGACGACTTCCCAGACGTCGATGCCGAGGGTGTCGCACATCATCGCGATTTCGTTGACAAGGCCGATGTTGACCGCGCGGAACGTGTTTTCGAGCAGCTTCACCATCTCGGCGGCCTGCGTGGATCCGACAGTGACCACACGTGCGATCGCCCGCTCATACAGATGCTTGGCCAGCATCGCGCAGTCGGCTGTGGTCCCGCCGACGACCTTCGGCACGTTGTGCGTGTTGAAGGTCGGATTGCCGGGGTCGACGCGCTCGGGCGAGAACGCGAGGAAGAAATCGCGTCCGGCTTTCAGGCCGCCCGCTTCGAGGATCGGCCGTGCCAGTTCCTCCGTCGTCCCCGGATACGTCGTCGACTCGAGGATGATGAGCATCCCCGGGTGCAGGTAGCGCGCAATTTCGGTGACCGCCGCGACCATATATGAGACGTCGGGATCCTTCGTCTTGCGCAGCGGCGTCGGCACGCAGATGTTGACGGTGTCGAGGCCGGCGATCGCCGAAAAGTCGCTTGTGCCGCGCAACCGTTTTGCATTGACGAGTCTCGCGACGTCACCGTCGGGGACGTCCTGGATGTACGACGTTCCGGCGTTCAGCGCGCCGACCTTGCGCTCGTCGATATCGATGCCGACAACGTCGTACCCGGAGTTCGCGAACTGGACTGCCAGCGGCAGCCCGACGTAGCCGAGGCCGATGACGCCGGTCCGCACATCTGACGACTCGATCCGCCGCTTCAGCGCCGCCGCGAGTGGTTGTCTTGTCATGGGTGTGGCTCAGAACTCGTAAATGAACTTGCCGCGGATGGTGCGGCCGACATTGTTGTAGAAGCTCCCGAAATCGCTGGCCGCCAGATTGTTCTGGAAGTCGCGCGGGTTCTCGTGGTTGGTGATGTTGAATACCTTCACGCCGACGGTCGTGCGGTGGCCTCGGAACAGGAACCGCTTCGTCACTTGCGTGTCGAGCGACACGAACGTCGGGTAGCGGCCGGCCTGGTTGCGCGGGCCGACGTCGTTGCGATCCTCGTCAATCAACGAGTACGGGAACCCGGTGCGCACATCGACCAGGGGGAACACCGTGATCTCCTTCGGCAGCGAGATGTTGCTCCAGAACAGCCAGCGGTTCGGCGCGTCCCACGGCAGCGGCCCGCGCTGATTCGGCCGGATGATCGGGTTCTGGATCGGCCCGTAGTAGCTGTTGAAGTCGTTCAGGTCGCCGACCGCCGACGAGCGCGTATACGAGCCGACAATCTGATCCTGTCCATGGAACTGATAGCGGGCGGTCACTTGCCCCTCCCGATATCGCGAGTTGCCATCTGTCGCCAGGACGATGGACGAGGAGGTGACGTCCAGGATGGGCTCGAATTCGGTCTTCCGCTGCTGCGCGCTGACGCGGACGAAGAGGTTCTTCATCAGCTCGCGATCGAGTTCGACCGTCACGTTGGCACTGCGCGGCGTCCGGAGCTCGGCTCCGAACACGTTGGTCAATGTCGTCGCCGGTCCCGCCGACGTGACGCCGTCGGCCCGATACTGGGCGACCGTGCGCCCCTGGAGCTGGTCGAATACGGCGACGTTCAGGAGGATCGGCGTGTAGAAGAGGCCGGCGCCACCGCGCAGCATCGTGCGGCCGTCCTCGGTGAGCGATGCCGTGAACGAGCCGCGCGGCGCGACGTTGACGTCGCCGTTGTACGAGTCGTAGTCGTTGCGGACGCCGTAGACGAGCGTCAGACGCGATGATGCCGTCCACGTGTCCTGCGCGAACCCCTTGACCGCGCGCCGGTCGAGATCCACTCTGCCGTCGCCGACGAACGTCGTCCGCGAGCTCAGCGTCCGATCTTCGCGGACGATGTCGACCGGAGCGCCAGTGCTGACGCCATCAACGGTCTCGTACCTGACGGCGCCACCCAGCTTGATCAGATGGGTGGGTCCGATCGGCGTGAACGAGTACGTCGTCAGCCACTCCCAGCGACGGCTGGTGCCCTCGGTCGTGTTGAAGTAGCTGCCGGAGTTCTCTTCGGGCGCGAACACCATCGGCCCATTGCCGACCGCGGGGTCGATCGTGGCATTGAATGCTTTTACGCTGAACGTGTTCTCGAGTACGCCGTGATTGCCGACGACGACCTGATCCGACGCGGTGCCAAAGAGCGCGTCTTTCTTGACGTTCGGCGTGACCGGCTGCGGGTTGAACGGGTTGAGCCCTGCATAAGTCGTTTTACGCGGCGCGACGAGCGCCGACCCGGTGACGTGATTGGCCGGCGAGATGGTCCAGTCGACGCGCGAGTAGGACTCGACCGACTCTTCCTTGACGTCGCTCTCGAGCGGCGGCAGGTCGAACACGCGGTTCTGGCTGTACTCGAATTGAGTTGACTGGAGGAGATTGACCTTGCCTTTCACGAGCGGGCCGCCGACCGTGACGCGCGGCGTCCACGACTCGAGGCCATGAAGCGCGCCGTCGCGGAACCGGAGCCGCGGCTCGAGGTCGTTGACTGTCGTATGCCATTTGTCGCCGCCGCTGTGCGTGTCGATGATGGTGACGGCGCCGGTCGACAGGCCGTACTCCGGCGCGAACGCGGCGCCGTGTACTTCGACCGAGCTCACCGCATCAATGGGCAGTTCGACCGCGTCGTCGCCGGTCACCGGATCGGTGCCGTCGGCATTGTTGAACCTGAGGGCGCTCTGGTTGCTGCGCGCGCCGCTGATGTTGAGGAGACCGTCGGGCCCGCGCACGACGCCCGGGATGAGCGGCAGCGCGTCCTGGAAACGATCGCTGGCGATCGGGGCGATCTCCATTGCCGCGGCATTGATCGTCTCCACGTGGGTGGCAATCGGCGTGCTGTTGATCGCCGCCGCGGACCCGGTGACCGTGACCTCTTCGTGGAGCGCATCTGCATCTAGGCGAAGAGCGAGATCGACGGGGACGCCCGCCGTGACGACGATCGTTTTGTTCGCCGACTTGAAGCCCTGGAGATCGGCCAACACCGTGCACGTGCCGCTCGGCGCCTCCCCAAAGCGGAAGTGACCTTGGTCGTCGGTCACTTCGACGCTCGGCTGCTGCGGATCGCCGCACGTCAGCGTCACGGTCACGCCCGGCACGGTAACGGCCTGACCGTCGGGTGAAGGCAGCGACACGGTTCCCGAAACGACGCCGCTCGCGGATTGGGCCATCGCGGGCCCGCTCATCGCGGCGACGATCAAGGCGGCGTGTGAGAAGCGGTGCAACATGTTCATGACTCGGCAGAGAGCAATCAGTGCGCCGTCAAACGTTTCGTATTCAGGCCTGTTTCTGCAGTTCGGCGATGCTGTAGGTGCGTGCCGGCGCCCACCGTCTGATTGTGCGCACCGCAATCACCACCAGGCCCAGGGCCGTCCAGAAGAGGACGCGCAGCTTCCGCACAAGCGCGAGCATCACACCCGTCGACGGGGCGATTGCCAGGCGCGTCGCTATCAATGCGGCGCTCGCCTCGTCGACGCCGACTCGCATCGGCACCATCTTGAACATGATGGAGACGCCGCGACCGAGCGTCTCTAATGCCACAGCGGCTGTCCACGTCGCGCTGGCGGGGTTGAGCAATCGCAGGATCAGGTACGTCTCAGCGAACCCGAGCGCGTGGTAGACGATTTCGAGCGCGCCGATCGCGCAGGCGCGCAACGGCTGCTCGATCACGAACCGTCGTACCGGTGCAATAGCGCGTTGCACCGGCCTTAGCACCAGCAGCATCGCGACCGCCGCGGCTCCCGCGACCAGCACCATCTTGTTCGGCACGAGCAGGATGAGCGCCACCAGTGCAAACAACACAAGCGATGCAGCGTAAAACGCGAACTCCAGCATGAGGCCGCCGAATGCCGTGGCGAACGGCATGCGATGGTCGACGTAGCGCGCTTTCGTCGGCTCGCCGACGACGAAACCCATCGGCAGGAGCGCGCTGACGGCCTCGCCTGCGAGCCGCGCCCGGAACGCATCGCTCACGGATAGGCGGTGTGTGGCCGTGAACGTCAACGCCCACGCGGCCGCCTGGTCCACCTCGCGGACGGTGGACATCAGCAAGATCGCGGCGAAACCCCAGCCGACGCGCGCGATCGCCTGCTGGACCTGCGTGACCCCGATCGCCGACAGCGCGTACGCGAAGGCGGCGACTCCGGCCAGCGTTGCGCCGACGGTGAACGCGCGCCTCATCGCGTGGTCTCGGCTGGCGCCAGGGGCCCCGCCTTCGAGTCGTCGAGCGTCAGGTGGATCTCGAGCCACCAGCGGGGCTGGTAGGTCACGCTGATTGGTATTTCTGCGAGCGCTCCATCCGCGGCGTAGGTCATCGAGAAGTCGGTGACACCGCTCGTGCTCATGTCCCTGATCTGGAACTGCGACGCGATCAGGTGGTCGTAGGTGCTGGCCCCGATACGCTGGCTGCCGACGCCGCGGGACTGAGTCACGCGCAGCTGGTAGACCTTGCCGTGATACACGAACAGGACCGGCTCCTTTGCGTGGACCTTTCCCGTTGATCGCCACTCCGTCGCCTGCGCGTGCATGAGATCCGCCGCTGCGGTCAGGAAACCAGGGCGGGCGCCGAACGGCACCGGGACGATCCGCGCCGGCCCGTCGGTGCCGTTGCGGTCGGCGAGCTCGAGGACGGTATCGACTTGACGCAGCGTCAACGTCGACGGTGCGGCGACCGAGCGCACCACCGAACGTGATCCACCGCCGGCAATCGACGCGTGAATCACGTTGAACGTGCTTTCGCCGTGCTTGCGCAGGTTGGCTTCGGCCTGTTCGACGGAGTCTTCGTTCGACTCCGTCATCAACCCGACGATCGTTGCCTCCGCGCCGCGCACTTCTTCGGCGATGTAGCCCCAGCGGTTGATGCCGCGGGGCGCGCGATCCGGATCGGATCCGATGAGGAGCGCATACGCCGACGACTCGGCGTCGTGGCGGGCGGTAATCACCGCGTCGCCGACATCGTCTTTGCCGATCCAGAAGAGCAGCGGCCGGGCGCGGCCGCCGATCGTGTAGTGGTGACGCTGACCGTTGGTCAGTGCCATCGCCGCGACGTGCGGCGCGCGCTCGGCGCCGGGTGCGGCCTGCGCGGCGATTGCCAGCGTGATCGCCGCCGCGAACGTCCTGCGGGTCATTGCCGCACCACCGGCCGGTCGATGGTCACCGCCGGCGGCCATGCCCACTGCGGCGCACGCGCGAGGCGCGTGGCTGCGACCGTGTAGATCCGCCGCCGCTCGCCGTCCATGTAGATGCGCGTCAGGATCTCGGCGAGCAGGCCCAGGCCGACCAGCAGGATGCCGGTCTGGACCAACACCGCACTGAGCAACAGCAGCGGTCCGTGCGTCAGGAATACCGGCGCGCCGGTGACCAGTTTGGTCAGCAGGATCCACAGCGCCGCCGCCGCGCCGGCACCAGCGCTGGCGAATCCGATGGGGCCGAACAGATGCAGCGGCCGGGTCACGTACTTGAGCAGAAACCGTACGGTCAGCAGGTCGGCCATGACCCGCCAGGTGCGCGACAGGCCGTAGTTCGACTTGTTCTGCGGGCGCGGTACGTTCTTGATCGGTACCTCGGCGATGCGCGCGCCATTCCAACTGGTGAGCGCGGGAATGAACCGATGCAGATCGCCGTAGAGGCGGATGCGCTTGATCACCGGCGCACGGTACGCCTTGAACGTCGTGCCGAAGTCGTGCAGCGACACACCGGACAGCTTCGCCATCAGCAGGTTCGCGATCTTCGACGGGAGCCGCCGCGTCAGGTAGCCGTCAACGCGTCGCTCCCGCCAGCCGCTGACGACGTCATAGCCCTCGTCGAGCTTCGCCAGCAGCTTCGGAATTTCCTCCGGTTCGTGCTGGAGGTCGCCGTCCATCGCGACGATGACCTCGCCGCGTGCCGCGTCGAACCCCGCCGCGAGCGCGGCCGTCTGGCCGTAGTTGCGCGCCAGGCGGATCGCGTGCACGCGCGGGTCGTGGGCGCCGATCGCCTCGACCGTGGTCCACGTCGCATCGGTACTGCCGTCGTCGACGTAGATGATTTCCGTGTCGTGGCCGAGCAGCAGGACGACTTCGTTGAGCCGCCGGTGCAGCTCGTGCAGTGTTCCGACTTCGTTGTAGAGCGGCACGACGATCGAGAGATCGACCGGCCGGCGGGCATCACGAGGCATTGCGATAACTCCTTGGAGATAACAGGCCGATCCGGCGGTCGTGGCAAACGAGACTCACGTTCTCGTCGGCGACGACCTGCCCGATCGCAGGTGAGGTGAGCAGTGCGATTTCCGTTTCGCGCGAAGCGAGCAGCCGTGTCGACAACTGCCGCAGCGCGTCGTCGATGTACCCGGGGTGGACCATCAGTTCGGTGTGCCCGGCGCGGAGCCGGCGCAGCGCCTCGGCCAGCGATGCCGCGGTCATGACACCGGTCATTGCGCGACCGACGAACTTCGGTGTCGAAATGCCCAGCGACGCCGCCAGGCGGTAGTCCTGACAGGCCCACAGCAAGAGCGGGAAGTCGGCCGTCGTTCGCTCGTACGGAACGCGGACGACGGGAATGCGAAATCGGTCCGCGAGACGGACGACGACGTCAAACACGGGTGGAAACAAATGCACGTGCTTGTGCGAGTCCAGATGCGTCGGCTTGATGTCGTGCGACATCACGTATTCGATCTGCGCCGTCAGCTCCCGTTCGACGTCCCGCATCGACACGCGTCCCATGAGGCAGGCGACGATGAACGGCCGCCACGACGGGCGGAACCGTCCATCGTCTTGCACAAGGGTGGGGACGCGATCGGGCAGGAGCATCGGCGCGCCGTCGACCAGAGTCAGGTGCACGCCGATTCCGAGGGAGGGGCGGTTCCGAGCGCGGCGGATCGCGTTCGCGGCGGCCGGAACGGAGGCCATCAGACTCGCACTGGTGAGAATGCCGCGGTCGTGCGCAGCGAAGATGCCGTCGTTCACGCCGACCGTCAGCCCGAGATCATCCGCGTTGACGACGAGGGTGCGCAGCACAATCAACTCCGGGGAAGAAAATAAACGCGCGCAGCGATCACGTCAGC
>Ga0075425_100008385_pt1 | contig 10953 bp, 7 predicted proteins | sample SoiMethybrSBSTD4_FD_75300 | JGI IMG/M metagenome (GOLD analysis project Ga0075425, IMG submission 75300) | Bulk soil microbial communities from a Populus tree surrounding site in Tennessee, USA - Soil MetaG P. TD hybrid SBSTD4 | ecosystem: Environmental > Terrestrial > Soil > Tree plantation...
CGGGCACCATGATCGTGATCACCATGACCGCGACGCCGCATGCGCAGCGCAGAGGCGGTGGCGGAATGCCCGGCGGGCAAGTCGGTGGGTTTCCACTGACTCGGCTCGAGATCCTTACGGCCGACTTTCAACTGAATAAGGATCAGAAGAAAGCCGTCAAAGCGCTGTTTGATGATGCCCACAAGGCCGCCGCCCCGACACGTGATGCACTCGCCAATGCGCACGCGGCGATCGGCACCGCCATCGCTTCGAACAAGAGTCAGGCCGAGATTGATGCGGCGGTCAAACAGTACGGACAACAGGCCGCGGCGATGGCGACATTGGAAATGAAGGCGTTAGGTCAGCTCATGCTGCAGCTCGATATCCCGCAGCGCGGCAACCAGGCCGCCGTGCGGTCCGCGTTCCTCCTCATGCGCGGAATCTTCCTCGACGCAAAAAAATGGGACAAGGTTCCGGACATGCAGGGGTATTGACAGTTGGGTAGCTTGTGAATCTCGAATCCCTAATCTGCAATCGTCGATCGCGGATCAGTGGATTCAACGATCCACGATTAGTGATTTGCGATTCACATATCGGCTAATAGCCGATCGCAATGCCATCTTTCCTCGGATCCGAGGCACCCGCGAGAGCGCCTGAGTCCGGATCGATCATGATCGCCTGTCCGCCGCCCATCAGCGCTCGATGCTTGATGCCGGCGGGCGGGAGCACGCGCTCGTGGCCGCGTTCGACCAGTCCGTTGACGACGTCCGTGGGAAGCGTATCTTCGAGCATCACCCCTTTGCCGCTGATGTAGCGGACACGCGGGGCATCGATCGCCTGCTGCAGATTCATTTCGCGATCGACGAGGTTCATGAGCACCTGCGCATGTCCTTGCGCCTGGATGTCGCCGCCCATGACTCCGTACGACATCAGCAGCTTGCCATCCTTGAACACCATCGCAGGGATGAGCGTATGGAACGGCCGCTTTCCGGGCTCGAGCTTGTTGGGATGGCCTGGCGCGAGCGAGAAGCCGGAGCCGCGATTGTGCAGCATGATTCCCGTCTCCCCAGCGACGATTCCAGACCCGAACGAGTTGAACAGGCTGTTGATGAACGACACCGCGTTGCGATCTTTGTCGACGACAGTGAAATAGGTCGTGTCGCTGCCCATCTGGATGTCGCCGTAGAGTGGCGGGTCGATGGCGCGCTTCGGATTGATCAGCGCTCGTCGCTTGGCCGCGTACTCCTTTGAGATCAGCTCCTTGACCGGAATTTTCGCGAACGCCGGATCGGCGATGTATCGGTTACGATCCGCGAACGCGATCTTGGTCGCCTCGACGAGGGTGTGATAGTAGAGGATGGCGTCGCTGCGCATGCCTTTCACATCGAGACCTTCGAGGATGTTCAAGATGATCAGCGCGGTGAGCCCCTGGTTGTTCGGCGGCAGTTCGTACAACGTGTGGCCGCGATACGTCGTCGAAATCGGTTCGACCCAGTTCGCTTTCTGTGCCGCGAAATCCTCCATTGCGAGGAAGCCGCCGTTTTTCTGGCAGTAGTCCACGATCGCTTTCGCGATCTCTCCGCGATAGAAGGCGTCGCGTCCACCTTTCACGAGCGTCCGAAACGTTTTTGCAAGATTTTTCTGCGCAAAGATGGTCCCGGGCCGGGGCGCGCCACCGTTGACGAGGTAAGTGGCAGCGGCCGCCGCATCCTGTTTCAGTTTTGGAATCTCCGGCTCCCAGTCCGCCGCAATCTTCTCGGCCACCGGAAACCCGTTCTCGGCATACGAGATCGCCGGCGCCATGAGGTCGGCGAACTTCATCGTCCCGTATTTCTCGAGGACTGTGAGCCAGCCATCAAAGGCGCCTGGCACCGTGATGGTGTCCATGCCGCTCAATGGCATCTGCGCAATCTTGCGGGACGTGAAGTGATCCAATGTCAACGCGCGCGGACAGCGCCCGCTGGCGTTGAGCGCCTCGATCTTTTTCGTTTTCGGCGAGTAGATCATCGCGAAGCAGTCGCCGCCGATGCCGGTCATGTTTGGTTCGGTGACGTTGAGCATCGCGGCGACCGCAATCGCGGCGTCGACGGCGTTTCCGCCGCGTTTGAGGATTTCGATGCCGACCTGCGACGCGAGCGGCTGGCTCGTGGCCACCATCGCCTGGCTGGCCCGAACCACCGAGCGCCCGGCCGTCGGGCCGGCGAACCACGCATCAGGAGACGATGGTGTTTGAGTCTGGTTCATCGTCTGAACACTTTCATCTGTGTGGCTTCCGCCTTCAGGCGGAAGTGCCTCGTGGCTTCCGCCTTTAGGCGGAAGTGAATCAATTGGCGGAATTCCAGTCATCGCTGAGGCACAGGCTGATATTTCGAGAAACTTGCGGCGGCTCAGTGAATTGTTCATTTATGGTCCCTCTCGCAGGTCGATTATACTGACGCGCCGAGGTATCCATGCCACACCCGTTTACAGCGTCGATCGCTGGTGTGTTTGTAATCGCCGCGGTTGCCGGCTCATCGAGTTCGCTTAGTCCTCGCGATCCACAGCCAAGCGCGGGGCAGAGTCGCACGATCTACGTCTCGGTGACCGACAAAACCGGCACAGCGATCACCGACATGCAGGCGGCTGATTTCGAAGTCAAGGACGGGGGCAAAGCGAGCGCAATCGTCAGCGTCGCGCCGGCGCAGATTCCGCTGCGCATCGCGCTCCTCGTCGCCGACCAGGGAACGGGCGCCTTTCAGCTCGGCACCGGCCGTTTCATGCAGAAGCTGCTCGGGCACGCCGAGTTCAGTTTGTACTCGATCATTGTGCAGCCGGAGAAGCTTGTCGATTTCTCGCACGACGGCGCCGAACTGAGCGCAGCTCTCAAGCGTCTCGGTCCACGGGGCCGTGAGACCGGCTCTGCACAGTTGCTGGAGGCGATCCAGGAGGTGACCAAGGAGGTGCAGCACGAGGACAGGCGTCCTGCAATCGTGGTCATGCGTCTCGGCGGTGAAGGACCGACCACCCTCAACGGCAACGACGTCCGTGACGCGCTACGCAAAAGCGGCGCTGTCCTCTATGTCGTGTCCGCCGCTGGCGCGCAGGCGTCGGCTCCTCCACAGGCCAGAGGAACAGACGCGGTCTCGGTTCAACAGGGTCAGATACGGGACCAGGAGATGACCGACGGGCAATTCGCCCTCAATCAAGTTCTGGGTGACGGCGCCAAGGAATCCGGCGGCAGGCACGATCAAGTGGTCACGACGACGCACGCCAAGGCGGTTGAGCAAGTGGCGGAGGAGTTGCTGCATCAGTACGAGATCAAGTACTCGCTGCCTGATGGTGCGAAGCCGAGTGAGAAGATATCGGTCTCGACAAAGCGGAAGGGTGTGACGATCCACGCGCCATCGCGCGTGGCGAATTGATTTCGCGCGGACGGGCCTAAAGGCCCGTCCCTACATTGATTCTGGGTGGCTTTCTCATTGATTCTCTGTGGCTTCCGCCTTTAGGCGGAAGTGTAGGGCGCGGTCTTCCGCCTTCGCCAAGGCTCCGGCGGACCGCCGTAGCTTTAGCGGAGGCTGGTTAGACCGCGCCGGGATTGTCTATGAAAATCTCTCGACGTGAATTACTTGTCAGCGTAGCGGCTGCGCCGATCGTGCTGCGGGCGCAACGTCGTCCCGCGCGACCGAAGCTGGCCGCGATCTGCACGACATACTTCAAGTACTCCCACGCCCAGCACATCGTCGATCGATTCCTCGAGGGCTACGGCTGGAACGGCACGTGGCACCACCCGCCGATGGATCTCGTCTCGATCTACATCGATCAAATCCGTGAAGACGATGTGAGCAAGAGCCGGCTGCAGCAATTCCCGTCGATGAAGCTGTATCCGACGATCGCGGAAGCGCTGACCCTTGGCAGTTCGAAACTCGCGGTCGACGGCGTCATTCTGGTTGGTGAGCATGGACGCTATCCGCGAAACGAGAAAGGGCAGACGAAGTACCCACGATACGAATTCTTCAAGCAGATCGTGAAAGTGTTCGAGGACAGCGGCCGCTCGGTTCCTGTGTTCAACGACAAACATCTCTCGTGGAACTGGGAATGGGCGAAAGACATGTACGACACGTCGCGGCGCATGGGATTTCCCTTGATGGCCGGTTCGAGTTTGCCGGTGACCTGGCGGACACCGTCACTCGAAATGCCGCTCGGCTCACGGGTTCGCGAGGCCATGTGTATCTGTTATGGCGGTGTCGACAGCTACGACTTTCACGGCCTTGAAACGCTGCAGTGCATGGTCGAGCGGCGCAGGGGAGGAGAGACCGGCGTTAAATGGGTGCAGGCGTATCGCGGTGAGAGCTTCTGGAAGGCGCATCAGGATGGGCTGTGGTCGAAGGACTTGTTCGAGGCGTCGCTGTGCCGGAGTCACACGCTCAAGCCGGCACGCGCCGGATTCAACCACATCATGCCGACCGCCGACGAGATGCGGACCCTGGTGAAGGATCCGGTGGCATACCGCTACGAACATCAGGACGGACTGATGTGCACGATGATCCTGTTGCACGGCCTGATCGAGGACTTCAACTTCGCCGCACGGCTTGACGGTCAACAGGGCATCTTCTCAACCCAGATGTATCTCCCGATGCCGCCGGGTCGAACCACCCTCGCCAATTTCTTCAGCCCGCTCGTCAACAACTTCGAGCAGATGTATCTGACGGGTAAAGAGACGTATCCGGCCGAGCGCACGCTCTTGACGACCGGATTGACCGCGGCAGGTGTGGAGAGTCTCTTCAAGCAGCAAACACGCTACGAGACACCGCATCTGGCAATCGCGTATCAAGCTCCGAAGCAGTCCACGTTCTGGAGAACATAGCGATGAAACGGATCGCAATCGTCGCCACCGTCTATCGCTACCTCTCTCACGCGCAGCACATCGGTGACAGGTTCCTCGTCGGCTACCCGCGGGATGGCGCGTGGCACAGGCCCGACATGAAGGTCGTGTCGCTCTATGTCGATCAGAAGCCCGACGGCGACCAGAGCGGCGCGCGCGCAAAGGAGTTCGACTTTCAGGTCTATCCGACCATCGCCGAGACGCTGCGCTGCGGCGGGAGCAAACTCGCGGTCGATGCCGTGCTGGTGATCGGCGAACACGGCGACTACAAGCGGAACGACAAGGGACAGGTCCTGTATCCGCGGTACGAATTCGTGAAGCAGTGTGTCGAGGTATTCGAGAAGGACGGCGTTGCCGTTCCTCTCTATAACGACAAGCACCTGTCCTACAGTTTCGAGCACGCGAAGTGGATGGTCGAGGCCTCCAGGCGACTGAAGTTTCCGATGCTCGCCGGCTCGTCCCTCCCCGTGACGTGGCGGCTGCCTGATATCGAGTTGCCCATGAACAGCGAAATCGAGAGCGCTTTGATGGTGGGCTACGGCGGCCCCGACGTCATGGACTTTCATGGCTTCGAAGCGATGCAGTGCATGCTCGAACGCCGCAAGGGGGGCGAGTCGGGCGTCGCTGCTGTGCAGATGATAGAAGGTGAAGCCGTGTGGAAGGCGGTCGAGGACGGGCGCATTTCGAAAGATCTTCTCACCGCGGCGTTGTCGAGAAGCGACACGCCCCAGGGCCAAGCGGTCGTGGACGGCCGCACGCAGGATCTCGTCGCGAAAGGGGAGTTGCCGAAACTGGTGAAGACGCCCGCAGCCTACTTCATCGAATATCGTGATGGACTCAAAGCCACGCTTCTGATGCTCAACGGCGCGGTGAAGGACTTCACGTTTGCCGCGCGGGTGAAAGGCGCGGGCGTGCAGTCGACGCAGTTTTTCCTCTCGCCCGAGCCGAACGTGACGTATTCGGCCTGTCTGGTTCGCAAGATCGAAGAGCTGTTCGAGACGGGCAAGGCTCCGTACCCGGTCGAGCGTACCCTTCTCGTCAGCGGCGTTCTGGAAAGCTGCCTCACCTCGCGGTTCGAAGGACAGAAGCGTCTCGAGACGCCGCATCTGTCGGTTCAATACAGAGCACCACAGCAACCACAACACGCGCGATCCTGATTCACCATGCGACTCGCGACTGGCCTCCTGACGCTCGCAATCCTTCTTAGCGGCTCACCGCAGATCTCCGACCGCGCCGCGCGGATTCATCGCGACGCACTCGTCTTCGACGCCCACGTCCATGTTGTCGATCGGCAGTTCTATCATGGCGGCGATATGGGCCAGCGGGTCGAGGACGGCCAGTTCGATCTGGCGCGGGCGAAAGAAGGCGGCCTGGACGCGATGTTCTTTTCGCTGTTCGTCACCGAGCAGTACTACCCGGCTCGCCTCGAGACGAAGCAGACGCTGCGGCTGATCGATGCCGCCTACGATCAGTTGGAGAAGAACCGGGACAGAATTCAGCTCGCGTTCAATGCCACCGACGTAGAGCGCATCAGCGCGACGGGAAAAATCGCCGCCTTCATGGATCTCGAGGGTGGGTTCGATCTGGATGGGGATCCCGCGATCCTGCGCGCCCTGTACCGGCTTGGCCTACGCTCGTTTCAACTCCCCGCGCACAACTGGGCGAACAACTTCGCTGATTCGTGCTGCGCGGCCCCGAAATGGAATGGCCTGAACGATCGCGGCCGTGCGGTGATTCGCGAGGCGAACCGGCTCGGGATGGTGATCAACATCTCACACGGATCCGACGAGACGATTTCCCAGGCGATCGACGTCAGCGCCGATCCCATCGTCGCCACGCATCACGGCCTTCGCAGCGTCAACAACATCCCGCGCCTGATGCCCGACGACCTCTTGAAAAAGCTGGCGGCGAAAGGCGGGGTGATGGGCTTTCAGATCGGCAACGAGTTCCACAATGTCAAAGTGTTCAAATGGAACACGGAGCACGCGGGCAAGCCGTTCTGGGACACCACCGACATCGGGCAGAAGGAATCGAAGATGACGATCGAGGAACTCGACAAGATCGCCGCGCCGCAGTTCCCGATGGTCGGCTTCAAGCCATCGGCCCCCGATGACATGAAACTCACGCCGGAGGACTGGCTCGCGGTCGTTGAGCGCGCGATCGCGCTCGTCGGCGAGGATCACGTCATGCTGGGATCGGATTTCGACGGCGGCCCGACACTGCCGCGCGGCATGCGCGACATTCGCGACCTGCCGATGCTCACCGAGGCGATGGTCAAGCGAGGCTGGTCAGAACAGCGGATTAAGAAGTTCCTTGGCGGTAATCTGCTGCGAGTTGTACGTCAGGTCACAGAAAAGTAGAGGCGCGGTCTTAAGACCGCGCCCTACAAGCCAAATACGTACAGTGCGCCTTCTGCGGCAACCGCCACGTATTGCTTCCCGTCCGCGGCGAATGTAATTGGTCCATTGGCGACCGTCCCGCCAAGGTTGGTCTTCCACAGGAGTTCGCCGGTGCGCGCGTCGAGTGCGAAGAAGTGCCCTTCGCGGCCGCCCGCAAATACGAGATCCGAGGCCGTGGTCAGCACGCCGCTCTCGGTGTAGTCAACCATCTTGAAGTCCCACTTCTTCTCGCCCGTCTTCGGATCGATCGCGCGCACCGCGCCGTAGCCTTCGTCCTCGGTGCGATACCCGACCGGTGAGCGGCCCGCCGCGCCGCCGCCAGGCCCCGCCGGCGCACGCCCGGTATATTTCTTTCCCTCTTCCCACGGCGCGACGTCGGCGTATCTCGAAATGGCAGAATAGTTGTCCCACACCGAAATATAGAGAAGTCCCGTGCGCGGACTGAACGACGGCGAGTACCAGTTTGTGCCTCCCTGTGTCCCCGGTTCGATGCGCGTACCTTCCGGTGTGGGCTTGGCCTTCGGATCCTTGACCGGGCGGCCGTTATCGAAACCGAGGTTCCAGTTCTGTTTGACGAACGCTTTGCCAAGCAGGAATTCCCCGGTGGTGCGATCGAGGACGTAGGCGAAGCCGTTGCGATTCGCCCACAACATCACCTTGCGCGGCTTTCCGTTCCAGTCGATGTCTGCGAGCACCGGCACCTGCACCGAGTCCCAGTCGAACTCGTCGTTCGGCGTGAACTGGTAATGCCATTTCAGCTTGCCCGTGTCGGCATCGAGCGCGACAACGGAGTCGGCGTACAGGTTGTCGCCGGGATTGCGTGGTCCACCGTTCCATCCAGGATTGGGATTACCGGTTCCCCAGAACGTCAGGTTGGTGGCGGGATCGTATGAGCCCGTGACCCAGATGGGCGCACCGCCGTGCTTCCACGAATCACCAGGCCACGTGTCGTTTCCTTTCTCGCCCGGCTCGGGCACGGTTTTGAACCGCCACACTTCTGATCCGGTGCGGACGTCGAACGCCGCAATCCAGCAGTTCGTGCCGAACTCATTTGTCGCCGGACCAAGGATGACTTTGTCCTTGACGACGAGCGGTGCGACGTTCAGCTGCAGCCCCTGTTTCCAGTCGAGGATCGTCTTGTTCCAGATCGCGGTGCCCGTCTTTGCATCGATCGCAATGAGGTGCCCGTCGTACGTCGCCCAGAAGAGCCGGTCGTCAGCAAAGGCGAGTCCCTTCACCACCATCACGTATGCGTTCGATTCCGGCGGGACGCGATATCGATACGTCCAGTAGCTGCGTCCCGTCGCCGCATCGAGCGCGACGACCTCGCTGTTCTGCACGGTATAGAGCACGCCGTCGACGACCAACGGTGTGCTCTCCATCTTGTCGAGATATCTGGGCCGCCAGACCCATTTCAGCGACAGATTCTTGACGTTGTCGCGTGTGATGTCCTTGAGAAGGCTGTACCGCTGGCTCGCGTACGTGCCGCTGTAGGTCAGCCAGTTCTGCGGCTCGCGCTCGGCGGAAAGAATGCGTGAGCCAGGAGTCGAGGGGCCTGTCCCGAGCGAGCGAAACTGCACGCGAGTCGAGGGGCCCTTGAGGGTCGCCAAATAGCTGACAACATCCGCAACCTGTGGCGCCGTGAGCGTGGCCTCGTACGACGGCATGAGCCCTTTTTGAAGGATCGCGAATTCGCGCGTCGCAGACTTCAGATAGGTTTTGAGTTGCTGTTCCGGATTCATCAACTGAATGCTGAAGCCGTCCTGGTTGAGGAGCTTTCCTGTGACGGTCGCTCCCTCTTTGGTGACCACACGAACAAACCGATTCTCGGGCAGCACTTCATCGTCTGGTGCGACGAGTGCACGCAATAGGCGATCGGGGGTGCGGCGGCTGCCGATATCAGAGAGATCCGGACCAAGTTGCGACCCTGCGTCGCCCACACGGTGACAGTCGAGGCACTTGCTCGACTCGACCAGCGCGCGTCCGCTGGCGACATCACCAGTTGGCACCTGACTGCTCGACGTGGTGTCCTGCGCGGAGAGGGTTGTCGCGATCAGGATGGCGCCAACGATCGCAACAAGTAATTTGCGTGACGTGCCGGTCGACATGTCATCAACTCCCATGAATCCGCGACCTCTTTGGCGCGGCCTTAAGACCGCGCCCTACGTGCGCCGTGTGTGACGACTACAGGTGTAGGGCGGGGTCTTCAGACCCCGCCTTCCATTACCGCGACACCGTGAACGGCTCACCAGCCGGTACCCATTCAATCGGAATTTCCGGCAGCAGTGGGCGCAGCCAGTCCGCGACTTCCTTCATGCCCCAGTCCTCAGACATCATGTGCCCGAGAAGAATGACACCCTTCTTCTTGCCGTCGGCGGCCGCGTCCAGGATGTACTCGACGTTTCCGCCGGACTCCGCCGCCTCTCCGCCGACCGCGACGTCGACCGACGAGGTCAGCGCTGGCACGCCGTAGCCCGGACCGAGAGCGACACGTGTGACGCTCATATCGGGATCGCCGGCGATTCGAATCGCCTTTCCCTTCAGCTTCGCGGCGATATCGGCCGCCAGCGCCCGCAGCGTCGTTGCCGGGAGCACGTAAATGCGCGGCTCAGTCGGCGACGCGTACTGCGTCCATCCAAGCATCCGCGCCGACCCGACGACGAGCGGATCGGGCTGCAGCGCGTGCGCGTGATCGTGAAATCTGAAAATGACCACGTTGTTTTCTTTGATGAAGCGCTGCTTGGCCTGGTAGGTCGGGTCGGTTTCGAGATCGCCTGTCTGATCCTGGTGGTTGTAGAACGTCGGTTCGTGCGTGATGACGAAGTTCTTCCCTGCGGCGGATGCACGGCGAACGACATCGAACGTGGCCATGCCGGTGGTTGCAATACCTTTGATCTCGGTCTCCGGCGATCCAGCTTTGAAGGTATCGACGGTCTGACTGCGCCAGGCGATTGCCAGCCCCTGCAGCTGTTTCTGAATACGACCGACGGCCTCCTGGGCGGTCATACGGTCGGGCTCCAGTATGGATCGGTGACCGGCATTGGCTCGACTCGAACTTCAGGAACGAGCGAACCGATCCATCGAGCGCAGGCCGACATCCCTGGACTCTCGGAGACCATTCGTCCAATCGCGATCAAGCCCTTGCCGCGATTCGCCGACCAGGTATCGAGCGTATAAGGGACCGCCTCCCACTCGCGCGGTTCGCCGGCAAGAATGGCATCCGCCTTCTGCAGATTGGTGACCGCCATCGTGAGCGACGTGGTACCAGGCGCGAGGTAAACCGTCTGCACCCGGAGTCCCGCCTGGCCAACCATTCGCAGGCCGCCACGAATCGGCAGACGCGCACGGATTTGTGACGCCAGACCTTCCAGCGTCGTATCGGCTATCCGATACGTCTGGGGCGTATCTGGAACTTCAGTCGTCCACTTCAGCGCTGCCGCGAGCGCTTTCGCGGATTCATTCGGCTGTCGCGCATTCCAGTGTTCCGTCAAACGAAAGACCATGAGGCGCTGTTCGTCGATGAGCGCCTTCTTCGCGAGATAGACAGGATCTTTCGCACGGTTGCCGGGATCGTCGTTCGCCGCATAGTAGAGCGGCTCCTGCGTGATGATGAGATTCTGGCCTGCGGCCGCAGCGCGTCGCAGCACGTCGGTGGTGGCGAGGACAGTGACGGCAATACCCGTGACTGCGGTCGATGGGTCGCCTGCCTTGAAG
>Ga0075425_100008387_pt1 | contig 10951 bp, 11 predicted proteins | sample SoiMethybrSBSTD4_FD_75300 | JGI IMG/M metagenome (GOLD analysis project Ga0075425, IMG submission 75300) | Bulk soil microbial communities from a Populus tree surrounding site in Tennessee, USA - Soil MetaG P. TD hybrid SBSTD4 | ecosystem: Environmental > Terrestrial > Soil > Tree plantation...
TCAGTATATGAATTTCAGTCTGGCGGCGAGCCCGGCGATCGTCGACCTCGACAACGACGGCTACATCGATCATGTGTATATCGGCGACGTCGGCGGCCAGCTTTGGAAATTCGATGTCTCCGTGCCCGGGACGGTTTCCAGCGGCGTGGTAACGAACTGGACGGGCAAGCGCGTCTTTGCCGCATCTCCGTCGCAAACGAATCCGCCGGCAGCCGGCGAGTATTATCCGGCGCAAGGCATCTACGGACAGCCCGCTCTGGCGTACGACGGCTCGGGCAACCTTTGGGTCTATTTCGGCACCGGTGACCGCAACCACCCGATGAGCACCAGCACCAACCGGTTCTATGGCTTTATCGACGTCGCCAGCAACATGACGCAAGGCAGCAACCTCACGGAATCTTCGCTGACGAATTTGACCAGCGGCACGGGGACGATAAACAACGGCTGGTACGTCGTTCTTTCGAGCACGGAAAAAGTTTTAGCCGCCCCGGATGTCTTCAATAGCGTGGTTCTTTTTACCACATTCACGCCGACGACCAGCGTCACCTGCGGCGCCGCCGGCGGCACCGCGAAGCTTTACTCGGTGAATATGACCACCGGCGATGCGGCGCTGAACCTGGCCACCGGCGCTCCGTTGACAGCCGGTCAAAGCGCGTCCTCGAACGCCCAGGCGATCGGAACGGGCATCCCGTCGAAGCCGGTGATCGTCATGACCGGCTCGGGCATGGCCTATTCGGTAACGGGAACCACCGACATGCAGATCAACGAAACCCCGATCGCGACTCTCGTGAACAAGCAGATCGTCGGGTGGCGCGAGGTCTTTTAATTGCGCTCGATCGTCCTCACTTTCGCCGTCATCGGAGCGCTGGGCGTGGGCCGAGCCTGGGCGGCCGACGAGGCCGCGCCCCAACCCGTCGATCGCGGCGTGGAGCTCCTGAAGCAGGGCAAGACAAGCCAGGCGGTCGATGAGTTTCTCAAAGCGATCGACGCCAATCCCAAAGACACCGTGAGCCGGTTGAATCTCGCGGCGATTTACGAGCGCGAAGGACGGCTCGACGAGGCCGTCTATCATTATGAGAAAGTGCTGAAGGTCGAACCCCAAAATGCCACGGCGCATAATAATTTAGGCGTCGTCTACGATCGCAAAGGACACTCCGAAGAAGCGCTCCGCGAGTTTGAAAGCGTGCTTGAAGTCGATCCTCAGAATCCGCTCGCGGCGAAGAACCTCGAGACGGCGAAGAAGAATCAAACCATCCGCCAGGAACGCGAGCGGCAAATCGCGGCGGCTAAACAGGCGGCGGAAGACAAGCCCGATAACCCCAGCGCCCAGTACGGTTTAGCGCGCGCCTATGCCTTCTACGGCGATAAGGCGCAGGCGCTGGCTTCGCTGGAAAAGGCGCTGCGGCTCGGTTTCAGAGATGTCGCCTACATCAAAGCCGACGCCGCTCTAGAACCCCTGCGCAACGACCCCGATTACCAGCGGCTGCTCGCCGGGCGGTGACGCCCTACCCCGTGCACCCCGATGCAAAACCGTCTCCTCCATCAAAGAATTTTACATGTAGCCGGGGAGGTGCTATATTCGAGCCGCATCATGTCGGGCTAGGGTGGTAAAGGAAAAGAATGGAAACCAAAAAAACCATCATGGTCGTGGACGATAACCCCGACATTATCACGATCGTGCGGACCATTTTGGAAGGCAAAGGCTATAACGTCATGTCGGCCTACAGCGGCGCGGAGCTGCTCTCGACCCTGGAAAAAGACAAACCCGATCTCGTCGTGCTCGATATCATGATGCCGCAAATGGACGGCCTCGAAGTGCTGACCCGGATGAAGGCTGCGCCCGACACCGCGTCGATTCCCGTGATCCTCCTCACCGCGAAAGTCCAGTACGAAGACGTCCTCGGCGGCTACAAGCTCGGCGCCGATTACTACATCACCAAGCCCTTCACCAGCACGCAGCTGATCAACGGCATCAATCTCCTCCTGGGCGAAGCGAAGCCCGCCTGACGCGGCCGCTCCAGCCGTAAAGCTCCGCTCCCCGGGGCGATAATCTCCTGGATTCTCGCCGCCGAGTTCTATATTCTTGATCTCGTGGTTCGTTTTATCACGTTCGAAGGGGGCGACGGTTCGGGTAAAAGCACGCAGCTGAAATTGCTCGCCGATTACTTTACGCGCCGCGGGCACCCTTGTCTTTGCACGCGCGAGCCGGGCGCGACGAATCTCGGCAAGATGATCCGGCGGGTGCTTCTGGAAGTCGGCGACGAAAGAATCTCCTCCGAGACCGAGCTTTTTCTCTACCTCGCCGACCGGGCGCAGCACGTTCATGAGATCATCCGGCCGGCGCTCGCCGCCGGCCAAATCGTGCTGTGCGACCGCTTCACCGATTCCACGGTTGCTTACCAGGGCTACGGCAGAGGAGTCGATCTCGCCGTTCTCGGCGATCTCAATCGCATGGCGAGCGGCGGTCTCGTTCCCGATCTGACGTTTCTGCTCGATTGCCCGGTCGAGGTGGGTCTTGCGCGCGCCGAAAAGAGAATTGAAACCCAGCATGGCGGCGACCGGCGCGAAGACCGTTTCGAGCGCGAGGCGGCGGAGTTTCACGCGCGCGTCCGCCGCGGCTTTCAGGAGCTGGCCCGACGCGACAGCCGGCGCGTGCGCCTCCTCGACGCGCGGCGTCCGGTCGAAGAGCTCCACGCCGAGATTCGCTCGATGGTCGACGCCGAGCTGGGGCGGTGAGAACCATGTCCCTTTCTTCGCATATCACCGGCCACGCGACGCAGCTCGCCACGCTGACCCAGGCCCTCGAGCAGGACCGGCTGCACCATGCGTATGTTTTTATCGGACCCGAAGGCATCGGCAAGCGGACCCTTGCGTTTTGTCTGACCAAGGCGATCCATTGCGCGGAGTCGGCGCACGATTTTTGCGGCGCCTGCGCGAGCTGCGTCAAAATCGAAAATCGCAATCATCCCGACGTACGGCTGATCGAGCCGCTTGCGGGCAAGAAAGATATCTCGATCGAGCAGGTGCGAGCGCTGGAAAAAGAGCTCAACTACCGAGCGTTTTCGGGGCAGAAAAAAATCGCTATCATCGATCCGGCCGCATCGATGAACTTTTCGGCGCAAAACGCTCTGCTCAAAACTCTCGAGGAGCCGCCGGCCGGCTCGATGCTGATCCTGATCGCGACCAGCGCCGGCGGGCTGCTCCCGACGCTTTTGTCCCGCTGCCTGCGTCTTACGTTCACTCCGTTGACCGAGGCCGACGTGACGCGCCATCTGGTCGAGCGGAAACGGATGAGCGCCGAGCGCGCCAAGCTTCTCGCCTCGATTTCGCTCGGCAGTCTCGGCCGGGCGCTCAGTCCGGAGATGGACGAGGTCGGGCAGAAAAGGGCGGCCTGGGTCGACGCTCTGGCGGCGGCGCGGGTCTCCGGCGGCTGGGCGTCATTCGCCGAAGAGCTCGCCAAAGACCGCGCCGAGACGCTGCAGTTTCTCGACTGGCTCGCGGAGTGGTATCGCGATGTTCTGGTTTATCAAGCGACGCAGGGCAGCGGCGAGGTCTCCAATCGCGACCTGCTGGAAAAATTGCAGGGTCAGGCCGCCGATCTAAGCGTCGGCAAAGCGCTGCGGCTGCGCTCGCGGGCGCTCGCCGCATCGGCGCGCATCCGCCGGAACGTCAACCGCCGATTGGCTTTGGAAAATCTGCTGGCGAAGATCGCCGGGCTCTCGGGATCCTATTAAAATGGACCGCATCTATCTCACGACGCCGCTTTACTACGTGAACGCCGAGCCGCACCTCGGCCACACCTATACGACGATCATCGCCGATACGCTCAAGCGCTATTACCGGCAGCAGGGCATGGACGCGTTCCTGCTCACCGGAACCGACGAGCACGGCGATAAGATCGCGCAGGCGGCCAAGGCCAACGGCATGGAGCCCAAGGCCTACGCCGATCGCATCAGCGGGGTCTTTCGCGCGACCTGGGACGAGTGCGGCATCGCGTACGACCACTTCATCCGCACGACCGACGAATATCACAAGCGCTACGTGCAGGAGATTCTGCAAAAAATCTACGACAGCGGCGACATCTATTTCGGCGAATACGGCGGCTTTTACTGCTACGGCTGCGAGCGCTTCTACACGGAGAAGGAGCTCGTCGGCGGCAAGTGCCCGGACCATCAAACGGCGCCCGCTTACATCAAAGAAAAAAATTATTTCTTCCGCATGGGGAAATATCAGCAGCGGCTGATCGACGCGCTCGAAGCGAAGCCGGACCTCGTGCGTCCCGAGCGCTATCGCGGCGAGGTGCTCGCCTTTTTGCGCGAGCCGCTGGAGGATCTTTCGATCTCGCGCCCGAAAAGCCGGCTCGCATGGGGCATCCCGCTGCCGTTCGACTCCGAGCACGTCACTTATGTGTGGTTCGACGCGCTGCTCAACTACGTGAGCGCGCTTAAATACAAGGGCGAGGCGCTCTTCGAGGCGTACTGGCCGACAGCGAACCATCTGATCGCCAAGGACATCTTAAAGCCGCACGCGATCTACTGGCCGACGATGCTGATGGCGGCGGGCCTGCCGCTCTACGACCATTTGAACGTCCACGGCTACTGGGTGATGGACTCGGGCAAGATGTCGAAGAGCCTCGGCAACGTCGTGCGCCCGCTCGACATGAAGCAACGCTACGGTCTGGACGCGTTCCGCTATTTTTTGCTCCGCGAGATGGTTTTCGGACAGGACGCCAACTTCTCTTTCGAGGCGCTCGTCAACCGCATCAACGCCGATCTCGCGAACAACTTCGGCAATCTCGTGAGCCGCGTGCTGGCGATGCAGCAGCGGTATTTTTCGGGCGCCGTGCAGCCGCTCGGCGCCGAACGGCAAAGGGAAGACGCCGAGTTGAGAGATAAATTTCTCCAAGCCGAGGCGGAGATGAAGCAGCACATGGCGGCGCTGCAATTCCACCGCGCGCTCGAAGCGCTCTGGAGCGCCATCGATCACGCGAACCGCTATATCGTGCAGACCGCGCCGTTCAGCCTGTTCAAAGATCCGGCCCGGCACGCGCGCGTCGGCGAGATCCTGCACCATCTGCTGGAGGCGCTCCGCGCGAGCGCGCGCCTGCTCGCCCCGTTTCTGCCCGAAACGGCGGGCGAGCTGCGCACGCTGCTCGCCCTTCCGGAAGATTTCGCCGCGGCTGCGCCGTGGGGCAAATTTTTCGCTGCCGGGCATCAAGTGCTGCCGCCGAAGGTGTTGTTTCCGCGCATCGAGACCGCGGCCGAGTGATGCCTCTCGATTCACCGGCGCTCATCGACAGCCACGCGCATATTCAAGGAGCGGAGTTCGCCGCCGATCTCAAAGACGTAGTCGCGCGGGCGCAGGCGGCGGGCGTGGCGAAGATCGTCGTCGTCGGGGGGGCGGGCGAGCTTTCGAGCAACGAGGCGGCGCTGCGCGTCGCCGGGTCCTTCGGCGGTCTTTTCGCGACCGTGGGAGTGCATCCGCACGACGCCAAAGACGTGAGCGAAGCGGATCTGGCGCGGCTAAAAAAACTGGCCGCGGATCCCAAAGCCGTGGCGATCGGCGAGACCGGACTCGATTTTTATTACGACCATTCGCCGCGCGATTTGCAGACGAAAATTTTCGCGCGCTTCATCCATATGGCGCGCGAAACGGGGCTTCCGCTCATCGTCCACGACCGCGACGCGCATGCGGAGATCGCCGCGCTGCTCAGATCCGAAGGCGGCGGCGCTCTCCGCGGCGTCATCCATTGCTTTACCGGCGACTACGAAGCCGCCAAGATGTTTCTCGAGTTGGGATTTTATCTCTCGTTCAGCGGCATTCTCACGTTTAAAAACGCCGAGCCGCTGAGGGATGCGGCGCGGAAGCTGCCGCTCGACCGGATCCTCGTCGAGACCGATTCACCCTATCTCGCGCCCGTGCCCAAGCGCGGCAAGCGCAACGAGCCGGCTTTCGTGCTCCACGTGGCGGAGGCTTTGGCGGCGGTGCGAAATACCACGCTCGGCGAAATCGCGGGCGCGACCAGCCGCAACGCCGAAGCTCTCTTCGGAATCTAGTACAGCGGGTTCGTCGAAGGGCCGAACAACGCCCCGATATACTTTTCCAATCCCAGATTGAACTTCATGATCACGCGGTCCGAGCCGTGCGTCAGGCCGAAGCCGGGGCCGACGCTGTACTCGAGGCCGCGCCACTCGCCGCGTACAACCGGGAAAATATAGTGCTGCTGCTCGCGCGTGGGATCGGGATGTTTCATCATGCCGATCGCGCCGTAGAATTCGATGCCGGGCGTAAAAGCCCGGAGCCAGCGGTAATAGATGCCCGAGACGTAGCCGAATTCCCAGCCTTCCTTCTCTTCCGAGCCGACCAGGATCTTCTCGAATTTCGGACTGAAGATGAGAGAAAAATCGCCGACATCGCGCTGGAGAATCGGGCGCAGCTCCAATTCGAGTTTTTGATCGTCGAATTTCGGGGTGCGCGCGTAAGCGAGTTCCACATACCAACCCAAATCGACCGGCAGCTCGCCAGGATCGAAAAGGCTGCCGCGCAGGCGGAACTTCGAACCGGCGTACTGGAGGTCGCCGCCGCGCGGCTTGGCGAGATTGAGGTACGCCGCCGCCTCGATGCGGTCGGTGAGACCGTAGGTGACTTCGATCGCGGTGCGCCACATCGACTGGCTCGGCAGCGTGCCTTTGGACGTGCCCTTCTCGCCGTGGCGGCTGCCGTTGATCACCACGCTGTTGAGCGATTCCACCTCGAGCATGCCGCGGCCGACGGTTTTTACCGGGTAGACTTCGAACTCGAAGGGGTCTAACTGCGCCGCGGCCGGTCGCGCGTAAGCCAAAGAGAAGAAAGCGAGTAACATGAACAAGCGACGGAGCTTCATTTTGTTTCTCCCCTATTCTCTACTGAGATTATTTCGCGACGATCGTCCCTTCGGGGACGTCGCGGTGGAAATCGTCGTAGAAATCGTAGCTGCCGGGTTTCAGCGCCGGGATATTGATCGTCGCCGTCTCGCCCGGCCCGATGACTTTTTCGCGGTTGACCTTGAAGCTCTCGAACTCGATCGCCTCTTTGCTCGCGTTGACGACCTTGATCTTGAACGGGCGGTTGGCCGGGACGTTCAATGTCTGCGGAATGAACTTGCGGTTCTCGAAGCGCAGCTCGACGACGTCGTCCGTGGGCGTCCCGGCCGCGACGCCGCCGGCGAAGACGAGCATCAGGTTGAGAGCTAAAATGAGATACTTCATGTTTTTCCTCCTAGTTTTGAAAAATAAAAAGCCCGGACCACAGATTCGTGGTACCGGGCTCGGGGTTCAGGACCGCTGGCCTCTACAAATTTTTCAGAGATTTTTACAAATCAATTTTTGCCCAGCTTTTATCCTCCGTCAGCGGCACGACGATCTGCCGTTTGCACTTCCGGCACTTAAGCTCAAGACCGTCGGGCACGAGCCGCGCGAGAAGGCTGCCGCACGCGCAGCGAAAGGGCCGCTCGCTTTGGGCGCCGGCCTGTTTTTCCCGCTCAGACGGCTTCACCGCGGTTTCCTTTGGCCTCGTTCAGCCGGGCGAGGTACGGCCACAAGAGCGTTCCTATCAGCGCGACCAGCACAACGGTCTGGGCCAGGAGCGTCTCGACCGTCGGATAGATCCCGAGCGCGCTCACCTGCGGCGGGAAGCGGAGCGGCGTGACGCTGAACCAGCCGGTCGCTTGAAGCTCTCTCACGCCTTGCCCGGCGAAGACGAGCGCGAGAAGATAGAGGAGCAAGCCGGTCGTGCCGAAGAAATATTTGATCGGAATTTTGAGCCCGAGCTTGAACAGTACGACGACGATCACACATAACAGCGCGACGCCGGTGAGAAAACCCATGAGGACGGGCTTGGGATTCGATTCGCTTTGCAGCCAGAGCGCCTGATAAAACAGCACGACTTCGAACGCCTCGCGATACGCGGCGAAAAACGACACGCCCGCAAGCGCAAGCAAGCGCTCGCCGGACAATGCGCCCTGGACCTTGCCGCGGATGAACGCCTGCCACTTCTTCGCTTCCGACTTCGTATGGAGCCAGTAGCCGACGTAGAAAAGCACGATGGCGGCGAAGAGCGTCGTGAAGCCTTCCATCGCCTCGCGATGGCTGCCGGTCAGATTGAGAAACGATTGCGCCGCGAGCCAGGTCGCGAGCCCGGCGAAAACGGCGGCGATCCAGCCGAGGTGGATATAGCGCATCGCGCGCGTCGCGCCCATGACCTTGAGGAGCGCTAAAATCGCGGCGAGAATCAGCGCGACCTCCAGGCCCTCTCGGAGGATGATCAATAACGCGTTGACGAAGAGGTAAGTCGGGTCAAGCGAATCCTGCCGCGCGAGCAGTTTACCGGCGCGGTCGAGCCCGGCGGTAAGCTCCGCGTATTGACGCCGGATCTCGTTGACGTCGTCGCCGCGCCGTATCGAGTTGCGAAATTGGGTGAACTGATCTTCCAGCGCGCGCCCGAACGAGAGATCTTTGGCGAAGAGTTGCGCCTCGGCCTGCTCGAAGGCGTCGAGATAAGCCTCGGCGGCCTTTTGATATGCCTGCTCTTTTTGGCCGCGCTCGTAGAGGGCCAACGACTCTTTCAGCATCGTCTGGGCGGCGATAAGCGGCGCCGGCGTCTCGGAATTTTCGAGCACGCCGCGCCTCAGGTAGGCGAGGGCCTTGCGCGAATCTTTTTCGTCCGGGTAGAGCGGCTTGAGCTTATCGGCGAGCTCGCCGTCGGTCGCCGTCGACAGGGTCGCAACCGTTTGGAGTTCCGGCGGCAGTTTCCCGCGCGCGAGCGCGGCGCCATCCGCCGCTTCCGGGGCGCTGAAGCGCAGCGAAAAGATATAGAAGGCCGCCTGCCAGCGCTCTTCGTCTGTCAGCGCGGAAAAATTCGGCATCGCCGTGCCTTCGACGCCGAACGACTCGACATTGAACGCCTTGAAGGGCGACAGACCCTCCATCAGCTCGGCGTTGGTGAAGTCCGCCGGGGGCGGCTCCTTCGGGTTCATCGTCGCGCGGCCGGGGCCGTCGCCCCGGCCGGTCTCGCCGTGACATTGCGCGCAGTTGTCCATGAAGACGGCGCGTCCCGCCTGCAGCGTCGGCAGGCGGCGCGGAGCGGTCGCGATGCCGTATTTCGCGATGAGATTTTCCTTCACGCCGCGCGCCAGGCGGCCGACCTCGTCGGCGCTCGCCTTGCGGTCGATCGCCGCGGCGAGCTGCTTTAGGGCCGGCGCGGTCTCCGCCTGATCGGCGGGCTTGAGCTGCCCGCCGAGCTCGAGGATGCGCGCGGAGAATTCTTTCATCTCGCGGTATTCGGACTCGCTCGCGATCTTGCCGTCGGCGACCGCGTTCTTGTAATCGCCGCCGACGTAGTCGAGCAGCGCGACCAGGCGATTCGCGGCGTCGTCGGCGCGCGCCGCCGCCGCAACGAGGCAGAGCGCGAGCAGCACGGCGGAAAATAGACCGGCACGAGACCACCCGCGCCCCCGAGGCCGACCGCCGACTCTTGATCTTGCCGAACCGCTCAACTAAGATAACCCCCAGCTGGCATCTTCGCCCTTAGCCAGTATATAAGTTCGATGCTACGAAGAGCAAGAGTTCGCATACACTAATAAATACCGTCTGTCAAACGCCATGGAGCACGCCAAGATCACCCCTACGACCGAAGATTATCTGAGGACGATCTTCGTCCTCGGCGAGGACATGCAGCCGGTCATCGCGGCGCGCGTCGCCGACGAGATGAGCGTCTCGCCGTCCACCATGGTGGTGACGCTCAGGCGCCTGCAGAGCCAGGGTTATTTAAAGGTGGAGCGGCGGAAGGAGATCCAGCTTACCGCCAAGGGGCGCAGGGTCGCCGAAGGCATCCTCCGGCGGCACTTTCTCACCGAGCGGCTGCTCACCGACGTGCTCGGCATGGATTGGGTCAAGGCGCATCAAGAGGCGCACCGCCTCGAGCACGCCATCTCGGCCGAGGTCGAGGAGCGCCTCGCCAAGCTTTTAAACCATCCGGCGACCTGCCCGCACGGGAACGCGATCCCCGGGATGGAAAATTCCCGCGGGGCGAAGAAAAGCGCGCCGCTCGCCGTGATCGCGCAGGGACGCGAAGTCGTGCTCCAGCGCATCACCGAAGGCGGCGAGCGCGACTCGCGCCTGCTCGGCTTCATGCAGGACCATCAGCTCGTCCCCGGCGCGAAGGTCACCGTCCTCGAGGTCGCGCCGTCGCTCGGCGTCATGAGCCTCAAAGTCGGCCGCGAAGAGTTCGCCCTCGGCATCGAGGCGGCGAAAAAGCTCCGCGTGCTCGACGCTTAAATTTAAATCAATCGGGATTTTCCGGGAGCGGCGCGGCGCGCGGGATCACGCCCTCGGCGGCCAGCTCCTCGGTGAGAAATTCGATCTGAGCGCTGAGCGGCGCGTCGCGGTCGACGATGATGAGCCGCTGGCCGCGCACGCGGCAGCCGCCGCTCCGCGCGTGGTAGCCCACCTCGCGCAAAAGCTTCTCCGTCCGCACCTCGATCGACGCCCGCTCCGCCGCCGCGATCAAGTCTTGCAGTAAGGATTCCTGTTTATTTTTTTTGGGTGCTGCCATTGCGCGTATTATCGCCGATTTGTGGGAGGGAGTAAAGAAAAAGACGCGACTGCATAGCGGCGGACATTTTCGCCATGGCGAGGCGAGCGAAGAAATTGTGTTCCGGTCAATAGGAAATTAGTATTATGTCTGCCGAATAATCCCGCGAATCTTCCTCGGCCGCTGTAGCGATGGACGTGCACTTATGCGACGATCGGGCGGAGAATACAGCAGGCGGAAGGAAATGTATGATTGCCAGACCTGACCTCAGCGAGTGCCTGCCGCATGAAGAACGTTATGCGTAAACTTGTTATTGTCGCCTTCATGATCGGATGTATATCTGCGGCAAACGGTGACGTGCGAGATGATATCGAATTAGAAA
>Ga0075425_100008388_pt1 | contig 10950 bp, 9 predicted proteins | sample SoiMethybrSBSTD4_FD_75300 | JGI IMG/M metagenome (GOLD analysis project Ga0075425, IMG submission 75300) | Bulk soil microbial communities from a Populus tree surrounding site in Tennessee, USA - Soil MetaG P. TD hybrid SBSTD4 | ecosystem: Environmental > Terrestrial > Soil > Tree plantation...
GAGCGAGGGCTTGGGCCAGCTTGCCGCGTTGTTGTCCAGCGCGGGGGGTGAGGTGGTCTTGGTGGCCAGCGACTTCCCCAGCGTGACCTACCCGTGGCTGGCCGCTCGGGACCGGTTGGGCATGCGCATCCGCTGGGTTGCCGACACTCCGGCCCGTGACCTTACGCTCTCGCTGGGCGATGCGATCAGCGAACGGACAACGGTGGTGTGTATCAGCGCGGTTCAGTTCGCTACCGGCAGCCTGGTCGATGTCAGCGCTCTGGTGGCACGCGCCCGGGACGTTGGCGCCCGGGTGGTGGTGGACGTGACCCAGCTGGCCGGTGCCGCCCCGGTCACTATGACGCAATGGGGAGTGGACGCGCTGGTGTGCAGCGGCTACAAGTGGCTGTCCGCGCCGGCCGGCGTTGCGCTGCTCGCCATGACCGAGAACCTGGCGGCGGCCACCCCGGTGATCGTTGGCTGGAAAGGCAGCGCCACACCGTTCGACTTCACCCCGCGGGAACTGTCCCTCGCTGCCGACGCCCGCAGGTTCGAGCTGTCGACCATGTCCTATAGCGCCGCCGTGGGCCTGCTCACCTCGATCAAGCTGCTCACCGGCATCGGACTGACGGCGATCAGTGAGCACGCGAGCAGGCTGGCGGCCGATCTGGCCGAGCAGACCGCCCCGCTGGGGTGGGCGCCCTACCGGGCACCAGGTGACCGTTCCGCAAGCAGGCACATCGTCTCGCTCAGGCACCCCGCTGCCGCGGCCGACCAGGTGCAGACCGCGCTGGCCAGCCAATACCAAATACACACCAGCTCCCGGGCCGGCGGTATCCGGGTATCCCTGCACGCCTACAACAGCAGCGACGACATCCGCGCCCTCGTCCAAGCGCTCGCCTCCGTCGGCCGGCGCTAGGCCGCCTGCGCTCTCCGTCTAACCCTCTCAAGGACCTCGTCGGCGGCGGACGCTGCGATGGGACGCTCTTCTGGCTCCTGATGGCCGCAGCTGGAACCAGCCGCGATACGGGCCCCTCGCTGAGCCGATCGGCTACCGGCCTCAAGAGGCAACCCTACGAACCTGGCCACCCCAGAAACACCCGCGAACCGTAGGCCTCGCGGGTGTGGCGGCACGCGCAGATCACTTGGACCTGTTACCCCGGGTGGCATTTGTCGAGCTGGCCGGGGCTGTCAGGGGGCCGGGTTCCCTCCGCCGCTGCCCTGATGACGGCATGGACCCTGGCCTCGGGGAAGAACACGGTGAGATTCCTCGCCGCCGCCAGAGCCCGGCCGCGGGCCTCGCCGCCGAGCTCACGAGTATGCCGCACGGCATACGTAACCGCCCGGCGCCGCACCCTCGCGCGGTATTCCCCGATGTCCATGCTGATCGTCACGCCGTGCGCATCGGCCAGCTCCAGCGCCTCGGCGGTGATCTTCGTGCCCTTGGCCGAGTTGCACTCCTGGTGCAGCAGCTGAAGATTCCAGCGGCGATGCGGCCCGCCGCAAGCCCTCGGGATGATGTGATCGATCGCGGTGCCGCGCGGAGAATCAGGCAGGTAATCCCGGCACCACGGGCAGCGCCAGCGTTGCGCCTCCACCAGTTCGGTCATGAATGCCAGGCTGTGCGATGCCCCCGGCACCACCGCACCGTCATACTGGCCCTCACCAGCCCCGGCGCCAACCGGCCACCGGCAGAACCGCTCCCCGGCAGGCACCGGCAACCCGCACACACCACACCAGCCAGGCTCCGCAGACACCAGATCAAGCTAACCGGACGGTCGGACATCACGGCAGCCGCCGTGCCGAGGCCGGAGGCCGACCTGTTCACTCCCCGGGCCGTCGCCGGTGCCATGGCCTCGGTTGCGCAGCTCGCCGAGGCCGGTCTGCAGGTGAGCGCGGTATTACGCAGGGGTCGACGTGAAGTCGCGGGCTTCGTCGAGGATGTGCCGCAGGCTGGCGTTGACCAAACTCGTGTCAGCATCGAATCTTCGGAAGCGAGGAACGACACTTGTCACGAGCCAACGCCAGCGGTCGTCGAAGCGGGTGATCCTCGGCCACGCTTGTGCACGCAGAGCGTCTGGGATTCCCCGTGTGAGCGAGTAAAGGTAGAACGAGGTGAAGTAGGCAATCTCCTGCCGCACTCCACGCACCTCGAAGCTCGAGGCTGAGCCGATCGAGACGAGCCTGGCGGATGCGCACGAGAGGCGATCGAAGTTGGGTTGCACCAAGGCACGCTGCTCGTGCTCGAGGAGCTCGACATTGCCCTTCCAGATGAGATCGTCGGCCGTCTGTCGAGCCTCCATGGACGCCACCCCGTCCGCCAAGATACGGCGTCCTTGGTCGATTGCCTCGAAGCCGGCGAGGACAGGTGCGTAGTGGCACTCCGCTTGCAGGAGCGCGCGTAGCCGTCCGATCCCGTCCTCGGCAGTGACATACGCGAGGTGAACCCAGTAGATGTCGTTGAAGATGGCGTTGTTTGTCGCCCGGATCGTATTCACATCTTCCGTCAGCAGCAGCTTCTGGCGGCTCAGGCTGCGCGGGATGTCCACGTAGCCAGTGCGATCGGTATCCAGCCGGAGCGGGAAGAGGGCGAGCCGGACGTGATGCGACGCGATTGCGGCCATTGCGGCCCACTTGAAACACGCAGGCTGGAGCTTATATATCGAGGCATAGCGTGACGAGATCTCCACGTTGCGGTGAAATGCGCAGCATGGGTCGCTCAGGAGAGCATCGGCCACGGCCTTCCACCCCGCGATCGTGTCCGGCGTTCTGTTCCGGGGGACGAGCTCGGGCGCGGCGCGGCGGGCATGCTGCTCGTGCTTGTCGCGGGGGACGTCGGTCGTCACGGATGCCCCTTCCTAGCCATGCCGAGCATCGCTTCACTAGCCGAAATTGCTGAATTGGGTACGCGTCATCGAGTCGTCCTGCGAGCCCTGCGACGGTCCGACGGGACTAGCTCAGGATTGGTTCGGCGAGCGCCTCCTCCAGGCCCGCCGCCGCTTGGACCGCAAGCGCACGGGCGACCTCTTGCGAATCCTCGAAGACGTCGAGTGCAGCGATCTTGCCCCACCGCAAGGTGATCACGTGAATGGCGTGTTGGAAGTACCCGCCGCCGTTCAGCAGCGTCGCAGTCCCGTCCCATTGCACGAACACCATGGTGTGCCACGGCGGGCCTTTCACCCAGATGTTCTTGATCTCGAGATGGAGATTGGGCAAGACGCGCGCCAGGCGCTCGAACCACAGGCGCAGAGTCTGTTTGTCGTGGCGCTCGCCACCAATCGCATGGACCCCGCCGAAGCGGTGATGAACTCTCGGGATGATCGAGGTCATCAGCTCGTCCCAATGGTGATTGTTCACGTCGTCGAAGGCCTGGCGGATTCTCTTCTTGACGATCGAGCTGTAAAGCATGAGAGCTCCCTCCAGATTGCGAGAATGGAATCGACGCTAGCCTTCTGTCCGCACGGTCGCGTACGTCAGATGACGGTGATGAGACGGTCGTGCGCTACGAGCCGTGCGGCAGCTCAAGCGCTTCACGGACTTGAGTGCGCGACGTGATACCGAGCTTCGGGAAGAGCCGGTACAGGTGCGTGCTCACCGTCCGGTGGGAGAGATAGAGCCGCTCACCGATCTCGCGGTTCGAGAGGCCGGTGGCCGCCAACTGCGCAATCTGGAGTTCCTGAGGGCTCAACTCGACCCATGCCTCGGAAACGCGACGGCGCGCGCGCTCGCCGGAGGCACGCATCTCGCTACGCGCGCGCTCGGCAAAGCGCCGCAGCCCGAGGGCGTCGAAGACGCCGGCCGCATCGCGGAGCGGAGTGCGCGAATCCCCGGCCCGTCGTTGCCGGCGCAGCCACCCTCCGTACGCGAGCTGCGCACGGGCTGTGTAAAACGGCCAGCCTGCGGCGCTCGACTTTATCGCGACGTGGAACCGCTGCCCGGCATCCGCGCTATCGGCAAGAAGCGCAGCAGCGTAAGCCAGCTGAACCTTGAGGTGCGGCGCGTTCGTGTCCGCCGCTGTCTGCTCCCACTCACTCAATAGACCACGAACCAGGGCCAGGTCACCGCCGCCGCGCACGGCCGCATCCACCAGGTCGGCGAGCGCCCAGCCGCGCGCGTAAGGCTGGTAGCAGGCGTCCGCTGGATCGAAGATGCGGACGAGAGCGTGGTATGCCTCCCCTGGGCGCTCAGCTGCGAGGGCCGCTCGGCCGCGCGCGAACGCGGCTAGCCCGAGCTGGGGGTTGGCGCCCATCGGCAAGAGCGCTGCCTCCGCGTCGGCGATCAGATGATCGGCAGTTTCCTCCTCGCCCCGCTCGGCGGCGGCGATGGCGTGGGCAAGGTTCGCTGCGAGCACGTAACGGAGCTGGCGCGTTTCCTCGGCGAGCCTTGCCGCCTCCGCCGCACCGGTGATCGCAGCGCGAACCGCGCCGCAGTTGATGTGAGCCCAGGCCTCGAACGCGAGGCACTGGGCAAGCCGCGCCAGCCGGCCATCGGACCGGAATCCCGCCACTGCCAAGCCAAGGAACGGAAGAGCGAGGTCGTCAGCCCATACGGCCATCGCAGCGCGACCGACGGCCATCGACTGCTCGGGACCGGGCATCTCAACCGGAGACATCTGCCCGATCTGAGCGATAACCTCGCGGGACCGATGGACCGGATCGATGAGCGCGAGCGCCGCCAAACGCTGCGGATCGTCGGCCGGCACGGCAAGTCCCTCGACGATCGCCGACACGTGTTGCCTCGTACCGTCGTCCAGCTGGTCCCAGTAGGAACGCACCGACACCGTGTTGAGGGCTTCGAGAGCTCCCCTGTCGTCGCCGCGGTTGGCGAGGTCTTCTGCGACGCGCGCAAAGCGCCGGATCGTCGATGCGCCGGACCATGCCCTTGTGAGCGTCTCGAGATCGAACGACGCCCGCGCGGCCTCATAAGCAGGCAGCCGCCCGAGTTGGAGCGCCGCGCGAAGGAGCCGCACGGCCTCCTCCGAGCGGCCGAGTTGGTACGCGAGATCCCCGGCCCGCAGAAGCCGCAGCGCGCACAGGCGCGAATCGGCGCTCAGCCCAGCAGCCCGCTCCAGCGCCGCGAACGCAACGTCGAGGCCGCCGCGGAACCTTGCCCGATCTGCCGCCCCATCGAGTGCCGAGGCGATTTCCTCGTCCAGCCCTTGCGCCGCCGCCGCCAGGTGCCAGACAGCCCGGTCCTGATCGCCGGCAAGCGTCCTTGCGAGCGCAGCGTGCGCCAGCCGGCGCTGCTCGCCCGTTGCCGCCTGATAAACAGCCGACCTGACCAACGGGTGCCGGAACCGGAATTGGCCCTCGTCGAGCGTTCCTAGCCCGGATGCGACGGCCGTCGTCCAGTCATCGCCGCGGACCTTCCCTCCGAGGAGCTCTTCGGCCGCGCGACTCAACTCGGCGACGTAGCCATCATCGAGCGCCGCGAGCAACAGTAGCGCTTGCACGTCGGCGTCGAGAGCGGTGAGCCTCGTCGCAAACGTCGCCTCGAGCCGAGCCGTCAGCGGCAGCGGCTCCGACGCCCTGATCAGATCGAGATCGGCCGCTGCCGCCGGGAGCTCGATAAGGGCAAGCGGATTGCCAGCCGCCTCTGCGAGAATCCGCTCCTTCAGCTCGTTGGACAAACCGGCCCCGTTCACTTCGAGAAGCGAGCGGGACGCGGCGTCGTCAAGCCCGGCAAGGGCGAGCTCAGGGAGGCCGGCCTCATCGAGACCACTTGGCACCCCGTCGCGAACCGCAAAGAACAAGATCACTGGCTCCATCTCAAGCCGCCGCGCAACGAACGCCAGCACCTCTGCCGACGACCGATCGAGCCAATGCGCATCCTCGACCACGAGTAGCAGCGGCGTCTCTCCCTCGCGCTCGGTAACCAACCCGAGGGTTGCCAGGCCGATCAGGAAGACGTCCGGCGGGTCGCCCTCGCTGACACCGAACGCCACCTCGAGAGCCCTGCGCTGCGGATCAGGACGGTGATCCACGCGATCGAGAAACCGAAGCAGCAACTGATGGAGCCCCCCGAAGGCAAACCGCGCCTCCGACTGCGTACCCGTCGTCGTCACCACAGTCGCGCCGTGCTCGAGAGCCCGCTCCGCGACAGCCTCGACCAACGCGGACTTACCGATTCCAGCCTCGCCCCGGAGAACGAGGGCACCGCCACGCTTCCCCAACCGATCGATCATCCCAAAGAGGCGCCCGAGCTCCCCATCCCGCCCCAGCAGCAACCGTCCGGCGGGCCCTACATCCTCCGGATCAGCACCGACAACACCCACACGCCCCATCCTCCCCCGCTGTCGGCGACCACGTCCCCAGCGCCGTGATCGTTCGCCCCAGATAATTGTGCGCGATCTCCGCCCGCTGGATCTCGCGCCGCCGAGCCAGTGAGCGAACATCCGGAGGCGGAAGGGGCCTTCGTCGTGGCCACCGGGGACACGGGTCACCGCCATCCATCCTCCCTGACACGCTGGCCGGGCCCAGGCGCCGGCGCGCCTGGGCCCGGGGACGCCCCAGCCAGGAGCGTCAATCCGCGATTACGTGTGGTACGTGATGGTGACGGCAATCCGGGTGCCCGTTTGGTCGAGCGCCTTGGCGGCGATCGTCCCGGTCGCCCCCTTGAAGGTCCCGGTTCCCCCGGTCACCGTGCCGTGGGTCACCGGGCCGGAAGATTCGGTCATCACCCCGTACAGGAAGCCGCCGCTGAGGTCAACCGCGACGCCGATCGACGTTCTGTTCGTCTTCGGGTTGAAGGAGAACCTGAGCACGTCGTAGCCGATGACCTTGCCCGCCGTGGTGACGTCTTTGTCTTCTGCGATCTGGACCGTCGGGGAGAGCTTGGCCGTTGCCTGCTGAACCGAGGTGAACGTCAGGGTGTGCGTTACGGCGCCGGCGCTGGCAGCTGGCAGCAGGAACGCCCCCGTCGTGCCGACGGCAGCCGCCGTGGCCATGGCTGCGATGGTTATGCGCGTGCGTAGTTTCATGATGACCTCCGTGTGTGTGGATCCCTGGCCTGCCGGGCGGCGGCCAGCGTGCTGACTTGCTTGGTGCTGCGATCTGCGGTGTCGGTGCCGGGTTACCTGTTCAGGTCAGCCGACTGGGTGCGGCTGCCTGGCCCGGGCGGGGTAGGCGGCGGCGGTCAGTGCCAGCGCGGCCAGGCTGACCACGAGCCCGGCGAGCGCGCCCGCGCTGCCGGATGATCTTCATGGGAACCTCCTGTGCCTGGCGCCCGGCCGGTGCCGGGAGCGGCGATGCAGGAATCGTCCGGCGGGCCGCGTTCCCGTGCCCAGGGACGGCGTTCACTGCGGCTTCCCGGGTGTGCAGGAGGATTTCCCGGACCAGCGGGAACGCAGCCCGTTGCACTGGATCCCGGGGTGCGTGCATCGTTATCCCATCGCTACGACGACGCGCGCCCAGCTCAGCGCCCGGTCACCCCGGCGCTATCCGGCGTGGGCGGGGGCGGCCGCGCTGGTGATCACGGCGGCGGGCGTGATCGTGACCGTGGCGGCGTTGCTGCAGACAACGGCCGCGCCGGCCGATTACCGCGATGGGCTGCTGACCGCGGTCTGCTACGCGGTGCCGTACGCCGTCACGGGAGCGTTCCTGATCACCCGCAGGCCCGATCTGCCGTTCGGCTGGCTGCTGTCCGCTGCGGCGGCGCTGGCCGCGGTGGGATCGGGTGCCGCCTCACTCTCTTACCTCGCCGTCAGCCACGGGGCCAGCCAGCGGCTTGCGCTCCTCGGCTTCGCCGTGTCGGGCACGGCCATGCTGCCGGTTGCCGTACAGGGGCTGGTCAACGTGCGGTTCCCGTCGGGCCGGCTCAGCTCGCGCTATGGCCGGGTACTGGAGATCGCGTTGATCACCGGCATCGTGCTGGCGTTTGCCGGTGGCCTGTTCAGGGACGAGAAGCTGACGCTGGTGCGCCCGGACTCTGCCGTAGAACAGATCTCCAACCCGCTCACCAGCGGCACCGCGGTTGGCCGGATCGCGGCGGACGCGGGTGTCGTCGTACCCCTCATTGTCCTGCTCGGCCTGATCGCCGGTCTCGGCGTGGTGCGGCGGGCCTGGAAGGCCACCGGTATCGAGCGCTACCAGCTGCGCTGGCGGGCGTATGGCGTTGTCTTGTCGCTCGTCCTCTTCCCGTTCGCCGTCAGCGGGGCGCTCCCGGTAGTCATCAACCTGCTCGACGGCCTGTTTTTCGTGACGACGCTGGCGATCCCGGTCGTCCGGTACCGGCTGTGGGCGATCGACACGGTGATCCGCCGGTCCGCCGCCTACGGGCTGGTGACGATCGCGGTGGCCGGGATGTTCGCGGCGATCGCCGCGGCTGGGACAGCGGTGGCCAGCGAGCGGGCCGGGTTCATCCTCGCCGCCGCTGTCGCCGCCGTGACGTTCGCTCCCGCGCGGAGTTATAGCCAACGGCTCGTTGACCACTATTTCTACGGGCAGCGCAACGACCCGTACCGGGCGCTGAGCGATCTCGGTCGGCGGCTGGCCGCGGTCGACGCGCCGGGACAGGTGCTTCCCGCGGTGGTCACGGCGGTCGCGGAGTCGCTTCGCCTCCCCTACGTCGCGATCGAGCGGCCGGCCGACGGCTCGGTGCTCGCCGCCTTCGGGCAGGCAGCAGCCGCCGAGGATGTCAGAGCCGAGCGGTGGCCGCTCAGCTACCAGGGTGTGACCGTCGGCGTGCTGGTCGCGGATCCGCGGCGGGGGGAGCAGGCGTTCGATCCGCGTGACCGCGCGGTGCTCGGTGACATCGCCCGTCAGGCCGGCGCCGCCGTTCATGCCCAGGCCCTCACCGCCGACCTCCTGGCTTCCAGGCAGCGGCTGGTCAGCGCGCGGGAAGAAGAACGCCGCCGGCTGCGCCGCGACCTGCACGACGGCCTGGGCCCGCTGCTGACCGGCGTCGGGCTGAACATTGACGCCGCCCGCGCGCGCACGGAGCGCGGTCTTGAGCGGGCGGGTGAGGAGAACGGGGATCTTGGCTTGCTGCTCGGCCGCGCCAAGGACGCTACCGCACAGGCCATCGCGGACCTGCGCGACATCGTCTACGGGCTGCGGCCGTCATCGCTGGATGACCTTGGCCTGGCCGGCGCGATCGCCGCGCACGTCCGGCGGCTGGGCGAGGGAACCGGCGTGCGGATCACGCTTGATACCGGCCAGCTCACCGACTTGCCGGCCGCGGTCGAAGTAGCCGCATTCCGGATCACGGTCGAGGCAGTCAACAACGCGGTCCGGCACTCCGGGGCCCAGAACTGCAAGGTACGCCTGGAGATCGATACTCCGGGCCAGCTCCTCGTTGAGGTCCGCGACGACGGTACGGGTGACGGGCCATGGCAGGCCGGCGTGGGGTTGCTGGCCATGCGGGAGCGCGCAGCAGAGCTGGACGGCACCCTGACCGCCGGGCCGGGTCCCGAGGGTGGCATGGTCCGGGCGTGCTTCCCGCTCCCAGTCAGGGAGGTCTCGTGACGGGTCATCGCCCGATCTCAGTCGTGCTGGTAGATGATCACCCGCTGGTGCGGCAGGGGCTGCATGCGGTACTCAGTGTCGCGGATGGCATCGCCGTCGCAGGAGAGGCGGGCGACGGCGATGCCGCGGTCGAGTTGTGTGCCGAACTCCAGCCGGACGTCGTCATCATGGACCTTCAGCTACCAGGGCTGCACGGCATCGATGCCACGCGGGAGATCGTGGCCGGACGGCCGGGCACCGCGGTGCTCGTCCTGACCATGTTCGAGGATGACGACATGGTCTTCGCGGCAATGTCGGCAGGAGCGGCCGGATACCTGCTCAAGGGCTCAGACGGGACGGACATCATCACCGCGGTCCGCGCGGCCGCGGCCGGGCAGGCGGTGTTCGGGCCGGCCCTGGCCCGGCGGATGCGTACCTGGTTCGCTTCCGGCCCGCGGCTGCCAGCGGAACCCTTCCCGCAGCTGACCCAACGGGAACGGGAGATCCTCGACGGCGTCGCGTCAGGACTGACGAATGCCCAGATCGGCCAGCAGATGTTCCTGTCAGCAAAGACCGTGGCCAACAACGTGTCGAACATCCTCGCCAAGCTCCAGCTGGCCGAGCGGGCCCAGGCCATCATCGCCGCCCGCGACGCTGGACTCGGCCGCCAGGCCGGGCGCCAGGGTGACGGCACCGCCGGACGATCATGACCTGCACGCCCGTTGACCGCCCGCTGCGTCAAGAGGAGAGGCTCACATGGCCGAGACCAGCGCCCAGGCCGTTACCGTGCGAACGGCCAGCGGCCAGGATCTGGCCTACCCAGGGGCGACCAGTCTCCGCGTGGACCGCCGCGGTGATCTTCGGGTGATGCAGGGCCTGCGCCGGCGGGCATTCCACCCGTGCGCGGAGTGGACGAGTTATACGGTGACGAACCTTCGCCGGGAAGGTGACCGGTGACTGCCGCCGGGTCGGGCAGGACGCGGGTCACGCGCATTCGGGTGTGGACGCTGGGCGGTGGGACCGCCGGGTGAGGCCGGCCAGGACCGGGAGCGTGCGATGCGCGCCCTCGTGCCGCTGCGCCCGGCGGGCCCGCCGGGCAGCCTTGGCCAGCGCGGCCCGCCTGGCCTGTTCGTGCATCTCCTCGAGCCGGACCTGGCCCAGGTCCTGGAAGGTGGTGTAGGGCAACATCGTGGTCTCCTCGGGCACGTAGCTGGGCTTAATCCCGAGAATGCCGCTAAGGCCCGGCGGCACGCATCGTGCGATTGCCCAGGATCCGGGGTGGTGGCTACTTAGTTTGGCCGGGCGCCGCCTTAGGGCCGCGGCGCGGCGCAACGCCCGCACCCGGGGGGATGGGCGGCGGCGAGCCGACGAGATGAGCGGGACTAGCCGGCTTCGATCACGCCGACGAGTTTCTGTGACCCGGCGCTAAGGCTGCGGTGGCGGGTGCTTTCGCCGGGTAGATGGACCGGGCCGTGGTGGCAAGGGCTTGGATGCGTTCGTTGTAGCAGGCGGTGCGCCAGATCAGGCC
>Ga0075425_100008390_pt1 | contig 10950 bp, 4 predicted proteins | sample SoiMethybrSBSTD4_FD_75300 | JGI IMG/M metagenome (GOLD analysis project Ga0075425, IMG submission 75300) | Bulk soil microbial communities from a Populus tree surrounding site in Tennessee, USA - Soil MetaG P. TD hybrid SBSTD4 | ecosystem: Environmental > Terrestrial > Soil > Tree plantation...
CTGAAAATTATATAAGCTCAGTGCCGATCCGGTGCCCCGGGTGAACTTCAACGCGACCTTGGCGTTGGCGTGACAAATGCCGCATTCGCCAAGCTTCTGATTCGCTTGATGAATGTGACAGCTATAGCACTGTTGATGATCCGGAAAACTCGCCGATGAACCCTCGGTCGATGTATGACAGGTGGAGCATTTCGAAGTTTCGGTTTCGCCGGCCGCGGCGATCTTCTTGGAATCCATGTGCTGGCGGTGAGAGAAACCCTTTACCCCGAACTCGTTCATCTTGGCTGGAAAACTTATGCGGGTGCCTTGAGCGTCGACCGGCGATTTGTGACAAACAACACACATTTGGCTGGCGGTGTTTGTAAAATCCTTCGCGTGACATTCAATGCAGGCGGAGTGACCCGGGAATACCGGGGTGACATTGTTGTCAGGACGTTGATGACAGAAACCGCAATCCTTGGTCTTCGTTTGATGCTCTGGTCGACTGTGATCGAAAGGAGATGTGCGCTCGATGACCGCCGATTCCTTGACATCGAACGGCGACGGCGGGGCTGCCGGCTGTGGAGCCGGCTGCTGCGTCTCGGCGGCTTTGTTGGCGGTCGGCTGCTTGGTGCTCTTGCAAGCTAATCCGCTGATGAGAACAATCGCCGACGCGAGGATTATTATCGTTTTGAGCCTTCTTTTTGTGTCGTTTCTCATCTCGCCGCCTTTGAAGAACTTCGCTATTTGAGCTTATCCAACAGATCGCGAGCAAGCACATCCGGTTGCCCGATCCGCCCGTTGTGGCAGGAACTGCAGCTCGACTCATCCGGCATTCGAATCTCGGTGAGCTGGGTGGCTTGATCGACTGATTTGTGACACTCGGTGCACAGGAAATCGGCCGGCCGTTTGATCTGATAGTCGGCCTTCTTTCGAGGACGAATGTCCCACTCGTGATCCGCGTGGCTGAACTCTCTGAGCAATGCCAGGTGCGAGGCCTTCGCGCCGCCAATCGCGTGACATTCCTTACAATCATTCATGTACGGGAAATTCTCTCGCGCGCTGGTTTGCGGCCGCATCCCGTGACACTGAAAACAGGTTGAATGTCCTTTTCCGATCGTCAGTTCATTCTCGCCGGCGTTGGCCTTCTTTATTCGCTGATGGCAGTCGGTGCAGCGCGCGGTATCTCCCGCGGTGAGCTTCGAGGCAGGCAAGCCCGTCGTCTGGGTAGTGACCGGCAGGAATTCAAAGTTGGCCGGTAGCGGTTTCCGATGCGCGATGTGCGAGAAGTCGATTCCAAAATCGCTGCCGACGAGCGCGTGCAGACGGTCGGTCTTTTCCTTGAAGTTAAACAGCCCGGAGGCAGCTTTCGACGTAGGGCCTCCCTGATGGCAAACACCGCAAAAACCGGTTCCCCTGGTGAAATACTCCTTTGCAAAGTTGTGACAGCTGACACAAGTTGGATGGGCTGGAAAAGTCGTCACTTCGATCTGCTGCGGCGTTACTCTGTGGCATACGTTGCAGCTCACTTTAGCGTGCTCGTTGCGCTTGTGGTCAAAAGACGCGCGCTCCCGGGTAGCCGGTGGCTTTGAAGTCTGAGGCCTGTTTACTCGCGGGCGCTGCACCTCCACCCGCGCGGCCTCCTCGGCGTAGGAAGGCAGGCCGAAATACGCTCCAATCACCAGCAAACACGCCAGAGCGAGTATGCTTGTTTTCATTCGCGGCATCGCCAGATCAACCTCCGAATCCTTTAAGCACGCTTACCGTTTAATCAGAACCTCGCTTCTTGCAATAAGACCAATAGGATCTATAGGACCAATCAGAATCATTATTGGGTGGTCGCGGGAGGTACACCCTGTTTGTGACAACCGCTACAGGTCGTCGGGCCCTTCTCAGCGGCTCGATGACATCCAATACAACTATCGTGAAAAGCCCTCTCGGCCATAACTTCGTCGAAATCCCTGTTCTTGGGATTTCTCGGATCGCCTTCCTTACGATGGTGACACACGTTGCACTTATACAACTCTGGAATCCCTCGAGCGCTGATGCTGTGGTGACAACCCGAGCAGGCCGCTCCCTGCTTCGCCGGATGCGGGAAATCCGGATCCGGATTTATCAACAACTCGTGACCCTTGTGATTGAAGAAAACGACTCCTCGTCTTCCCTTCTCGTCGAGTCTGAGAACCTTTGTTGTGAACCCGCTGTCTGTTTGCTGTCCATCAGACGACGGCGAAAACGCCGCGCCCAGCGCCGCCGGTATCGTCAATCCAACCGCATACGTGATTAGAACGGCCAGCTTCAGTTTCATTCTAGTTCTTCTCCGTCAACTTCTCTGGACATCACCAGCGCTATTTCGACGACCGCTGTCTTCTTATTCGAAACAGCACTATGGCCAGCGGCAACGTCATGAATGCCAGACGGGAAATGTCCGCTGCTTTGCCGATGCTCGCCTCGTTTGACGGCGCATCCTGCGACTGACCGCCGTTCGTCTTGTTGGTTTTGTCCGACTGATTCTTGTCGCGACCATCGGAGTCTGCCGAGTTCGAGACTCTCGGCGGACCAAAGAACCGCCTGATATCCCGGTTTTCCTTAGTGCTAATGTCCTTGATCTCCGGAACCCTGAACATCTTGCCGTCGATCTTGTACATATGTTCCATCTCGGCCGCATTGAACGGTCGGGCGCCGCGGCGTCCGAAGACCGATAGCTGATTCCCGTTTTCGTCGACTGCTCGGTCTCGATCAACGCCTTCAGAGATGGCCAGCGCCGGCCCAAGTGTTTCCTTGCTGGCTATGAGCTCCGGCTTAGGTCGCGGACTGAATCCGTAATTGTCGGGCTGCTCGGCGGACGTCAGTTGGACCACGTGAATCTGCTTGTGTTCGCCGTCCGCGATATAGGCAAACAGGCTCACGTTGGTCATTCCAACCTTCACATCGCGCGCATCCTTGATCTCGCCTTCGCCGTTAAACATCTGATCGAGTTTGGGCTTCTCAGGATTTTCGATATCGATAATCGCGAGTCCCTGCTTGCCGGCGGCGACGTAAGCGAATGTGCGAACGAGGTAAAGATTGTGAGCATCGGCCAGAGGAACGACCGCCCCGTTCACCGCACTAGCTTGATTCGGATCGGTAATATCGATCACCTTCAAGCCTTCCGCGTCGGTGACGAATGCGTACCTGAACTGAACCTGCACCGCGCGAGCTCCCTTGATGAAAGGAGCACCAAATTCACCCGCTACTTTGGGATGTAGAGGATCGCTGATGTCGACGATCACCAGACCTCGATCGCAGGTAACGTAAGCGTGCGAGCCGGCAACGGTGATGTTGTTCGCGCCGTTCAGGATTCCATTCGGATTCCAGGTAAGCGCTCGCTTGAGGAAGTTATTACGTGGATTTCCGTCCAGCAGAGTCGCTACGTTTACAAGCACCAGACCTTCGTACTTATCGGCGACATAGAGAAACGCGTAGATCAAATTGATTCCCTGTTTGTCGTCGCGATTCTCCCACTCCTCGTTTTGAGGATAGTGCTTGCGCGTCGGATCGACCGCGGTCGTCGCCGGCGAAGCCACCGCAGTCGCATAACGCGTCTTCACATACAGGTGTGAGCCTAGCGGCGAGAAGGGTGCGGTGGTGATCCGCTCCGAGAACGCCTTCTGATCGATGTTGGCGATATCGTAGACCCGGAGACCGCCCGCTCCTGTCGCAGCGTAGAGAAATTCTCCGCGATGCTGGAGGCTCAGAACTTCGGTGCTTTCCTTCTTGAACAGCGTCAGGTTGTTTCCAACATCGTTACCCGGATGCTCATAAAACTCCTTGAGCTCCTTCTTGTGCTCGAGGTGCTTTTTGTAGTTTTCGGGGAAAGCGAGCTTGTGCAACGTGCTTCCGATTACCGCCTGCGGCTCATCCCTCTCAGTCACGACAACTGCTTCGAAACCTTCTTTACCCTGGGCGACATACATATATCGCCCAATGAAGTTATAGAAATTAGTGCCCTGCATGAGCGCCATCGCCATGTAGGCATTGTTGTCGTTGTTTTCGGAAAGATGACAGTCGGTGCAGCCTTTTGTCTCCCCGGTGCGCACGGTATGCGGGAAGTGCGAGCTGAATGAAATCCCGCTGTAGCCCTCAGCCGAAACCGTCTGCTGCTGCGAATAGATCCATTCGCGGTTTGCGTTTTGAGAACTGACAAAGATCGCGCAGGCTGAACGCACCGGCGCGAAGCGACGGCCGGTCACCGTTCCATCCTTGCCGAGCATGAAGACATCATCTCTCAGCGTCTGGAAGTTGTATGAGGTGTAGTTGCGCAACGACGGAGTACCCTCATTGTGAATCATCGGCTTCTGCTGGTTGGCCTGCTGTTTCAAGTGGCAGCCAAAACAGCTCGGAGTCCACGAAGTGTGACAGGTGTAGCACGTCATGCTGCTGTTGGCGTGCGCGAGCTGAACATCGTCCTTCGGAGCAGCTCCCCACGTCTTTCCGTCTTTGAGGATCGTCTTCGCCAGGGCGGCTTTCTCGTTGTAATTCTCGTTCCCCGGCGTGATGCTGTCGATTACCTGCTTCACCTCCCAGACAAGCGGCTTCCCGTCTTTGTCCTTTGATACCGCGGCGCGCTGATAGAGCTTGCCGTCCTTCTTGAAGAACCTGTCCTTTCGAGACGGCAGCTCTCGGTAATCGATCATACGATTCCCGCCGGCGGCCGCGCTGGTAAGCGCATCCCGCGAAGTCGGATCGGCGCGTTTCGATATCGTTCCGTGACAATCGACGCAGTCAATCTCGATAGCGGCGCGCACCTCGCCATAGAGCTTCCCGTTGCCGTGATTGTCTTGTTTGAAGTGACAATCGACGCAGTGCAGCCCTTTTTCTTCGTGGATGTCCTTGAGATGTACCGGCACTCCGTCGCGAGCGGCCGGATCGCCAACCGGTTCGTTCACTGCGCGTTGAAGTTTTTCGTTTGTGACATCGGTTATTACGTTATTCCGAGCGTCGAGAAGGTTTCCTTTACGATCGTGTTTGAACACGTAGCGATAAACCCATCCGTGACCGTTGAAGTCGGCAAACTGAGTGTGTTTCAGCTGCGGATTTACTTCATCGCGAATTGATTTTAGAAACCCGAGATCACCCCACTTTCCTCGAAGAGCTGATTCTTCAGGGTTGCGCAGCACGGTCTCGCGTCGTTGCTCCGCGCTGAGGTTGCGCTCGTCTTTGGGGTACATCTTGTCGCCGTCGGTCTCGAGGTCCCACCACATCGAACCGAAGTAGGAATTGAGAACCGTAGTGCCCGGATGCATATGACAAACAACGCACTGGCTAGATGGAATCGATCTCGTGAACTGATGTTTGATGGGATGACCGGGCTCGCCGCGCGGTATGGTCGGATCACTGCTCGCGCTTTCACCGGTATGACCATAGGTTGCGTATGGTCCGGCTTCAAACGGATTCCGATTGTTTGCGTAGACCACATGACAGGCTGTGCATCCGCTCGATCGGTAATCGCCGGGCTGATCGTTGGTTCCCATGAACGAAAGCATCGGATCCAGAAGTCGAGTCTTCTGAAGTCCGATATAAACCGGATCTGTTCTCAGATTCGTTCCAAGCCCGCGAGGACTCAACAGGTTTTGAGTCGGCTTTCCAGGAGATTCGTCGATGTTTGGAATTCCAATTTCTGCGGCCTTGCGACCACCGAGTTCGAACGTCCGAAGGAGGTTGCTTATTTGAGAAATCTCCCAGCGCGGCAGCGGATCGAGGTATGAAAGTACGCCCTTCCGTTGCATTTCCTCTGGAGTTGGTCCCGGCGCGGTTTGCAGTCTCTGAGGTTTACCGTCCGCTCCGTAGCTCTCGCCGAATCTGTAGTTCTTAAGCGGGTATGCGCCGTTGTTGTAAAGAGCCGCACCCCAGAGCATCGCGCCGGTAGTCATAATGCTCTTGCCGACGTTGTGTACGTCTCCGTAGTGACATTCGGTGGTTCCGCAACTCAACTGAGCGACGCGCAAATCCCCGGGATTTACAAAGCGAATATACTCAGGACTTTCTTCGAGAGTTAGTGTGTAGGGTCTCTGTGGATTCGCGGAACTCTTCCAACGCTCCGGGAATCGCGGCTTGATGTGTGCCGACTTCTTTGCCTCTTCATACCCGGCTGAACCCTTTTGCATGCCTTGAGCGCGGGCGTCGGCGTTACCGCCGTGACAATCAATGCACCCCAGGTAGATCGACCCGTTGTGCATGTCTTCGATGCCTTTGTGACAATCGATACAACCGACGCTTCGTCTCATCGCTTCCGCGGCGTCTTCGCCGAAGAGCCCTGCCGCCTGACCGGTCTTTTGGGCAGGAGCGGACTGAGCTTTTCCAGCATCCTTCTTGTCATCAGATTTGGCTTCGACTGATCGTTTGCTCGAATCCGCGAGAGACTTCGAGCCAAAGACCATTGACGAACCGTAGGCAACGACCGCTGCCAGGATCAACAGAAGTTTTAGCGCGTTCTTAGAGACTTTCATTCGGATCTCCGAGACGTACGAATGCGGTTCCAGCTGAGCTCAGTACGTAAACTTCAACCGTATGAATGACGAGAACAGGATCTTTGATGACTTTCCGCAGCCCTCGCCGCTGCAGTTCGACGTGTAGATGTCGTTGAATCCGGCCCCTGGGATGAGAGACGAAAACCCGCCCTGGATGATCCAGTTCTCAGTCAGGAACGGCCGATACAAGAACCCAACCCCATAGTCGAGACCGATGCTCCTGCGGATGTTCGGTTGAAACAATATACCTTCGAGGGGCTCGGTGTGATGGAACTGAAGATAGTTGAGGTTTGCAATACCTCGAATCTTCGGGGTCAGCTCAGCCTCGAGTCCTGCGTTGTAAATAAAGATACCCGGGTTTACGAAGTTGGCCTGACCTTCGAACTTGCTGCTGCGCAACGTCGGCAACAAACTCTCGCCGCTCTTCAGCCCGACACCGGTGCCTAACAAGCGAATACCCTGGCTGTTCCAGAAGCTGAATTTGCCACCGGCGAATTCAGGTATGTCGACGATTGCATCGAACCCTCTCGCGGTGTCGTCGAACGGTTTCTTGTCGCCCGATGCAAAGAAGATCGATCCCTTGAATCGAAGCCAGTCGCGGTCCCTCGAAACTTCCAGCGCGGCTTGCTGAGCGTTGATGGTCACTTCTTTCCCGGCAATCGGGTTGAACGTGTCATGTCCGAGTGCCTGATAGAAGGCATGAGAGAAGTTGTACACGCCGATGTGCCCATCTCCGGCCCAGCCCAGATACCAGGCCTTTATACCGTGCCGGGCTACATCGCCAACTGCGGCCGGCCGAACCAGAAACGCGTTCTCATCAAAATGGGTGCTGGGTTTGTCATTGTTGTAATGAAGGCTAAACTGCGTGGTATAGCCCTTCCACTTGGTATCCTGACGATAGAGGTTGGCGATGAACACGGTCTGATCTCGGAATTCCCCAAGGTTGACTCGAGTGTTCAATTCGCTGTTGGTGTCCTTTTCCAGCAGATAGAAGTAGGCAGCGTTGAAGTTGTACCGGTTGCTGGCAAACTGCCCGAATAATCGAGCGCCGAGATTGAAGTCGTTGAAGATGAATCCTCGGAAATCGCTATTGAATTGCTGTATCCCGGCGCGCACAAACGTAGAGTCGTAGTAAGGACTCTTGCCACCATCGCTCCCGGCGCCTCGCAGGAACGGCATCAGCTTGGTTGTATCTCCGATCTTGAATTCGCTGAACAGCTCCTGGAACCCGACGTAGCTATCGGTTCTGTTTGTCTGTCGGCGTACGTCGATGTTTACGATCCCGTTTTCCTGGGTATTCAAATAATTGATGTTGAAATTCGGGCTGAACCTGAAACGCCAGTTGACGGGCTTGAACGCAACGTCTCCATTGAACAAATCGATTGACAGGGTGAAGTTCTGTCTGAAGAACTCGTTCACCCCGCGACCGAAGAACTCGGCGCTGTCGGGATCTGCGCTGCTCACATCGCTCGGCAAGGGCAGACGTCTGCCAATGAACAGGCTGTCGCTTTCAAGCGTCAACGAAAGGAAGTTTTGCTGTTTGAAGATCGGATAATCGCCCTTCAGAATATTCTGGCGGTAAGGGTTGTACCATTTCCCTTCTTCAAATCTGGGATCCGAAGGGAACCCTATACGCCAGCGGTCCGGCCTGGGGATCGAATCGGGAGAAGTCTGTGGGGGTGTTTCTATCTTTGACGAACCGGCAAATCCTCGCGGCGGGTCTTTGGGAGTGCTGAACATTTCGATCGGTCTCCCAAACGAGGCCGGGACTTCCGGTTCTTCATCGGGCGGCGGGACTACTTCTGGTGTCGTCGCCAGCTGCATCGGTTCGGCCTGGTTGTCGTGGCACTGTCCGCACTTTGTAAATCCGACATTCTGGAAGCGAGCGTTCGAGGCTTTGAAGTTTGTGGCGCGATGGCAGCTGATGCACAGCCGGTGAAAAGCTTCGCGCGAGTTTAAATCGTAGCCTTCAGCGTCATCAGGATTACTCGGATTACCTTCATCCTTATGACACGCGTTGCACTTCTGAAACTGCGCTCTTACCGTTTCATCCTTGACCGAGTGATGACACGCGATGCAAGCGACGCCCGGCGGAGACTTGTGCGGGTATCTGGGATCGGGATTAAAAAGTGCTTCGTGGGTTTTATGATTAAAGAGGACCAGGCCTCTTCGGCCGGCGGCGTCAAATGGAATCGGCGTCACTTGCCTGGCAGTTTGCGGTTCGCCGTCCCCGGAATAAGCGAGGGAGCGCATCGAGAAGGCCAAAGGAATAAACAGCAGAAGCCCATAAAGAGCGGAAACCACCAGTTTGACTCTCATCACGCGCCTCACAAAATCTATGACCCAAGACCTGCGGGAGAATGGCTAGCCGGGGCAACCTGCTTCTAGCCTATGAGTTCGAATCCCGAATATCGACGCAATCGGGCTTGCTTACAGTCACCAGAGGTGAATTTGAACGCGCCGATATTATATTGAGTGCTCCTCCGAGTCAACCCGATCATTTACCATTCCGAGCGATTTCTGATCCCGCCCCCTGGGCCCAAATGGTGCCAGCGAGTTGTTAACACGTAATTTAGCCGGGAAATGCTGATGAATTAATCGAACCTCGCCGGATTCACCCAAACGGGGAAGCCTCCCGAAAAGTCAGGGGTCGGGGGTCAGGGGTCAGCGGTCGGGGGTCAGGGGTCGGGGATCAGGGGTCAGTGGTCGGGGGTCAGGGTCAATGGTCAGGATTCCAAGTTTTTGAGTTCAGAATTTAGAGTGGCCGATCACATTGAACCTTGAACCAAAACACTTGAACCGTGAACTCTGGCACCGTCCTCGACCCCGACCCCTGACCCCTGACCCCGACCCCTGACCCCTACCATGCTTGCAGCGGATTTTGGCATTCGGTATACTGCCGCGCGAACAAAGCCGAGCGATCGGCACAGCTGCTGCCCCTAGCCCTCGAATTTTTGAACACCGTTTTTGGCCAGAGCAGGATTCAGGAGGATACGATGGCGCGCCCGGATCTGACTCGAAAGAACTACCTTCGGATATCAATCATTTCTCTTTGCCTGCTGATCGCCATTTCAATGGTTGGGCTCGGCGGTCATTCATTAGCGTGGCTGAGACAATCCGGTCCCGTTCCGCAGGTGACTTCGCTAACCGGCGTCTTCGACCCCGACGGAGGACGACTGATCCTCAAAGGTCAGAACTTCCAAAAGGGCGCAACGGTGATCCTGCGAAACGCCAGCGGTCCACTGAGTTTTGATCACGTCAAAGTCAAGAATTCATCAAAACTCATCCTCAGTGAACTGTCCCCCGATGATCTGCGCGATGGTGTCGACGTCACGGTAATCAACCCTGACGGCTCCACCTCGGCGACCGTTCACATAACAGTCCAAATTGCAGTCGATGATTCAAAGCTCACCGCCGATGATGTAAGAAAGGTAATTGCTCAAGCGGTGGCTCAGGCAGATGCGAGCGGCTTGAAAGTCACCATCGCGGTCACCGACAAAGAAGGAAACGTTCTCGGCGTGTTCAAAATGAATGGCGCCAGAAACGATATTACGATCGGAATCGGAACCAGGTGCGCGGCAACCAACAGCCTCGCCAATCCGAACTGCGGGCTTGAAGGAATTCGACTAGGACCACCAGTCGTCCCCGACGGAACAGTGCCGGCAGCGATCTCCAAAGCCGGAACCGCCGCCGTTCTGAGCACCGCGGGAGGCGCATTCGATCCGCGGATCGCAAACTTCCTGCTTCAGGAACATATTCCCCCGGGAATTACCGGAGCTCCTAGCGGTCCGCTGTTCGGAGTGCAGTTCTCACAGCTTTTGTGCAGCGACGTGAATCCGTCGCTCCCGCTTGGGCTTGCGGCGGATCCCGGCGGCATCCCGCTATATAAGAACGGCCAACCGGTCGGCGGCGTGGGGGTCGAAGGCGACGGCAAGTATGGGCTCGCGAATCGACGTGAGGAACGCATCGACAAACCAGTCGAGGAGCTCATTGCGCTTGCAGCAGGACGCGGCTTCGAGCCGTCTCCTGAAATCGTCGATACGCTGTTCCCGGGTGGTGTTAGGCTGCCTTATGCAAACCAGCAAGTCCCGCCAGCTCTCACTACACAACCTTTCAACAGTCTAAACGGGAGCGTCGTCTCTCCTTTTGTGATTCGCGATACACCGGCGTCGAAGTTCAAGATCGTCAACATCGGCGGCAGCCTTCCCGTTAGAATGAAGATCGACATCCCGATCATCTCCAGTCCGTCTGCTGGCGGTCTCACTGCAGCTGAAGTTGAGAAGGTTCTCGTTCAGGGAGTTCAACAGGCGTTTATCACTCGAGCCGTGATTCACCAACCGGTCGGCAGTCATATCGAAGTGAGCATTGGTGTGTGCGACCAGAACGGAGTGGTTCTTGGTGCGGTGAGCACGACTGACGCGCCGATTTCGAGCTTCGACATTGCGGTTCAGAAGGCTCGATC
>Ga0075425_100008391_pt1 | contig 10950 bp, 12 predicted proteins | sample SoiMethybrSBSTD4_FD_75300 | JGI IMG/M metagenome (GOLD analysis project Ga0075425, IMG submission 75300) | Bulk soil microbial communities from a Populus tree surrounding site in Tennessee, USA - Soil MetaG P. TD hybrid SBSTD4 | ecosystem: Environmental > Terrestrial > Soil > Tree plantation...
ATCATCGTCGAGGATCCGATGACGGGTCAGTAGTCCAGCTCGTTCAACAGAGAATCAAACGGCGGCGGCTTCGGCCGCCGTTTTCTTTTTGAAGAGCCGCTCTTCGATCCGCAGCGCATGATCGAGCGACAGGCGGCCCGCGCCGATCAGCATCAGCGCGACGCAGATCGTGAAGAGCGCCAGTTCGAGCTCGATCGCGCGCAGAATCGCGAAGAACCTGATGGCGTTCGGCGGGATCTCGGCGAGTGCGTCCGGAATCTTCACCGCGTACATCGCGCCGGCCATCGTGCAGGCGAGGAGGAAGGCATCGAGACGGGCAAGAAATCCGGCGATGAGCAGCATGGCGCCGAAGCACTCGGCGTAGGCGGCGACGTATCCGAGGAACGGCGGAAGGCCGAAGGAGGGGAGGTCGGCCGCGAAGGCGGCGGGTCCGCCCTCGCCGAAGACCTTCGACCAGCCGTGCGGCAGGAAGATCAGACCGGCCGCAATGCGGAGCAGCAGCGCGGCGACGTCGGTGGTCTTCTTCATGAGCGCTCCTCTGACCCGTCGATCCGGGCACGCGTCGCCGCCGCCGATCGGCAGCTCATCGCGCCCCTCGTCCTGTTCGTGTCCTTCTATGTTGCCACATACCTTGCCCTGACTTCGTTGCACATCGCGCTGCTGCACTGGATCGCGCTCGCGTCGGTGTCGGTCGCGACGACCGCCGCTGTCGTGATCTGCGAGCACGGCCGGTGGCCGCTCGGCCTGTTCGTGCCGCCGCGGCTCGCGTCGCGTGAATTCGCACTCGGCGCGATCGCGGGGGCCGTGATCGTCGGAATCGCGGTGGTCATGGTCGATGTCTCCTCCGAGCTACGGCACGAGGTCGGACGCGGATTTCCCTGGATCGAGCTGATCGCGGTGTACGTTCCCGCCGCGCTGCACGAGGAGCTGCTTTTTCGCGGCTACGCCTTTCAGAAGTTCCATCGCTGGAATCGCTGGTTCGCGATTCTCTTCGTCGCGCTGGTGTTCGCCGCGCTCCATTTGCGCAACGCGAGCGTCACCTTCCTCGGCCTCGCGAACATTTTCCTCGGCGGCGTTCTCCTCGGACTCGCATGGGAGCGCTACCGAAGACTCTGGTTCCCGATCGGGATGCATCTCGCCTGGAATCTGACCACCGGCCCGATCACCGGACACGAGGTGAGCGGCTACGTCCCATCCCATTCGCTGCTCGTCACGCGGGGCGAGGGACCGTGGTGGGTGACGGGGGCGGGGTTTGGGGTGGAGGGGAGCGTGTGGATGACCGGGGTGGTGGTGGTGGCGATCGTGGTGTTGCTGAAGGTGATCAGGACGAGCTCAGAAGGCAGAGTGCAGAGTGCAGAGAGTGAAAAACTCTAAACTCTGCCTTCTGCACTCGGCCCTCTGATCTTTGGATGACGGGGGTCGTGGTGGTGGCGATCGTGGTGTTGCTGAAGGTGATCAGGACGAGCTCAGAAGGCAGAGTGCAGAGTGCAGAGAGTGAAAACTCTAAACTCTGCCTTCTGCACTCTGCCCTCTGATCTCTATGAATATCGTCGCCCTGACCCGCGTTAGGACGGCGAGCACTGCAAAGGAGTCAAACGCTTGAAAGACATCGTGATCGTCGACGGCGCTCGCACGCCGATGGCGGAATACAACGGACATTTCTCGGACATCAGCGCGATCGATCTCGCGGCGATCGCCGCGAAGGAAGCGCTCACGCGCAGCGGCTTCGCGCCGGACGAAATCGACCACGTCATCGTCGGCAACGCGCTGCAGACCTCAGCGGACGCGATCTACGGCGCGCGTCACGTCGGCCTGAAGGCCGGCGTGCCGAAGCAGGTCCCGGCGCTCACCGTCAATCGCCTCTGCGGCTCGGGCATCCAGTCGGTCGTCAGCGCCGCGGAGCAGATCCATCTCGACGAAGCCACGACCGTCCTCGCGGGCGGCATGGAGAACATGTCCCAGGCGCCGCACGTGATCCGCGGCGCGCGCAAGGGCTTCAAGCTCGGGCAGGGCGCGATCGAGGACTCGCTGATGGTCGCCCTCCTCGACACGTACTGCGGTCTCTACATGGCCCAGACCTCGGACAACCTCGCGCGCAAGTACGAGATCTCGCGCGAGGAGCAGGATCGCTTCGCGCTGCGAAGCCAGCAGTGCGCGAGCGAATCCGCGAAGAAGCTGCAGGAAGAAATCGTGTCCGTCCCGGTCGGCCGCAAGGGCGAGCTCGTGAGCGCGGACGATCACGTCCGTGCCGACACCACGCTCGAGGGCCTCGCGAAACTGCGCCCCGCGTTCGCGAAGGACGGGTTCGTGACCGCCGGCAACGCGAGCGGCATCGTCGATGGCGCGGCGATGCTCGTCGTCACCTCCGCGGAGAAGGCGAAGGAAAAAGGGAAGACGCCGCTCGGCCGGATCGTGTCGTGGGGCATCACCGGATGCGATCCGGAGATCATGGGCATCGGTCCCGTTCCCGCGACGCAGCTGGCGTTGAAGAAAGCCGGCCTGAAGATCGAGGACCTCGATCTCATCGAGATCAACGAAGCGTTCGCCGGACAGATCCTCGCCGTCGCGAAGGAGCTCGGCATCGATCAGAACAAGCTGAACGTGAACGGCGGCGCGATCGCGCTCGGCCATCCGCTCGGCGCATCGGGCACGCGACTGCTGATCACACTGCTGTACGAACTGCGCCGCCGCAGCAAGCGTTACGGCCTCGCATCAGCGTGCATCGGAGGCGGTCAGGGCATCGCCATGATCCTCGAGAACCTCTCGTGAAAATTCGGATCGCCATCGCGTGTCTCGCGGTTGCGGCGCCCCTCTGTGCCGCCACCGCGAAAAATGTCGACGCACCGAAGAAACCCGCGACGAGCGAGCCGAGGGTGTCGCTGTCGATCAAGGATGGCGACGTTCGCGAAGTGCTGCAGACGCTGAAGAAACAGTGCGGCGTCAAGAACCTCATCATCGATCCGAACGTCGGCGGCAATACGGGATCGATTTTCGTGAAGGACGTTCCCTGCAGCACCGCGTTCGGTCTCGTGCTGCGGATGTCGGGACTCGACGCGAAGTTCTATCCGAACTCGCTCGTGCACGTCGGAGCGGTGCGGCGCTGATGTCCCGTCGAACGCTCGTGAGGATCGCCGTCGCGGCGGTCCTGATCGCCGTCATTGCCGGCATTTACTTCTCGCCGCTGCGCGCCGAGTTCACGCGCGACAACATTCGCCACCGCGTCGAATCGCTGCGCGGCACCTGGTACGGACCGCTCGTGCTGATCGGCCTCTACGCGGTCGGCTGCATCTTCGCGATTCCGGCGACGGTCTTCGTCTTCGCGGCGGGATTCATCTGGGGATGGATGCTTGGCGGCGCCTACGCGTGGATCGGCGGGATGCTCGGCGCGACCGCGTCGTTCCTCGTCGCGCGATTCGTCGGCGAGGGATTGCTCGACCGTTTCGGCTACGTCGGCCGCACGGTCGCGAAGCGGGTCGATCATGCGGGCTTCCGGTCGCTGCTCGTCCTGCGCCTCATCCCGGGGATTCCGTTTGCCGTCCTCAACTACGGTGCCGGCGTCGCAGGTGTCCGTCTGGTCGACTTCGTCGGCGCGACGGCGATCGGCCTGCTGCCGACGTTCGTCTTCGCGTACTGCGCCGACGCGCTTTTCAACGGAACGATGAGCGAGGGCGACGCGCTGAAGCGGGTCGTCATCGCCTGCCTGTCGCTCCTCGGACTGGTGCTGCTGCCGCAGCTCATCAAACGATTCACCAGGCGCGCGGAGATCACACCGAGTGCTGAGTCCTGAGTGCTGAGTGCTGGTCTCACGGTCTCAGAGTCTCACAGTCTCAGAGTCTCACAGTCTCAGCGAAGAGCTCCGTTGAGACTATGCGACTGTGAGACTGTGCGACTCACCCGGAAGTTGCACTGTTTCTTGTGCAACGACCGCCGGTGCTAAAATACCTCCCCCTCGCCGACAGTCCAGCGGGGTAGCCAAAGCGCCATGATCGAAATTCAGATCCATCCGAGCGACATTCGTCGCCGCGTGCGGTACTTCTTCCTCGACCGCCGCCGCGTCGTGGTCGGGATCATGGTGCTCTCGCTCGCCCTCGCGGCGATCGTCGGATCGATGGCCGCCGCACCGACCGTCATCCGCCGCGTCTACAAAATCAACTTCCTCCACGAGCAGCGCGAGGAGCGCGACATTCAGCGCGAGCGTCTTCGCGAGAACGTCGTGCAGATGAGCTCTCTCGAGCGGACGCTCGAGGAGCATCGCATCCGCGTCGAGAAGCTCATCACCGTTTACGGTCTCGACCGCTCCCTCGGCGTCGGCGGTCTCTCGCTGCCGCTTCACGCGCACGACACGCGGGCCGACGAGATTCTCGACGACGCGCGCCATCGCGAAGTCGCCCTGCGCCGCGCGATGAAGCGTTTGCAGGAACAGCTCGACCTGCTCGCGCAGTACGAGGAAGCGAACGCCGAGATCGTTCGCCACACGCCGTCGATCCTCCCGATTCCCGGAGAGGGATTCGTCCTCACGTCGCCGTTCGGCATGCGCATCTCGCCGTTCACGCGCAGTGCGGATTTCCACAAGGGACTCGATCTCTCCGCCGCCACGGGCACGCCGATTTTCGCGACCGCCGACGGCGTGGTCACGTTCTCCGGCCGCTATCCGCTTTCGCAGAGCGTGGCGTGGTGGCGCTTCGGCAACGTCGTCGTCATCAATCACTCCGATCGTTTCATCACCATCTACGCGCACTGCGACACGATCGCCGTGCACCCCGGACAGGAAGTGCGCCAGGGGCAGAACATCGCCACGGTTGGATCGACCGGCTGGAGCACGAACTCGCACCTCCACTACGAGATCCGCAGCGATCTCGAGACGCCGGGCACGTATGCGCCGATCGATCCGCGGATCTACATCCTCAACTACCAGTGGCCGTTGGAAGCAAATCTGCTGGCGCGGGCGCGCCGGAGTAAGGACTACGGGGATTTCGAACCGCTGCCGTCCGCATTCGTTGCGTTGCGGACCGGGAAGAGGAGGACGTGATGAGCGCAGCCGGCGAACAGGCAAATTTCCCAACGATGATCATTCCGCGCGGCACGGAGATTCGTGTCAACGCGCATGGTCAGCTCTCGATCAAGACCCCCGGCAATCTCGTGATTCAGAACTCCGGCACCTACTCGGAGATCGAGTCGACGAACGGCTCGATTCGCATCGAGGAAAACGTGACCGTCGAGGCGGTTTCGATTCGCGCCGGCCAGGCCTGCTTCATCCAGGGCACGCTCACCGCGTGGAAGGTTCATGCGAAGCGCATCTCGCTCGAGGACCGCGCCAAGGCGTTCATCATGCTGCAGGAGTCGGAGCATCTCGAGCTCGCGAAGACGGCCCGCCTCGTCGGCAACTTCTCGAACGAGAAGGAGCTCTTCTTCATGATGGGCAAGTTCAGCCCGCAGCTGAAGGAGCTTCCGGGCGCCGTCGACATGGGCGCGCACGTGACGCCGTCCGCGACGCCGCAGATCGCCGAGGCGCCGCGCGTGGCGGCGACGACCGGAAGCTACACGATGCCGATGCAGGCCATCGGCGTGAACGCCGAAGACCATCTGAAGATCGCCCAGACGCTGCTGGAGAAGGAACTGGCGCGCACCGATCTCGCGCCGGCCGAGGCGGAAGCGCTGCGCGAGATTCTGTTCGGACTGCGCGAGCACAACCCGCAGCGCGTCGGATCGGTGTACCGGTCCGCGTTCGCGGAGATCACCGCGCCCAGCGAGGGGATGCGCCAGGCCTACGAGCACATCACCCAGTACTTCGCGAAACAGAGCTGAACCCAAAGGGCTTGAGTTGGGTTAGCGCTGTCCAATTGTCGACGTCTGCGCGACGCTCGAATGACGCTTGCCTGTAACCATGGATCACGAAAGTTCGGCTTTCATCTCGATGGAAAAGACCCATGGATGGTGTCATTGATCAGCACAACTCCATTCACTTCATCCATGGTCGATAAGATTGGAGCTCCTGAGATCCTGCGATTGAACCATGGTTCGAGCCACTCCAGCCTGCAAGGCTAACGAATCAAACCATGGTTCTCGTGATCATGGGCAAACCTCACATCGGAATCGCTCCATGGGTTAATCGCCCATGCCGCACTCCGCTGATTAATTCATCCATGGTTATATTCAGCGTGAAGTGTGTCGCATTTAATGAGGTCCATGGATTGATTCTAATGAGATAAACCGGATCATGTTCTGATCCATGGTTGCAGTCTGGAGCGCCGGCTTCCAGCCGGCCGTTCCGCCGGCGTCTCGCCGGCGGGGCTCATGGCGCCGGCTGGAAGCCGGCGGACCGGCCGGCTGGAAGCCGGCGCTCCATGGGCGCGGCTCACGATGCTCCATGAGCGGCCATTGGGCGCTAAACCTGATCCTGAGTCCTGCGTACACTGAGTCCTGCGTGTCAAGCAACCAGAACTCAGAGCTCAGCACTCAGGACTCAGGACCGGTTCCGCCCGTCTGGCCGCTCATCCTCGGCATCGCCGCGATCAAGTTCCTCACGCATCTGTACACGAGCGGCGGCTACAACTACTTCCGCGATGAGCTGTACTTCATGGCCTGCGGACGGCATCTCGACTGGGGCTACGTCGATCACGCGCCGCTCGTCGCCGTTTACGCGCGCATCGGGATGGCCTGCGGATCGCTGCGCGGATTCCGTCTGCTTGCGACGATCGCCGGCACGCTGCGGGTCGTCCTCGCCGGCGTGATCGTCGCGCGACTCGGCGGCAAACGGGTCGCGCAGGCGCTCGCGTGCACGGCCGTCCTTTTCACGTCGTGCTACTTCGCGATGGACAGCATCCTCTCGATGAATGCCTTCGAGCATCTCTTCGTGCTCGCCGCGGCGCTGATCCTCATCGAGATCGCGAACGGCGCGCCGGAACGGATGGCAGATGGCCGATCGCAGATGGCTGAGGGCGAGCCTCTGCCGTCTGCCCTCCGCCATCCGCGATCCGAACGGTGGTGGCTGGCGTTCGGCGTCGTCGCCGGCCTCGGTCTTCAGAACAAGCATTCGATGTTGTTCTTCGGATTCGCGCTCATCGCCGGGATTCTCTTCACACCGCTGCGGCGATCGCTCGCGCGGCCGTGGATCTACGCCGGCGGTTTGATTGCCGTGCTGATCTTCCTGCCGAACGTGATCTGGCAGTGGCAGCATGGATTTCCGACGCTCGAGCTGCTGCGCAACGTGAAGGCGAGCGGCAAGAACGTCGTGCTCCCGCCGCTCGCGTTCATCAAACAGCAGGCGATGATGCTGAATCCTCTGCTCGCGCCGGTCTGGCTCATCGGCCTCGGCGCGCTGCTGTTTGCGAAGTCGCTCAAGCCGTATCGGTTTCTCGGCTGGGCGTATCTCGTGCTGCTCGTGACGTTCATCAAAATGGAAGCGAAGGACTACTACGTCGCGCCGGTCTATCCGATTCTCTTCGCCGCCGGCGCGGTGTGGATCGCGCGCTGGCGCGCCGCGGCGATTGCCGCATTCGCGCTCGTGATCGTCGGCGGCGCGATTCCGATCCCGATCGTCCTGCCGATCCTTCCGCCCGAGCAGTACCTCGCGTATCAACATCGCCTCGGCGTGAAGCCGAAACCGACCGAGCGCTCGCACACCGCGGATCTGCCGCAACTCTGGGCCGATCAGTTCGGGTGGGAGGAGATGGTGCGCACCGTCGCGAGCTACTACAACTCGCTGCCGCCGGAGGAGCGGAAAAAGACCGCGATCTACTGCGGCAACTACGGCGAGGCGGGCGCGATCGATTTCTACGGACCGAAGTACGGCCTGCCGAAGGCGATCTGCGGTCATCAGAACTACTACCTCTGGGGCCCGCGCGACACGACCGGCGAATCGATCATCCTCGTCGGCGACGATCCCGACGCCGCGATGTGGCAGAGCCTCCGCGTCGTCGCAACGCATCGGAATCGCTGGGGCATGCCGTTCGAAAACGGCCCGATCTATCACGGCCGCGGCCTGAAGCTTCCGATCGCGAAGGTGTGGCCGGAGACGAAGGAGTATCGGTGAGACGCATTGAAGGAGCGCCGCCGTCCCGGCGGCCGTTCCGCCGGCTTCCAGCCGGCGAAGTGCCAATGCCGGCGAGGACGCCGGCGGAACGGCCGGCTGGAAGCCGGCGCTCCCGATGACAAGTAACGTCGCTCTCGTCGATGCCCTCGCGCAGCGTTGCTTTCGCAACTTCGCGACGCTTCCGAACGCGCGCGTGATCGATGACGGCGCCATTGTCGGCGTGATGACCGAGGTGCCGATCACGTTCTTCAGCGGGATCGCGACGTCGCAGCTCGATCGCGATGAGGTTCCGCGCGTGATCGAGAGATTTCGCGCAAATGCGCAGCCGTTCCGCTGGTGGATCTCGCCGTCCGCGAAACCGAAAGATCTTGCGGCCATCCTGAAAGAGCACGGCATGCAGCATCGATTCGATTCCGCGGGCATGGTCGCGGATCTCGCATCGATGCCTGACGTCACGAAGCCGGACGAGCTCACGATCGAGCGCGTGACGCACCTCGACGACTGGATCGACGTCTTCGTCGTCGGATTCGCACGGCAGCGCGAAGAGCGGTCGATCTGGATCGATGCGTACGCGCGACTGCGGAACTGGCTGCACTACGTCGGATACGTGAATGGCGTTGCCGTTGCGACGACGTCCGCACTTCTCGACGGCGATCTCGCCGGCATCTACCACGTCGTCACGCTGCCCGAATCCCGCGGCCGCGGCATCGGCGCGGCGATGACGCACGCCGCGATGTGCGATGCACGCGCGTCGGGCGCGCGCCACGCGGTGCTGCAGGCATCGGCGATGGGCGAGGGCGTTTATCGTTCGGTTGGCTTCGAGTCCGTGTGCATGTTGTCGCTCTTCGACTGGCGTCCCGAATGACGATGGCGCTTCGCGCGATGCCGCGTCCGCGCTTCCTCGACCGAGTGTGAGGCCGCGATCTTCACGTCCTTCCGCTCCATCTCCGCGAGCAATTGATAGTGCTTGCGCAGCGTCTCGAGGTCTTCCTCCGACATGTCCTCGATGTCGATGAGGTGATTGCTCGCGCCTTCCAGCGCGGCCACGAGCTCGTTGAGCTTGAGCTGAATCGCGAGGCCGTCCTTGTTCTGCGATCGCTGGATCAGGAAGACCATCAGAAACGTGACGATCGTCGTCCCGGTGTTGATCACGAGCTGCCACGTGTCGGACCACTTGAAGATCGGACCGGTGATCAGCCAGACGACGACGGTCGTCAGCGCCAGACCGAATCCCCAGTTCCCGCCCGCCCATCGCGTCACCGCGCTCGCGAGCGACGACATCTTTCGATTGATTGCACGATTCATGGAACAACCTCCTAACGTTCGTACCACCACGGCGGCGCCGGCTCGCGATGGCGCAGCGGCGTGCGCGTGCCGCCGAGGATGAAGATCAGCAGAACTCCCGCGACGAATCCGCCGATGTGCGCGAAATAGGCGACGCCGCCCATGTCCTGCGCGTCCGGAACGCCGAGCGATCCGACGCCGCTGAAGAGCTGCAGCACGAACCACAGCCCGAGGATCACGATCGCCGGCAGCTCGCGGACGGTGATGAAGAAGAAGATCGGGATCAGCGTCATCACCCGCGCGTGCGGATAGAGCACGATGTACGCGCCGAGGACGCCCGCGATCGCGCCCGACGCGCCGATGGCCGGCAGTTGCGACGCCGGGCTGAAGAACGCGTGCGCGAGCGTCGCCGCGATGCCGCACGCGAAGTAGAACAGCACGTAGCGGAAGTGTCCGAGCCGGTCCTCGACGTTGTCGCCGAAGATGCCGAGGTAGAGCATGTTGCTGCCGACGTGCATGAAGCTGCCGTGCAGGAACATCGAGGCGATCATCGTCGCGGCGTCCGACACCCAGTAGCCCGGCACCCAGAACCGCTTCGGAATGAACGCCATCGAGAAGATCACCCGATCGAGATTGCGGCCGAGGCTCAGCTCCCAGAGGAAGGCGAGGATGTTGATCGCGATCAGCAGGTAGGTGATGACCGGGAAAGTGCGTCGCGGGTTGTTGTCTCTCAGCGGCAGCATGATGAAAGGGTCTTCGCAGCTTCAGCCGGATCGATGATCTCAACAAACGTGCCGCTGCCGAGCTCGAACCCGGCGATGCCGGTCGTGCGCGGAAAGAGGTCGACATAGAAATGCGCGGCGCCGTGGCCGCGGAAGTCGAGAAACATCCAGTTGTACGAGTCTGCGATCGAGCGCATCGCCGTCGACGCATCGCGCAGCAGCGCCGCGAGGTCGTCGATCTCGGCGCCGGTCATCTCGCGCACGTCCGCGAAGTGACGTCGCGGAATGATCCACTGCTGATACGCCATCCGCGACGCGAACGGCGCGATCCAGACGAAGTGTTCCGTTTCGCGGATCATCGATCCCTCGGGTTTGCATAGCGGACATGTGTTCGAGAAGCCTCGCGCTTCGGCCGCGATGCGCGGCGGCACGAACGACAGCGGAATCAGCTGCGAGTGCACGTGCGCGATCGACGCGCCCGCGCGTGCGCCTTCGTTCTTGAAGAGGACTACCGCCGCCGCGTCGCGATGCGCGCGAAAGCGATCGACGTACAGCGCGACGATCTCCTCTGCGTTTTCGACGTCGTGAAAAAGATCGCCGTGCCGCGCCGACTCGACGATCACCTCCGCGCCGGCAGCCGGCGGATATTTGTTCGGAAAAACGCGCGCCCGCCACGGATCGCCGAGTCGCGTGATCTCCGGCGGTGTCTCGTTTTCGTGACCGGGACAAAACGGACAATCATCCGGATTCGATGCAAACGGCCGCGATGCGCGCGCCGTCGCGACGAGCACCGGCTCGCCCGTCATCGGATTGCGCCGCACTTCGGTCAAGGCATCCGCTCCAGGCGCGCCGCGAGCCGTATCCGCTGCGCGATCCCGAACGCCGCGACCGCGAGCAGCAGAATCGTCATCC
>Ga0075425_100008393_pt1 | contig 10949 bp, 11 predicted proteins | sample SoiMethybrSBSTD4_FD_75300 | JGI IMG/M metagenome (GOLD analysis project Ga0075425, IMG submission 75300) | Bulk soil microbial communities from a Populus tree surrounding site in Tennessee, USA - Soil MetaG P. TD hybrid SBSTD4 | ecosystem: Environmental > Terrestrial > Soil > Tree plantation...
CAGGTTGTCCGACCAGAGGAGGTTGACCATCTCGCCGTAGACGCGCACGTCGCGGAAGCGGCGGGCGGACCTGGCCTCTCCGATCAGCCCGCGGATGACGGCCTTGAATCGCGCCTCGTCCGGGCTCCCGTTCACCATGAAGCGGGAGAGAACCTCCTGGGCGTCCAGGATAGAGATCTGGCCCCAGGTCTTCAGGGTGGGGATGTCGAAGCCGTCGCGGGCCAGGCTCTCCTCCACCGCGTCGCCGTGCTCCCGGGTGACGACGAGGACGACCGCTTCATTGCGCCCGAGGGCCGCCCCCGCGAAGAGGCTGATGGCCTCGATGAGCACCCGCTCGTCGCGGTAGACCTGGACGAAGTGGTCCCGGGCCAACGGCTCGGCGATCTTGTCCCGCCAAGGCTCGTAGATGGCCATGGACACCTCCACGAACCACGCTAGCACAGCGGCCGTGACCGCGGGCCCCCCGCGCCGCATATACTCTGCCCGGGAGCAAACGTGCTGGCCAAGGACGTCCTGAACGGGATCCACGTCCTCGTCGCGGAGGACAACGAAGACACCCGCGAGCTCCTCGAGGTCGTCCTCACCCATGCCGCGGCCCGGGTCACCTCCGCCCCGGACGGCCACGCCGCCCTGGAGGCCATCCGGCGCCTCCTGCCGGACATCCTGGTCGCCGATCTCGCCATGCCCCGGAAGGACGGCTTCTGGCTGATCGAGCAGGTCCGGGCCCTGCCCCCCGAGGCGGGAGGCCGGATCCCCGCCGTCGCGGTTTCGGCCCTGGTGGCGCCCCCCGACATCGAGAGGGCCAAGGCGGCCGGTTACACGGAGCACGTGGCCAAGCCGGCCGATCCGGGCCATCTCGCCGCGCTCATCGCCGAGCTGGTCCGGCGGAGCAAGCCGCCCGCCTCCTGATCCGCACCCGTCAGGTCCGCGACGCGCGTGGCCGCAAGGAGGCCAGCCGCAGGAGCCCGTCCGCGGTCAGGACGGCGTCGAGGGTGCGCAGTGCCGCCACCCCGTCCGCTTCGTGCGGGTAGACCGCGAGCGGCCTGAGCTCGATGCCGCCCCAGTCCGGCGCGTCCATGTCCGCCGGCAGGAGCAGTCCCCAACGCAATGATCGCTGACGGCATTCGAAGAGGGTCACGCGCATAAGCCCGCGGATCCTACTGGAGGCGCGACCGCGCGATCGGCCGGAAGTGACAGACCGCGCCACTGTCACAAGGAATTGCTAAACCCTTCTACCCCTCGCGGTAGTTCACGATGGCGAGGAACGTCTCGGCTTTCAGCGACGCCCCGCCCACCAGGACCCCGTCGACGTCGGCCTGGATCATGATGCCCGGGGTGTTGGCGGGGTTGACGCTGCCGCCGTAGAGGATGCGCACGGCCTCCGCGGCATCGTCTCCGTGGCTGAGGGCGACGCGCTTGCGCAGGAAGGCCTGGACCTCCTCGGCCTGGTCCGGCGTGGCCACCCGGCCCGTCCCGATGGCCCACACGGGCTCGTAGGAGACGACCATCCGCGCCACTTCTTCCGGCTTGAGGGGGCGCAGCGCGCGCTCCACTTGCCGTTCCACCACCTCGAGCGTGCGGTTGGACTCGCGCTCGGCCAGGGTTTCGCCCACGCAGACCATGGGAATGAGGCCGTGGTCGAAGGCGGCCCGGCTCTTCTTGCTGAGGCGCTCGTCCGTCTCGTCGAAGATGTGGCGCCGCTCGGAGTGGCCGAGGATCACGTACGTGCAGCCGGCGTCACGCAGCATGAGGGGCGAGATCTCGCCGGTGAAGGCCCCCTCGCGCTCCCAATGCATGTTCTGCGCGCCCACGGCGATGGGCGAGCCCTTCAGCGCTTCGGCCACCGCGGCCAGGGCGGTGAACGGAGGCATCACCACGACTTCGTGCCGGGTGGGCTCCTTCTCCAGGCCTTCGCGCAGGGCGCGCGCGAGGGCGACGGCCTCGGGCACCGTCTTGTGCATCTTCCAGTTGCCGGCAAAGACATAACGGCGCATGCGGGAAGCATACACGCGCCGGGCCCTGGCCGCCCCCGGGGGAGAGCCGGCGAGGCCGCGGTCAGTAGGCCGTCTGCATCGCTCCGATCAGGCGGTCCGTGATGTCTCGAGAGGTGGCGTCGAGGGCGAAGCTCGTGAGCAGCACGCTGTGCGGGCCCCGCACGGACACCGAGACCTGGGAATCCGGATAGGCGGGGGGCCGCAGGGTGACGACCCAGGGTCCGCCCCGCACTCCCTGGAACGCGGTCCGGATCGCCTCCTCCACCTCCTCGGCGCGGGAGAGCTCCCACGACAGACGGTCCACCACCGTCACTTCCACGTCCGTCGAGGAGCTCATGCGCGGGCGGGAGGGATGCCGATCGTGATGGCGGGCGAAGACCGGATCTCGAGAGTCAGGGGCGCGACGTTCGGGCAGGCGATCGTGAACTCGCCGAACGACCCGGTGAGGCCCCGCCCGACGATGCCTTCCGCCGACCAGGCCAGGACGGCCACGCCCGTACATCCCCGGGTGGGGGCCACCGCGTTCGCGAGCTGGCCGGTGATGCTGAGGGCGTGGTCGCTGCGCACGAGGCGGAGGTCGATGGCCCACTGGTCCGCCTCGAAGAGCAGGTGGCGGTCGAGGGCCGTGCCGCGCACCCCCGCCTCGCGGGGCTCCAGGACGGTGTCGAACACCAGGCGCCCGCCGATGGCCCCCGCGGAGAGCGTCGACCAGGCGGCGGCCAGGGCTTCGGCCTCTTCGACCACGGCCGCCGGAATCGAGGAATCGACACGCGTGGCGCGCACCACGAGGGAGAGCCGCTCCAGGGCGGCGTGACAGCGGCCGCAGTCTTGGAGGTGGCGGCGAAGCGGGGCCGCTTCGTCGTCCGCGATCAGGCCCCGCGCGAGGTCGACCAGCTCCGCTGGTTCGAGATGGTTCATGGGTTCTCCGAGAACGTCTTGATCTGCTTGATCGAGGCGCGTTCGAGTTCAACGGCCAGGTCCACCGCGGACGGGACGATGATCCGTTGCGGGAACTTGTGGTCAGCGCTCCGTATCACGTCCGAGATCTCCGCGTATTTTCCGATGCGCATCACGTTCGTGGCGGCGCTCCAGTCCAGCCGCGGCGCGTCCTTCCCCATGAGGGCCACCGTTCCGCTCACCAGGGGTGTGCTGAACGAGGTGCCGGAGACGGCGGCGTAGTAGCCGCCGGGGTACGTGCTCACGAGGTCCATCCCGGGCGCGCCGATCTTGAACGTGTTGTAGCCCTGGTTCGAGAAGGGAGCCCGGGTGTCCCAGAGGGTGGTGGCCCCGACGCCTACGACCCAGGCGTGCTCCGCCGGCCAGCGCTGGACGGCGAGCCCGTCGTTGCCCGCCGCCGCCACCACGATGCGCCCCTGCAGGGCGGCGAAGGCGGTCGCGTACATCACTTCCTGCGACACGTTCTCGAACGTGAAGCTCAGGTTGAGGACGCGGGCCCCGCTCCGCACCGCGTAGTAGATCGCCTGCGCGACGTCCGAGGCGCGGCCGGTGCCGTCGCCGGAGAACGCCTTCACGGGCAGGATGCGCGCCCGCGGGGCCACGGCATGGATGAGCCCCGCCACCATCGTGCCGTGCCCGAAGGCGGCGGGCAGGGGCGGCGCCCCGGCGAGCCGGAGCGGGGTGTCGGTATCGAGGATGGCGGCCGTCGACTGGACGAGGAGGCCCGGCTGGCACGTCGAATCCAGGATCGCCGCCGTGGACTGGACCACCGTGCCGTCTTCCCCGGTCACGACCGGGCCCGCCGTCCGGCATCTCTCGGCATCGAGGATGGCCGCGGTGGACTGGTCGATGTCGCCCCATTCCGACGCGCCCTCCCGGTTCCGCGTGAAGTCGTAGCCGGGCAGGAGCACGTCCCGGAGGAGCGCGTTCTCGGGATCCACGCCGCTGTCGATCACGGCGACCGTAATGCCGTCGCCGTCCGCCCCTGCCGCGCGTGCGGCCTCGACCTCGAGCTTGGCCAGGGCCGGCTGATGCGCGTAGCCGTTCCAGGCCAGGGTCCCGTAGAAATCAGCGAGGGTGCGATCGACGGCCAGGGCCTCGTCGAGGGGCCGCGTCGTCTGCTCGATCTGGCGATGGGCGGACGCGGTCTCGCCGGTCGTGGCGACATAGTCGGGTTCGAACGTCCACACGGCCCGGTCCGCGCGCACCCGGGCGACCAGCGTGTCGGCGGGGACGTCGGACGGACCGCTGACGGTATAGAGAGACAGCCACCCGATGTTCCGGACCACCGTCAAGCCGTAGGTCTGGCACACGCGGTCGAGGGCCGAAGCGCGCGCGACCCTCAGGAGGTACCGGGGCGGCTCCACGGTCTGGGCCGAGGCCGCCGCGGCCAGGGTCAGACAGACCGCGACCGCACACGCGAGCCGGCGGAGTCTCATGAGGCCATCTGCCTGGGCCACACGGGGATCCGGATCAACCGGCCTTCCTGCGGCGCCACTTCGATCCACATCCGCTCCTGCTCGCGATGCTCGACCTGGAACTCCCCTCTCTCGTTGCTCAGCGCGCGCACCACGACCTCGTCTTCAGCCAGCAGCATGACCGGCACCTGCGGGAAGCGCTTGGTGGGCCGCCGGACGTTCGTGATCTGGCCGACGATCACCACGCGTGCCCTCTCCCGCGAAACGCGAAGGTCCACGGAGAACTCTTCCGCTCGATAGACGGCATGGTCCGAAGCGGCGCCGCGCGCCCCGGCGGCGGCGGGAGGGACCCACAGGCTCTCATAGCCCAGGGCAGTTTTCATCCTTGTGAGGGGCGTCACGCGGGAGGGTCCGAGGGCGAGGGCCTTGACCTTGCCCACCGCGTCTTCCGGCGGCTCCGCTTCGCGCAGGCGCCGCGTGACCACGGCGAAGCTCTTCCAGAGGTTGACGTTCTCCCGGCAGCGGGCGCAGGAGGCAAAGTGGGCGCGCGCCGCCGCGCTTCCCCGCGGCGACGACAGACCCCGGCCGGCGTCGACGGCGGCGTCGGCGGTGCCGTGCCGGGAAACCCGGTCCTTGGACATTCGTGGCCCTCATCTCAATTCAGGGTACGGCGGCCCCGCCAAAAATAGAGGGCCTCCGCGATTTCCGCGAGCGACCTGTCGTGCGGCGGGTCCAGAAGGAGGACGGACGATTTCTGGTCACGCGCCGCGCCCCACGAGCACGAACGGGGCCCAATAGTAGGGATGGGGGTGCCTCTCCCGCAACTCGATCATGGCCCGCTGGAGGGCGGTTCCCTTGTCGTGGCCTTCCTTGCCCAGGCACCCGTAGAAGCGGGCCATGAACTCCGACGTGCTGGAGTCGCTGACGTCCCACAGCGTGACCAGCGCGGACTGCGTGCCCGCATAGAGAAGACCGCGCACCAGCCCGAGCAGCTCGTCGCCTCCTTCGGCCACGTTGAGGCCGGTGCCGCAGCCGCTGAGGGTCACGAGCTCGGCCGGGAGCTCGAGCTGGTACAGGTCGAACAGGCTGAGGCGCGAGGTGCCGAGCTGCACGGAGGAGAACATGGGGTTGTCGTGGCGGAACCGTCCGTGCGTGGCGATGTGGACGAAGCGGCTGGTCGCGCCGTGGCGGCGGAGAACGGATTCCGTCGCCTCTTCGCCGAGGAACACGCGCGGGGCGGGCAGACAGCGGGCCACCTCCTCGACCTCGCGGACGATGTGGGGCGCGGCCGCGTCGGGAATGCCCATGACCAGCGAGCCCTCGCCGGAGGCCGCTTTCGCGCAACAGAGATGGTGGACGCTCGCGCTGGGCGCATAGCTGACGACGAAATCGTCGAGGAGGGCGCGCGTCCCGTCGAGCAGGGCGTGGAAGGGAACGTAGTGCAGGAAGTCGTGAGGCACCACCACCAGGCGGCCCGTGGTCAGCCGCGGCCGGATGGGCCCGATCAGGTCCGTGTAGAGGCGGCCGAGATGGGCGGCCGTGGCCTCCTCCATGGCGGACGCGAACGTGCGGACGTAGCCCTCTCCGAGGCGGAACTTGGCGAGCTGGAAGTGCAGGAGCTGGAGCTCGTGCCGCACGCGCGACGCGGGGCTGACGGGGACGAGGGCGAGATCGTGCGCGGTCAGGATCGCGGCCAGCAGCAGTCCCCGCGCCACGTAGAACTCGACCACGGTCGTGTCGGGGGGCAGGGTGGAGCGGATGCTCTCGAGGTCGACGCTCCGTCCCGATTGCAGGGAGGTGAACTCGGGATCGCGCCCCCCGGACTCGCGCAGGAGCCGCAGGAGCTCGGCCTCACGGCGGCGGCTCTTCTCGCGCAGCGCCTCGAGCTGGGCGGCCGAGGCCGGAGTGCGTCCGGTCTCGGCGAGGTCCAGGGTCCGGTAGTACCCGTTCAGCTCCTGGCGCAGCCCGCGCACCTGATCTGCGAAATCGCTGCGGACGCGCGCCGGGGACGGGAGCGCGGTGGCGCGGAAGGCGAGCAGGTCGGCCAGGCTGCGCGACTTGGCCTGCTCGATGTAGGTGAACGCACGCTCGATGTCCGGCCGTCCCCCCGGCCCGGCGAGGCACAGCGAGACCAGGCTCTCGTAGACCGCCAGCTTGTCCTTGAGGAACCCGACCTTCAGCTCGTCCTGCTCGAGATGGCTGCGCAGGTTCTCGAGGCGGCCATGGGCGGCCTCGTAGGCGGCGAGGGCCGCCTCCCGGGATCCCAGCGCCTCCTCGATCTGGCCGAGCAGGAAGTGCGCGCGATGGCTGAGGTCCGGCACGTGGTTGCCCTGGAGACGATCGAGGGCGCGGTGGCAACGCCCGCGCCCCGAGACGAGCTGGCCCCGGGCGAGGTGGATCCGGGCCAGCACGAGCTCGGCCAGGGCGGCCTTGCTCTGGTGGCCGCCCGCGTCGAAGAAGCGGAGCGCGTGCTGGCAGAGCTTGCGCGCCTCGAGGTGGCGGCCCTCCTGGTGCAGGACGAGGGCCCGATAGACGTCGATGAGCGCGGGCCAGAACTCGTTGCCCTCGCGCACGAACATCGCCCGCGCGCTCTCGAAGAGGCGCAGCGACCGCAGGGTCTCGCCCTGGCGGCCCACGCCCAGGGCGAGGTTGGCCAGCGCCTTGGCCGTCTCGTAGGGCATGTGCAGGCTCTCGAACCCGGCCAGGGCCTGCTCGGCCAGGGTCACGCCCTCCTCGAGGAGGTTCAGCTCGAGGTACAGCTCCGACTGGTCGAGGTCGCACAGCGCGCGATGGTAGGCATCGCCGAGGGCCTCCGCGCGGACCCGCGCGGCCTGGTAGAGCTCGAGGGCCACCGTGTATTCGCCGCGGAGGTAGTGCAGGTAGGCGATGTTGTAGTCGGCCTCCACGACCAGGCGGGCCAGTCCGTGGGCCTCGCAGAACGTGCGCGCCTCGCCGTGCACGGCCAGGGCCCGCGCGAAGTCGTTCAGGCTGATGTGGCAGACCGCGATGTTCCGGAGCGTGACCGCGACGTCGTTGGGCGTCCCCACCTCGCGCAGCGCGGACAGCGCGCGCTCGTAGAGGGTGAGGGCCTGGGGGAAGCGGTCGCGCCGGTAGTGCAGGTTCGCGACGTTGGTGTCCAGCCGCGCCAGGCGGAGGCGGTCGGAGAGCCTCTCGAAAATCGCGCGCGCGCGGTCGGCGTAGGCCTCGGCCTGGGCGTAGCGGCCGAGGTAGATCAGGGCCTGCAGCGAGCTCGAGAGCGTCCGGCCGAGCTCCTCGTCTTCCCCCACGCCCTCGTACAGCGTCCGCGCTTCGTCGTAGGCCGCGACCGCCGCTTCGTGCTCGCCGCGCGCATAGAGGACATGGGCGGCGGTGCGGCGGGCCCGCGCCTGCGCCCGTGCGTCGAGACCGCGGGCGAGCCAGGTGGCGGCTTCGGAGAGCCGCTCCGCGCGCTCGAGCGCGGTGTGCAGGAGCCGGGGGACCTCATCCGCGAGGGCCACGACCACGCGGGCCTGCCGCAGCTCGGGACGGCTCTCGAGGAACTGCTCGACGGCGGCGCGCGTGGGCAGGGAGGCGATCTGCTCCACGAGCTCCCCGCCCACCGGCGCGGGGGTCGGCTGCATCTCAGAACCCGAGCTCTTCGAGCGCCTTGTGCAGCCGGTCGAGGCAACGCGCGCGGATGAAGCCGATCGACCCCGTGGCCAGCCCGAGGCGCCGGGCGACCTCGGCGTAGGGAATGGGCGGGTGCTCCCAGAAGAGGAGCCGCATCATCTCCTGGCAGCGGCCGGGCAGGCGGCCGATCGCCTCGCGCACGAGCTGTTCCCGCTCCAGCTCGGTGGCGATGGCGGGAGGCAGGACCGCCGGCAGCTCGTCCGTCTCCAGCCCCTCCACCTCGCGCGCCTGCTTCTTCCGCTGCTTCTGCTTCCAGTGGTACGACTGGTGCGCGGCCACCGTCATCAGCCACGGCCGCAGGGAGTCGATGTTGCGCAGGCGGGGCAGCTCGTGGAACAGCTCGACGCACACGGACTGGAAGATGTCGGCGGCGTCGTCGCGGCAGGCTCCGTAGCGGAGCGGCACCGAGAAGACGAGGCTCTTGTACTTGTCGACGAGCGCGGTCCAGGCCGTCTCGTCCCCTTCGAGGCAGGCGACCACGAGGGCGCGGTCGTCTCCGCCCCTGGACTGCGTCACCGCGGAACGGTACGCCGTGCGACAGCGACTGCGCCCATGATTCAGCTCGCGGGAGAGTCCTGCCGCCCGCGGCCACCATCGTGGATCTGTGGCTGAAGGCAGGCGACGCCCGGAAGGGTCTCGCCGGCCAGGAACTCGAGCGACGCCCCGCCGCCCGTGGACACGTGGTCGATCTTCTCGGCCAGGCCCATCTGGGTCACGGCGGCCACGCTGTCGCCGCCGCCCACGATGGTGGTGCCCTTGGAGTCGGCCAGGGCCCGGGCGATGGCCAGCGTGCCTTCCGCGAACGGCTTCATCTCGAACACGCCCATGGGGCCGTTCCAGACGACGACCTTCGCGTCCCGGAGGCGCTCGGCGTAGGCGCGGCGGGTGATGGGCCCGATGTCGAGGCCCATCCAGCCCTCGGGTACTTCCTGCGCGGGCAGCTCCTTGTGCTCGGCGTCGGCCGCGAACCTCGAGGCGACCACGTGGTCCGCGGGGAGCACGATCTTGCCCGCGCCCTTCTTCAGGAGCTCCGCGGCCAGGGGGACCTTGTCCTCCTCGACCAGGCTCTTGCCCGTCGCATAGCCCTTGGCGCGGAAGAACGTGTACGCCATGCCCCCGCCGATGAGCAGCGCATCCACGCGCTCGAGCAGGGCCTCGATGACCTGGATCTTGTCCGAGACCTTCGCGCCCCCCAGCACGGCGACGAGCGGTCGCTCCTTCGGATGGACGGCCATGTCCAGGTAGCGGAGCTCCTTCTCCATCAGGAAACCGGCCACCGCCTGCTTCACGTGGTGCGCGACCCCTTCCGTGGAGGCGTGGGCGCGGTGCGCGCTGCCGAACGCATCGTTCACGAACACGGTCGAGCGCGTGTCCTCCACCAGGCGGCGCGCGAAGGCGGGATCGTTCTTCTCCTCCTCCGGGTGGAAGCGCACGTTCTCGAGGAGGAGCACCCCGCCGTCCTTCAGGGCTTCCGATCGCTTGCGGACGTCGTCCCCCACGCAATCGGCGGCCATCGGCACCTCGCGGTGCAGGAGCTCGGCCAGACGCGCCGCCACCGGGGCCAGGCTGAATTCCGGCGTCGGCCCCTTCTTGGGACGGCCGAGGTGCGAGGCCAGGGCCAGCCGCGCCCCGCCCTTCAAGAGGTACTCCAGCGTGGGCAGGGACGCCCGGATGCGCGTGTCGTCGGTGATGCGCCCGCCCTCGAGGGGGACGTTGTAGTCGACGCGCACGAAGACGTGCGCCCCGCCGAGGTCGCGCAGGTCCTTGACCGTCTTCTTGGCCATCGGGACGCGCCTAGGCGGCGGAGCGGTCGCGCTTGGCCATGTAATGGATGAGGTCCGCCACCCGGTTCGAGAAGCCCCACTCGTTGTCGTACCAGGAGAAGACCTTGGCCAGGTTGCCGTCCACGACCTTGGTCAGCGGCGCGTCCACGATCGACGAATGCGGGTTGCCGCGGAAGTCGATGGAGACGAGCTCGTCGTCCGTCACCTCGAGGACGCCCTTCATCTTGCCGTTGGCCGCTTCCTTCAGCGCCCCGTTGATCTCGGCCGCGGTCGCGTTCTTGCCGAGCTCGACCGTGAAGTCCACGAGCGAGACGTTCGGAGTGGGGACGCGGATGGCGACGCCGTCGAGCTTGCCCTTGAGCTCCGGGATGGCGAGGTAGATGGCCTTGGCCGCGCCGGTGGAGGTCGGGATCATGGAGAGGGCCGCCGCCCGCGCGCGCCGCAGGTCCTTGTGGGGCAGGTCCAGGATCTTCTGGTCGTTCGTGTACGAGTGCACGGTCGTCATCTGGCCCTTCACGATCCCGAACGTGTCCTGCAGGACCTTGGCCACGGGGCCGAGGCAGTTCGTGGTGCAGGACGCGTTGGAGACGATCGCGTGCTTCCGGGGGTCGTATTTCTCGTGGTTGACCCCCATGACGATCGTGAGGTCCTCGTTCTTGGCGGGGGCGGAGATGATGACCTTCTTGGCCCCGGCCGTGAGGTGCGCCTTGGCCTTTTCCGCCTCCGTGAAGAGGCCCGTGGACTCGATGACGTATTCGACGTCGAGGGCCTTCCAGGGGAGCTGGGCCGGGTCCTTCATGGCCAGGACCTTGATCGTGCGGCCGGCGACCCGGATGGTGTCGCCCTCCGCTTTCACGTCGTCCGCCAGGTTGCCGAGGATGGAGTCGTACTTCAGGAGATGCGCGAGCGTGGGCGCGTCCGTGATGTCGTTGACGGCCACGAACTCGAGTTCCTTGTCGTGCAGGGCGGCCCTGAGGATGTTGCGGCCGATACGCCCGAAGCCATTGATGCCCACGCGGATAGACATTGTCATCGCCTCCTGAGCGGCTGGACGGAAGTGGAAAGTGTATCATTCCCGCGTTGCCCGGAGGCGCCGACTGACGAACCCACGGCCGCGGCCGCGCGAC
>Ga0075425_100008395_pt1 | contig 10948 bp, 13 predicted proteins | sample SoiMethybrSBSTD4_FD_75300 | JGI IMG/M metagenome (GOLD analysis project Ga0075425, IMG submission 75300) | Bulk soil microbial communities from a Populus tree surrounding site in Tennessee, USA - Soil MetaG P. TD hybrid SBSTD4 | ecosystem: Environmental > Terrestrial > Soil > Tree plantation...
TGGGCTCGGTCGGTTCGTCGCTTTCGATTTTCGACACCAAAGCCGCGCGGCTGTTTCCGTAGAACGCCTGCAGCTGCTCCAGACTGATTGATTCGATATCGCCACCGATGCTGCCCTCGGTGAATGTCAGCGGCATCCAGGGTTCGAACCGTTTGATTACCTTCGGAAAAACCTGCGGGTGCGTGGACAGATAGAAGTTCAACCCATCGGCCCACGCGGTCATCAATTCCTTCAGCCACGACGGAGAAGAATCGAAATCCCGTTTCATTTCCACCGGGTCAATAAACAGTTTCATCCGCAGATCGCGCCAGATCGCCGACTCGCCTTCGGCCTCGGCAAGACGGCCCATCGAGTTCAGATAATTGGTCTCGACCCGATTGAAGTCATCTTCGGCCTGGGCATAGATAGCGCCAAAGACGGCGTCCGCGTCGGTCTTGCCGACCACGTGCGCAATGCCCCAATCATCGCGGGTAATCGTCACATTTGCGGCTCGACGTTGCCAGCGAGCCGACTCATCGCTGCGTTGCCTGGATGCAACCGGCGCCGCCGTTACTGCGATCAACACAGCAAGCAACACAAAATGTTTTTTCATTAACCGACTCCTGGGTTGGGGATTTGTTCGGAACAGCGAGAAGAACAATGATCGGCCGAGATCCGCGTGTCCAGTTCACCGGCCGAATCTTTGCGCCGAGCGCGCTTTTGATTTGGCCGCCTCTTCCTCGCGATTCTTCGGCGGCGCGCCAGACTCCATTGAGCGAAGAAGCTTGCCGGATACCTTTGCGATTTCCTCGACTGCGGCAAGAAACGCCGGCTCATTCATCTTTGACGGTTTTGTGTAACCGCTAATTTTTCTCACAAACTGAAGCGACGCCGCGTAAATCTCTTCATCTGTCACCGGAGGCTCAAAATTAAACAGCAGCTTGATGTTTCTGCACATATTTGTCGGATACCCTCACTTTTGAAGCTCCCCCAGACAGTAACAGAGTCCGTCAGGCGCAACCACGAAAAAGACTTTGTAAGATCGATCACCGATTTTCTCGATCTTGTTATCGGGCTCTGTCTTGTTCAGGCCGTTGGCTTTCAACTCCTCGAATGCGGCTGCAACGTCGTCCACCTCGAAGAAACAGCCTTCCTGGGTGGGGTCGCCGCCGTTCTCCGCCAGCCCGATTCGGACGTCGTCCCTGACAAGCACCGCCGATTTATGAGGCGACTCGGATCTGGATTCCAGTTTGAAACCCATCAGCTTCTCGTAGTAGGGAACAGCGGCATCGACATTCTCAACCGGAAGATTCATCTCATCGTCGGCGTACGGCACGGCCCGCTTGAATTGTGCTTTCATTTCGTTCTCCTGCTTTCGAAGCGTCTCACCTTAGAGATTCTAGATCGAGATGTTGTGAAAATGCATGAACGCCAGGATCGATTTGATAATCTCTCTGGACGTTTCGCTGTCGTCAAGTACGTCAAAAGCGTGCGGCGCAGTCGGGTGATTTACAAATGTCACCGGGAGATTTCGATTGACAGCCTGAGATAAGAAGCGATCGAGCGTTTCATTCAACCGTGGCATCGCATCTTCGCCCGCGCGCGCAATGAAGATTGGAAGCTTCGCGGGCAGATCCTCAATCGAACGGCCGGCACACGAATTCACGAATCCGAATTGCTGAGACATCTGAGCCGTTCCATCGTGCCCATCAAGATCCATCATCACACTATAGAGAAAAACGGCAAATTTGAAGGCATCGCGGTTCTGTATCAACAATGACAAAGCATTGGGCGAATTCCCCGAGCACGACCAGATCCCAATCCTTTGAGTATCGATCTTCAGCGAGGAAGCATTCTGCGTCACAAAGTCAAACAGCCCGATGGTGTCAGTGACCGGTTCGACCGCCGAATAAGTAATCCCGGTGAGCCCAATCGACGCCGCAAGCTTCCCCCACGAAACGTATGATTCCATATCCTTGAGCTTGCAGCCGAGCATTCGCTCAAAGCCAACATCCGAATATCCCGAAACAAATATTACCGCGGGTGTAGGCAATTGATCGGAGTCCGGCGGACGATAAAGATCCAATGTCAGAGAACGCCCGTCGACTATCCCGTACTCCAGATCACGCTGGATTTTGACCCGAGCGGCTTCCGGCGGTTGGTAGACAAGGGGCTTCTTAGTTATCTCGTTCCTGCTCATTTGGAAATGTTCATCGTTCGGCGACCCAGCGCAGACCTTCCAATGCAATATCGGCAGGAACCGTATGCCCGCCTTCAAATTCCCGAAGCGTGATCTCGTAACCCGCTTTTCGTAAGTCCGAAACAATCCGCCGGCTACAGCGATCGATCGGTAAGATCGTGTCAGACGTACCGTGCGAAATGAAGAACCGCGGCTTGCCATGCGCCGCTCCTTCGACAACAAACCCCGGAGAAAACGCGACTACTCGATTGAAAAGATCTCCGTTGATCAGTCCAAGCGAAAGCGCATAGGTGGCCCCGTCCGAGAAGCCACCGATTGCCATTCGTTCCTTATCCACCGGAATTGTTTCGAAGACGTTTTCGAGAGCGCGATTCAAAAAAGTAACGTCCGGACCGAAGTCGTGTCGGATGGCGTCCCAGGTGTGGTAGCGCGAATTGACAGCCAGCACCGCAACACCGGTCTCATCGGGCGCCGAGCCCATCCGGCTGAGGACTGCCTCGGCGCGCCCCCCGGCGCCGTGCAACAACACCAGCAGAGGAATCGGACCGTCCCCGAGTTTCTTTGGAATCAGTAATATTGCATCTCGCGCCGGATCCAGCTCGAGATAGCTCTGTCCCGGACTCGGCTTCGCAGAATTGACGCCTGGACGCGCCGCAAGTCGTCCGTCATTCGTTTCGAATTGTTGGTCTTCGCTTCGGCAGGCGCCGCTGAATAACAAGGTCGCTAAGACCCCGGTGACCAACGATACAAATCTACGCCGAGTGATCACCTGGTTCCCGTCGGATGAAAATGAGTTTCTACGGCGAGATCGCCCGGGCCATCGGCGCGACCGGCTTCGTCTGGCAGGATGTTGAACATTTGCAAAACAAAGGAACCCTGTTCGCCTTTTCGGATTACGATTCGCCAGCCCCAATCCGGACTATTTGGTCCGCCGTACTCAACTGTGCTGTAGGTCCCGTGAACATTGACCGAACTCGCGTCTGATTCGCCGGTGCATATCATTATCTTCTTGCTGAAGTGAAAGGAATCCGTCCACGCCGCAATTACTCCCTCGGCGCCATCTCGCTCTCCAATCATCATCGAGCCTTCCTGCGGACCGTTGTCTTCCCAGGTGTAATCGAACTGCACCACCTTACCTCTCGCGATCACACTGACTTTCGCAGTCGCCGAAGAAACGCGGGGCGGATCAGACGGCATCAGAATGAGGTTGTTTGAGCCGGCATATTCGCCGATTTGTTCGAACAGGAACATGTTCTTCCTCCATCGTTAGTTTAGAAGTAGTACTCAGAGTAAAAAGACTTAACGGTAGACCATGCAGTTTTCTGGAGCAGTTTGATCTCCGGAGCCGAAACTTGCTTCAGTTCGCTCTTGATACCTTCAGGACTCTGATCGAAAAGAGTAGCAAAGAATACACACGCCGCCAGGTAAGAACCGGCGATCGACGGGTGGCTCTGATCGGCATCGTGCAACGTGATTGCGGGTTTCTTACTCAGAATCTTTTCCCAGGCAATGCCGACTGGAACCACAACGGCACCAAGCTCTCTGCCAATCGAGCAGTACGCATCGGTGATTGCTTTTTGGGATTGCGGAGAGTGTTGTCGCGCCCAGGTCAGATACAGCGCCGTCCTTGCTCCCGATTCACGAATGACCGGATCGAACAATCGAATGTTCTCAGCCATCCGCGACGCATTCTTTATCGGCAACGTGCTTTGTTCCTGAAGCACAACGTAGTCGTAGGGTGTCTTTTGAATCTCTTTCTGCGCGTCTCCCTTGTTCCAGTGCATTCGCAGCGATGCGCCGCCGGCGGAGATCAAACAATGTTCAAAAGTGTTTTGGCACGACTCGGCCAGCTGAGCGATCAGCTGTGGCACGTTGTTACGAGCGGTGAAGCTGTTACCTATGAACAGCACTTTGAGCGCGTTCGCTCCGGCTTTGTTTTTCATAAGTTGATCCAGAGAGGCTCGATTTTTTCGAGCGGGCGATTAACAACAGTCGGCTTGTTCCGCGACTACTTGAGGCTATCCATGTGCCAGCCCGGGTTCACCCACTGGCCCCGGCGCAACACGAAAACTTCGGTCACCCGGCCGCTTTGCTGATAGCGCTGGCCGCCCTGTTCAATTTCGTAGGAGTAGTTGGAGTAGATGACCGCGCTGGATCCGTAGACCTGGATCTCGGTCTTGGGGAAGTCGAGCTTCACAAGTTTTCCGCCGCTTTTTGCGAATCGCTCGGCTCCTTCAAAAATTGACTTCCGGTTTTCCCAGTTGTTGTCGCCGGCGTTGATGGCAATCGTCTCCTCGGGAATCAATTTTTCGAGAGCGGCGCGATCGTTTGAGAAAAATGCTCGCCACACCTGCTCGCGAGCCTCGAGCAAACGCTTACGCATTCCATCGCCAATCGGTCTCAGCGCGCTGGCCTGATCTTCGGCGGACTCGGGATGAAGCTCCGTATCGCTTCCAGTCTGGATCCACTTGCCGTCTTGTTTTGTGTAGAAGTCGCAAATTCTCAGAGCACGGCTGGAGGGACCCTTTGGTGTATTCGCTTCGACATCGGCGACAAAACATACAAACGCCGCATCGCCTTTGAAAATCATGTCGAACTCGCGCATTTTGTAGCTTTTCATACCGTAGGGACTCGACGGGTCGACGTAGGAGTTATCCATATAGCCGTCAACGCCACGAATCATCGTTCTGGAGCCTTCCAGATACCCCAGCCAGTTTTTCTCGTGGGTAGCTTTCAGAGCGGCGGCGTCCTTGTGAATGAAAGCCTGGAAGATGCTATCGATATGGGCTCGGATCGCTTCACGGTCGGCCTTGCGGTCATCCTGCGGCGCCGCTCCCAAGGTGGTGATCAATGCGACAACGTTGATAAGCATGCGGATTGACATGGTTCACCCTTCCTAGGCCCGCCTGCCTACGAAACATCGAAAATAGCTCGCATCGCGCGCGGGGCGTATAGTACGCCGCTTGAAATCTGCTGATCAAGTCGGCGATTCTCGAAATTAATAAGAGTGCGACACCTTTGGGGGAAGAAGGGGTCGGGGGCAGGGTCAGGGAGGGCCAGAGTTCTGGATTCAGAGTTCGGGTTTCTAGGTTATTAGTAGAGTTCCTACTCTAGGAATATTTCGTAGAAGACCCCTGACCCCCGACGCCTGACCACTGACCCCTGTCCCTGGCGCTTTGGATTTGATTCTGGGCGATCACATAAATCGACTGTCGTCTGCGGAAGGTCCGTAGATCGCCGGCACCTTTGCACCTATCAGCCGCAGATACACAGTGAGCTGTCCTCGGTGGTGAGCCCAGTGGGTGAAAGTATCCTGGATTACCTGATAACGTGGCGTCTCCATCACAACCTTGCCAGCTGCCAGCAATTTCCACGGAGTCATCAGATATTCATCAGTTGTCTTCTCGAGCGCGGCCTTTGCAGTGGCAGCCGCCTTATCCAGTGCGGCAACCAAAGCGCTGCTCGTCTCGTTTGGCGGTTGTCTCATTGTCGAACCGTCGGTTGGAGCGACGTCCAGCTCGTCCCTTTCGATTGCCATGGCCATCCACGACGGCATCGTAGCCACCATGTCCGCAAGATATCCGAAGAGCATCGATTTGTCGTGCGGCTTCCACTGGTATTTGCCCTCCGGGACCTCTTCAAGCGCTCGCCTGCTTCGCGCAACCTCGCGATCCAGCTGGGCCAAATAGAATTCAGTCAGCTTCATGAAGTTCTCCTTGGTCTTGTGTAAGCAAAAATTGTCGACCGGACGCTCATTCGCCGCGTACGGTGCTAAAACGGCGTCAGCAAGTTCACCAGATCTCTATTCTCAACCTCAAACTTATCCGCAATCCGTTACGGCTCGAGGTCAAGCACCGCCGAACCAGTCCTTCCGTCGATCGGACAGGACACGTGCTCGTGAGTCACCAACCATCGACCGTCGATCTTACGGAAACAAACGGTGACTCGCATCCAGTTTCCCTCACCGTCGTCCGAGCCCTTCATCTTCGCGTTGATCCGATTGAGGAAATGACTGAAGGCAATATCTCCGTGAGTGATGATCTCGAGGTCACGGGTCTCGTATCCTATGCGACCTTCTAAGGCATTAAAAAACTCAATCCAGTTTTGACGGTACTGGTCGGCGCCCTTTAGTTGAAGAGGCGGCGCAAAACCGAACACAACGACGTCTGGCGAATAATTTGCCATCATCTTATCGATGTCCCGGCCCTTCAACGCATCGGCCCAATTCTCCATTAGTTTACGAATCTGAGCTTCATCTTTTGCTTTGCTCGTCGCAGTATCCATGAGTTTCTCCCTTCGATGGTTTTGAATTAGAGGTTTCGGGTTTGAGAAAGTTCAGTGGGTTTCGGGGCTGAGAGTTCAGGGTTCCGAGCTTCGAGTTCAGGGTTCCGAGCAATGTTTTGACACGTGGTCTGTTACATTCGTTGCTGAGAACCTCTCAGGCTGAACCCTAACGCAGAACCCCGAATTCTGAACCAGGTAATCCGGCTTATTCGTCGTCGAGAACCTGAACACTGACCCCTGACCACCGACCCTATTTCTTCCTCGTCTTCGCAGCTTTCTTAGCCGAGCGCGAGCGAGCGGCAGCCGAACGCTTTGCCGCGGCGCTCTTTGCCTGGCGAGACAAAGCACTCTTGGACGCAGCGCTACGCCCCTCGCGTTTCAGCGCTTTTGAGGTAGCTCGGGATCTCTTTGCTGACGGTTTCTGCTTTTTGGAACTCTTGCCTTTGCGGCTGTCACGAGCCGCCTGGTCCCGAGTTCGCTTGGACACTCCCTTTGGTGCTGGAAGATCGACACCAGCCCGGCGAGCCTTCGATAGACCGATCGCTATCGCCTGTTTGGTGGAACGCGCTCCATGCTTGCCTTCTCGGATGTGATCCATCTCTTCTTTGACGAACTCACCCGCTTGAGTCGATGGCGACTTTCCTTCCTCTTTGTCTTCTTCTGCACGCTCTAATGTTTCCTCATCAGGCATATTTTTCTCCTTTGAATTCGATTCGGCGTTGTCGTCAGCGGCTTGCAGTGCATCGTTATGTTGAGAGTGCTCAACTGAATCTCATCGCCAGCTGATCATGCTCCGCAGCAGAGTGGTCTAATCGAATTCACTTAACGTGTTCGGAATCCATTCGACACAAGTCGTTTTTACTCTTGCGCGATTTCGCATCTCTGCCGTTGGTCGAAAATCAACGCCGATTCAAATGCGAACACAAATCATGAGATTTGACTCGTACAAGCGCCGTTCCACAATGCAGGGAGTGTCTGAGATTGGGAAACTATGTCGATGTGAATTAGAGCGGAGTGGTTCTACGGGTCCTATTCGTCCTGGTGGGTCCTATCCGATCTATTCGTCGTACTGATCATTCCAGCCAGGCAATAGCCTCATCCATTGAACGAACAAACCGAACGGCGGGATGCGAGCGGTGTTCAAACGCGAGCTCGGAGAATCGTTCTCCATAAGCCTCGTGGTCGACGATTACGATCGCCAGTTTCAATTGATAATTAATAAACTTTTGGAACAGTTCGCCGGCTAGCCCGCTCCGAAGATTGAAAAAGTCCTCCCCGAGATCTCTCTCGGTAAGAATAAGCCCCGCGCGGCCCAGACAGGCGCTGAGGGCATCCGAAATATCGCGCATTTCTTTGATTGAAATGCCGGCATCGCCTGCGATGACGATATCGCTTTGCTGACTCATTGAGTTTGCCTTCATCCTGAAACCCGCGACCTACAGACGAATGCCGGTTCACGGTTTGCCAACGCAGAATAAGTGCTGAGCTCCTCGAATAAACAGCCTTCCTGAAGCGATTGCAATCGAAGCGAAAACCGGCTCGCCGAGCGAATTAGTCCGAATGACCTCGTACCGCGGACCCGCCTTGATGACAAACGTGTCGCCGTCTTCACTGGTAAGTAGAATCTTGTCATCAAAACCTACCGGCGACGAAGTAAATGTAGCCGGAATAGGGACCCGGCCACCTTCGTACTTCACTTCGCCTGTGCGTCCGTCGAGACACGTCACGACACCGCCATCGGTCAACAAGTACAGATAGTCACCGTAGAGAATCGGTGACGGCACATACGCGGTCCCTTTGTTGTATTTCCAGACAACGTTGCCAGTGCCTTTGAGATCGCCGGAACCGCCCAAGCGAATACCGATCGCGAGCTTGGGCTGTCCGGATGAACCGCCCGATACAAAAACCATCCCGAGCCCCGCAACCGCGCTGGGAATCGCGTGCGAAACGACGCCTTCGGAATGCCAGTACTCCTTGCCGGTCGCCGGATCGTACGACACCGTGCTTTCAGCCCCGCTGGCAATCAATTCGGTTCGTTGCGCAGTCCGAACCAGAACCGGCGTAGCCCAGGTCTTGCGCTGGGTTCGTTCGACGCGCCATACCGCTTTGCCGGTGAGCTTGTCCAGCCCAGTGATAAACGACCCGGGGCCGCCGTCCTCCTGATCGCACTGGAGGATCAGTAGGTTTTCATACAGAACTGGCGACATTCCGTTGCCCATTCCCATCTTTGCGATCTTGCCAAGCGATGTCTTCCACACCAGCTTGCCTTCGAAGTCGTAACAGTAGAGACCTTCGGCATCGAAGAACGTCCACACGTAGCGCCCGTCGGTGACTGGTGTCGAAGATGCAAAAGTGTTCTTGCGGTGACGGTCATCGTAGACCTGGCCGTCGTACGCAGTCCTTTCCCAAAGGATCTTGCCTGAGTCCCGATCCAGACACATCATCTTGATCGTGTAGGAATGGTCCCCACCGACGCTGTCCGGATGTCTGTAAGTTTCACCGCGACGAATGTGTGTGATCGCCTTCGCACCGGGCACGACCGGACCTTCGATCGAAGTCGTCAGAAAGATCCTCTTTCCCCAGATGATCGGCGAGGAATGTCCACGCCCTGGGATCTCTGTTTTCCAGATTATATTCTTCGAGCCGCTCCATTCGTCGGGCAGGTTTTTCTCGTTGGAGACTCCGGCGCCTCCGGGGCCTCGCCATTGGGGCCAGTTGGTCTCATCGCCCGCGGATGAAACAGAATTCCCGATGAAGGCTGTGGAAGAAAGATTACAAATCAGAGCCGCCACTATGCTCAGAATCGCCCGTCTGGTTGCACGCATCAAATCGTAAGCCTCGGATCAGCAGGAAACTGGTTCCACTGGTATCTATAGAACCTGAAGTTGCATCGTCAGGAGTCAGAAGACTACAGAATGAATTCGCTAGCGGCAAATTGGTATCATAAGAACGCAAAGATTAACGACATGACACTTGACCAACTAGAGAATGCACTAAGTTTCCGAACTTCGATGTTCGACGAACGTCATCAAACGGCGTTTCGACTTTTTAACGGATACACCGAGGGAGCCGCCGATATCACAATCGACGTCTACGCTAAGTCCCTGGTCATCCAAAGCCACTCAGCTGCCGGGAACGAATCAGTCGACATAGCTCAACGGTTCCTACTTGAGCGCTTGCCGTGGATTCAAGCCATCATCGTCAAGGATCGCACGAGCCAGGACAAGCAGCGCCGCCGCGGAACGATGGTCTACGGAGAGAGCTGGGATCGAAAGATCCTCGAAGAAGGAGTTTGGTACGCGATAGATCTGACACTTAATCAGGACGCGAGTCTCTATCTCGATACCCGAGGAGTAAGGTCCTGGGCTAGGAAGCACCTCAAAGATCGATCGGTGCTCAACACATTTGCTTACACAGGAAGCCTTGGAGTCGCAGCGAAGGCGGGCGGCGCATCACGCGTCGTGCACCTGGAACTCAATCGAAGGTTCTTGAATGTCGCAAAAACTTCCTACACGCTGAACGGTTTTGCGATCGAGAAGAGAGATTTTCAAACAGCGGATTTCTGGTCACGAATAAACAGCTACAAGAGGAGCGCTGAGCGGTTCGACTGCATCTTTTTAGATCCACCGCTCTACTCGGCGACTTCGAAGGGAGTTGTCGACCTGGCTGGCAATTACGCGAGGATGATCAACAAGGTGAGACCACTAATCAACCACGACGGCCATCTCGTTGCGATCAACAATGCGCTTTTTGTGTCGGGGGCAGCATACATGAAGGAAATCGAATCGTTGTGCGCTGACGGGTATGTGAGCGTTGCGGAGTTGATCAATGTCCCTGAAGATTTCATCGGCGGCTCTCCCGCCATCCCTCAAATAACAGATCCTGCACCCTTCAATCATTCAACAAAGATCATCGTGTTGCGAATCCGCCGCAAAGGTGAGTGAACCTCGCCAGGGGTTCCATGTTTGTCGTAAGAGCCGCAAATTGCGAGCTCCGTCAGGAGTTCCATTTAAAGATTTTCCAGAAGCATTTCCGGGAAACAACGTAATCAAAACATGGCCCTCCTGGCGGAGGGCAACAACTCACACACCGGCGACTGTCGCTTGGACTATTGATTCAAATGTGCGCGCAGAAACCGTCCCGTGTAAGACGCCTTACACGCCGCTATCTGTTCCGGAGTCCCCGTCGCTACCACTCTTCCACCTGCGTGACCGCCTTCAGGACCAAGATCGATCACGTGGTCCGCAGTCTTTATCACATCGAGATGATGTTCTATCAGCAGCACGCTGTGACCTGCATCAACAAGCCGATTCAACGATTCAAGCAGCCGTTCAACATCGGCCAGATGCAGCCCGGTAGTCGGCTCATCGAGTATGTACACCGTGTGCTTCGATCGCTGCAGCTTGCTCAGCTCGGTTGCGATCTTTATTCGCTGCGCTTCACCACCCGATAGCGTTGTCGCCGACTGACCCAAAGTCAGATAAC